>Ga0224523_1000007_pt1 | contig 168319 bp, 145 predicted proteins | sample CFST50metaG_FD_182732 | JGI IMG/M metagenome (GOLD analysis project Ga0224523, IMG submission 182732) | Peat soil microbial communities from Stordalen Mire, Sweden - C.F.S.T50 | ecosystem: Environmental > Terrestrial > Soil > Wetlands > Peat | place: Sweden: Norrbotten County, Stordalen Mire... | reverse complement strand
ATTGCTCTTGGTATAAAGGGGAAGAAATAGAAACAATACAAAGAAATAAGGTATAATATAATTGGCAGACGCGATCTCAACATATAATCCGAATGAACAACCTCAAACCGAGGGTGTGAACCACATGGATAAGTTGAGGTCTATCCAACAAAAATATTCTTCGAATCAATATGGTGAATTATCTTTACTGTCAAAACGTAAAGCCAGGGCTATATTAAAAGTAGGTAATGAAACTTTAAACAGACTTATAAATAATGGAGAAATTAAAATCATCCTCATAAAAGGGAAAGAAAAAATTCCTTATGTAAGTCTTCAAGAGTTCGTTTACAACATGCAATCAAAGGCTGAGCAGGAAGTGAAAGAATATGAATTCATCGAGGAAGAAGAGGCAAATGCAATTGCAACTAAAATTTTAGAAGAAATTAACAAAGGAGGTAATTAATTGGGAAACTTTAATATTGTGAACGATAAAATTTACATCCAATACCGAGTATTGGGGAAGAGAAAAACTTTTAATACAAAACTTGTAGCAACGAAAGAAAACATGGAAAAAGCAAAATTGATAAAAAAAGGAATTGAAGAAAGAATTGAAATAAAAAACAAGGAAGTGAAAATCAGAAATATTTTAAAATCAGTGGGATTCTCTAATGATACGACTAAGGACATTACTATTGAGAAAGCTACAGATATATACAAATACAAACTGGAATTAACTTCGAAAAGTTATCAAACACGTTTTTGGGTTGCGATGAACAATTTTTATAAACTTGTTCCAAGGAATATTAAGGTTAGCAAGGTAACTTATGAGCATTCTTTAAGATTTGTAAAATTACTTATGGATCAGAAATTAAGTATCATTACCGTAAGGTCTTATTATGACCATGTAAAAGTATTGTTTCAGTTTTTGGTTAAGAATAAGTGCTTACTCACCTCTCCATTTACAAATGAAGTACTACCCAGAAAGACAAAGAAGACTATTGTTGTATTCGGAAAGGACATGCTTGAAGATATATTATCTACTGCAAAAGAATCGGATGATACTTTTTATAATATATTGTCAATGCTACTTTTGACAGGATTAAGGCCTAATGATTTGTTAAGAATCAAAGTGGGACAGATAAATTTTGCTGAACGAAGAATACATTTAAGAATTTCCAAGACGAATAAAGAGTTTAACATGCCCATGTCGCAATCACTCTTCGCTTTCATAACCGATAATATGAAGTACATTATGAACCTCGATAGCGAACAGTTGATATTTCCGGATTATACTGTTCCAAGATTAGGGCGTCGTTTCCGGAGACTGAAAAAGAAATTAGGTATTAAAGAAAAATTTGTTTTCAGTCTAAAAACTTTCAGAAGAAATTTTGCAACGCATTATGCAAGAGGTCTCAATATTCAGGATGTAGCCTTCTTACTCTCGCATGATGAAATTGAAACCACTAGATCTTTTTACGCCTCTATGATAGTAGACGACGTGAGGAAAAAAATGGATAAGTTCGACGAAAAGCAAGACCATGAATAACACTGGCACAAAAAAAGCACAAACTCTAAATTTCAATTAAAAAATAAGCCCGGTAAATTATTGATTTACTGGGCTTTATTTAAAAATCTAAAATCCTTTTGTTGAATACTCCCGAACGAAGCGCGCTACCGGGCTACGCTACATCCCGAATCTTATAAAAACTTAATATAACATTCAAAAATTAAACATTTTAGTCATTTATTTTAATATTTATAATAATTGTTTTTTAAAAAGCAATCCCGATTACTGATTAAACTATAATCGATTTATTGTCAACTATAAACATAGTATTAATTATTTATTTAGATTATTTATTAAAATAATAGTATTTTAAAGAAAATTAAAAATCAAACTATTATGTTAAACAACGAAAAATTAATCAGAAGGTTAAAGAAAATTGTAAAGTATTTGAAAGAAAGATGGGGTATTACACCTTACAGAATAGCAGTAGAAACTAAAATTCCACATTCGAGCCTGAAATATATGATGGATGGAAAATTCGAATGGAAATTAAATCATCTGCTTGCAGTCGTAGATTTTCTAAATCGTAACAACGCTAAGATTTCTTTAACCGATTTACTGGACTTTGAAAGTAAAAAGTCTATGTCGGAAATTATGAATGATGAAAAAGCTGATTTCAGACCGGTAGTTTATGGGGATTTAAAAGCGTTACAGACAACTGTAGCTACGGAAATTAAAAAACCTGTAGATACCAAGAAAGAATCAGAAATACTTGCAAATGATTTATTGGAAATCATAAAAGAAAATCCTTTATTCAAAAACCATAAAATTTTTATTGGTTTGAAAGTTAGTGATAAGAATTTCGAATTCAAAAAAGATATGAAATTTGAAAACGGAAAAGTTTCAAAAAAATAGATTTACTTTTTTGTCTTTTTCTTTTTGAATAACAAAATTAAAAAAAATTTTGGTTAAACTGTTTGATTCTTTTACTATCAGGATAAATATTTATATATTTATCCTGATAGTTTATTTACTCATTCCCATATAAACACCCCCGAAATACGGAATCAGCCAGACCAGCCAGACAAAAAGGCTGTATCTGTGGAAACCTTTTCTTGCTTTCTCGCTTCCCTTCCAGATTACCCAGGTAGCCCATATTGCATGAACCAGCATCAGCCATAGTGCAATCTGTCCCGTGAGTGTATGAGGCTCAAATATGTTGAATGGTCTGTCAGCCATCCGATGCATAGTCCATGTACCTAAAATATCGAACAACAAACCTGTCCAGAAAGCAATAACGTGACGGGGTTTCAGGTAATGCGCAAATCTCTCAGTCCAGATTCCCAATGAATAAAATATTAAAGCAAGTGTAATAAGAAATGCGGATATTTTAATAGTGGCAGGCATTTTTCCTATATGATCAGTTTTAAATGAAAATAGTTATTTAATATAAGATATTAACCCTGAAATTTAATTTCAATTCTATTTTGGTTAAGAGTAATCCGGAAATTTTTTCGACAACTCCGATATTGTTATCTTTATAAACGAAAAAATATTTATAATAAATTTATATCGTTATACACTTTTATTCCAGAATCTTTTTGTGTCTTTTATATAGAATCTTGTAATGCTTCCGCAATCGTTGCACAAATCCGCAAAAATAATTTCATTTTCCACGGCGAACATTGCCGCCAGTTTTGCATCATTTGCGTAATTAAAATGCAAATGCCCGGCGCTTTTTGAACCCCGCATTGGTAATTCCTTTTCCAGATTTTCGCTTCCGCAGTAAATGCATTTGTTCATAAAATTAATATTTTGTTTATTAAATATTTAATTAAAATTAACTTTGTATATTTTTCTTTTCAATGCATTAATATAAAAGTTTATTAAGATTGTAATAAATTTTTTCAATTTGTATTTTAAGAAAAATGTTCCTGATAATTCATATAATATCCGATGCTTATTATAGAACTCTTATATTGGAATACAAAATAAACATTTATGGATGAAAAGTTAAAAAAAAGAATAGCAGAACTGGTAAAAGAAGAAATCTCAATTGTTCCTTATGATAAAGGATGGATTAAAATGTTTAATGATGAAGCCGGATATTTAAAAGAAATATTACCATCCGAAATTGTGAAACGGATAGAACATTTCGGAAGTACTGCTGTCAAAGGACTTTCCGCAAAACCAATAATTGATATTTTAGTTGAAGTATCAAGTTCAGAAGAAACTAAAAAACTAATCGTACCTTTATTGGAAGCTAAAGGTTACGAGCAATTCTGGCGCCCATCTTTTGGTGATGACGGTCCGCCATATTATCACTGGTTCATTAAACGCAATTCAAAGGGCTATCGCACACATCATATTCATATGGTCGAAGCAGGTTCTGAATTATGGGACCGGCTCTTTTTCAGAGATTACCTCAGACAATTTCCCGAGGAACGCAAGCGTTATGATGAATTAAAAAGAAAGTTATCAAATGAATACCCGGCGGATAGAATAAAATACACAGAAGAAAAAAGCTCCTTCATCATATCTATCACGAAAAAAGCAAAGAAATATTATGAATCCGGTTCGGTTTTATAACAAAAGTATAAAATCGCCTCGTTATTTACTTTATAATGTCAGTAAGATTCCATCTTTTCTTAATATTAACGCATACTGAACTGCGTTTTGGCTTTATTATCATTTCTAATAGCTTTCGTTTTTATTAATATTATATTAATAAAACAATATATTATCATATAATATTATCTTTTGAAAAGGAATAAATATTATACTTGATATTAATGAATAATATAACAAATTTCCATAAACGAACTATATTTGTATATAACCTCCGGTTCGTAAATCGTAAAACAAACTGATAAATGAATTATTAACAATAATAATCAAAACGAATTAATATTAATTTCTAATAAAAATAAAAATTCAGTTCATTATTTTTCTGTGTTGTACAAATTAAATCAATCTTTAACAAATTAAAATCTTAGTGAGCATTTGCTTACTTTAAAAAGGAGAGCTTTATGAAAAAAACTTCAATTATCTCATTAATTGTCGTCATCGCTGCCGTAATATTTATGGCGTTTACTTTTCAAAAAACCGGAAATATCAAAAACAGTCCGAATGATTACGTTACTTTTGATATTGTCAACTGTGATGATTGCCCTAACTTGCAATATTGTATTGACGGTGGACCGATTCAGAATAATACTTCGCTAAACTGTACTATCACTGTTCTTGTTCTTCCCGACCCGCCGATAAAACATACTATTTGTGTAGTCTGTGGTACGAAACGAGGCAGTGCCACATATGATGTTTCCACCGGAAGAATGAAAATTTATGTTGCCGAAGGTAACACCTGTACATGCAAAGGTGAAGGTACAAAGAAAAATAAATGAATCACTTACTGCTTTTGGTAGCAGTGTTTGAGTGTTCATTAGGGATTTAATGGAGGAAAAAGCACAGAAAATAATGAAAACAAAAGCCCGTCGTTTATATAAACACGGGCTTTTCCATTTTTAAAAAACGAATTAATTTTCTATTAAAATCATTCTTCTAAAAAGATAAAAACTTTAAATTGTTCAACTATGTTTTAATTCTATTAATAATTTTCAAATAGGATTCTGAAAGTTTTCTTTAAACCTTAATATACAGAGTTTTTTAATTTTAAATATTTATAATATGAAAGAATTTATGTTACTTATCCGTAACAAAATTGACCACAACAAAGACTGGTCGCAGGAACATCAGCAATCGTTTTTAAAAAGTTGTGAATTATATATTAACAATCTGATAAAAGACAGTAAACTAATTTCCGCTCAACCACTCGTAAGGGAAGGCAAAATCATTTCGGGGAAAACGGGAGATTGGAAAGAAAAAGATTTTAACGAAACCGGTGAAGTACAGGTTGGTTATTATCATATCTTAGCCGACGATATTGACGAAGCTGTGGAAATCGCAAAACAAAATCCGGAATTTGCCTTCAGTACTACCGCAAGAATTGAGGTGAGGCCGATAAAAACGAAAGAAACCACAACGGCTTTTGTTTATCCGAACAAACATTTGCAGGAAAAATAATTTAGTCAAGCTTGTTTTCTACGTTACTTTTTTCTTTACAGGAGTTCTTTGTTTTAGAATGATATTGTAAGAAATTTACACAATTCATATATTTAATCTAATCTTTTTCATTCAATAATGTATCAGGACCTGATTGAAAGACTAAAGCAAGACCCGGTTAACCGGGATAAATTTAAGAAATTATTCCGTGAAACAGAAGTACCTACTAAAAAAACTTTACTATGTGAAGGGGATATTTCCAATAATATTTATTTCATAAAAAAAGGTTGTTTGCGTCTTTGGTTTAATAATGACGGAAAAGATATTACATTTCAATTCTTTTTTGAAAATAATGCTGTATCTTCAATCGAAAGTTTTTTAGAAGAGAAACCAAGTCAATTCAACCTGGAAAGTATCGAGCCATCAAAGCTTGTTGTACTCAGCAGAGCCGGTTTCGAAATACTCGGAAATCATTATCCCGAGCTCAAAGAAGGATTTTTTAAATTAATGTTGAACCGGATGAATAATTACGCTAACCTTTTTCTATCCCGAATAAAAGATAATCCGAGAAAGCGTTACGATGAATTGGTGAAGACACATCCCGAAATTATCCGTCGCATCCCCCAGCATTACATAGCATCATATCTTGGAATCACGCCTATATCCCTCAGCAGAATCAGGAATAAAAAATAATTTTCACATCTTAACAATTGTTATCGTCGGATTTTCGGGTTAATTATTATTTTTGTAATATAAAATAAATCTAAAATTTTTATTCCGAATCACCTGCAGACAAAATTTATACAACTCGATGCGCGAAAGTGCGAAGCGTGCTGGAAATGTCTTGAAAGCTGTGCTAATAAAGTTATCCGCAAGATTGATTTTTTCGGGCACAGGCATGCAAAAATATCCAAAGCTGATAAATGTACGGGTTGTTTAAAATGCATTAAAGTATGTAAGTCCGGGGCGTATACATCGTTAATAAAATAATATGGAAACAAAAGAAAAGAAAAAGTTTAACAAGCGTGCATTCATTTCCGCTGCTATGCTCGTTGTTGTTATATTACTGGCGTATTCAGGAATTGAAAACCACAAATTACAATTCGATACATTTACAACACAAAAACATTTTTGGATGTCGGTACACAATATGTCTGCGTTTTTATTCACCGTTTTTGTGATGTTACATATAAAATACAACTGGCGTTCATTGTTTGGATATACAAAAAAGATAAAGGAATTAAAAATAAGCAAAGAAGCTGTACTTGCGATTGTATTAGTGGTATTTATAGTAGGATTAATTTCCTCTCACGCATTTCTTGTGAGAAGAATTTTAAAAGAGCAAAGAGCTTTTGATAATGATTTTTATGATTATTATGATTTGATATGATTTTTTTTGAATTATAAAAATGCATTTTAAATATAATTTGTATCAAAACTTTTATTTGTTTTTAATTATTTATTTTTTGCAAAGTTTTTCTCTGTGACTCCGTGGTGAAAATATAGCTTATTTCACGAAACGTGTAAACTGAAATTTTTGTTATTGAAAGTTGTTCCACTTATCGACAATATTAACATCAAAATTTTATTTTATGCAGGAAAATGAAAACGAAGTTACAACTAATCGCATTCGAATTATAATATTAATCATTTTATTTTTTTCTCTTATAACTTGCGCTTACAGTCAAAGCAAAATTGCAGGTTACTGGAAAGGAACGATGATGCGTGATGGCTCTTCGATGGATGTTTCATTTGATTTCAAAATGCAAAACAACAGTCTGCTCGGATTTTTCAACTCCCCTTCTCAGAAAGCAAGCGGAATACCTTTAAATAATTTACAAAACACAAATGATTCTCTCTCATTCAGTTTAATGTCCGAACCTGTAACAATATTTAACTGCAAAATATACGATGATAAAATAAACGGGGAAATAATTCAGGAAGGATTTACAAACGGTGTATTAACCCTGAAGCATTCTGAACCGCCGCCTGTAAAATTTTCTTTCATCGATACATCTTTTAAAAGCGGCAATCATAATATTGCGTGTAGAATATATTTCCCGATGACTCCCGGTAAACACCCGGCTGTTGTATTCCTGCACGGCTCGGGAGGAGAAGGAATGTTTGCTTATCAATATTTCGCGGAACAATTTGCATCAAGAGGAATAGTTACTTTAATTCAGGATAAGCAGGGAACGGGAAAATCAACGGGCGACTGGACGAAAGCAAATTTTGATGACCTTGCAAACGACTATATAAATGCAGTGAACTTTCTTATGAATTTCGATAAGGTTAACAAATCGCAAATCGGAATTTATGGACACAGCCAGGGCGGAACTTTGGCGCCGCTGGTAGCATCCAAATCGAAAGACATATCGTTTGTCATCGCGGCGGCTTCAATCGGAGATTCGGTTTACAAACAGGATTTATACAGAGTTGAAATTAATTTGCGTGCAAATGATTTTACGCCTGCTGAAATCAGTGAAGCGATTGATTATTATAAATCATGGCTGGATATGGCGAGAACTGGAAACGGATTTGAAAAATTAGATTCAATAAATAATTCTTCGAAAGAAAAAAAATGGTTTGAATGGGTGGAAGCGCCTCCGAAGGACCACTGGATATGGAAATATTATTCAGAAACCGGAAATTATAATTCGCTGGATTACTGGAAATTGACGACTGTACCGGTACTGCTTGTGTATGGCGAAAACGACCAAATTGAAGATGTCAAAAATTATTTAAAGAACATTGAGGGTGCATTAACAGGACAGTCTCATAACCCTGACGTTACAAAAATGATATTGCCGAATGCCCGGCACAACCTCTGCATCTTTCCTGAAAAAAACGATAAATTTTTCTGGTGGCATCTCTTTCCCCACTACGTTGACTCTCTCATTTCCTGGATTCTGCTAAGGTTCAAGAATTAAAAAATCGGCCACAGATTTATACAAAAAACAGAAAACAAAAAACAGATAACAAAAAACAGATAACAAAAAGAAATTTCGACACTGATTTCTATGATTATTATGATTTTTTTAAAATTTAAAAAATGCTTTTCTAATCTTTTCTCTGTTTCTCTGTGGTGAATCTTCGCCTTTGAATTACTGTTACAAAAAAAATATTTTTTTTGTATCGATTTTGTACCGGTTTTGTTCGGAAATGTTCGGTTTTGTACTTGTTTTGGAACCTTAGCCACAGATATACAATGAAAGAAGCTGATTGTCGCTGATACTTAAAAAGCATTCGACGCTGATTTTTATGATTAATATGATTTGCTTTGATTTTTCCGCACGTGTCATCCCCGAGTCCCCGCAATGTTCTTGAGCGGGGATCAGTCGGGGATCCCCTGCCTTTAGTGTTTGCTTCGTGTAATTTTTGTAAAAGTTCTTATTTATTTTTTATTTTTTATTTTTTATTATTTATTTTTTGCAAAGTTTTTCTCAGTGACTCCGTGGTAAAAAAGCTCTTCATTTCGCTTTTTCACACGCTCTTTGTCATTCCAGCACGTTTTTAGCTGGAATCACTATTTAAACGTTTATGTCAAAGAACAAACAATCCCGGCAATTCCCGTTAAATCGGAATCAGTAACAAACATCATCCGGGACCGCGCAACCTGCGCTAACTTACCATAACACTATATTCCATATTAATATAAGGCTAATTATTTAAAATGTCAAGATAAATATTTAGACTCGTTGTATTTCTTTTGTCAATTCTTGGTTTCCCAATTATTAATCTAACTGCTTATCGGTGATTACCAAATTATTGTGTACTTATATATAAAATTAGCATATTATACTGTAAATATATTGTTGTAATAAATTATTACAATTTGTAAATTGGAACTGTGAACAGAATATTAATAAATAATAGCGAATATGATAGTTTCAAGGGAATTTAAACCTACTAACAACGATATAATTTATCACTATTGTAGCGCCAATGCTTTTCATTCAATTTGTACATCTAAGAGAATAAGACTTACGGATTTATTCTCTATGAATGATTATTTAGAAATACATTGGGGTTATTCAATTTGGGAACAAGCTGCTACAAATTTGCTGCCAATATTAGGCAAAGAATTTTTAGATAATATTGATAAAATAGTTCATAACTCTGGATTATTAGGATTAATTGTAGCCTCTTGTTTTTCTTTAAATGGTGATGTATTAAGTCAGTGGAGAGCGTATTCTGATGATGGCAAAGGGTATGCAATAGGATTTAAAGCTGCCGATATTATTAAACTACCTGTGCGGCCATTGAAAATACTTTACGATAGAAATCAGCAGATAAAAGAAGCTGAAACTGTAATTAAAACAATATTTGAAGCAGAAAAACAAACAGGAAAAAAATATGGAAATGAATTTAATACTTTTTCTTATTTATTTGGGTTTGACTTATCTTCTTTTAAAAATCCCGCATTTTCTGAGGAACAAGAAATAAGATTAATTCATTTGTTGGATTTTAAACCTAGTAATAAATTCCTCAAATTGGAAGATGCGGGAGGAATCTATTTTGGAGAAGAGAAAAAAGGAGAAGAAATAAAATTTTTCATAAAAAATGATATTCCAACGGTTTACATTGAATTGGATTTTACAAACAATGGTAAAGAATGCCCAATAAAAGAAGTAATAATAGGACCAAAAAACGATGTTATTCCAACCGCAATATCTATTTTTCTAGAAACAATAAAAGTAGAAAATGTTATAATTAAAAAATCAAAAGCATCCTAAAGGTGATAATGTTATTAAAATATACTAAAAATTAATTATTTCTTACAGAACTTTTTGGAAATGAATTTAAAGAACAATTAAGATTTTTCGGTCATTGTTTTTGAGTGGATTATTGTTAATTACAAGTTATGAGTATAATCTTTAATTAAAAAAATATTATTTATTAAAAATTTTATAATTTAAGTAATTGAATCACGGTTTAAACAATTCTTTTTTATATTCGGCATGTCGGATAATTTCAAAATTTAGTAATAAAGTCGATACCATCATATTTACAGGAACGGGATTCTTTGTGGAAAAAGATGCAAATCCATATCTTATAACTAACCGCCATATGGTAGATATTCAATATATGGATTATACAAATCAATACACTGGTTTTAAATTAATAGAATTTACGATTGATAATAGACGGAGAGATCACGTTACAAAATTACCAACCGATATTGTTGATATAAAAATTGCTAATATTAATGAATTTGTATTTTCTGAAGAATATCTGAATGATATTACTTGCCTTAAAAATATAAAAACATTTGTAGGTGACATTAATGTAGAATTCAGTATTCCCTTTAGTCTAATTGCTACCGAAGATAAAATTAATAATCAATTATCAGTTTGTGATTTTGTTGCTTTTCCGGGCTTTCCAGACTGGTATGATAAACGAAACAATATCCCAATTTTACGAACTGGGGCATTGGCAAGTGATCCAAGGTTTAATTATTCGAACACAACAGATTTTAAAGGAAATTGTATAGCATTTGAGGCATTTAGTTTTGGTGGGTCTTCTGGTAGTCCGGTTTTTGCAATTCAGAAAGGATTTAAAGTAGGTCTAGGACTACAGGTCCCAGATAATTTTTATAGAGAGATACTTCTAATAGGCATCAATGCTGGTCATTTTATAACAACTGAAGGTCATCATTCTGGAATATCATATTTATACAAATCAAGTGAGATTTTAAAACTTATAAATAAATAAGAAAGAATTATTTGGAATTAAAGTGAATATTCAACCTTTTTTTAAAACATTATTATTCCTACCTTGAAAATTAGGGGGGGATATGTTATATTAGTTGATTATTTAAGAAAAATTGAATTTTAGACTGATATGAAAAAGAATTTTCATCCAAAATATTATAAGTGTAACGTGATTTGCAACTGCGGAGAAAATCGCGGTGTGCTGTTTACAACACGTTCAACAGTACCTGAAATAAAGGTTGAAATTTGTTCACTTTGCCATCCGTTTTTTACGGGTACACAGAAAATTGTCGATACAGCGGGCAGGGTTGAGAAGTTTGTGAAGAAATATGGTGCGACAAGGACATCGAAGATGACATCAGAATAATGATTTTCGGGTTAATGAGATTAAAAGAGCCGGCTTCGAAAGATTCCGGCTTTTTTTGTTATAGCACACTGATGACACGGATTGATACAGATTTACACGGATATTTTTTAATGTTAAGAGCAAGAGCAAAGAGCTTTTTACCACAGAGACACAGAGAAAATCAGAGAAGAGCATTAAAAAATGTTAAGAGCAAAAGCTTTTGACGCAGATTTTCGCTGAAAGAATATGATTAACACGGATTTTTAATTAATGTTAAGAACAAGAGCTTTTGCCGCAGATATCCGTTGAAAGAATAAGATTAACTCTGATTTGATTAATTCTTAATTTTTAATTCTTCATTCTTAATTTTTCACTAACTACTAGCTACTGTTCTTTTAACTTCTTTAACTTCTCTAACTTCTCTATTCCGAAATTACATTATTTCTTTTTATTCTTTTAATAATCATATTTACATAGATTAAAGATTGGAAGATTGGAAGATTGGAGCAAAAGCATCGTCGTCTGAATTTAAACGGTGTGGATGGAGATCCCCGATAAAATCATTCGGAGATAACAGAACGGGATGGGAAAATTAAGAGCACATCCCCCTTTATCCCCCTTCAAAGGGGGGAAAAATTATTTTATCACCCTTCTAAGGGGGAAAAAACTTTTTTAATATTAATTATGAAAATATTAATTTTTGAAGATGAAAAGTGCAGCAAGCTGTTTCCGCTGGCGGTTTTGAGACCTGTGTATGATATTATAACGGGTGCAATGTCCGGGAAATCGAGGCTTCTGATAAATTGCGGAAAAAAATACGAAGTGGCTTTGCACTGCAGGAACATTCTTGCACCGTTCGTGAAATCGGAAAACATAAAATTGAAAGTAAATGAAATCGAAAATGACGACTACATTTTTCTGAACGGAAGAGTTTCTTTCCCCGCAAAATTTCTTGAACAGCTCATAAAAAAAATCAAGCCGGATGATGCTGTTAAATCGGATGATACATTGATTGCCGCTAAAGTGAAGAAAGATGATATTATAAAATTTAAAAAAATTATAGAAAGCAACAAAGAAGATAATACCTTATCGTTAAAGGATTTCCGGGATTTTAATTATAAGTCGCCTGAAGATATTGATTCCGTACACGGTTTGATTATTTATAATTATCCGTGGGATGTTTTAAATAATTACGGTAATAACCTGAGTGAAGATTTAAAATTTATACAAAAGGGAATTAAAAAAATAAAAAACGCATCGAAGGGAATTACCGTCATCGAAAAAAAATCGGTTTGCATTTCCAAAAAAGCGAAAGTGCATCCTTACAGTGAGTTTGACGCAAGCGCAGGAATGATTGTAATCGAAGAGGGAGCGGTGATAGAGCCTTTTGTTTATATTAAGGGTCCTGTTTATATCGGTAAAAATTCCGTTGTGAAAGCGGGAACGAAAATTATAGGTCCGACTTTCATCGGCGACGGCTCGAAAGTATCGGGTGAAATTTCGGAATGCATTTTTCAATACTGTGTGAATAAACAGCACGACGGGTTTATTGGAAATACCTATGCGTGCCCGTTCGTGAATTTCGGAGCGGATACGGTGACGAGCAATCTGAAAAATAATTATTCGAAGGTGAGAGTGAAATTTAATGGCGAGCAAATCAATACAGGCATGCAATTCCTCGGGAGCATTGTGGGCGACCATACAAAGTTCGGGATTAATACGATGCTGAATACGGGCACTATATGCGGGATTTTTGCGAATGTGGCGGGCGGAGGTTTTCCGGATAAGTGGATTGATTCGTTTGAGTGGAATATAATCGGGAGCGGGGTTGAGAGGTATAAGATTGAGGAGGCGATTGAGACTGCAAAGATTGTAATGGGTAGGAGACATATTGAAATGTCGAAGGAATATGAAGCATTGGTGAGAGAAGTATACAATGTTAAATGTTAAATGTTAAAGTAAGAGCTTTGCAAAAAACAGATAGAAAAAAACAAAAAACAGATAACAGAAAACAGAAAACAAATAACAAATAACAAATAAGAACAAGAGCTTTTAACAATAAGGTCGCGAAGGAAACTAAGAGACACTAAGAAAGCATTTTAATAAATTATTTTAGGTATTTAAAATCCGAAAATAACAATATCCAGCCTCGAAAATGTATTCTGAAAGCTTATCAACTTACAAAATATCATACAAAATCGTATAAATCATAAAAAATCATTATCGAAAGTTATTTTTTTTCAATATTAAAAAGACGGGAAATAGAATACTAAAGGCAGGAGATCCCCGACAGGAGTCCCGATAAAGAGAATCGGGATGCAAAGAACGCACATTCGGGGATGACAGACGAGGTATAAATCATGAAAAATCACTATCGAATGCTTTCATTTGTTTTTCTTTTCTGTTTTCTGTTATTTGCTGTTGGCACTAATTATATTGGCTTTTTGTTAATACTTTACATTCGTTTTTTTAAATTTTTGTATTAACATTAGCTTAACAACAATGCCTAACTTTAAATCGAACAGAGATGAAACGATGAGGCTGTTTGAAAATCCGGTGCTTGAGTTCTTTTCGCACATTCATCCGGCCACACCTGTCGTTGTTTATTTGCCGCTTGTTGTTTACATGTTGTATAACGCAGGCGAAATTCAACGCAACATAATTTCAATTATTTTACTTTTTATACTTGGTGTTTTTCTATGGACACCTTTTGAGTATTCGGTTCACAGATGGCTTTTTCATTACGAGCCGAAATCCGACCTGGGAAAGAAAATACATTTTCTCTCACACGGTATTCATCACGATTACCCGAAGGACAGGACACGCCTTGTGATGCCTTTACTTATAAGCGTTCCGCTCGCCGTCATTTTTTATACAGTGTTTTACTACAGCTTTGCGGAATATTATTCATCGCTTTTTGCGGGGTTTGTATTCGGGTATATATGTTATGATTCGATACATTATGCAACGCATCATTTTAAGATGAAGGGAAGAGTGGGAAGGTTTTTAAAGGAATATCATCTGAGACATCATTATAACGATGCGAATACGGCGTTCGGGGTGAGCAATCCGCTGTGGGATTATGTTTTCGCAACAGTTCCAAACCATACAAAAAATAAAAAATAAAGAATAAAAAATAAATAAGAGCAAAAAGCTTTGACCACAGATTTGCACTGAAAGAATAGGATTTTCGCTGATTTTTTTTTAACGTTAAGAGCGAAGAACTTCGACCACAGATTTGCACTGAAAAATTGGATTTACGCTGATTTTTTTTAGTGTTAAGAACTAAGAACTTCGACCACAGATTTGAACTGAAAAATTGGATTTTCGCTGATTTTCTTTTAACGTTAAGAGCGAAGAGCTTTGACCACAGATTTGCACTGAAAGATTGGATTTACGCTGATTTTTTTTTAGTGTTAAGAGCTAAAAACATTGGCCACAGATTTGCTCTGGAAAATTGGGTTTTCGCTGATTTTTAAAAATGTTTTTCTTTTCGGTTTTCTTCGTGAAATTCGTGAAAATTTAATTTTTTATTTTTTCAATAGCCCTTTGCTCTTAACATTAAAAAAAGTTCTTCTTCGTGTTCTTCGTGTTATATAGCTCTTTGCTCTTTAAATTTTAAAAATCGTTGTCAATCAGTTTTTTTCAGTGTAAATCTGTGGCGAAAGTTCATAAATTTGTATTGAAAAAATGCCTTTATTTATCTATTTTGATGTTTTCCCGAAAGAGGGCGGTTAGCTCAGCTGGTTAGAGCGCCACGTTGACATCGTGGAGGCCATTGGTTCGAGTCCATTACCGCCCACTTTTTTTATTATACAAATTTTTTTATCTTATTTACTAAAAATAAGTTTCATTTTATAATGGCAGATAAAATTAAAATAACTTTTCCTGATAACAGTGTAAAAGAATTCGATAAGGGTATTACCGCATTTGAAATTGCACAGTCGATTAGCAAAAAACTTGCGGATGAAATTGTTGTATGCAGTCTGAACGGAATTGCGAAAGACCTTAGTGCGCCGATAAACGAAGATGCGAAAATTATTCTTTATAAATTCGATACACCTGAAGGAAGAGAATGTTACTGGCACACATCATCGCACATTATGGCGCAGGCGATTGAAGAACTTTTCCCGGGCGCGAAATTCGGAGTCGGTCCGGCGATTGAAAACGGATTTTATTACGATGTGGATTCGACTACAAAATTCACAGAAGAGGAATTGAAAAAGATTGAAGCCCGAATGCTCGAAATTGCGAAGCGCGACCTGAAGCCCGTCAGGGAAGAGCTTCCGAGACTTGAGGCGATTGAATATTTTAAAACAAAAAGACCTGACCCGTATAAAGTAGAAATTCTTGAAACGATTGCAGTGAATGAAAATGTAGTTTCGTTATATCACCAGGGAAATTTTACCGATTTATGCAGAGGTCCGCACCTGCCGACAACTGCGAAATTAAAAGCGGTGAAGCTGACTTCGGTATCGGGTTCATACTGGAGGGGTGATGAAAAAAGGCAGATGCTTCAGAGAATTTACGGAATCACTTTTCCGACTCAGAAAGAACTCGACAAATATTTGAAGGATTTAGAAGAAGCTAAAAAACGCGACCACAGGAAACTCGGAAAAGAACTCGATTTATTTTTCTTTAATGAAGTGAGTCCGGGTGCTCCTTTCTGGCTTCCGAACGGAATGGTGATTTTCATAGAGCTTGAAAAATTCTGGAGAGAAATTCACGGCAAAGCAGGTTACAATGAAATAAGCACACCGATTGTTGTCAGGGATACACTGTTCAAAACTTCAGGACATCTCGACAATTACAATGAGAATATGTTTAAGATTGCGCACGAGACAGAAAATTTATATTTGAAACCAATGAACTGTCCGGAGTCGACAATTGTTTACTCTTCTAAGCTCAGGAGTTACAAAGATTTGCCTTTGCGGCTGAACGAAATCGGACGTCTTCACAGAAACGAAGTCAGCGGTGCACTGGGCGGTATGTTCAGGGTAAGGCAGTTGACTATGGATGATGCGCATATATTCTGCACTGATGAGCAGATTTTGCAGGAAGTGACCGGTGTTCTTGAGTTGATTAAAATATTTTATTATACATTCGGATTCAAGCCGGCTTTTTACCTTTCGACGAGACCCGATAAGGCTATGGGAAGTGTTGAGACATGGAATCTGGCAGAAGAGTCATTAAGACAGGCGTTGATTGCTAACAAACTTGAATTTAAAGTTAATGAAAAGGACGGTGCGTTTTACGGACCGAAAATAGATGTGCACATAAAAGATGCTTTGAACAGGACGTGGCAGATGGCTACGATTCAGCTTGATTACCAGATGCCGGAAAGATTCGATTTAACCTATGAAGGCAGTGACGGGAAAAAACACAGACCAGTGATGATTCACAGGGCAATTTTCGGAAGTTTCGAAAGATTTTTAGGAGTTTTGACGGAGCATTGTGCGGGGAACTTCCCGCTGTGGATTGCGCCTGTGCAATTGGCGGTTTTATCCATTACCGATTCGCAGAATGAATATGCAAAAGAAATATATGATGAACTAAAAAAAGAAAATTTCAGGGTAATACTGGATACAAGAAACGAAAAAATTGGTTATAAGATAAGAGAGGCTGAAAACAGGAAAATTTCCTATATGATTGTGGTTGGCGACAAAGAAAAGGAAGAAAAGAAGATTTCTGTACGTCAGCACGGAAAAGGAGATATAGGAAAATTTGGATTGAAAGATTTCATTGAAACAATTAGATTAAATGTTACGCAAAAAACTTATTAAATAACAATTTATTAATTTTAAAAGGACTTTTTAATTAAAGACAAAAAATACAAAGAACGGGTAAATCAGGAAATTACATCTTACCAGATAAGAGTAATTGACGAAAATGGCAATTCACTCGGGGTACTCTCGAGCAACGAAGCACTGAGAATTGCAACATCGAGAAGTCTGGATTTAGTAGAAATCTCTCCAAATGCGAAACCTCCGGTTTGTAAAATAACGGATTACGGGAAATTCAACTACGAAAGGCAGAAGAAAGAAAAGCTTGCCAAGAAGAGCCAGATAGTAATGAGCGTAAAAGAAATCAGGTTTAATGCAAATACGGATGTACACGACATTGAATTTAAGACGAGGCACCTGAAGCAATTTTTAATCGACGGGCATAAAGTGAAAGCGACTGTAATATATAAAGGAAGAATGATAACGCATCCGGAATTCGGAAGGAAATTAATGAATGACATTCTGGCACAGTTAGTAGATGTCGGAAAAATTGATTCATCTCCGAAGATGGAAGGAAAAATGCTTACGGCATATTTAATTCCCGATAAAACAAAAATTCAGGCTTACAAGGTGAAACAGGAAAAAGAAATGAAAATCCAGGCAAAGACTGAAGTTGCTCAAAAAACAGACGATACAAAGACAGCTTAAAGATTTTATATTAATATATATTTCATAATACAGAAAGGAAAATCCGGTTAAATGCCAAAAATGAAATCTAACCGTGCGGCAATGAAGAGATTTAAATTGACTGCATCGGGAAAAATCAAGAGGGAAAAGGCTTACAAGAACCATATCCTGACAAAAAAATCTCCAAAAAGGAAAAGAAATCTCAGGACTGCAGGTCTCGTTTCGGACGGCGATTCAGCGAGAGTGAAGAGAATGATACTGGGTGAATAATTAAGTTCATCAAGTTTATCAAGTTCATCAAGTAAGAGCAAAAGGAAATAGTGAAATAGCGAGAAAGTGAAATAGCGTAGATATGTAACTCAACATTTATGTTGAGGATATTAGTAAGAAATTTTTTAGTGTTTTTTTATAATTTAAACAAAACACATTTTTAATAAGAACAGGTTCACAAAAATTCCGCTTAATTGCGGGATTACCTTAATTTTAAAATCAAAAGGAGAAATTCAAAATGCCACGTGCAAAAAACAAAGTAGCATCTCACAGACGCAAAAAACGTATTCTTAAAGCGGCTAAAGGTTATTACGGTGCGAGAAGTAAAGTTTATACGATTGCAAAAAATTCCGTTGAAAAAGCGTTATCACACGCTTACCGCGACAGGAAATTAAAAAAGAGAGTTTACAGAAGTCTCTGGATTGCCCGTATCAATGCTGCGGCAAGGCTTTGTGGAACTACATATTCGAAGCTTATAAGCGACCTGGACAAGAAGAATATTACATTAAACAGGAAAACTCTTGCAGAGCTTGCATATAACGATATGAATGCGTTCGCGGAAATAGTAAAAGCAGCAAAAAGCTAAAGAGCAGTTTATCAAGTTTATCAAGTTTATCAAGTTTGTCAAGTTTATCAAGTTATAAGGTTAATAAGTTATTGAGTTATTAGGTTATTGGGTTATTGAGTTGGTGGGTTATTGAGTTAAGAATAAAATATTATAACTGATTAAAAATACAATTATATTCTAATTCCCAATCATCTGATTGGGAATTTTTTTTATATCGAAATTATAAGAACTTTAAACGCAAAGTTCGCAAAGAAAGAACGCAAAGAGGAAAAACAGTGATTCTTGTTTAGAACTTGCCGGAATGAAAAAGAGTGTGTGAGATAGCGAAAAAGTGAAATGAGAAAAAAGTTCAAAAATGAAATGAAGAACTTAGAGCATTATCCCCCTTCAAAGGGGGAAATGATTTTATTTTTTTTACAAATTTTAAAAATCTTATGAATCTTACGAATCTTTAAATCCTGTAATTCGAAATGAATTTAAATATTGCTTTTACTTTGTTATTATTAACGTTAATAAAATTCAAATTATGATGCTTGATAAAATTGAAGAATTAAGGTCTAAAGTTTTAAACATCGTAGATAATATTAAAGACGAAAAAACGCTCGAAGAATACCGTCTGATTTATCTCAGCCGGAAGGGATTGATTAGTGAGCTTTTTGAAAACCTGAAGGCAGTTGATAAAAGCATAAAAGCTCAGGTCGGAAAAGCACTGAACGAACTGAAAATCACGGCTCAGAATATTTACGACACTAAAAAAAGTATAATCGAGGACTCGGCTAAAACACAGGAAACGATTTCCGATTACACGCTTCCGGGGCGGGTATTTAATATAGGCTCGAAACATCTTATAACACAGGCGCTCGAGGACATTACAAAAATATTTGAACGCATTGGATTTAAAGTTTACGAAGGATTTGAAATTGAAGATGAATACCATAACTTCGATGCCCTGAACACTCCCGATTATCATCCGTCACGTGACATGCAGGATACTTTTTATCTGAATTCAGAAGGAAAAGACAAAAGATATTTACTGAGAACTCAAACATCTCCCGGGCAAATTCGAGTCATGGAAAATCAGAAACCACCCGTGAGAGTTATTGTGCCGGGTAAATGTTACCGAAATGAAGCAATAAGTTCTCGTTCACTTTCGATGTTCCACCAGGTCGAAGGATTGTATGTCGATAAAAAAGTAACTTTCAGAGAATTGAAAGGTACGCTCGATTATTTCGCAAAAGAATTTTTCGGTAAAGATATCAGGACAAGAATGAGACCGAGTTTCTTCCCTTTCACGGAGCCTTCTGCCGAGATGGATGTTGAATGTTTTTTATGCAATAACAAAGGATGCCGGATTTGCAAATACACGGGCTGGCTTGAAATTTTAGGATGCGGAATGGTAGACCCGAACGTGTTTGATTTCGTAGGTTATGACCCTGAAGTTTATACAGGTTATGCATTTGGTATGGGAATAGAACGGACACTTCTGATAAGACACAGAATACCGGATATAAGAATGTTTTATGAGAATGATATCAGATTTTTAAATCAATTTAAATAATAAATTAATATGTTAAATAAAATTTTTATATTGTTAGTCTTCGCATTTTCGATTTTTGGTTTTTCAAACATAAAACAGGATACTGAGAAAGGACAAACTCTTTTGGCATCAGATAATAATATTTGGGTGATTGAAACTACTATGGGTATTATAAAAATAGAGCTTTACCCGGATAAGGCACCGCTTACAGTCGAACACATAAAAGATTTGACATTAAAAAATTTCTATGACGGGATAATATTTCACCGCGTAATTCCGCAGTTTGTAATTCAGGGCGGTGACCCGACAGGAACCGGAACGGGCGGCTCGGGACAAAGCATACCGGATGAATTTAATAATGGATTGAAACACGATAAAAAAGGTGTGGTTGCTATGGCTAATTCGGGAAGAAAGGATTCCCAGGATTCACAATTTTATATTACACTTGCACCGCTCGAATTTTTAGACGGGAAGTATACGATTTTCGGACAGGTAATTGAGGGTCAGGATGTGGTTGAAAAAATAGCTGCTGTGGCGAGAGACGGGCGTGATAAGCCGTTGGAAGATGTGAAGATGGTGAAAGTAACTTTAGAATAATGCTGAATTATGAAATCTGAATGCTGAATTAGTTATTAGTAATTTGTGATTAGTAATTGGTGGTTAGTAATTAGTATGAAATAACTTTTAAAATAATAAATATTTTATTCATAAATCATATAAGGAGTAAAAAATGTTAAAAAGAAATTTATCTTTATTAATTGTTATATTTTTTGCATTCGCAATTTTTTCGGGATGCGGTAAAGAAGAAGTGAAAAAAGAAGTGGATAAGACATTAGATACGGTAAAGAAAGTACAGCCTGTTGAACAGAAGAAAGATACCGTAAAGACCGAAAAGAAAGATACCATTGCAACGAATGATACGAAATCAGAAGGCGATATAATAAAAATGGAAACAACGATGGGAACGATTAAAATAAAATTATTCCCGGATAAAGCCCCGAAAACCGTTGCACGTATAAAAGAACTCGTCAGCAGAGGATTTTACAACGGACTCATATTCCACAGAATAATCGACGGATTTATGATACAGGGCGGAGACCCGACAGGTACGGGAACCGGCGGCTCAGGGCAAAGCATCCCGGATGAATTTAATAACGGTTTGAAGCACGATAAAAAAGGCGTAGTTGCAATGGCACATTCAGCGGCACCTAATTCACAGGATTCCCAGTTCTATATTACGCTTGCACCTGCAACTCACCTCGATGGAAAATATACCGTATTCGGTCAGGTAATCGACGGACAGGATGTTGTAGATAAAATGGGAAAACTTAAAACGGGACAGAATGACAGACCTATGGAGCCTCCGAAGATGACGAAGGTAACGATGGTTTCTAAATAAAGCTTTAAATGTTAAATGTTAAATGTTAAAGTAAGAGCAGCTCATCCAATTTTAAATGTTAAATGTTAGATGTTAAAGTAAGAGCAGCATATTCAATGTTAAATGTTAAATGTTAAATGTTAAAGTGAAAAGATGAATTATTCGTTCCCAAACAGGAGTCCCGACAAGTCGGGATCAAAAGCAAAGTGCGATTTTGGAACGAGATTTTAAAAAAGTAAGAGCGGGTTTTTGAATGTTGAATGTTGAAGGCTTAATATTGGATGCTGAGTGTTTAATAATTAATTTAATTATCAGATATAAAAAAACGCGTTTCCGGTTATAAGCCGGGAACGCGTTTTTATGTTAATGAATTTGTTTCACGTTCCCAAACTCAGTCCCGACAAGCCGGGATCAAAAGCAAAGAGCGATTTGGGAACAAAATAAAATAAGACTAACCTAACAATTAATATAAATAAAGTTATATTACAATAAGTTCGGTTGTATTTGCCGGATTATATTTAATGTTAATCTTATCACCAACTCTTGGAATTGCAATTTTCGATACTGCTGTTTTCACCTGTGTTTCAAATGGCGGTCCATATTGCGGCTGAACTTTCAGTTGCATTACTACGACGGGATTGTAATTTATCAAAGCGCCCGTATCAGTAATTGTAATTACTTCGGCTGTTCCCGGCATACCGGTTTGCATTAACGCTGCATTTTTTCCGTCATAATCAGTATATTGTTTCGCCATATTTATACTTGCATTTGCTTTATCGACAAAATCTTTTCCCATGAAAGTTTTTGCCATGAAGCCGCTTACACCCTTATTTAAAGCTTTGTCTGCATTATCGAGCGCTTCTTTCGGGTCGTCCGGTTTTTTCTTTCCGAATCCTAACATTGTTTTCTCCTTTTTAAAGTTTATAAATGTTATTTTTAAAAACCATGTTCAATATAATAAAGTTTTAAATCAAATAAAACATTTTTTAACTATTTAAACATTATGGGAACCGCTTCCCATCATCAGATTTAATACTTTGCTCGCAATATAATCGGCAAGGTCATTAAAATCTTTCGGGTTATATTCAAAGCTCGGCATTGCAGGTACAATTTTTCCGCCGGCGTCAAGAATTTTAATCATATTTTTTAAATGAATCCTGTTAACAGGGGTTTCTCTTGGTACAATAATAAATGGTTTAGAATAAGAGAACATCCAGTCGGCTGCTTTTTCGATAAGATTATTACTTTCGCCATTTGCGATTCCTGCAAGATAATCGGCGGCACAGGGACACACAATCATACCGAAAGCGTTATACCAATCCATAAATATATCCGATTTGAGGTCAAGATTATTATGAAACGTAACGGTAGATTTGTGAATCATAATTTCGGGAATAACATTTTGTATGGTGCTTTGTTTCAGCTCAACGCCGCACTCTTTATACAGCGTATAATGAGAATATTCGGTCAGAATGAGGTCAATGTTAAAATTATTCATTACGAGTGAGCGCAGCATGCGAAGTCCGAAGATAGCACCGCTTGTGCCTGTAATACCTAATATTATATTTTTTCCTTCTCCATTGAAAGATTTAAAGATTGGTTTAGTTTCCGTCTGGGGTACGGCAACACCGGGTTTTTCCTGTGTATCCATTATCTAATTTTTATTATAGTTTAATAAAACAGATATTATAAAAAATACAGCAACTGAAACAATTACAAATATAACATTTTCAAAAATAAAAATCTGACCAACAATAATAACTATCCCTGCCAAAACTGTCAACATTATTTGTCCGAACCTCGAGGCGGAATTATATTTTGTAGATTCGAGGCTGAACGGCATTTTTTTGTCGAAGATGGAAATAATTGAATTTAAAAACAACGTCACCGAAATAATAAAAGCAAAATTTAAAACAAGAGGCGTGATATTTATTCTGAAGCTCAACAATATAAAAATTAATATTAAGATCGGGATGATTAAATTTATATAAATAAATTTGAATACACCGTTTTGAAAATATTTAATGCTTTCGATTGGCAATGATTCGTAAATCCAACCTATGTCCTGCGAATTTTCATCCGCAATTTTTGCATTTGAAATCATTAAACGAATGCACATTACAAGAGTGATAGTAATGGAAGGACTGAACATCAAAATACTATTTGCGGTAAACAGGATATTGTCTTTACCCGTTTGGAAGTAAAGGAATGAGGGAATGTTCGTAAATACTCCCAACATAGTAATGATAACCGGAATAAATGCAAGAGGTATATATCTGAGTTTTAATATTCTCGAATTTGACAACTGGTTTTTTATTAAATAATATGAAGCACGCTCGAGATTATTTCCGAGTAAATTTTTATTTATAAAATTATTTAACCCTGAAAAGACTTTTAATTTTCTGCGTTTTTTTATTTCATCGGTTATGCTGAATATTTTTTCCGATAAATTATAATATCTTTTTTTCAGAAACAGGTAGAAAAGAAATATTATGAGCAAACACGCTGCAAGGCAAATTATCATAAGCCTGTAGTCTTCTATGGATAATGCAAAATAATATTGCGGAAGGAATTTTGTGAAACCATACGACATTAAGCTTTCTTTTCCATATTTCATTGCTCTTGAGGTCAGGCTTGACGAATACATTATATAGACAAAAAATACAAACTGTAATATATAAATTAAAATATTGGCTTTTTTAATAAAATAATACAGAGCTATCGTATAAATTGTTAAAATGATGACTGATATAAAAATATTCGATGAAAAGTTTGCTACAATAAAAATTATTGTTTTTGATAAATTCTGTTCGTAAAAATAATAAAACACTGACTGCGGCAAAATTATTGTCAGCTGGATGAAAAATACAAATACAAAAGCGGATAGAAATTTAGAAACGAAAACTTCGTTGTTTTCCAGCGGCAGTGTCCTAAGAAATTCCAGGTGCTGTTTGGAAAAAAACAGGTTACTATAATCATTCAGAATTATGAATGAAAGGAGGAATATGCCTGTAGAAAAAGATAAAATTGCAAAACTTTCTTTATCGAAAGTATTAAACAGGTTAAATGATAATGCTGAATTTGCAAATATATACGAGATAATAATTCCCGTGATTTTTTTCTTTCCTGAGTTTTGTTTATCACGGTAATCAAGTTTTAAAAATAAATCAAATAATATTTTAATTTTATTTTTCAAACAAATTTAATATATATTTATTGCTTTTAAATCTCATTACAAATTTGGTTATATCGCTGAAACACTATAACTATTTTAAAACCGACAGAAATTCTTATGGTTCGTCTGGATTCCCGCATTCGCGGGAATGACAATTTATCCGGAGCGTTGTAACCGGAGTAAAACAGCGCCTTCGTTCCCAAATATTATGTTTATTCAATTATTTTTGCAGGCTAAAGTTCCGATAAATCGGAATCTTCGACCTGCGGCTACAATATCTTTCTCACGCAGGCTAAAGTTCCGATAAATCGGAATCTTCGACCTGCGGCTACTTTTTTTCATCACATTTACTTCGGTTCAATATTCGTTCTGTTCTTTTTATATTCTTCAATCGCCTTCAAATGTTCCTGATAAGTTGAAGAGAACTTATGTCCGCCGACGCCTGTTGCAACAAAAAACAGGTAATCATTTTTATCCGGATTAATAGCAGCTTTAATAGCATAAAGTCCGGGATTATTAATCGGTCCGGGCGGGAGACCATAATGTTTATAAGTATTATAAGGCGAATCAATTTTCAAATCTTCAAAGAGCAGATTCTTTTTAGGTCCGTCCGGTAAAACATACTGAACGGTCGGGTCTGCTTCAAGTCTCATTCTTATTCTCAGTCTGTTATAATAAACCCCGGAAATAACCGGCATCTCGGCGGGAATATTTGTTTCACCCTGAATAATAGATGCCATTGTCATTACGCTTAAAATATCTTTATTGCTTTTTAAAAATTTATTTTCAATATCGCTATTATTCAATACTTTGCGGCGGAATTCGTTGAATAAAATTTCAACAAGTCCTTTTTCGTCGAGGTCGGGCGGAAGGATATAAGTATCGGGAAAAAGAAATCCTTCGAGGTTGTTGATTTTTCCCTTCAAGCCGAGAATATTAATCAGTGAATCATTTTCAGTTGCCTGAATAAATTTTTCCGGTGAAAGCTGAAGTTTGTTCGCGGCAATTTTTGCAATCTGTTTTATTCTATATCCTTCTATAACGGTAAATTTATCTTCGTTTGAGAAATTCCTGTCGACAAGGATATTAATAAGTTCGGAATTACTTACTCCGTTTTTGATTACATATCTTCGGGATATTATATTATCATCTTTACCGGTAAGTCTTAAGAGTATTTTAAAAGTCTGTTTGCTGCTTATAATATCTTTATCTTTCAAATCGTTTAATAACTCATCTACATTTTCGCGAGTTTTTATAACAAAGTGTTTTTCTTCCGGACCCTGCCAGTAATGTTTTGCATAAAGCACACGAAATGAAATAAACCACATTAAAAGAATATCGATTACGATAAGGATGATTGCATAAAGCGTGATTTTTCTAATTGTGAGGACGCTAAAAGTTTTCCGGTAAAAATCTTTGACATTGATTTTTTCCGGGAGATGGATTTTCGAAACCAGATTTTTTACAAACGTAACAATTTTAATCCAAATCGTTAATGAAAATTGCTTAACAGCGATATGAATTTTTAAAGCGATGAATTTTTGATACGCGGCAATAATCCATAATTTAAGAACAGAAATAAATTTCGTAAGATTTTTTTTAATCTCCAGGCTCTTTATGAATAAAACGGTCTTACCCCATAGAAGCACTGTAACAGCGGCAATTTTGACCAATACCTTTTTAATAAATTTTCCGGTGATTATTAATTTTGTTTTTATATCGAAGCGGATAATCAGTTCGGAAATCTCTTTAACCAGCCATATAATGAATTCTTTACACTTAATCAGAATTTTCCGGAGAAATATTATCGCGGTTTTAAATTTATTTTTTAAATCCAGTTTGATTATGAATTCAGAAAATTTATATGAACCGATAATAATATATTCTTTGCATTTAACCAGAACTTTTTTTAGAAATACAAATGCGGCTTTATATTTTCCTTTGAAATCGGATTTGGTTATGAATTCTGAAATTTTACGTTCGGATAATAAAAATAAATCTTTACATTTAATCAGAGTTTTTTGAAGAAATGAAATAACGGATTTAAATTTTCTTTTGAAGTCAGATTTTATTATAAATTCTGAAGTTTTACTTACAATAAATTTAAAAAACGCAATTATCCCGTTTAAAATCTTATTAAACAATATTATCAGTTCCTTACCTTTTCCGGTATCTTTCATTTGAAAAAATTATTTTGTTTTCGTCGTATCGCTTATATTTAGAGAATTCATTAAATCTTTTACTTTTTTATTATTTGGAGTAAGGATAAGGCATTTTTCAAAATACTGTTTAGCTTCTACGGGTTTATTTACAGATTTATAATAATTTCCAAGAAGGAATAATGCTTCGTAGTAATCCGGGAAAAGTTCTAAAGATTTCGAAATATTTTTTTCGAAAGCCTTAGTATCATTCATCATTAAGTTAGCATTTGCGAGCAGATAATATGTATATGAAGACTGCGGGTCTATTGTAAGGCTTCGGTTCAAAATTTGCAATGCCTGCTGCGGCTGTCGATTATTCATCAGGTCCTGAGTATACATATCCATGCTGTTTGCTTCTTTGGGCATTATATGTGTTTTATCCGGAATAAATTTATAAACTTCCATAGTCTCAACCGGAGAAACTTCCAGTGTAGTGAACAGAGGAGTCTGGTTTACGACCCTGTACCATTCACGAAGGAATGCGAGATACGAGACATTATGTTGTTTAAGATATTCGGTCATTTCGGTCGAATAATTTTTGTCATCGATTTTTTTAATTAATTCGGGAGTTATAAGTCCTGCAACGTCTATAATTTTTCTATTGCTGTAAAAACCGATGGCGCCGACGTCGTGAGTTGCAATTATATCATTTTCATTCGTATTATCTCTTATCCATTTAGCGGCGGCAACCTGCCTGTCGTTTATATATTTACATTCCTCAGCATAGCCGAGTTTAGTATCTAAATAATTTCGAACGGTTACAAATAAAATTATTGCGGAGATGATTACATAAACTCCAATCGTAAAATTCCGGCTGTTTAAATAGCCGCCGACAATTTTAAGAAGGTCCCTGAACCCCAGACCCGAACTTATTATCATGAAAGGAATAATAGGCATCATATACCTGCCGAACCTGTGCGCATAGGGAAGTTTCAGCCAATAGATAAAAACGAGTGCAACTATAAAAACTATATATAAAATATTCTGATTATACTGTTTTTTAAATGTGTCAAAAATAGTTTTTGCAACAGAAGCAAAGAATCCGACAATAATTATTCCGTAAGCACCTTTAGTAAAATAATCCCAGACTTCAAATTTAAAAAAGTCGCCCCTGCTTTTAAACTCGGGAGAATAATAAGTCAGCTTGGCATTATACGTATTGGGAAGCAGAGAGCCGGAAAGCATAAGGTTCATTGCAAAATATACAGCGACAAATGAGCCTGCAATAATTCCGATTTTTATAAATTCTTTTTTTGTAAAAAGTTTAATTGTTTTATCTGTTTTGGAAAAGTTTATCGATATGAAATAATCGACAGCCAGAGCGCCTATAAATGCTACGCCGTCAGGTCTGCCCCACAAGACCAATCCGAGAAAAACCGCAAACGGAACGACATTTCTTTTTTTATAATAATAAGAGCAGGCAAGGATTATAAAAATAAACATAGTCGTTTCCATACCGGAGACGGAAATAAAATTCATCCATTTATCAGCAACGAAAATTGCTGTAAAGATTAATGCATAATAATTTTCCTTTGCAAATTCGAGGCTGCTTAGATTATAGAAAGCGATTCCCGAAAATATAAGCATCAGTATTCCGAAGAAATAACTAAGAATCATTTCATTCTTGGTTACGAGAAATCCGATTGCAAGCAAAAGCGTATATATTGGTGATGTAGAGCCCGCCGTTGCCATTTCATTTTTGAAATAGGAAAAGCTGAAATACTCGGATAAATTTTTTGCAAAGGTCAGGTGAATCCACGGGTCATCGAGCGGGAAGCCGAACACACCGTTAATTGCGAGAGCAGAGTAAAGGTAATTAAAAGCCATCCCGAAGGATGCGACGCCAACAGCAAAATATATAATCAGCCTGAGATTTTTTTTCGGTTCGAAATTTAAATCCAAATTAATTATTTGTTTTTGCGGTTGTTTCTTTTTTTCGATAATTTTTTTCTTAGCCATAGAATTCAAAATAATTATTTCCCGTTGTAAATTCAATTGAACAAAAAAAGCGGGTTTAAAAAGATTTCATCACGGAGACACAGAGAAGAAAACAAATAACAAAAAACAAATAACAAAAAACAAATAACAAAAAACAAATAAGAGCGGGAAATTGCAGAAAATAAAGTATAAAAAAGAGTGAATTTTTTTGTTTCAATTTAATAAATTAGTGTTTACATTTCGGTAAATCTAATAATTTCTTCCGGAGGCAATTATGAAAAAAACTTTTTTTTCTTTTTGTTTATTACTTTTAATCTTTATCATTTGCGGAAAATCTTATTCACAAAGCGCGGTATATTTTTGCACGGAAACGGGTGCATTCGGGTACGCTTACGGATACGGTTCATATGACAAGGCGATGAGCGAGGCATACGATGCGTGTGTAAGTTACGGAGGGACAAAGCCGCAATTAGTTACATCGACATATAATAAAGGTTATGGCGCAATAGCTCTTGGAAATGATGAAAACGGGAATCGCGTAATCGGAGCGGCGCTTGGATTTTCTACTCAGGAATTAGCTGAAAGTGAGGCAATGAAGAATTGCAGGAAATACGGAGGATTGGACGTTTATATACATGATTCGTTTTATGATTATTGATTAGTTTAGAAGGTTAGAAGAGCGTGAAAGGTGAAAGGTGAGAGGTGAAACGGAAATTTAAATGGCACGTTAAGGAGTGAAAGGCAGGAGATCCCCGACAAGAGCATTCGGGATGACAGGTGTGGTTGGGGATACCCGATAAGATCATTCGGGGATGATAGGTTTGGATGGGGATCCCCGACAAGAGCATTCGGGGATGACAAATTAGAGGGGATGACAGATAGAGAGAATTACAGAGGAACAAGGGATTTTAGCAAAATAGATAGAATTGATTTTTATATAATAATAACGGAAATTTGAGTGAAATCGGGATTTTTTGGGTTTTACTATTTTTCACTTGAAACTTTATTATTTTTATAATAGTTTATATTTACATCAGTAAATAATATACAAAATAACACTCCGATATACAGCTATCGTTGTTAAATTTTTTAAATAAATTGTTAATAATTATTTTTATATAAATAAACATAATTCCATATTTTAATAACAAACACGCCAATTTTATATTACTCACGAAAGGTAAAAACAAATGCTCGAAAAAAACGGTAAAAAGGAAAATAAAACGGTAGAACTGACTGACAAAAATTTTGAATTTTTCAAGTCCAAGAAAGTTGCTGAGCTTATTCAAATCGCTAAAGACCTGAAAGTAACCGGTTATAGCGACCTGAAAAAGCAGGAACTTATTTTTAAAATAATAGAAGCTCAGACTCAAAAAGACGGTTATGCATTTGCCGCAGGAGTTTTAGAAGTTTTACCGGACGGTTATGGATTCTTAAGATCAGCCGATTATAATTATCTGCCTTCCCCGGATGATATTTACGTATCACCTTCACAGATTAAAAAGTTTTCTCTTAAAACGGGTGATACAGTAAGTGGTCAGGTAAGACCACCGAAGGAAGGTGAAAGATTTTTTGCGTTATTAAAGGTCGAAGAGGTAAACTTTGGTGACCCTGAAAGGATTCGGGAGAGAATTCTTTTCGATAACTTAACGCCAATGTATCCTAACGAAAGGTTTGTACTTGAATCTTCACCCGGAGAATATTCGATGAGGATAATGGACCTTTTCACACCAATTGGTAAAGGACAGAGGGGCATAATTGTATCCCCTCCAAAAAGCGGTAAAACAATTTTACTTCAGACAATTGCTAACAGTTTGACTCGAAATCATCCGGAAGTTCATTTAATTGTATTATTGATTGATGAACGTCCAGAAGAAGTTACCGATATGCAGAGAAATGTAAAGGCAGAGGTGATAAGCTCGACATTCGATGAACCGCCCGAAAGGCACGTTCAGGTTTCCGAAATAGTACTTCAGAAAGCAAGAAGGCTGACGGAAGCAAAGAAAGACGTTGTAATACTGCTCGACAGTATTACAAGACTTGCGAGGGCACACAACACTGTCATACCACACAGCGGTAAAATCTTATCGGGTGGCGTAGATGCGAACGCATTGCATAAGCCAAAAAGATTTTTCGGAGCAGCAAGAAACATAGATGAAGGTGGAAGTCTCACCATTATTGCAACTGCTCTGATAGAGACCGGCAGCAGAATGGACGAAGTTATCTTCGAAGAATTCAAAGGCACCGGTAACATGGAAATCGTCCTTGACAGGCGACTTTCAGACAGAAGAATTTTCCCAGCAGTTGACCTCAACAGGTCGGGTACGAGAAAAGAAGAATTACTTCTTGACAATGAAGCGATAAACAGAGTATATCTGTTAAGAAAAATCACTTCAGACCTGAATCCCGTTGAAGCAATGGAATTTCTCCTCGAAAAAATACGCGGCACAAAGTCAAATAAAGAGTTCCTGGCTTCTATGAATTCTTAAACGAACTTAAGCCCAAATAATGAAGAAAGAAATTCTTATTAATTCTACTTCGAATGAAGTCAGGATTGCTATCACTGAGGATGGAAAACTTGTTGAACTATTTTATGAAAGTCCGGACCTCGGGCGGAACGTAGGAGATATTTATCTCGGAAAAGTTGCGCGTGTAATGGGCGGAATCCGTGCCGCTTTCATTAATATAGGTTTTCCACAGGATGCTTTTTTACATTTCTCGGATATGGACAGCAGTGATAATGATTATGCGTCCATTCTCGGAGATGATTCGGAAGTTGAAGAAGTTGACGATGATGACGAACAAGCTCACCAAGGCGGAATCAAAAGTTCAACGAGGGAGCGTCCCAACCCTACCAGTATTGCCCGCAACCAGGATATAATAATCCAGATAACTAAAGAGCCGGTTGGAAACAAAGGCGTGAGAGTCACGACAAAGTTTTCAATACCCGGTCGTTATCTCGTATTAATTCCATACAACAGGCGAATCGGTGTATCAAAAAAAATCTACAACTTCCGCGAAAAGAGAAGGCTGAAACACATTATCAGACCTGTCTTGCCTGAAGGATTCGGTGCGATTGTCAGAACTGTTGCTGCCGGTCAGGATGAAAATCTCATACTCGATGACCTTAATAAATTAATTTCAATCTGGAATGAAATACAGAGTAAAATAAAAACGATTAAGGCTCCTGCATTATTATATAAAGATGTTTCTACTACATCTTCGGTAATGAGGGATTTATTCCGGGATGACATTCAAAAAGTAATTGTAGATTCTAAAAAACTTCACAAGCAAATAAAAAGTTCGGTTGAGGATACTTCGCCTGAATATGCCGATAAAATTGAATATTATTCGGATTCAAAACCGCTTTTTGATGCTACGGGAATTGAAAAGCAAATTGAAGATTCGCTTACAAAAAAAGTCTGGCTGAAAAATTCGGGTTATATTATAATCGAGACAACCGAAGCAATGACTGTTATAGATGTTAACAGCGGCAAGTACGCAAAATCGAAAGACCAGGAAATAAATTCGCTGAAAATAAATTTCGATGCGGCAAGGGAAATTACGCGCCAGTTAAGGCTTCGCGACATTGGTGGAATAATAGTTGTGGATTTTATCGACCTTTATGAAGATGAGAACAAGAGAAAATTGTTCGAAGAAATCAGAAAAGAATTCCGGAAAGACAGGGCAAAAATTACAGTTCTGCCGATGAGCGATTTCGGTCTCATGCAAATCACAAGGCAGAGAATAAGGCAGAATATTTTACACAGGATGTCAGACCAATGCCCGATGTGCAGCGGTTCCGGAAGGGTGCAGAACAAGATGAGCTACATTACGGAAATAGAAAGATGGTTACAAAGATACAAGGGTGCAAGCAACAGTACATTTATAAGATTACGCGTAAATCCTCTTATTAAAAATTACTTAACGAGCGGAATTATAAATAAAATTTTACGTCTTTGCTTAAGGTACAGGGTTTTGGTAAAACTCGAGGTGGACGAAAAACTTCCGCTGAGTGAATTTAAATTTTTATCATTAAAGGAGAAGACGGATATAACGGATGAATACGCTCTGTAACAATGTTAAATGTTAAATTAAGAGCAAGTCGTTCAAAGTTAAATTTATAATTTTAAATTAAGAGCGGTTCGTTAAATGTTAAATGTTAAATTAAGAGCAAGTCGTTCAATTTAGGATTAAAATATTTTTTTGTTATTTCTTTCTGCCGGTATTTTATCAAAACGGGATAAAAATTTAATTAATATTATTCTACGATATTATATCCCTATTGCACAGAATATTATATTTTCATTTAATTCTACTTGATAATATTGAATATTTATTATAAATTATATTTCAATTATAGTGGAAGGAATCCTGACCTGATGAAATTAATTATATTTCCATTCTTCCATGAAGAAAATAATCAGTTAAAATTTTTATAATATTTTATTCAACCTGCTATGTTAAGAATAGAATTATTAATTTTCTCTAATCCGAAAAACAGATAAAATGGCAAATAAACTGTTTTTTCTTTGTATATTAATAAACTTAGTTTTCGTTTATTCGAATTCTTACCCGCAAAATTTTCTCTTAACAGATTGCCAGCACATTCAAGCCGGAGACCGATATCACATTACTGATAATGTAACGGGTGGTTTATTTAAGCCATATAATACGACTCAGAACGGTGCTCCGGACAGCGCTTCATTCAGAATTCTCCTTGTGTTTGTTCAATTTGCAGATGAGCCTGTTGACTGTGATTATTGGCCCAAAGGACAAGCCCCGAAATATATGAACGAACTTCTTGCAGAAAATAAAAAAACGAATGGAAATTATTGGGAAAGATATAATCAAAACACGGAAATGCTAAGTGCCTGGTACCAGGAAGTTAGCAAAGGGAAAATGCATGTTACCGGTAAAGCATATTATATACCGTTAACATATGATGCTAATTATTACCTTAGTTACAGCAGTGACGAGGAAGTAAGAATGAGAAATATGAATAATGAAATTTTTGATAAATTGACACAAGCAGGAGTTCAATGGCAGGATTATGATAATTGGTCAGGTTCCGATGGTAATTTTTATTATAGAGGTGACAATTATGTAGACATGATAATTAAAGTACACAGACATACAGTGGTCAACTGGCTTTTTCCGGGAAATAACGCCGGTTATGCACATTTAGGATTCAATCCGCTGGATGGTATTGATATTTCTGTCGGTAATGGTAAATACATAAATGACGGATTTTATAAATCAAATTGTTCGGGTGTAACAGTCGTGGGAACTTCACATGGTCCGGCAAGTAAAGACTGGGTGTTTAATATTGCAAAACATGAAATTGGACATTACTGGTTTGGAGCATCGCATACAAGTCCGGGTGTGGGAATTATGGGAGGCGGAGAGATATATCTAGGTGCGTGGGAATCTCTTAAACTTGGTTATTTAACCAGTACAACTATAAATTTTAATTCCGGTTCATATAATTTAAACGATATCACGTCAAGAAACAGTAACGGAGAAATTTTACAAGTTCCGATAGATGGTTCGAGCGAATATTTTCTAATTACAAATCGCAGGCAAGTTTCATATTTTGATAAAACAATGCTCGGTGATACCGCAAAAGATGATTGGCAAAGAGTATTAGACCCTAATGTCGATTATGGAAAAGGTGTCTATATTTATCATCATACTCAGGGTATGACTTTTCAAAGCGCCAATGATATGGAATGTGCGGACGGTTTATGGAATTGGACGTATACGGGCACTACTACGCCTGATTGGAATGACCAGCAAATCATGGATGTTTATGAAAGAACCTCGCTCCCTTCGATAATTCCAAATGATGATGGATGGGCAGGTCTATTCAATAAAGACGGCAGAACAATGGGATTAGGAATATCCTATTATGGTGATGATTTTTATGCATGGTTTGGCAGAGGTCATCGGCACACACCGCTAACTAATGAAGCAATAGACAGATGTTATTCAAATGATACCGCTTTATGGACAAAAAGAGAATTAATGGGTGACAGATGGGATGCCTGGAATATAGGATACAATCAAGTTTTCAGTCCTTATTCCAATCCTAATACTAAAGACTGGAACAATAATAATACCGGCATATTTATTTATTATCATTCCTTTGATCCAACGACAAACGAAGCTCAAATCAGTTTTTATAAAGTTGACGCGGCTCATACCGAAGACTCTATATTAGCTGTCACTCCACCATCCCGTCCTATGGGATTGACTATTTCTTTTACTGACTGCGATTCTAACGGCGCAAGATATCCCGTACTCACATGGAGACACAATCAGGAGCCTGATATGAAGAGTCCACTTATGGCGCCACGAGATTTTAGAAGATATAAAATATTCCGGGCTACCGGGGATTTAGAACACGTACCGGTTGAATACTCTGAAATCGCCGATAGATTTTTAATATTTGTAAATAATAGTACTCCCGCTGAATTTATCGATAATACCATTTATTTAAATTGCAATTCCCAGGATGAGCAATTTTATAATATCAGATATAAAATAAAGGCAGTTGATAATATGAATATGGCCTCTGTATATTCTGATTTTGTTTCAACTCAAACTTTAAAAATTGGAATCGGCGGGAACAATTTCAAATATTTGAACAACCCGCCAAAATCATTTATGATTAGCCAAAATTATCCGAATCCATTTAACCCCGTTACAAATATCAGGTATGATTTGCCAAATGATGTTCGGGTTTTAATTAAAATATATGACCTGCTTGGGAGGGAAATCAAAACATTAGTAAATGAATTTAAAAAAGCCGGCAGCTATATAATTTCTTTCAACGGGGCAGAACTTGCAAGCGGCGTTTATTTTTATAGAATCGCCGCGGGGAATTTCGTAAGTGTTAAACGTATGGTGCTGCTTAAATAGCTTTTTCAATTATAAATGTTAAATGTTAAATGTTAAAGTAAGAGCTATATTTAAGATTTTTAAAATATATTATTCCTCCGGAATAATATATTTTTTTATTTATCAATTCTTCCAATATTTTATCCGTAAAGGAAAAATAGTCATTGAGATAATGCATTAAAGTGAATAATTTTTATTCTATCAATTTAAAATATAACGATTTATCTTTACGAATTGTTTTATTTTTCGCAGACACGTTAGAGAGCAAGAAGGAAACACGCAGGCTAAAGCCTGCGGCTACTAATTTTATATGAGGAAATGCGCAGGCTAAAGCCTGCGGCTACTAATTTTATATGAGGAAATGCGCAGGCTAAAGCCTGCGGCTACTAATTTTATATGAGAAAATACGCAGGCTAAAGCCTGCGGCTACAGTATTTTTACAGTATTTTTACGATATTTTTGTCGAATTTATAAGTTATTTGAAATTAAATTGTGTCGGGAGTCCCTATATAGAACATAGGAGACTCCCCGACACATAAAAGATAAATTATATTAAGAATATTTATAAATTAAATTTTTGTTTGTTTTGCCCAAATTAATTATTGATAATAAAGAAGTAGAATTCCAGCCGGGTCAGACAATCCTGCAGGCAGCAAGAAATTCGGGTATAAAGATACCGCATTTCTGCTGGCATCCCGGACTTAGCATTGCGGGTAATTGCAGAATATGCCTTGTTGAAATTGAAAAACTTCCGAAACTTGCAATTGCCTGTTCGACGGTTGCATCAGAAGGCATGATAGTTCATACAAAATCAGAAAAAGCTATTATTGCACAAAATGCGGTGATGGAGTTTTTACTTATAAATCATCCTCTGGATTGTCCGATTTGCGATGAAGCGGGTGAGTGTAAACTTCAGGACTATGCTTATAAATACGGCATTGGTAAATCAAGATTTGAAGAAGAAAAGGTTCACAAAGACAAGAGAATAGAATTGGGACCAAATGTTATGTTCGATGCGGAGCGATGCATAAGCTGTTCGAGGTGTATAAGGTATTGTGAAGAAATTGCAAAAGAGCCGCAGCTTACTTTTGTTCAAAGGGGAGACCGCGTTACGATAGAAACATTCCCCGGAAAAAAGCTTGACAATCCTTATTCTATGAACGTTATAGAGATTTGTCCGGTAGGAGCATTAACCTCGAGAAATTTCAGATTCAGGGCAAGAGTTTGGGATATGTCATTTACGGACAGTATTTGTCCGGGTTGTGCAAGGGGATGCAATACGGTTATAGGCGTGAGGAATAATGAAATTTTAAGAATCGAGCCAGGAAAAAATATGCAGGTTAATGAATACTGGCTTTGCGACTGGGGCAGGCTTAACACAATTAAATGGGTGAATGACGAGTCGCTTAGAATTAAATCACCTCTGCTCAGACTTGAGGAGCCAAAGATGAATATGAACGAAATGGCTGCGTCTAACCCGAGAGAGGAATTGATAGAAGTTGACTGGGATGTAGCAATTTCAAGGTTAGCTTCGGAATTTCATTTAAGGAATAAAAAAATTCTTTTCATAGCCTCTCCGTTTTCAACATTAGAAGATAATTATGCACTTAAAAAATTTGCTAATGAAATTTTTAAGAGTAATGATATAATTTATTTTCCGAATATAGATGAATCTTTCGGAGATAACATTCTCAGAGTGCCTGACAAGACTCCTAATTCGAACGGGTTAAAATTACTCGGAATAAATCCTGTAACGGAAAAGCACTTCGAGGATTTAAAGAACGGAAAATACCCGGTATTATATCTGATAAACGAAGATTTATCACGAATTCCGGATTACGAAAAGATATTCAAGAAGATTGAAATCAGTGTTCATCAGATAAGCACAAAAAATAATTTTTCAAAATTCGGTACCGTTATTTTACCGGAATCCACGTATGCGGAAATCAACGGAACATTTGTAAACTTCAATAATATAGTACAGAGATTAAGACCTGCGGTTGTTACATTAGAGCAGGAAAGGTTGATAGGAGATTTTTCATTATCACGTCTTGATAAATTCGGCGCTCCGAATGACAGGTGGACGCACGGAACAAGATTTAATGCAAGACCAACATGGAAAATACTTAAGCAAATTGCGAAAGGATTAGGTCACGAATTTAATTTTGAAAATTCGGAGGAAGTGTTTATGGAATTATGTTCGACTATTCCTGCAATGAAGGGCTGGGATTATGATACGATTGGGAAAGAGGGGAAAAAACTTTCTTAATTCTGAATTAGAATGCTGAATGCTGAATGGTAATTTAATAAATATCAAAATTTTCTATCGGAATATAATTTGCATAAGCCTAAAATTATAGTAATTAATTCATAGAAATCATTGTTTTTTTTCAAGATTAATATTTTATAAAATTAATTTTTAATATTATGAAGAAATTAATTTACGTTTTTACATTCATATTTATTTTCATCTCTTATTGTAATGCTCAATATAATTTATTCAATCAAAAAGTTATTCCCGATGCAATGGGATATATTAATATTAATAAATCCGATTTTGCGGGAATTCAAAAATCATATTTGAACATTGATTCCTTTCCGGTGTTCTCGGGATTCCCATTATACTTTTCAGGAAACTCATTTGAAGGAGGAATATACTGCAATATGGATAACGATCCTCAGATGGAACTTGTTTATAACATCGGTTATAACACTTACGCCGTAAAACTTAATGGTTCAAATGTTCCCGGATGGCCAAAGACGGCTTCTTCTTATGCCCTCGAAGGTGCGCCTGCCTTCGGAGATATAGACGGAGACGGTTACGGTGAAATAGTAGTTACGAACCACGGGTTGAGTTCGGCAGGTTATATTTATGCTTACAAAAGAAACGGAACGTTATGTGCGGGATTTCCAATTAATCACGGTTACAGTTCAAGGACACCTGTACTTGCTGATGTAAATAATGACGGCAAGATGGAAATTATTGTTAACAGAAGAGAAACTCCAAGCTCTGTTTATATTTATAAAGGTGATGGAACTATTTTAACAGGATGGCCAAAGGTAATGAATAGCGTTCCCGCTTCAAGTTGTGCTGTCGGTGATATAGACCACGATGGACAACCTGAAATTATTGCCGAATCATATTATTCTTTATATGCGTGGAAAGCAAACGGGGATTCGATTCCCGGTTTTCCATTTACGATGACGAACAGTGCGGTCAATTCTTATTCTTCGCCGGTATTAGCTGACCTGAACGGTGATAACATGAAGGAAATTATTTTCGGAACTCACGTTCTTGGCGGAGGCGGATATGTTTACGTAATTAAAAATGACGGTACTGTTATGAGCGGCTGGCCAAAACAAGTTAATAACTGGATTTATGGTCCTCCTTCTGTGGGATTCATAGATAACGATAATATACTCGACATTGCCGTGGGCGACCAGGTTTTAAGCTCAAATCCCTCTGATTATGTTTATGGATGGAATAAGAACGGAACACCACTTACAGGATTTCCAATCGGTCCATTAAATGCTATCAATAACCAGATATTATTGGCAGATGTTAATAATGATAATCTTACAGAATTGATTTTTGATGATAACACATCGGATGTTAACGGTAAAGGAAAATATTTGGGTTATAAATATGACGGTACGCCATTAACAGGATGGCCGATTCAAACCACAGGTACTACATTTTTTTGTACACCATGCCTGCTCGATATTAACAGAGATGGATTATTAGATATGGCAGGATGCGGTATCGAGAATCCGGGTTCAAGTCCGTATACAAATATTTATTTATGGAATCTCGGAACTCCATATAATGCAAGCAAAATTTATATACCCTGCTGGCAGTACAACTCAAGACATAACGGGGTTTATGGAGATATTGTAATTACAGATGTTAAAAAAGAGATTAATAATATTCCTGTAAAACATGAATTGTTTCAGAATTATCCGAATCCGTTCAACCCGAGTACGATTATAAGATTCCAGATAAAAGATTTAAGATTTGTTACGTTAAAGGTTTATGATATAATAGGAGATGAGATTGAAACACTTGTGAGTGAAACAAAACAACCCGGTACTTATGAATTTACTTTTGATGGGAGTAGATTCGGTTCGGGGGTATATTTTTGTAAACTTATTGCCGGGAATTATACAGAGACAAAAAAAATGTTGATGATAAAATGACGATAGTCATTTTATCAGAAATCCCGATGTTCATTATCGGGAATAATGATTTTATAAATGACGATTGTCATTTTATCATAGTTCCGATAAAGAAGCGTATCAGCCCTGCATCAGACAGGTCGGGAATAATGATAAAATAAATTGGGATATTAAATTTCGATTATAATATTTTCATTTCGCACAAGAAACACAGATTTGATATTTTTTAATTTAAAAATAAATTATTATGAATAAAAAATGTTGTGTTACACTCATTCTGGCTTTTTTATTTTTCTCACAATGCAATTTTTTGATTTCACAGGATAGCGGCAAGGTAACATTACCGAACGAATCAATGCTGAAAAAGGGTAACTGGGCAATTATATTCGAGGCAGGTACTATTTTCGGCAGTAGTAATTTTTTTGAATCATTTAATTTAACAGCCAAAAAACATTTTTCGGACTGTTTTGCGTTGAGATTAAGTGCCGGTGTATCCATAAATGAATCCAATGGTCCGGAAAATATATCAAACTTAAGTAGCGGGAATTTTCCGGCAAGTAGTAATTTATCGAAAAGCACTGATGGTTTTATAACAACGTTAAATTTTCAATATTTTTTATCTGTAAATCATAAAATTAAACCGTTTTTATCATTCGGTCCTTATGCGGCTTATAGTTACAGCAGACAGAATAGTTCAAGTTATATAAACAAAAGTGATGAATGGGCAGCGGGATTTTTTAGTTCGTTCGGAGTCGAAATGTTCATTCTCGATAATATAAGTATCATAGGAGAATATATAATGAAAGGCACGTATGGTAAAAAGCTATATAAGAGTATAGATTTATATGATGCACTTGAAGACTACTCTTATAGTTCTGTATATAAACTTGAATTTAAAAATGCAAGGTTAGGATTTTCTGTATATTTCTAACCTTTCAGAGAAACTGTTTTTTAATAAACTATCCTAATTTCCAGTTTATCAAATGAGAGGTATTTGAAAACAGAGAAATTTAACTTTAAAATTATTTTTCGAATTTTCAATGATTTTTGTTTATTAAATATTCTTACCAAGTTAGAAGATTTTAACAAAATATTTCGCTATTTTTATATAAGACATCAAGGAACATCATATTCAGAACGGAATCAATAAGTGATATTTTTTATGTTTTAATTTTGTTTTTGAATTATTAAATTACCAATAACACATTAAATTTTTTAAAATAAATAAATATATTAAATCATGGCAGACGATAAATTATTAAAATTAAAATCTCTCGATATAGCGATTGAACAGATTGAAAAGGACCACGGGAAAGGCTCCATTATGAAATTAGGTGATAAGCCGATTGCAAAATTAGAATTCATTTCTACAGGTTCAATTTCTCTCGATGCGGCGCTCGGAATAGGAGGAATCCCGAGAGGCAGGATTATAGAAGTTTACGGACCTGAATCATCGGGTAAAACTACAATTTGTTTACATATTATTGCGGAAGCTCAGAAGACCGGCGGACTTGCTGCTTTTATAGATACGGAGCACGCACTTGATACGGGATATGCGCAAAAGCTCGGCGTTGACGTAAGCAATCTTTTAATTTCCCAGCCGGAGTACGGGGAACAGGCACTTGAAATTTGCGAGACATTAGTGAGAAGCAATGCGCTCGACGTTATAGTTGTTGACTCAGTTGCTGCATTAACGCCGAGAGCTGAAATCGAAGGTGAAATGGGAGATTCAGTAATGGGAATGCAGGCAAGGCTAATGTCACAGGCATTAAGGAAGCTTACAGCTGCGGTGTCAAAGTCCAATGTGTGTTTAATTTTTACAAATCAATTGCGTGAAAAAATCGGTGTTATGTTCGGAAATCCCGAAACAACAACCGGTGGAAAAGCATTGAAGTTTTATGCTTCGATAAGAATGGATATAAGAAGAATCGGAGCAATTAAAGAAGGAGCAGACGTAATCGGAAACAGGACAAAAGTTAAAATTGTAAAAAACAAAGTTGCACCTCCCTTTAAAGAAGTTGAATTTGATATTATATATAATGAAGGTATATCGAAGCTTGGCGATGTCATTGACCTTGCAGTAAATAAAGACATCGTGAAAAAAGGCGGAGCCTGGTTCACTTACGGAGAAACAAGAGTTCAGGGCAGAGACGGTCTTAAGAAATTATTAGCGGATGACCCGGTACTTTATGAAAAACTAAACCAGGAAGTTCGCACAGCAATCGGTTTGAATGGAAATTCTGTCAGCGAGACGAAGGAAGAAGCTGCGGCACAGGTGAAGGATAAGAAGAGTAAATAGTTATTCAATCAATGTACAATGTTCAATTAAGAGCTAATTCTCAGTTGTTGTGTTTAAATTCTTAATATCGTGATTAGTTTTAATCTGAAATCTTATAATAAGAGCAAAACCTCACCCCCCGTCCCCTCTCCTGATAGGAGAGGGGGGAAAATATGTATAATTTAAATAGTTCTGAATTTTGAAAATCACATCAATCGAAAAGCAAAAGAAGGAAGGGAGATATAACATCTTTCTCGATGAAGAATTTGCATTTGGTGCTTACAAGGAGACAGTTTTTAATTTCGGCTTAAGAATTAATGATGAACTTGATGAAAAGAAAATAGCAGAAATAAAATCCTACGATGAAATTAATTTTGGTAAAAAGGTAGCCTACCGTTTTTTAAATTACAAACCACGTTCTGAAAAAGAAGTAATAACAAAACTCAAAGAGAAAAAAATTTCACAGCAATCCATAAACACAATTCTTGATTCTCTAAAATCACTGAATTTTCTTGATGATAAGAAATACGCAAAAATGTACATAGAAGAAAAATTAGAACATAAGCCTGAGGGCAGGAGGTTGCTGGAGATAAAACTCAACAGGAAGGGTCTGGATAAAGAAACTGTACAGAATATTATGGAAGAAAATTATTCGGAAGAAACTGAAATTAAAAAAATTGAAGATTTACTCCTCAAATACGAAAAAAAAGTCAGAGCAAAAACTCTTTCAGAAAAAAAACAAAAATGTTACCGGTATCTTCTCTCAAAAGGATTTGCCTATGATCTCATCACAGATGTAATTAATAATCATTTTACAAACTAAGGCAACTTTTATTAATATGTTGATTTCAAAAAATTGTCTTTTATTTCAAGAGAATCATTTTTTTAACTGATGTAAATTCATTTGTTTCTAATTTGTAAAAATAAATTCCGCTCGGGAGCCGGTTACCGGAAAAGTTTGTTTCATAAATCCCCGGTAAAAGTTTTTCATTAACTAAAGTCGCAACTTCTTTCCCGAGGATGTCATATACTTTGAGAATTATCCTCCCCCCTTCCCCCCTTCGAAGGGGGGTATTAACTTTAAATACTTCAAACTTTATTGTTGTACCCGGATTAAACGGGTTGGGATAATTCTGGCAAAGCTCAAATTTATCTGCATTAGTGCCGATGGTTTTAATATTTGCATATATTAAAGACCACGTCGTAGTAACTTTTATTCCGTCAATAGTCAGTATAGGTGCCTGGGAAGCCGTCCCCTGTCTTAAAGCAACGCGTCCCAAATTTGAAGCATCCGTACCTGTTCCGCCAACGGGACCGATAGAAGGGACAGCCGGTTCTGCAGATGGAATTCCCGAACTAAATACATACAGGCTCAAAGAATCATCTGTGTTTGAGTAAGTATTGAATTTGTATTTTACAATCAAAAGATAGATTACGCCGAACTGGAAAGAATTTCCCGAGTATATAATCGGGCCCTGAGTAGCCGCGCCTTTACTTAAGCCAAAATACAGAGAGTTCGCAGAATCTTTTGCATAAATTCTTGCAGTATATGAAGTTGTAGAAGTTGAAGGTAACAATCCAAAAAAATAATCTCCCGCTGTTTTTGCAGTATCAATTCTTACGATAAAGGCAGCATAAACAGAGCCGCTGCTATCCGGGACAGCAAATGATTTATAATCGTCCTGCCCGGAATTTAAAACCCTGCATGCATTTCCTATACCAGATAAAGGATAACCCGAATATGTTAATCCCGGTGAAACGACTGTTAATACATTAGTTGCGCCTCCGCTGAAATTTACCCAGCCATGAGCACCCAGTGAATCGCCTGCGGGATAATTAAAATTTTCTAAAAGAAGAGTTTGTGCCTGAAGTAATAATGCGGAAGAAAAAATTAATATTAAAAAAGTAAATAATTTTATACCCATAATAAATTTATTTTTATTATTGCCGGGAATAAAATAATATGATTTTTATTAAATTGCTACGATAATAATTGTGATTATCATCTGCCGTCTGTTATTAAAATAACTTCGGGAAATAAAAAACCCGGTCAACATTTAACCGGGTTATTTAGAATTAAAATAAAATATTATTAATTAATATTATTTTATCAGCATCATTTTCTTTGAAACGCTAAATCCGTTTGATTCCAGTTTATAGAAATATACTCCACTTGGCAATGAACTTGCGTCAAAATCCACGAGATATGTTCCGGGAGTTTTTACTTCATTTACAAGTTTTGTAATTTCTTTTCCAAGAATATTATAAATCTTAATCGATACCATTCCTGTTCTTGGAATTTCAAATTTAATTTTCGTAACCGGATTAAAAGGATTCGGATAATTTTGGCTTAAGCTGTAATTTTCCGGAATGTTTGAGGAAATTCCTATAATTCCTGTTAACGGTGTGCCATACCTTGATATACCGCCAAGGCTTCTAACTCCCCAGATTGTAGTTCCGGTTCTTGCGCGTGTCATATGGTAATATACACCTAAGGTACCTGTTGTCGTATATTGTGTTGCCCAGTTCGCACCATTGTTTGATGAATAATATACTGTTGGTGTCGCACCCTGGTCTACAGCCCACCATTCGTTACCATTTCCACAAATACCGGAAACATTTGTCGTAACGGAAGATGGAATAGTAGCCCAATTTGTTCCTCCATTTGTTGTTTGAGCCAATGTCACATCACCGCAGAGACCGTTTGTTGCGCTGTTGAACCATGTTATATACTGATTTGCTGTTGGTGTAGTTTGGTTAGTCCAGTTAACACCCATATTAGATGAATAAGCAAAAGCCCCCGCTGTATTAGAGCCGAGCCATACATTTGTTCCAAATACAAACATTCCATTATTCCAGCCACCGCCTGCGGTAGTTGGAACTGTTGCCCATGCTATCCAGTTATCTCCGCCGTTGGTACTCTTTAATAAATCCCAGTTACCACTTTGCGGGTCTCCGTAATAATATGCATTATTTGCATCGGTCATCCAGAGCGCATCTCCGAATGCTGCCGTTGATGTACGCGTATAAACCGATACCCAGTTTGTTCCGCCATTGGATGTCTTATAAATTGTAACACTTCCACCTGTTGAAGGTGATGTGACAACTAATGCGATAGAAGAATTCCATGCAAAAATATTATATAAAGCTGCGGTTGTTGGAATATTACCGCTTACATTTACCCAGTTAGCACCCGAATTAGTGGTCTTTACAACTTTTCCATTGGCGCCACAAGCCCAGGCATTATTATCGTCTATGGCTGATACAGAATATAACGCAATGTTTGTTAATCCTGAAGTTTGTTCAGTCCAGGTAGATGTTGATGTTGAAGTGATTGGCCATGCCGTTGTTACCATAAAGCCATCGATGTTCAAGGTCGGTGAAGATGCTGTAGAACCCTGTCTTACTGCTATTCTTGCAATATTTGGTGCATCAGCTATGGTACCCGTTACAGGACCTGCATACGGAGTAGTTGGTTCTGTAGTGGGCGGGGCAGAGCTGAACACAAATAAACTCATTTCATCGTCAGTTGTTGAACCGGTATTGAATTTATATTTCACAACTAACAAATAAGTCGTACCATAAGCAAATCCGTTTGTACCGTAAACAATCGGACCATTCGATGCGGAACTTTTACTAATTCCAAATTGAATTGTACCTAATGAATCTTTGGCATATGTTCTTGCTGTGTAATTAGAAGTAGAATTATTTGGTAATAAGGCGAAAAAATAATCGCCTGTTAGTGCAGAGTCTACTTTGACCATAAAAGCAAAATACATTGTACCTATACTATCGGCAGTGAATTGCTTGTAGTCATCCTGACCATTATTATGAATTCTTGTGCAATTTCCGATACCGGATTGAGAATATCCGGAAAAAGTCAAACCGGGAGAAATAACCGTTAAAACATTGGTTGCTCCACCGCTGAAAACTACCCATCCGTGTGCTCCGATAGAGTCGCCTGCAGGGTAATCAAAATTTTCTACTAAAAGTGGCTGTGCATTTGCGCAAAAGTAGAAAGCGAAAACGAATAACAAAATAAAAGATAATTTTTTCATAACGTGTTAATTTTATTTTTTTAGAAATTACTTGAAGTTACAACGTTTTTTTTAAAAAAACCATACGAAAAATAAAAAAATACAAATTTTATAATTTATTAATAAATTAATAATTAAACGGAAATATTGAAATATCTTTTACTCAACAATATTTTTATTACTACATAAAAGAACCACGAATTAAAAGCACGATGTTATGTATAATTGATAAAATTAAAATTGTACAGAACATCCTCCGACAGGCATGAAAGCCCAATGATAAATGGTACCAACTTCATTTTTTGCTTTATTCCAGAAATATCCGTAAATGTTTTGTTGATTGTAAACGTTTTGGAGTTCAAAAAATCCTGTGATAGTTGCATGTTTATAATAAAATTTCTTATCAACCCTGAGATCGAGCCTGTGATAGTCTGGATATCGTGCACCGTTAAAGTTATTCATATCATAGACACCTCTTCCGAGCTGAAGTGAGCGTTCAACATCGAAAGGTGTATATGGTCTTCCGCCTGCATATTTAAATTTCAATCCAATGAGCCAGTCATCTGCAACCTGATAACCGAGGACAACGACGAACTGGTTTGTAGGGTCAAAAGCTGCCGGTCTTTCTCCGCCTGCGAGTGCTGTAAAACCGGATTTTGAATACGAATAATTTATCAGACCATATATCCCGTTGCCCGTTAATTTTTTCTGCAATGATATATCGAGTCCTCTCACATATCCATAGCCTGCACTCGTCGCCGCTCCAACTAAATTTAAACCGTAATCAGCTCCTCCATTAATCAGAATGTATTCGGGGTCATCCAGGCTCACCGGATATCCTGTATATCTTTTTTCATAAACCTCCACCACTGCATTCAATTCCGGTGTGATTAAATGTTCGACACCCAGTATGTAATGATTGCTTCTTATACTATTCAGATTTTTATTCGCAGAATTCGTTGCAAGCCAAATGTATTCAGGAGACTGATAAAAAATTCCTACAGACCCGTTAAGAGAGGTTGAGGGTAATATTTTATATGATATTCCAAATCTTGGAGAGAAATAAGTTTTCAGCCTGATGTAATCGAAATAATCAATTCTTGCGCCCGTGTTCAAAGTAAGTTTTTCAGAAAAAAGTTTAGTCGAAACAGAAACATTTGTGAAAAGTTTATTAGTATTAATTGTATTATCTATTAACATTTCGGGTAGAACATATCCTTCTGCTGTAGTATCAGATTTTCCGAACAGATTATTTCTGAATGTTGCATATTTCCCGCCGGCGCTGAAATTCAAATACATTAATTTATTCAATTTATAATTCAAATCGAATTTATAAGTAGATTCATTTTCGTAAGAGTGAGTATAATACTGCAACTGACCTGTGGGTTCATAATATACATCTGCGTCGTATTTTGTATAAGTATTCGAAACTACTGCCTGCATGTAACCGTTTCTGAAAAGTTTCTTGTAGTTAAGACCCAGCGTATAAGTATCTGTATTATCATCCGTATTATAAGGGTTATCATTGACAGAACTGTTTTCATCAACTTTAAAATTTATTTTATCGAGAGCGGAAAAGCCGATGAGGCTGAGGCTGTTGTTATCATCAAATTTATAATTCAGTTTCAGGTTAAAATCCCAGTAATTCGGAACTGCGGACAATCTTATAGCTCCTTTTAATAAATCGAGATAACTTCTCCTTACGGACAGCAAATACGATGATTTGTTTGTAATCGGACCTTCAAAAATTCCGCCGAAACCTGCAAAAGACAGGTCAACATTATTGATATAATTATCACGGCTCCCGTCTCTGAATTTAATATCCACTACGCTCGAAAGTTTATCGCCATATTTTGATGTGAATCCACCGGTATAAATATCCGCCTCCCTAATAAATTTTAAATTGATAAATCCAATCGGACCACCTGTCGAACCTTGTGTACCGTAATGATTTATATTCGGAATTTCAATTCCATCTATTAAAAATAAATTTTCCGTAGGTGAGCCGCCCCTTACAATAAGGTCATTACGCTGGTCATTTTCAATCGAAACTCCGGGCGCTGTCTGCAGCATTCTCGAAATATCTTCCACCGCTCCCGGGGCACGCCGTACTTCTTCATAATCAAGGTTAAGAGAGCTTAAATTCACATCAGCGCTTTTCTGGTAAAAATTTGATTCGACCTCGATATTTTCCGTTGTGATTTCTGTAGAATTTAACTGGAACAGTACGTAAACAGGCTTTTCAGACTCTACTACTATATCTGTTTTCTTAAATGGCGTATAACCGAGAACATTTGCTTCAAGAACGTATGTTGCATATTTCAGATTTTCAAAATGGAAATCACCGTTTAAATCGGTTAAAGTTTGTAAATTACTATTTGTTATTTTTATAACGGCGTTTTCAATTCCTTTTTGCGTCTGTTTATCTACAGCCTTGCCATAAATGATACCATTATCTTTATCTTTCTTTGCATCCGCCGACAGATTATTTGCGGCGAAGATTAATAAGATAAAGACTGAAAGTAAGTTTAATAGTTTTTTCATTTTTTGTTCTCCTATTTATATAAATGATTAAATTATTTTTTTACTGATTGTTGATAACTATATGAACGTTGTTTAGCAGCTTTCGAAAAAAAACGGAAATTTTATTTCCGTGTGTTTCTTTTTTATTGTACGATAAAATATAAATTTTGTTACAATTTCTTTTTTTATTTTCTTATTTGTTCAACTCCTACGGAGTTGGGATTTATAATTCCTTTTTCTACAAATATTCAACTCCTACGGAGTTGTTTTAAAAAAATTTAAGCTAAATTTAATTTTACTTATTAATTGTTATCTGCTGTTTACTATTTATAATCTGTCCTAAAATCTCCAATGAACCTTTGACAATATGTTTTTTAAATTCATCCGGAATCATAAATCCTCTTTTTATCAACAAAGACGAAACACCGTGCACGAAAGACCAGAGAGCAAAGGCGGTGGTTTCCACATCTTTAGATTTAAAAAATCCGGCATCAATGCAGCTTTTCACATTTTGCTTAAGTAAATCATAAGAGTTAACTCCTGTATCCCAGTCCTTCCTGTCTTTAAACATAAATACCGGTTCTGATGTAATAAACATAAGGTCATAATACTCTTTATTTTCCAGTGCAAATTTCACATAAACTTCGCCGTGTGCAATTAATCTTTTTACCGGGTCTTTTATGGTCTGCACAGACAACTGTTCCGTGTAAAATTTTTTAAATCCGAGTTTTTGAAGCGTAAAAAATATTTCTTCTTTATCTTTGAAATACAGATAAATTGTTGCAGGGCTGTACTCGATTGTTTTAGCAATTTTGCGGATTGTGACATTTTTATATCCTTCTTTAAGATATAGCTTCATCGCCGCATCGAGAACATGCTTTTCCATTTCTTTCCTGTTTCTTACTTTTCTCTCTTGTATTCCCATATTTTTAATAATTAACGTTGTAAATTTACTAAACATTGTTTAGTTTGTCAAGAGAAAAAGGTTTCTATTTAAAAATTCATAAAATTTGTAAGATTTGAAGATTCTTAGATTATTATAAATATGATTGCCAATTTTAAACATTCTTAAAGTTTGTACTATTTAATTCATAATGCAGCACAACATAAATGTTGTGTTACGAAGAACATTAGTTCTGATAACGACACAATATAAATGTTCTGTTACGGAAACATCAGATATTAATTCATTTAATAAGCTATTTTTGTAACAATTTTTTACAATTCTTTTCATTGTTAGATTCAAAAAATAAAATTATATTAAAAATATTTTTGTTAAAAGATTATGTATGGCTAAATATTCAACTTTCATATTTGTTGTGATATTACTTTTTTCACTTTTTTACGGGTGCAATAATATTATTCCAACTGCGCCTAAATCCACCGTTCCGTCAGACCATACTAATAGAATTAGCGGGTCTTTACATAAAGGGGACAGTAGAGAAAACATGACACCTGATGAATGCGGTGATTGTCATACAACCGATTTGCGGGGTAAAGTGTCTTTAATAAACGGAGTCTGGACATGGGCAAATTCATGCTATCAGTGTCACGGAGCTGTCTGGAACAGAGGCGGCGGAAAATAAAATTCCGAATTAAGAAGTAAGAAGTTAAAGAAGTTAGAGAAGTTACAGAAGTTAGTAGATAGTAGGTAGTAGTAGTAGAAGTAGAAAAAATTTAAATTATAATTTCTATTTTTGATATTTTAAAAATAAAACATAAAAGGAAATAATATATAGAAATAGATTAGACGTTTTTTAAATTGATAACTGTAAACATGAGAAAATTAATTTTGTTATTCTTCGTTTTATTACCTCTCTCAGGCTTTTCACAGGAGGTAGGAAAAGAAGCTCCATTATTCACGGGTTATTCGGTTTCAGGTGATACAATCAAACTTTCAGATTTTTCCGGAAAAGTAATTATTCTGGATTTTTGGGCAAGCTGGTGCGGTCCGTGCAAAGAAGAATTTCCTTTTTTAATTGATTTATATAATAAATATTCGGAGAAAGACTTTTCAGTTCTTGCAGTGAACGTTGATGAAAATTCATCGAGCATGAACAAATTTTTATCGGGTATTAATAAAGATGTTCCTTTTAAAATTATTTCAGACCGGAAATCAAAATTACCGGAATTATATAATCTCGATGCTATGCCGAGTTCGTTTGTGATAGATAAAAAGGGTGTTGTTAGATATGCGCATACGGGATTTACGAAATCCGACAAAGAAAAATTTATCAACGAAATTGAAAAAATATTAAACGAGTAAAAAATGAAATACCTGTATATAATAATATTTTTTTTATTATTAGTATTATCCGGATGTACCACTGTTCAGCCGTGGGAGAGGGAAAGACTTGCAGACCCAAATATGATATTTGATGATAATCCTATTCAGAAAGGTATTAAAGACCATTATATTAATATCAGAGAGGGCTCTGAAGGGGGTAACGGCTCACAAAGCGGCGGATGCGGATGCGGCTGATTCAATTTTAAATGTTATCCCGACAAGTCGGGATGCAAAGAGCGCAAATGTTAAATGTTAAATTAAGAACAATGCATTTAAATTTAAAATTAACAGAGTAATAAAATTTTATCAATAGGCTTTAATAACGGGGTAATATAAATGTAAAGTAAGGCAAGAGAAGAATTTAAATTATTTTTAAATGAAGAATCGGGATAGGAGTTATAAATTAGGTTTACAGTCCGGCATCAATTACCGGAATATAAAATTAATTTTATTTATTAATTTGTTTTTATTCTTGTTTTTCATTCCTTCATTAATTTTTTCTCAGCAGTTGCCTGAAGATGAAATACAGGTGAATATAAATTCATACTTCGATAATTTTTTCCTGACCGTTTTCTATCCGATGGTAAATGTAACAAAAAGCATAGATAAAAATACAAGCATAAATGCTTCTTATCTTGTTGACGCAATATCGTCGGCTTCTATGAAAATGACATTGAAAGTTGACGGCATCACATCGGCAACTCCCAATAAACAAGGCGGAGGAGACAACACACCGGATGAACTCAGGCACCAGTTAAGCCTTGGTGTTACACGTAATATTTCAGATGTAACTTTTTCCGCTCTTGGTATGTACAGTATCGAGCATGATTATTCGTCAAAAACTTTTGCTACTAACCTTTCAATACCTTTTGCGAAGAAAAACACAGTCCTGCTTTTAGGGTACGCCGGAAACTGGGATAAAATATTTCCGCAAACAAGATACTGGACACGAAACAGAAATACGACAACTATAAATTTAGGATTGTCGCAAATATTATCCAAATCAATTATAGCGCAGGCAGATTTTTCTTTTATTAACATTGATGGTTATATGCTTGACGGATACCAGGTCGTAAGGATAATCAACGGTCCGACTTTTATGAACCTTGAACCTGTTGAACCTGACAGATGGGTGCGGAAAGCAGCCGGATTAAGAACAAATATTGCAGTTTCAAAATTATCTTCAATAGGACTCGGATACCGTTATTACTGGGACACATGGGATATACGTTCGCATACAATTGAAACATCTTATAAAACTCATCTTGGCGATTATGTTAATTTAGCTTTAAGTTTACGTCAATATTTTCAAACGAAAGCATATTTTTTCGAACCGAATTATACAGAGATAGAGCCTTTTATGGCAGTTGACAGCAAACTCAATTCGGGTTATACAAATGATCTTTCTATAGGTTTTACGGTTAAAGGAAATAAAAATATTAATTTCCCGATAATTGATAATAATAAAGTTACTTTCATGGCAAGCTTCGGTGTATATCACAGGCATACTGATTCAATAGACTGGATAATGAGAATGTCGGATTTATATGCAATCTTAATTAACCTTGGTTTTAAAATTTCAATTTAATTTTATATTATGAAGAGAAGAAGTTTTTTGAAATTATCCGGACTGGTAATGGCTGCGGGTGCATTAACTTCATTCAGTAAGGTAAATGCGTTTTCAAAGTTAGTAAAAGGTACAACGGAAAATTTTTCGCTCGAAGCAATAGTTAAAAATCCGGACTATGCGGCAAAGCTGCTTGAAGAATTTGCAAAATCAGGAAATCTCTACAATGGTTTAATTAAATATTCCGAATATCCTATAATTGGTGAAGTAACCGGCGACCTTGTTTTTGTAAGTGACAACCGGTTGATTGATTACACAAAATCTTATGATGATATAAGTGTTCAACTCAGAGAAATAAGAAGCAAACTAAGCTTACCTGCTAACTTAAAGAATCCTGTGAGAATAAGGCTTTACAAGAATAACAACGATAACATTTCTAAATTATTTGTAACGCAAAAAGGAAATATTATAAGCAATATAAATCCTTCGATAGATGATTCATATACCTATCATGGGAAATCCGGAAAGGTAGTTATAAAAGTTAACGGAGGGATTACGAGCGTAACAGAATCGGAGTGCAAACATCAGATTTGTAAAAAAATGAATTCGATAAAAAATGCCGGAGATTATATAACGTGCATTCCTAACGAGCTGCATATTTTTGCGGAATGATACTTGAAATTTTGAATGTTTAATTTTGAATGTTGAATATTAAGAGCGTGAAACGTGAAAAGTGAAAAGTGAAAAATATTTTACTCCAGTTATTACTCTCGTTCCCGGATTCCGGTTTGGGAACGTCTTTTATATAATTACAATAATTTTAGTTCTTCTCACCGTTGTGCCTCAAATCACCTTCTCACAAAATGATAAAGTATTGTTCGAACTATCGGCTAAGAAAAGTCTGATGGGGACCGAATTTGAAATCACGGTTGTTCATTCTTCAATAGATACGGGCAAGAAAGCAATGTATTATGCATTAAGGGAAGTTGAAAGAATTGAAAAAGTAACAAGCAATTACAAAGATACAACTGAAATAAGTTATGTGAACAGGAATGCTTTCGGACAGCCGGTAAAAGTAAGCGACGAACTTTTTAATCTGATTCAAAGGAGTATAACATATTCTAAGAATTTAGACGGGTTATTTGATATAACGGTGGGACCGCTTACTGATTACTGGGGATTTAATTCCGACCATCCGATAGAAACCGAACCCGATAAAAAAATTATTGATTCACTTCTTCACTTTGTTAATTATAAATACCTTTCGTTAGATACAACAAATAAAACAATATCTTTTCTGAAAAACGGCGTCAGCATAGACCTTGGAGGAATTGCAAAAGGATATGCGCTTGACAAAGCATGCGATGTATTAAAGAAAAAGGGCGTAAATAATTTTTTAATAAACGGAGGCGGGGATATTTATGCGAGCGGGTTGAAGGCGGACGGTTCAAAATGGAAAGTCGGCGTAAAAAATCCGAGGGATGAAAATAAATTGCTCGCCGTGATGGAGATTACAGACATGTGTGTTGCGACAAGCGGTGATTACGAGAGATATAAAATCATAAACGGAAAAAGATACCATCATATATTTAATCCTCACGATGGTTTTCCGTCACCTTTTTCTCAAAGCGCTTCTGTAATAACTCAAACATGTGAAGAAGGGGTTGTGTTATCAAAATATTATTTTATAATGGGATATGAAAAAATCCGTTCATCGGATTACGAAACTTCTTATCCGTATTTTATTGTCGACAGCGAAGAGAAGATACATTACAATAATTTAATTGAAGATTACAAATTAATCCTTTACAGGTAAAACCTTTTGCAAATTAAAACAAACTTTTATTAAGAAACAGAAACTTTGTAATCAAGGTGTAAAAGCCTTATACCCTATCCACTCTTCTAAAGGAAGAGAGGTAATATAACAATTCTCCGATACGTTGTGACCGTTATTTAAGAAACTTGAATATATTAAGCATTTATTATAATTTGATTACAACTAATATTCATTTTCAATGTGGGTTTTCACGAATACGGTTTATCAATCACCTGTTAACAACCAAAATGATTAATAGAATAATAGTTATTATAATAATATTTATTCTTTGTTCCTGCGTGAAACAGGAAGAAAATATTAACATAGAAGAATATCCAAAAGAGATTAAAAAGATTGAAGTTTTAAATGATAATCTTTTTGTGTTATCAGATTATTGAACAAAAATCGAATGAGGCTGAAAAAATAAAATTCGACGATAATTTATATCCGATTGATATATTAGCCTATGACGGAATTTTTTATACTCTTGGAATCAGTAATTATAAATTAAAATTGGTTGCAAAAAATAATAATGGATGGAACCAGGTGCAGTTACCCGGGCGTATCAATTCTGACTTTATAAATAAAACCGTTGAACAATATACAAAACACCATAAGGAAGACCCCGGGTTCAGTGAAAAATATGACGGTTATAATGAAAATGACCCTGATAATTTTCATAAAGAATTTAACCTGCGAAAAATTTTAACAGATAAAATATTTCTAAACAAAGATAAATCTTTAATATTAATTACAGGAGATTCAATTTATTACCGGGTAAACGAAGATTGGATTCCCAGAAGAATACGTGAAATTGAAGGATTTTTAGGTAATGATGATTCTAAAATCGCACAGATTAATATAATAAAGGACAGCATTTTATATTACGGACAAAATAACGGCGAATGGGACGGATTCTGCGCCTGTCTCGATTTCAGAGAACAGAATCCGGAATGGAAATATTTTTTGAGCGATAATATTTCGGGATTAATTTTAGACAGCGCATTTGGCAGTTTTTGGTATTCAACTTCTTTAAAGCATATGGGTTTGATTAAGGGGACATTATCTTATTTTAAGGAAGAAAAAAATAAAATACTTGTCGATTTTTCAAATGATGAGCAGATTAAAAATAAATTTAATATGAAGCAAGGAACGGTGGTCAGGCAAATAGAGAAAATTAATGATAATATTATTATGCTTACAGAAGCCGGATTATATATTTATAAAAACAATTTTGTAAACAAACTTTTAGATGATTTCGGAGAGTTCAAAATTTTTAAAATCGACAGCAAAGGAAATATTTACATCGACACAAAGAAAAGGGGCTTTTTAAAATGTACACCTGTAAACGAAAATTATAAAATGTCAAAAATATCATTTCCTGATGAATAATCTTAAATTTAAATGAATCTTTTCCTTTAATTTAAAATTAAATATCCGGTTTTTTTGACATATTATTCCTGACTAATTTTGATTTTAATTTTTTTATATCCGGTTTGAATGTGAATTCAATTGATGCATTCTTCATACAACCTTTTATGGAATCCCCGATAAGAGTCCCGGTATACAGAAATTCGACTTGGCGGGATAATGAACGCACATTCGGGAATGAAAATGGTTGTGTTGATTAAAAAGTTCAATTATCTATTATATTTATTTTAAACCGGAAATAAATAATAAAATAAAAATTTTTAAAAAGTTATTTTTCCCGTCTCCCGTTTTTTTTTATTTCCATTAATGTTTAAGCACTTTATTCTTCAACTTTAATTATTCTCTGATAATAAACATACGAATAAACCACCGGCAATATAACCATCACAACCATAAGTGCAATTGCAAAATAACTTGCAAACGGCATATTTAAAGACCAGCTTATAAATCCGCCGACAATCCCGCAAGCTATCCAGAGTCTTCCGGCTAACAAATGTGTTTTTTTCCAGACCTCGTCATTGTTAAGTGTCCACGGGGTTCTGATTCCCACGAAATAATTCGAACGGATTGTACCAAAGTAATTTCCAAGTAATGCAAATAAAAATAAAATGGTCACCGGAAATAATTTTTCAAAATTAACATTTGAATAAAGGGCATTATAAAAAACCACGAGAGAAAATAAACTAAAATAAGTCGTGAAAATTAATCTCAGTTTATAATATGAAACGGTAAATATTGTATAATTCTTTTTCCTCGGGTCGATTTTCGGTATAACAAGAAATAACAGATATAGTCCGATATTCAATAATAAAAAGACGTATTTAGGACCATCTCTATCTATCTCGCCGTTTATATTCCAGTGCAGGGGTAGTTTTTCAGGAAGCCGGTTCCATATTACAAGCATAATTATTAACGGAATCAAAAGTATTGATAAAATTATTGTTTCTTTTATAAGATTTGATTTATTCATTTTATTTTTTCCTTTCCTTTAATTTTAAGAACCAGCTGATGATTTCGTCAAATACAGTTTCGTTGAGAGAATAATATATGAACTGTCCTTTTTTTTCGCTGGCAACGAGATTTGCACGGCGAAGAATATCAAGATGGTGCGAAATGCTCGGCTTAGCCATATGAAACTTATCGGCAATCTCTCCCGCAGATAAATCCTTCTTTTTCAGATGCCCGAGAATTTCCCTTCTGGTTGCGTCGTTTAATGCTTTAAAAAATAAATTCATTTATTTAGATATTTATATATTTAGACAAATATCTAAATAATAAAATTAATTGTCAAGGAATTTTTTTATAATTCATTCTATTTTCGGAAAACTATTTATTCATACCCTTATACCATCGGAACATAATAATTAAAAGCAAAACCTCACCCCTGCCCCTCTCCTGAAAGGAGAGGGGTTGTAAATTCCTGGTCATCTCCTGAAAGGAGAGGGGTATAAATTGTTTTTTTTCTCATTTCACGTTTAGAATAGTTTAGTTAATTTAATTAAACAATTTATATACTTATGAAAATTATATACTTTTCAAGGCCATTCTTATATATAATTCTATTTTTATTAATTATGATACCACAAATACAATCACAGGTAAAAAATCAAATCGACGTTGAAACACGTATTAAAGTAAAGCAAGCTCTGCTTGACAAATACGGAGAAGCGGCAAAATTCAGAATTGAGCGCGGGGTTGAGCAAACGGCAAATCTCTGGATTGAAAGCGACGGCACAAAGGAAGAATTTGCGAATTTTTGCGATGAAAATTTCGCCGGAACTGATACTTCACTTGACTCCTTGTTTAATAAAATCGAATATTATGATGAAATTCTGAGAGGCTCTTTAACTGAAATCACACTCGGATTGAAGCAATATCTTGACCTCGACTGGGGTAATGTACAGCCTGTTGATCTGATTATGGGCGGGTATGACCCGACTTCGCATTTAGCCGAAGACTTATTTAACAATAAATTTGCTTTTATCATAACCTTGAATTTTCCTGATTATACGCTCAATGAAAAAATAACGCTCGGGAGTAAATGGAGCAGGCTTGAATGGGCATACGCCCGGATTGGAAGAATTTTTGAGACAAGAATTCCGGCTGAAATAAATCAAAAAATCACAACAGCTCTTACCGAGGCTGATAATTATATTTCCGAATATAACATTTATATGAATAATCTCGTCGGAGCCGGAATGAAACCGCTTTTTCAGAAAGGAATGAAATTAATAAGTCACTGGGGTTTACGAGATGAACTTAAATCTCATTTCGGAAATCCGGGTGAGCTTCCGGAACAGGAAATGATTTATGCCGTTATGAGAAGAATTATTTCACAGGAAATTCCGAAGGTTGTCGTTAACTCGGATAAATATCAATGGAATCCCTTGAATAATAAAGTTTTTGAAAACGGAAAAGAAATCACTGCCGAAGCAGAACCTGACACACGATATATAAAATACCTGAATGTATTTAAAGCGTTATATAACTCAGACAAATATTACCCTGAGTTGAACACATATATTAAAAGAAGTTTCGAGGGCGAGCGCGAAGTATCTTATGATGATGTAGAAAAAACATTTAACGAATTTTTATCCTCTCCGCAGGTAAAGGAGGTAGCAGAATTAATAAAAAAGAGGCTTGGCAGAAATTTAGAGCCGTTCGACATCTGGTATACGGGATTTAAAAGCAGGATAAATACAAACGAAGAAGAACTCGATAAAATTACAAAAGAAAAATATCCGACACCGGAAGCATTTGAAAGAGATATAAAAAATATTCTTTTGAAGCTTGGTTTCAGCGATTCGGATGCGCAATATATTTCCGAAAAAATCCAGGTTGACCCTGCGAGGGGTTCAGGGCATGCATTCGGTTCGGCTATGAGGAAATTCAAATCACATTTAAGAACGAGAATCGGAAAGGACGGAATGAACTACAAAGGATATAACATTGCGGTTCACGAACTCGGCCATAATGTAGAGCAGACACTGACACTCTATAAAATTGACCATTACTCGCTTTTCGGGGTTCCGAATACGGCTTTCACAGAGGCGATGGCGTTTTTATTTCAGAGCCGCGACCTTGAACTGCTTGGAATTAAAAACGACGACCCGCAGGCAAAATATTTATCTGCGCTTGACAACTTCTGGAATACATATGAAATAATGGGCGTTTCACTTGTAGATATGAAAGTCTGGAAATGGCTTTATAAAAATCCCGATGCAACACCGAAAGAATTAAAAGCTGCAGTTATTGCATCGGCAAATGAGGTCTGGAATAAATATTACGCGGATATTTTCGGAGTGAAAGACCAACCTATATTTGCAATTTATTCACATATGATTGATAATGCATTATATCTTCCGAACTACGCGCTCGGTTATTTAATTGAATTCCAGATTGAAGATTATATGAAAGATAAAGTTATCGGACCTGAAATGATGAGAATGTGTGCTTCGGGAAATATTATTCCACAGCAATGGATGAAAAACGCAGTCGGTTCGGAAATTTCAATTAAGCCGATGTTGAAAGCTGTGGATGAGGCTCTTATTCAAGTTAAGTAAAGCATTAAATGTTAAATTTTAAAAATATGTCGGGAGTCCCTCAAAGAGCGAGGAGACTCTACGACACAAAAAATTTTAGCGGAAATTATAATTTAATTGGTAACGAAATTTTCGATAAGACAAAGTAGGGAATTAGATTGTTATATAGATTGGACTTTAAACTTGCTATTTATAGCATATTAAGGTTTTTTAACCGTTCTTAAAAAAAGACTTGACATTAAAATAATATCGTACTAAATTGTTGTAGATTAAACCTACAATAATTTATAATGAATGATTTAATATTAAAATTAAAGTCACTCGGATTTACGGATTATGAAGCGAGAATATTCATTGCGTTATTGCAGGGACATTTCATGTCAGCCACAGAAATCGCCGAATCCGCAAAAATACGTCGAACAGATGTTTATTCGGTTTTAAAATCCTTCGTTGAGAAAGGTTATTGCAATGAAATCGAGACGAATACTATTTTAAAATATGAAATGATAGACCCTGACGTAATACTCGACAAAATTTTACACAAAATACAAAAAGAAAAAGAATTGCAAGTTGTTTCTTTTTCTGATACATTTAAGAATCTTAAGCCATTATACAAGTCGAAATCCGAAGAGGCAAAATATTCTAATATTGAGCTTATTCGGGGCTATAACCAGCATCGACAGGCAAAATTTTTTGATTTGTTAAAGAAAGCAAAGAAAGAAATTTTATTTATGATAAGGCTTGAAATCTATATTTCCGACGAAGTTGACGAGACTGCCGCAAAATTCATAAAAAGCGGAGGAGTTATAAAATCAATTTATGAAATTGCAAGCGGTTTTAAAGTAAGAAAAGACGGAAAATGGATTACGGGAGATACAAGCGATTTAGTTAAGACCTTTTCCAAGTTCGAAAAATACGGCGAACAAGTTCGATTAAGTAAAACCAAAATTCCAAACTTCACTATATTCGACCGCAAGACCGTATTCATGAATATAGTGGATAAAACAGTTCCACGCTACAACGAAGCAGATATAATATTAAGGAATAAAGATTTTGCGGAAAGTATGACGGAAGTATTCGAAACTTTCTGGCAGAAATCTCTCGCACCGAATGATTATAAAAATATAAATTAAAATTTTATGAAAAACATTTACTCGTTAGTAGTAGTTTTTTCTTTAATTTTCAGCGTTGAATTATATTCCCAGTCCGGGTGGCACTGGATTAACCCTTATCCTTTTGAACAGGATTTTCAAACCATTCAATTTGCTGATCAGAGTACCGGATATGCCATTATTACTAATAAAATATATAAAACAACAGATGGCGGAGCAAACTGGATTATTCCCGGAGACACCGTTGGATATTCAACATTTTTTAATGCAATAGACGAAAACATAATTTATTCCTGCGGGAATAACAAGATTTATAAAACGACGGACGGAGGCATAAGCTGGGTATACCTTCAGAACTCATCTTCCGGTACATCTTATAATTACAAGTCCCTTAAATTTTTCAATGCTTTAACAGGTTTTGCATGCGGCACCACAAGCAATACCGGTGGTCCTGCGGGATGCATTAAAAAAACATCTAATGGCGGAAATAATTGGCTGAGTTTAGTAGAAACACAATTAGGCTTTAGTGATATATGTGTTTACGGTACATCATCTGTCATAGTAACAGGTTATGATACTCTCGGTCAAATATTCCTGTATAAATCCGATAACCTGGGTTTGACCTGGAATATGCTTAACACGGGAGTAATTTGCCCGAACGGAACAAAACTTTTTATTGCAGACATTTTAAATTATTTCATCCTCACCCCCGGAGGTATTATATATAAATCGTCTGACGGTGGAGCAAACTGGCAGTTGATACAGGGTATAAGCAATATTAATAATTTATATATTTATAATTATAACAATATATATGCTGCGGGCAACGCCAACCAATTAATTAAATCTACTGACGGAGGAAATACATGGCAGGCATTAGTAAATCCGTTATCCAATTATAATTATTATTCTCTTACTTTTATCAATAATAACACCGGCTGGGTGTCGGGAACAAGGGGTTCATTATTAAAGACCACGAATGCAGGATTGACATGGGCATCGGATGCAAGTACTTTGACTACAAAAAAAATATACGATGTACAGATTTTAAATAACAATGTTATATTACTTGCAGCCGCAGATGGTTTAATTTACAGAACTTCAGACCAAGGTAGCAACTGGGCAACTATAATTTCGAACAGTAATAATTACTCTGTTTATAATTTATTTTTCACTGATGAAGTAACAGGTTTTGCATCAGGTGCTTCAGGTTTGATTATGTCTACAACAAACAGCGGTAATAGCTGGGCAGTACAGCAGAGCAACACTAATAATAATCTATACGATTTATTTTTTACAAATTATGATACAGGTTTTGCAGTAGGACAGAATGGTTGTGCGTTAAAAACAACTAATTCCGGTTCAAACTGGATTTCGATAAATTTTACATCGGGTTCTTTATATACTGTTAAATTTATCAATGGTTCTACAGGTTATATAGGTTCAGCAAACGATAATATTTACAAAACTGTTGACTGCGGAAATACATGGACATTAAAATATTCCTCCCCGGGACAGAAAAATATTACAGACATAGGATTTTTTAATAACAATGAAGGAATTGCCATTGACAATGCCGGGAATATTATGAGAACAATCAGCGGAGGTGACATCTGGACGCAGCAATCACAATTATCATCAAACAGTCTGAACAAATTAAAAATAGTAGACTCGGTTTCAGCATTCATTATAAAAGGTGATGTTTCTCAGGGAAGTGTAAGCAAAATTTATTACACATCCAATAAAGGAATAAGCTGGGGTGAAAATGTCGTTCCATTTTATCCGAGTTCATTATTATCCATAGATGTTTATAATAGATATCTCGGTTTTATCGTAGGTGATAACGGGGTAATACTTAAAACGAGTACCGGAGGAACTATCTCGGATGGATTTTCAATATCCGGAAAAGTCAGATATATTGACAACAATCAGCCCGTAACATCCGGTTCGGCAAAAGCAATAAAATACACACAGAATTTTTCAAATATAATTATTATAGATTCTTCACAAATTCAGCCCAATGGTGATTATATATTAGCTCACGTTTCCAGGGATTCGGTTGATATCGGAATTTATCCGAATTCAACAACGACTAATGATTATGTAATCAGTTATTATTCATCTACGATATACTGGGAAAACGCAACATTACTTTATCCTACACATAATCTTACAAACGTAGATATATATGTTTACAGAAATTTTGGTAGTGACAACCCGAACCAGATAAGCGGGAAAATTACTTCTGCAAATAAAGATGTATCAGGAAATTTAAAAGATGCGGTTATTTATGCAAGGAAAGGTGATACATTTGTCGGTTGCACGATGTCTGATGCAAATGGTAATTACCAGCTTAACTCTCTCGCAGAGGGAAATCTGAAAATATTTATTAACAGGTTCGGTTACATAAGTGACAGTACTTATCTGAATGTAACGCCGACAAGCAATATCGATTCGGTTAATTTTAATATGATGCCTCTTTTTGTGGGTTTAAAACAAATAAGCAGTTCGGTTCCGAACGAATATAAACTTTACCAGAATTATCCGAATCCGTTTAATCCGATGACGAATATTAAATATCAGATATCAAAAGCCGGTTTTGTTATTTTAAAGATATATGATATTCTCGGCAGGCAGATTTCGACACTTATAAATGAAAAACAAACCCCCGGAAGTTATAATGTAACTTTTGATGCAACGAGTTTATCGAGCGGAGTTTATTTTTACAAATTGCAAACTGATAATTTCACCGATACTAAAAAAATGGTAATAATTAAATAATTACGCGTGATTTTTCGCTCTATAAAAACGAACGAAAAACAAATTTATGAAACAATTATTAGCATACATATTAATTCTATTATTTACGGCTAATGCTTTCGGACAGCAATGGGTAAACCAAAATTTCGGAGGAGTAAAGGCTAATGAGAAGGATGCGATAGGCAATAATTGGGTATCTAAAATAATTTCACCAGTTCCGTTTTTCACTATTCAGGGAAATGCAAAATACTCCGATAATAATCAACCTGTAATGTCAGGTTCTGTTAAGGCAATTAAGCTCGATAAGATGACAGGAAATGTTAATGTTCTCGATTCAACACTTATTCAACCAAACGGAGATTATGCATTAATGCACGTACCATCGGATTCAATTTATATCGGTATCTATCCTAATTCAACAACAACGAATGATTATGTATTTGGTTATTTTCCTTCTTCGATTTACTGGGCGAATTCGACAAGGCTCTTCCCTACGGGGAATTTAAATAATATTAATATTCTTGCTTTGCGGATGTTTGGAATCAATTCGAACAACTCTGTCAGCGGAAAAGTAACCAGGTTTTCTGCTAATGGTTTAAAAGACGCGATGGTTTATGCAAAGAACGGAAATACATTTGTCAGGTATACAACAACAGACATAAACGGCGTTTACCATTTGCACTCTTTACCGACCGGAAATTTAGAAATTATTGTTGACAGGCTCGGATATTCGAGTGACAGCACAAACGTAACTGTAACTTCAACAACTAACATTGATTCCGTCAATTTTCAATTATACCAGAGGCCCATTGGAATAAAGCAAATAAGCAGTATTGTTCCATCTGAATATAAACTCTTTCAGAATTATCCTGATCCGTTTAATCCGTCTTCAATTATAAGATTCGAAATAGCGGAAAACGGAAAGCGGAAAACGGAAAATGGATTAGTGACTCTGAATGTTTTCGACGTAACCGGACGGTTAATTGCCACTCTTGTAAACGAAAATCTACAAACAGGAACATATGAAGTAACCTTTGATGGAAGCGAATTAGCGTCCGGAATTTATTTTTATACATTAACTGCAATAGATTTTAAAGAAACTAAAAAAATGTTGTTGATAAAATAATATTTTTTATAAGGTGTGGAGAACAAGAAATACTTTTTTAATTTAATTTTTCGAAATTTTTAACATGGAGGATATTAACATGAAAAAATTAAGAATGAATGAAAGCCTGATTTTTGATTTAAAATTTGCTTTCATCCTGATGGTATTAATTACGATTAACGTTCTCGCAATGATAGTCTTTGCCTATTTGGGATTATATCAGAAATTTATTTAACATTACATTAATTTTTACAAATTAAACACTGCATTTAACAATGATTTACAGAAAAGCAAGGAATACTAATAATTCAATTCCAACATCAGGCGGAGGAAAATAGAAATGGTTATGATAAAAATAGAAAAAGATTTTCAGGAAATACCGGTTTCAACACAAAATACGGCAATCAAAAAAAGAGACAATCACAGTAAAGTTATTTCTATGTCGGGTTATCCGTTAAATTCCGAAACGCAGGTTATACACGGAACAAACGATGACAGCATAGCATCAAGAATTTGTTACAGGTTAAGTTTTTTGAAATCTATTCGTTAATGTTTTCAGAAATTTAAAAGAGACATGTTGAGACGCTTTAATATACAGGATGGTGTAAGATTTGATATAAAATTTGCTTTCATTTTATTTTTATTGATATTAATCAATATAATTATAATGATAGTATTCGCTCATTTTGGTCTTTATGTGAGATTTATATAATATTATTAATCACGTATTAATTAATTCCATTTTTTTATTTAACGAAAAAAATTAAATCCGGCTTTACTTTAAAACTTCCTGACAGTAAATATTTTCAAGAGAAAAACAATGATTTTTATATTAATTTGAAAAATGTTATTATGACCGGTTTTATTGAGTTTAAATACTGATTATGAAAACCAAAATATTTTTAATATCATTCTTTTTATTCATAAATGGTGCATTAATCATTGATAATTTTGATATAAAATGGTCACCGTCAATGATGTTAAATTCGTGGAAGGCACCCTTTTGTTTCGTTATTACCGGTCTGAACCTTATAAACGGTATTCGCATAATTTCAAATGATAATTATCTCATTAAAAATAACGGAAAATTTCAACAAAGCTCTAAAAATGATTTTCAGGATATTACGGAAACAGGTTCGCTGAGTAATTACAGCCTGTTTCCTTTCAGAGAACTTCTGTCTGATAAGTTAAAATCGTCCTCCGGAATAATTTTTCATAGTAAGTCCTCAAAAATAATCCCGGAAAAGTTTTCTTTTACTCAAAACCACTCAAATATTTTCTGCCCCCGAATATATTCAGCTTCAGATGTTGAAGAAACTAATCGTGTGGTTATTAAAATATACAACATCCTTAGCAGAGAAGGGGTGGGTTTTGTAAATGAAAACTTTTTCCGGGAAATTATATTGTAAAACAATCGTAATTTTTTCGGTTAAGCCGACTAACCTCCCGGTAAATTGATATTTTAATGTATCACGAAAAGCCAACAAGTGCGTATATTTTGGAAAACAATGCTGTATGAAAATTTTTTATACAGGTTAAAAGACTCCGAATGCGGAAGTTTCTATAAATCGGATTCTTCGAAATGCGGTTACAAAGAATCATTAATGATCTGAATTATAATAAATATACCGATTAGTTTTTCTTAAATATTCTTTGGATAATTAATTCATTTACAAAAATATCACTTGACATGTAAAATAAATTATTATAGTTTTGATTAAATAAAAACACTCTTATCGACTTTATATACTGCTCTATAAATACAGGTTCTACTGTTATCCAAATTATTTAAAAATAATTATCGTTTTAATATTTAATTTATTTTTTGACTTGCTGCTATTTCGCAGGTAATATTAATTGGAGGGTATTATGAAGTCAGGCGAATCGAATAATAGCATAAATTATTATATCCCGGTTCAATTTTTCAAAATTAAAATTTTATATTTTCCACTATCATTATTTGTTTTAAATTACAATTACTTTTTAATTTATCTCTAATATTATAGAAAAAAATAACGACAAATTGAAATAAATTTTATATAAACATAAAAGGAGTGATATATGTTTTACAAAATATTCATTTCGCTATTTTTAATATTTCCGTTTTTTTCTATAACCAATCCTGTTTTTTCTCAATATATAATTTATGATTCTACCCAGGTAATATTTTCATCACCTCAATATGATTACTATAACATATCATATCAAAATTTAAAATTTTCTTCTCAGCCCGGTTTTATCTTGTGCGAAAAAAGAGGGTCAAATAATTCGAATATTGTGTATAAATTGGAATTTGATGGTTATTATTTTTCACCTGAATTATATTTAACTAACGACAGCTATCAAAATTTAAATCCTTTCATGAGTCTTTATCATGCGGTTTGGCAATCAAATAAAAAAGGGAATTACAATATTTACTATGCTGAAATAGGTTATGATTCTTTAATAAATAAAGGGGCAATCGATTCATCTCAAAATGACGAAATTAATCCTTGCATTATTTATATTTCTAATTTGGAAGTCTTGTTCTATGAAAAAAATAATAAAATATATTATAGAATATATTCTAACAGCTGGGGTTCCGAATATTATTGTTCATCCGAAGTAAATTTTCCCTGTTTTATGCCAAAAGCTGTGAGTACAGATTCTGTAATCAACCTTTGTTTTTTATCACAAATTAACACTACTACGTCCAGAATATATGTGAAAAAAGGAACCGTATCAACAAATGGAGGAATAAACTGGCAAACTGCAGTAGCTTTATACCAACCGGGTTCGCAAAGAAATATAAATATCTCCCGTGGAATAAATAATTATCTTTTTTATGATTATGATACCCTTGGTTCAACAAATGTATTTGCGGTTAATTTTGATACATTAAATAACAAATATGTAATGACTTCCCGGTTTAGTGGAAATAATATAAGTGGTGCCGGCTATAATTTAGTAACTAATCTTTTAACTTCTTATCAAAATCTTTTTACAGATTTTAGCTGGATAAGAAAGACTTCCGATTCAACGATGGTAATGATAATGAAAAATATAAATGGAAATGAATTCTTCAGAAAATTCTATCTTGGGAACAACACTTTTGATTCAAGAACTGTCATCGGTTACAATTGGGGATATGATTCAACATACAGAAAATTAGATATCTCCTGGGAACAAATGTTAAATGAAAAAAGGGCAATAGTTGGTTCATGGTATCGGCAAACGACCGGGATTAATTACGCAGGGAATGTTATCCCTGATAAATTTAATTTGTCGCAGAATTATCCAAATCCATTTAATCCTTCTACGAAGATTCGATTTGATATCCCGAAAGCAAGTTTTGTAAAACTTAAAGTGATTGATATTCTTGGCAGAGAGATAGAAACATTGGTTGACGATAAATTGCAGCCCGGAATATATGAAGTAAATTGGAATGCGCTTCAACGTCCAAGCGGAGTTTATTTTTATCAAATTCAATCGGGAAATTTCAATCAAACGAAGAAAATGGTTCTGATAAAGTGAAATAGTGTGAAATGTAAAATATGAATTTTAGTCCCGGGAATCCTTATAAGGGTCAGAAGAGACTCCGACACAAGGCGATAGAATAAAATGGGTTAAGCGGATAAATAATTTTTATATCAATATTTAATTTATTTTTTGACTTGCTGCTTTTTAGCAGGTAAATATTATTCGGAGAGGTAATATGAAGTCAGGTAAATCGAAAGGAATATTGAGCTTTTTTTATACAGCTCATTTTAATAATATTATATCGGCAACATTTCTTTTAATATGTTTTTTCCCGTCATTATTATTCTCTCAATGGATTGTTCAAAATTCTTCAATCAGAAATAATACAAAACATATAATTGCAAACTCATTTATCAATCAGAATACAGGGTGGCTCGCGAGTGATAAAGGTGGAATAATAAAAACTACTGATGGCGGGATTTCCTGGCAGGATTTCACTATTGATACAAATATCCGGCTGGTATCGTTATGCTTTTTAAATGAAAGCACAGGATTTTCGTGCGGGTTTACAGGCAAAATTTACAAGACAATAAATGGAGGTATAAACTGGCAAATTTCATATTCGAAAGAATCCGATTCATTATACTGCATAGATTTCGCGGATAACAATACTGGTTGGTGCACAGGTTTCCGGCGAATATTAAAAACAACAAATTCGGGTTTGATCTGGGTAAACCTGCCGATTGATACAATAAATTCTACTGCAAAATATACCTGTATTAAATTTTTTGATTCTCAAAACGGAATACTGGGAGGCTTTAGTTCGGGTGATAATGCCCCAATTTACAAAACAACAAACGGAGGTACAAACTGGCAATATATTCATTCATTTTCCGGAACTGAAATATTATCTGTTGATTTTGTGAATAAAGATACTGTATATGCAACAAGTTCGGGAATTATTTTAATATCAACGAACGGCGGCTTTAACTGGTCACAACAATATTTTTCCGGATCAAGCGATAGTTCTTATGTAATGTTTAAAGATTTAAACACCGGCATTTTAACTTCCGATCAATATACTTATATAACTACGAACGCCGGAATTGACTGGACAAACTTATTTCTTTTACATCCTGATTATTCTTCCAGGCCATTTTACGATAAAAGCGGTACCTGCTTTATTATTGGTGATAGGGGGACTATACTTAAATCAACAGATAATGGTGTAAATTTCGGAAATTATTCAACCGATGTAGCATCTGAACTATACGATGTAAAATTATTGGATGAAAATACCGGGATTATTTGCGGTAATTACGGAACAATATTAAAAACTACAAATGGAGGAATTAACTGGAACAGAAAAAGTATTAACAGTTACGGTTATTTTTATCAATTATCATTCATTAATCAAATTACCGGGTGGATAATGGATGTGAATTCCAATATTATTAAAACTACAGACGGAGGTGATTCCTGGAATTTATTAAATTTTGGTTTTCAAAACCGGCAATGGAAATATTTTGAATTCTTCAATGAAAATACGGGATGGTATGCGGCTGATTTGGGAATAGTTTTAAAGACTACGAACGGTGGATTGAGCTGGATAAATAAATGTCCTGACACAAACGACAGGTATATATATGTCAAAAATCTTAATGGAAATAATTTAATACTATGTTCGTTCGACAAAGTTTACATGTCAACTAACGGCGGAAGCAACTGGAATATTGTTCTTCAGGATACATTAAATTTAGAATTTCGTAATATTAGTTTTTTAGATGAAAATACGGGATGGATAATTGTTCTTAATAATGATTCACGCCGGATATATAAAACAACAAACGGCGGAAATAACTGGACTAAAGGTTATATTATGTCACACAACTCACCCTTCACTAATTCAATAAAATTTGTTAATGAATATACGGGTTTTACTTCTCCAATAGATGGTTATGCAATTTTAAAAACGACTGATGGGGGATATAACTGGTTTCAAACGTTTGCATCAGAATTTTCCGAATATATTCATGCGGTAGATTTTATAAATCAAGACACGGGATTGGCTGTTGGTTCTTTTGGTTTGATTTGCAAGACAACAAACGGAGGGGCAAATTTTATCAGTCTTCCTAATTCCATTCCGCCGGTTAATTTCTTTCTATTCCAGAATTATCCGAATCCTTTTAATCTGACAACGAATATTGGTTATTCGTTATTGGTTACTGGTCAGGTTCAACTGAAAGTATTTGATATTCTGGGAAGGGAAATTGAAACATTAGTCAACGCATATCAAAATGCAGGTTCATATGTAATACAATTTTATAATAACCGGTTATCGAGTGGGATTTATTTTTACCGATTGAGCTCCGGTAATTATTTTGTAACCAAAAAAATGGTGTTGATAAAATGAAGATAATGAAAAATGAAACAAAAATTGTGATATGTGAAACGAGTATATTATGTCGCGAAAATGTTTTGATACGCTGGCTGAAGTTCCGGCAAATCGGAATCTTTGACCTGCGGTTACAAGAGCATTCGCAAGCTAAAGCTTGCGGCTACAAGAACATTCGCAAGCTAAAGCTTGCGGCTACAAGAACATTCGCAAGCTAAAGCTTGCGGCTACAAGAACATTCGCAAGCTAAAGCTTGCGGCTATACCGCAAGGAAGATATGGCTTATAATTTTTTCTTAAAATGAGTAAGTTGTTTAAAGTAATTTTATAAAAACACAATAAAAATATGATAACTGATAAAATAGAAAACGTAAAACTTTATTCCGGTCTGAAAGAAAGAATACAGAAAGCATTAGAATATATTATCACGACAGATTTAGATAACATTAAGGAAGGTAAATATGAAATAGACGGGGATAATATTTATGCAATGGTAAACGAATACAATACAAAAGATAGAAGCGCTTGTTTTTTAGAGGCTCACAGGAAATATATCGATATTCAATATGTAGTAAAAGGAAGTGAATTGTTCGGTTATGCTCCGTTCGAATCACAAAAACCCCACGCAGTGTATGACGCAGAAAAAGATTTTGAACTATTTAATGAAGAACCCTCTTTTGTAAAATTTGATACAGGTATGTTTGCAATATTTTTTCCCGGTGACCTGCACATGCCGGGAATAAAAGCATATTCCTCTTCAAAGGTTAAAAAAATTGTTATAAAGGTAAAAATATAATTATTTTAACAATTTCTGAACCGGGGCTTTATTTAAAACCTTTCAAAACAGACCTATAATATCTGACCTGATTTTTTAGTGATTGTAGCAGAACCCATTTACAAATTAATACTTTAAAATTACTAATAATTTATAAGTTGCAATTTTCTAATTTATTATATAAATTTTTATATTGGTAACACTATTGTTTCTGTTTTTATAAAGATTTATTTTCACAAATAGATTCGATTAAAAAAGAAATTATTTACTATAACCACACCTTGACATTATATTAACTGCTTCAGTAATATTTTTAAAAAAGCTTAAAAATTTTTTAACATTTTTACAAACTATACGGAGGTTAATATGAAACGTTTCTACATCTCTCTTTCTGTTTTACTTTTAGTTTTGCTTTTCTCAAATATCTCATTTTCGCAATTTAAATATGAAAACGGGATTTGGATTAAAAACAATACCTCGACAGCATTAACAAATGTACAGGTATTGATAAAGTTTAATACGGCAGTTCCTATCGGAGCCGGCTGGATGCAAACCGATGGAAAAGATATTGTTTTCACATCGTCCTGCGGCGGGTCGACCTATCTGACTCACTTTGTCGAAGGATATCTTAATACAGATAGCACAAAAATCTGGGTGAAAATTCCAACGCTCAATGCCAGCGATTCAACTCTGGTTTATATGTACTACGGAAATCCGTCTGCTACAAATCTTTCCACAATAAACGTATTTGACGGACCGAATTCTGCAACCGACAGTGTTATGGTAACCACAAATGGTGGTTCTGCAAGCACACAACGTGGTTTTAGTTTTACTGCCAACCAAGATGTATTAGTTGGTTATTTTGGAAAAAGGGTACCTCAGGCAGACCAGCGTTATGTAACATTATTTGATTTGAGTACACAGGCTATAATAATGCAAATTCAGGTTGACGCAGGTACTGTTGGAGCTTACAATTACACAGCTCTTACAACCCCTTTCTGGCTCAGAGCGACTAAGCAATACGTTCTTGAAGTATATCAGGGCACAGGAGATGGATATTATTATGGTACAAGCTCTCAAATCGGGCAAGCATTTACATATGGTAGTATGTTGTATTGCAATAGCTGTACTCAGAATACTTATCCGACAAGTTCATTAGCAAATTATCATTATGGTTGTCCGGATTTATTATATTATACATATCAAGTCGTATCTCCTGCTCCAACTGCAAGGATATTACCCGTAGCCGACACAACGACACCTCCGGCTCCGACAAATTTAATTGCCACTGCCGGAAGCGGACAGGCGACACTTGTATGGAACAAGAGCGTCGCAATCGATATTGCATTTTATAATGTATATAAAAATACTACCAATAATCCGGGCACTGCTACTTTAGCTGGTACTGCAACAGATTCTGTATTCACAGCAACCGGTTTAGCAAACGGAACCTGGTATTTCTGGGTAGCCGCAGTTGACAATTATTGCTCACCGAAAACCAGTGCTTACAGCACCTTTGCGTCCTGCACACTCGGCGGTACAGTTTATGCCGTACCAGAATTAATTTATTACAGATTCCACAATAATACACTATCACCTCTTGGTACACCGAACTTTGCAAGTGCACCGGTTGGTTCAAGTCCGGCTCCTATTACAAGTCATACATTAGGTTCCGGTGGACAATTTGATACTTGTATCGTCGGTACCGGTCTTGCAGGTGCAGTCACTCCGGGTTGGAACTGGAATGTAACCGGTAACTGGACAATTAGTTTCTGGGTTAGTAACCTGTTAGATATGAATCCTACATATTTATTCGGTGATCTCGGCCAAACTGCTTTCCGTTGTTTCTATGGCGGAGCAGCAGGAGTCAACAATATGTTATTAAGAGGTCCTTTAACTGACCTTACGATTGCATGTCCGATGCCCGCGAGTCACGTTTTCCATTTAGTGTGGGATGGGACAAATGTTATCGTTTATATGGATGGCGTATTAGTAAACTCTAATCCAAGAACTATGACATGGGCTACCGGTACGGGATTCAAAGTCGCCGGTTATTCTACATCTCCCGGACTAAGTGGAAAGATGGATGAATTCAGGTTATATGGAAGAGCTTTAACAGCGGCAGAAATTGCGGCAACATGGAATCATGAACTTCCATATACCGTAACAGGTATCGGCAATGTTTCCAGCATAATTCCGGATAAATTTTATCTGAATCAAAATTATCCTAATCCTTTCAATCCAAGCACAACCATAAAATACGGATTGAAAAAACAAAGCAACGTCGAACTTACTATATATGATGCAATAGGAAGACAGATTAAAACTTTAGTCAAGAATAGTCAACCTGCCGGCTCATATGAAGTTACCTTCAATGCACAAGAGCTCTCAAGCGGTGTTTATTTCTACCGGCTGACTACGAGCGAATATGTAGAAACAAAGAAGATGATGCTCGTAAAATAAAAAGGGGTTTCTCTAAATCTCTTAATGTTAAGTATTAGTTATTTACTGATCGTTCCCGGTTGAAAAATCGGGAACGATTTTTTTTTAATAATTTATAACTTTTAAAATTGATACAATGCCGGAGTAAGTGCGAAAACAATTTAAATACCAAAAAGTCAAATTTATAACTGGAGTAAATGCGAAAACAATTTAAATACCAAAAAGTCAAATTTATAACTTTTGTTTCTTCTGGATTCCCGCTTTCGCGGGAATAAAAAACTTTTTGAGCAGAGTATTAACACAAGCTCCGGGGCGTTGTAACCAGAAGAGAAAACTTCTCTTTGCATATATTTTGAATATATAAAAACACAAAGGGAAATAAATAATTTGTTTTCATTAGCAACTATTTTTTACTCAGCCCCTGATTTCATTTCATTAAAGTGTTTTTCATCTCATTTTGAGATTCTGAATCAGAATGAGAATATCTTATTTTTAAAAAATAAACTGCTGCAAAAGCGGAACATAGTTTTTTTAAAATTAATAACCGCAAAAAAAACAGCTATTCTCTGAGAAATTTCCAATCTCTGATTTAATTTAAAAAATTATTAAAACACGGATTATATTCTGCATTTAGACTTTATTGGTTAAATATTAAATAAATTTATTTGGGCACGGTAATTGCACATTCATATTGCAATAAATCAGTTTTAAGAAATTAGCTCTAAAAGGGAAAACAGCTATGAAACAAATTTTTACTTTCCTTTTCGTTATGTTCCTCCTCTCGCAAGCAACTTCAGCGGCAATAATAGACACCACTCACATATACGGGTTAACCGTAGATGATATCACAAACTTAAAAGGCATCGATACCTCTTTAGCGAGACTTTGCAAAAAGCCCACGACAAGGATTGTCTTTGATGAAGGAGAGCCTACTTCATATTATACAGCAGCTGTGAATGATATACATAAATTTAGTTTTATTTTAGGCGAACTCGTAGACAGCTATTATATGATAGATTATACTCTTGCAACATTTCAAACCTGGGTAAATCAATATTTCGCTGCATTTTCCAATACAATCGACATCTGGGAAGTCGGAAATGAAGTTAACGGAGAATGGAACGGGACCATAAGTGACGTCGTAGCAAAAGTGAATTATGCATATACGACGATAAAAGCCGCCGGTAAAAAAACCGAGCTTACTCTTTATTATAATAAAGTATGTTATTCAAGCTCGAAAAATGAAATGTTTTACTGGGTTAATACTAATTTACCGGCAGTAACAAGAAACGGTCTTGATTATGTTTTAATTTCATATTATGAAGATGATTGTAATAATTATCAGCCAAACTGGCAACAGGTTTTTGACAGCCTGCACGTACTATTTCCAAATGCAAAATTAGGAATGGGCGAATGCGGTACTTCTATCGCGGCGAACAAAGTTCCTTATATTAACAGGTACTATAAAATGAATATCACGACTCGGAATTATATCGGTGGTTATTTCTGGTGGTATTATTATGAAGATTGCGTTCCATATACAAATGCGCTCTGGACAACATTTAACAATGCTATAGGAAATTATGCGTGTCCTACAATCCAGGCGAGTAATATAACTTATACTATTTTAAATTCAACATCCATATCACTCGGCTGGACGAGCGGTAACGGGAGCAGCAGAGCAATATTTCTGAAAGACGGAACAACGGGCACTCCGGCGATAACAGACGGTGCAACTTATACGGCAAACACTACGTTCGGTTCCGGAACTTCAGATGGTAACGGATGGTATTGTGTTTACAATGGCAGCGCTGCAATGGCAGGTTCTACAACAGTAACAGGTCTTACAAGCGGACATACTTATCGTGCAATGGTAGTTGAGTATAATGGTTTTTCCGGATTCCAGGGTTACGATAAAAACACAGGAACAAATAATCCTGTAAATATTACCGGTCCTTTACCTGTCGAACTTTTAACTTTTACATCAAATGTGGTAAATAATAATATATCGTTGAACTGGGTAACTTCAAAAGAAATAAACAACGATGGTTTTTCAATAGAAAGAAGTCCCTCCGGTATCAAAGAAAATTGGAGCCAGGCAGGATTTGTAAAGGGTAAAGGAAACAGCAATTCACCAGTAACTTATAATTATGAGGACAACAATCTTGCTACAGGCAAGTATAAATACAGATTGAAACAGATAGATTTCAACGGTGATTTTGCATATCTGAATCTCCCGCTGGATGTTACGGTTGGTGTTCCGGCGAAATTTGGAATGTCACAGAATTTTCCGAATCCGTTCAACCCAACAACCAATATCAGTTTCAATTTGTCTTCGGACAGTAAAGTTTCCCTCAAAATTTATGATATAAGAGGAAGGGAAATAACAACGCTTGTTGATGAACCAAGAGCAGCAGGTTATTATACAGTATCTTTCGATGCGTCACATTTATCAAGCGGTGTATATTTTTATAAATTAACAACTCAGACTTTTTCGGATATTAAAAGAATGCTATTAGTAAAATAAATCGGGGGTATTTACAATACAAAAACAAAGTTCCCTTTTTCTGCCGGTAATGAGGAAGTCACCCGGCGGGAATTGGGAACTGTTTTTTTATGTGTGTTTTCTTCTTTTATAAATTCTTCACCGGGCATTATCCAGGCAAACAAAAATTTCCCTGACTCTGAAATTGTTTTTTATAAATGCGTGCACCTTGTGGCACAAATTGAGTCTTTAATGTAAATCACAAAATGTGTATTTTGATAAAGTTAATAATTTTCGGAGCGTAGCGTAGTCCGGTTATCGCGCCCCGATTGAATCGGGAAGTTCGAAGGAAAATTTTTACGTTTTAAGAGTTTTTTAAATTAAGATTATTATATTTTCGGAGCGTAGCGTAGTCCGGTTATCGCGTCCCGATTGAATCGGGAAGACCGAAGGAAAATTGTTGCGCTTTAAGAGTTTTTTTAATTGAGATTGTTATTTTTTCGGAGCGTAGCGTAGTCCGGTTATCGCGTCCCGATTGAATCGGGAAGACCGAAGGAAAATTGTTGCGCTTTAAGAGTTTTTTAATTGAGATTGTTATTTTTTCGGAGCGTAGCGTAGTCCGGTTATCGCGCCAGTTTTGGGAAACCACCTCGCTTGTATTGCACTCCAGATTTAGCACTTTTTAATTAATTTCCTCACTCACTCCTCATTTTACAAGCTATGTATCAAGATAAGAGTTGTTTCATATAAGTATTAAAGAACATTCCTGTTTAATTTTTTATTCTTTAATATTATACCACTTTCAAACTTTAAAAAAAATTTAAAAATTTTTTAAGTGTAATCCTAAATGCTTTGGTTGGCTATTTCACTATAATAAAGAGAATAAAAAGATACATTCTTGATAGCAATTGGTTTAGCATTCAAAAAAGATTTATTCAGAATGTAATTTACCAAGCAGGAATATTATTTGTTCAAGCAGAAATACAATCTGCCCTTCAGGAGAGACTGCATCACACGACATTTTAGACGAACATTAGACAAGTTAAATTTTGATAAACGCTATCACTTTCATTGCTTACGAGCTACTTTCATTATGCGGTTGGTCAGGAAATCGGTGAACCCTATTTTTATTCAACGCCTTGCTGGACACTCCACATTAGCTGTCACGCAGAAATATTGTTTTGTCCAGATTTCAGATTTAAGAAAAGCGATTAATTCATAAACTACTTTTAAAATGATCAAAGTAAACTTGTATTGAGGTAAATATTCAAAGGGACACAATAAAAGCTTTATAATATTGAGAATTCTATAGATTATTAATGTATATTTTATAATTTTAAATTTCAATAATTTTAAGAAAAATACTCGAATGGATTATACAAAAAAGGAAAAAGCAATTCTAAATAGAGATAGGAAAAAGTTTAGTAAAGCCGAAATATTATTCAAGTCTTTTATGAAAAAATACAACAGAAATAAAAAACTCAAGAAATTACATTTTACCAAAAATAAAAATGGCAGATATATCGGGGAGACTATTTTCGTTGATATGATAATTGCTTATCCGTATACGAAAGAAGAAAAAGAACTACTATATACATGTCTTATAAATATGCCTCCCAAAGTTTTGTCTGATTTTGAACAGCTTTATATTAAATCAAGTTCACGAAAGTTTGTAAATTACACAGAAGAGATCAAAAAACGCATTGAGAATCTTTATGAAAATAAAGCTATACACGAAAGTGCTTATAACTTATACAATGAAAAAATTATTGTAGAAGATAAATTAGATTATAAAATAGAAAAATATACGAAAAGAGAAAAAAAATACGGAAAGTATACTGATATATATAAGAAATTAGATGAAGTTTTTGAACAAAGAAATGAAAACGCGAGAGGATTCAAAAAACAATTAATACTTTCTCTTATAGATGAATATTATAAAGCTGAAGATTATCCAAATCTATCAAGAAAAGAATTTGAAAAATTTAAAATAACGCTATATGATAGAATAAAGTCAGCTTACATTAATTACAAGAAAAGATTACCTTAGAAAATTTAATATCCCCCCACCTTTTTTTAATCCAGATAAGTAACACATCGTTACCTATATCATTTTGACTATTCAAAAGAATATTACGATTTTGTATTATGAGTTTAATATTTAATAAAATAAAATCGGAGGAAAAAAATTATGGCTTGAACAGCAGTCACTCGCCCGTTTTGATGTTAGCTTTTGTTCATTCATGGATTCAACTTCAAATAAATGAGATACCGTTGTTGTTAGTTGAAAAAACGATTGAATATACATCAAAGCATAAAAACATAACGGTTATATTTTTAAAATTTAAAATTATATCGTTTATGTATAATCATATTATAGTCGAACAACTCGACTCTAAAAAAGCTGAGGAAATTGCTGAAGCAGTTTCAGTCCTTTCAAAAGAGAAAGGGAAAGTCAAACAATTATTTTTAATGTTAAACAACACAAAAGGTGATTTTAAACTTGCCATTGATTTGGCGAAAACCATCCACGCTTCAAACGTCGATGTTACAGTTGAAGCTCACGGAGTACTTGATTCGGCGGGTACTATACTTACTGCATTAGGTAAAAAGGGTGAAAGGTATGCATCTCTCGATACTATTTTCACGCCATTTGAGGACAATACCAAATCGGTAAGGGAAGCACGTTTGACTCCGAAGAATCAAGCTGTTCTGTCAACCCTAAGTTCTCTTCGGGCGAACAGACGCAGGTTGAAAATTATTGCCCCGAAAGCAGAAAACTTGTCAGCGTTCGAAGCGAAAGCTCTCGACGTAATTGATAGAGTAGACCGCTTTCAAAGCAAGTACTTTGATGTAAATTCCGTAGCGGGAAAATCGTCAAAAAAGAAATCCTCAGGAAAGAAATCTTCGAAGAGGTAAGAACTCAGAGAAGAAATCCTCCCAGAGGTCAGCCAGGAAGGTTGCTTAAGAATCATCAATGATTCAGGGAAATAAAAGTGATATCCTTCGTTTTCAGGAATCATTGATGATTCAAGAGCAGTCGGAAAGGCTGGAATTGAGCTCAGTTAAGCAAGGCAGTACGCGACTGCCTTGCTTTTTTTTTAAAAGCAATCTCGATTTAATTTAAGATGATTTCGAATCAAAACAAAAGCAAAACCCATATCAAACTAATAATAAACTTGAACAAAACTTTAATAAAACCAGATAGAAACTCTGGCAAAACAAACTATAAACTATAACAGAAAATAAATTAAACTAAAATGATTAAAAAGAATTCTGGAAAATATTAACATTGACTTTTCGGAGATCCTTTTAAGTATTCCATTCAAATGTGTATTCTCACTACCTGTTTTCTTTAACTTAAAATACAAAATATTTTATATGTACTGGGAAGAAAACAATGGGAAGTATAAATTAGCTCTTCCGTGTAAAATAAATGTTAATCAGTTAAAATGACACTTTGATTGACCGGTTTGATGAGGCAACTGGGAAAGTAGTATATACCGAATCTCTTTCATTTAATTTCGGTGATTACAAGAAATTGTATAATGAATATCGATAGAGATATATATTTGTTATTACAATATTTATAGCTTGACTTTTAAATTTTAAATTACTATTTTTGTATATAATTAAGAGGATTCTATTTTAATCTCATCCAAGATTAAAAAGTCCCTTCAGATTTCTAACCTACCGGTTAGTAGTAATAATTTTAAAAATATTTTCATTTTTTATTTGCATTTATCATTTTCAAATCTGATTAATTATTAAGAGCAAATGTCATAAACTAATCATTTGTGCCCGGAAATATTAAACATTATTTGATTAGTATATAACAGATTTTGAAAATTAAAATTATTAAAAATGAAAATCGAAAAAATTAAACCTCTTAATATACGAGAGATGGAAGACGGCGAGATAAGAGACAGAAAAGTAAATGCTTTGAACGCTTTTATCAAATTCTGGGAACAGTACGGTTCCATTCTATTAACACAAAATCATTTTAGAATAATAGATGACCTCTATAACATAGCTCGGGAAGAATTAGAATGGTTGGAAAGGATAAACGCATAATGGAATCTATTTACGTAAACTCGATGCAGAAGATCATAGTTAATGAAGCATTGAGAAGAGAAAGAGAGAAAAAGAAAAATAAATTTAAACGTAAACGTAAGACTCATTTCAACAACCCGAACTTAAAGAGAATAATTGAAAGTCTTACAACAGTAGATTTTTCTGATGTCTTATTCGAAATTCCTTGGACTTGTTTCTTCAGTTTGTACTTATATTTGATACTGAAATCAAAAGTAAAGTATATTGATTGGATTGAAGATCCGCCTTACTACTATTCAAAGATAGCTGTCTCTCAAGACCTGAATATTATGAAGCTGAGCAGAGAATATAATGTCAATCGCAACACGATCAGAAAAGCATATTTCGAACTCGTTAGATATAAGCTTATAGAATCTACTCCAGAAATAAAACCAACTCATAAGTCTACAAAATCAGTGTGCATTTATAATGATTACTTTATCCACTCTTTTGATAAGGACTTAGGCCACGTTGTATATTTCAATGAAGTACCTTACAATTTTTTTAATAAATAAAATAACAATTAACAATATGAAACAAAGAAGTGACGAATTTTACGCTCTAATTACCCCTGAACTTTTATTTAATTTAAACAAAAAATATAAACGTGCTTATTTAGCTTGGGTATATATTTTCATAAGACTGGATTATATCAAATACATTAAAGACTTACCAGACCAATTCTTTAAAATTAACAGAAAACCAATTTGCGAATTCTTTGATGTTCATCCTGCGACTATTTCAAGAGCATTTGATGAATTAATTGAAAAAGGATTAATGGAAGAACAAAATGGGAAATATAAAGTGCCGTTTAAATTAGATGAAACTTTTTTTAACGAAATAGAAGGCTATCCCGAATATATTATGATTAATAACAATTTCATTATTGATTTTAATCAGCGACTAAAAAGTGAATATGAAAAATCGGGGAAAAAAGATCGCACACCCATAAAAGTAATGGAAATATTTCATTATCTCATTACTAAGAATCATCATATTATGGTAGATACTCCAATACTTAACTCAAAAGAAACAGTTGAATCCATTAGTATAAGTTTAAATCACGATGAAAATTGTGTTAAGAATTACCTTGAGATATTACAAACTATGGGTTACATCGAAATGGATGAAGAGTATAATATCATCAATACTGTTTATGGCTATGGTAAATGGCCGGCGTTTAAAAAAAATACGAAAGGTAACTCATATAAAGCGTCTAGAATTCAAAATCAAGAAACTAAAGAATTTGAATTAATGAATGAAAACATAGAAATTAAACCAATTCCAACTGACGATGAATATAATGAAGTCAAAAAAAAAGAGTTTAAGGTAAATAATTCCGAAGAAATAAAACCCGAACCTATTACAGATTTCGAAAGAATAAAACTCTACGAAATAATGAGCAATGGAAATAAAGATAAATTGATTGCATTACTTGAGAATTCTAATATAGATCGTAATATTGGAATAGAATATTTTAAAAATAGTAGAAATCAAGAAAATCCGTCTATTTAATCAGACATAATATTTGCATGACTAATGCAATATAAATCATCGTAAATGAATTATGCACAACAATCAAATAACTATGCAATAACATTAATAATAATGCAATTAATTTAAGAACTATGCAATTAAATACAGGAGTAATGCAACAAACTAACAATACTAAAATGGCGGATAATCAATACAGTAAAGGGATTACAGAATTCTTGAGCTTCCCTATAGATCTTATAGATTTTATAGATTAATAATAGATCCTTATATACTACTCTTACGAGTAGAGTTTTTGTTCATGATTTTTTTAAGAGTTTTTCGATACTTAAAGAATATATGTTAAATTAAGTCTGTTTAAGTTTCCGCCACTTGCTATTTATCTTTATATAATCGAAAAAAACAAATACCATGAATGATAGAAACCGAAGTAACGTTTTTGAAAATCAGCAGAGTTGTGCAAATCCCTAAGTTAACATTACGCGGTAGCCAACTTCCGATAGGAAGTACTGCACTGCGTGATGCACAACACCGACTATCAATTGATGCACAACAAAAATTAGTAAATATTTCAATCATATTTTTAACAAACTAAACCAAAATATTAAAACAATGATAATCAAATGTAGAAAAGGCACAAAGAAAAACATATTATATTTCTCTACTACCTTCACTTACGGTGAAATTATAAATCTACAGGACAGTAGTTACGACATCAAATGTCACTTTAAAGTTTTACCTCAACCTAACGGCATCTTAACAGATTACACACTGCACGATCTCCAGTTGAAAGAAACAGTAGAAAAAGATTTGTATTTAAAAATAAGTTTCAGGCACAAAGAAAATCCTGAACAAATTTTAGTTTTTTCAATTAGCTTATCACCTGAAGGTAATTATAAAAGCTTCTATATAATACTTGATTGTAGTAACAGTAACATATATGCTCCAAAGTTCCGAACTACCGCCTGCGCCAACGTGAAAGAGATCCTCCAGTTCATCCTTAACCGCCAAAAAGGAATACACTGTGAAACATGCATTTATAAGTATCAAAAACGACTGTCCGATAAATGCGGTGAGATTTATAAGTTCAATAAGTGGTAAGTGAATCCTGGATGTATAGCAAACGCAGAGTGATAATCAAAGGATGTTATTACGCGGTAGCCCTCGGCCTCCGGGTCCGGGGTACAACAACGCGTGATGTTGTACCTCGGTGCAATTTCTTTATCTTAAAAAAAATCAAGCAAATTAAAAATGGACATACTTTTTTCAAATAAAAGAAAATTACTAGATGGTTATCCTATTGGACTTTACTTTGCTTGGGAAATTGGATCAATAAGCCGTCGCGAAAGGTCTTATATAGGAGAAAAATTAGAATCTGTTCAAGATTCGTTTAATGCAGGTAACTCAACAAGAGTGTTTTCACGCTTAAATAGTGCCACTGGAAATTGGGATTTGTTTTATTATTCAAAAAGCGAACCCTTGAAATTACATAAAGAATTAGAAAGAATGGTAGAACTTAAATTAATAAATGAAATCGAAAATGATGATTTTAAATATGGGGTTTATGGTTTTGGTTTTCAAGTATCAATCGATAATCCGCCGGATTTGTTTGGAGTAGTTAGTGCGATTGTAATTGGGGCAAATATTGTGAAAGGAAAATATACAAAAGCTGACATAAAAGAAGCTAGAAAACATTTTAGTGAAAAAGATTCTAGACAAATTATCCCAATTGAAGAATTTCCAAAAGAATAATTTATGCGAAAATATAAAAGAATTAATATCCCAATTAAATTTTTAGGTTATGGAAATGCATTAACGGCTTCTATAATTTTTATTGCTATAGAAGAAAATAGTCCTTTCATAAGTTTAAAGGATTATCGAAATTGGTGTTCTAAAAGAAAAAAAATAATAAACTTATATTATCAAAATAATCCTGTTAATACTGCACCCGGAACAGAAGAAGAACAAACTCGGTTAGCATATAAAATACGCAGAGATATTTATAGAGAAAATATAGGAACCGAAGAAGGATATTTAATCTTTAACAATAATATTGAGTATAAAGAATTTTGTTCAAATTTATATCCACTAGGGTGCAATAGAGATCTTGCACCTTACCCAAAACAATACAAAGAGATATTTGGTATTATGAATTCACAGACAGAAAAAGTAAAATTTAGAAATAGAATATTAAATAAAAGAATTTATTTACTTAATAAATTCATTAAGTACAAATTAAAACAGAAACCTAATGATATATATTTTTTTATAATGGGAAAAGAAGTTGGAAGTGAATTAAAAAATACTTTTGAAAAGTTAGGTTTTATTTTTCCAAGTGAATTATCTTTTCCAAGACTTGATGCAAATAATAATTATATTGAAGAAGATATTGTAATTAATCCTAGAAGCCAACTTCCAATTAAATGGCGCGGTTCAAGTTGTGGTAGAGTCTGGTTAACTCGCCACCCATCAAATGGATGGTTTAATCAAGAAGTAGCGACTAGAATTGTTAATAAAATTATAGAAATAAATGAATGTTCTTTATGAATATCCTTGAATTAACATTACGGGAAAGATCTTTAAACTATGTAAACAAGTTTATTGTTGAACCAATGGATGAAGAATATCAGTTTAGCAATACCGAAATCAAACATCTTGCTGATATCGTTTGTGTCGCATTAGAGAATGTTAAATCAAATCAACAATTAGCAAGTGATTTTGGACACTATACAAAAGACTGGGCGATGGATTGGCACTGGATTGCCCACCACATTAATTCAGATTATTATAACATCAAGCAGTCACAATATATTTATGAACATGATGGTCCTTCCGCTGTCGTCTATAAAAGTCTTACTAAATGTCATAGTCTTGACTGTTTAAGATTGTATTTGACCGATTATAATAACATTAGAAGTGAGCCAAGAAATTTTATTCTTTCGGATTTAATTAGTAATGGAAGTAACCTGGATAAAAATATTAGTGAATACAAACCGGTCATTGGAATTTCTGATTTTGGATTTTATGAATATCATCCTTATGATGATCCGAACGAGGAAAAAGTAATTGGTCATTATTATGAGAACAGTTTTATTTTTACAAGATACGACTGGAGTCGATGGGATGAAGATAAAAAGCGATACATTGTAATTAAAAGCCCTCCAACTAAAATAAGAAAAGAAATTGAAGGTATGATTAAAATTACAATAACAGATGACGATGGTAATATAATATATCCTAATAATCTATCTAACAAAAAATAACTCACCCCTACATTTTTCACTTGAGTGGAAAATTGATGGACAGAAATACTGATATTCCACTTAAATGGAAAATTCGTTTGGCTCTATATACAGCCACGAAAAAAAAATGCAGAAATAGATTGAATTAGCGGGAAAGGAATATTCCACCCCCAAAAAAAATGGATTTTTTTTTCATAACATAAGCTTTCATAGTAATAGGCCTTACATAGCATAGTAATACACAATCAAGATATATATAACCAAGGGGTATAATCAAGATTATTAAGTTATTCAAGTAGATAGAGCTAACTATAAGAGAACTTAATAAGAGAGATTATAAGAGTCATCTTAATACGGATAACTTACGATAACACTCCTCCATTATGCAGTACTTATCTCTGTTCCGAAAAAAGTAACTACGATTTTGCAATCGTGATTACTTGATTATGTTTAATTATCGAAAAAACAATCCCAGCCTAATCAATAGCCAGGATTGCTTTCTTTAAGTCTTCAATTCCAATGTGAATATAGCCTAGCGTGGTCTTTATTTCACTGTGGCCTGCCAAGGCTTGAACGTAGTTAATGCTGATTCCACGCTTTATACAGTTAGTTATAAACGTATGACGTAAACAATGGAAGTGAAACTTCTCCGGGAGTCTTGCTTTTCGAATGTAATACTTAAACATATGAGTAACGGAGCTATTAGTGAATCTAATATTATTCTCTTTTGAAAATATATATGAATCCGGGTCGTGGAAGTTAATTATATTTCCATTTTCAGTTATAATCTGATTGATAGTTGAATACAGTTTATCGCTTATGGGAATCAACCTTGATTTTCCTGTTTTGGTATTAAAGTCTTCTTTGTTTCGGATTTGTATTATTCTATCTTTCAAATCTATATCTTTCCATTGAAGATTCGTGATTTCCTTCATGCGACAACCAGTGTACAAACCAAAGAGAATTATATTACGCATCAAAGGGTACTCTTTTACTTCGCTTAAAAGCTTAGCTACTTCTTCATCAGACATACATAGTTTTTCTTTTTGAGGAATTTTTAGCTTGGGAATTCCTTTAACCGGATTGTGTAAAACCCACCCGAACTTTAATCCTATGTTAAAACTTGCTTTCAGGGTGGCAATATCAATGTTACATGTAGATGGTTTTACTTTCTTCAGTCTTTCAGATTTGTAATGCTCAACATCTCTAATAGTTATTTCGTTGAGAGGTTTATCACCGATGGTTTCACGGAAAGATTTCATAGTGAATTTATATATACTAACAGTTCCTTTCCGATGGTTATCTTTTACAAAGCTTATTACTTTATCTTCAAGTTCAGAAAACTTTTCAAGAGGTTTTATAACAGGTTCGGTGGGCTTTATTTCTTTTGGTCGGTTAGCAAAGGCTATTAAGAAGGCTAACGCTTCGTTCTTATACGAGGTTCCAGTAGTGACTGATTTTCTCTTTCCGTTTTCATCTGTATAATAAACATAATATCTACCTCCTGTTTTTCTATTTTTAGATAAGAACATATAAATATCCCTTTCTGGAATATTGTTTATAATCTATATGAAAGACTCCTCACTATTTCCTCACTACTCCTCACTATTCCTCACTATTTTAGAGTATAATACTAAAAATGCACCTTTCAACTGAATTTGAAAATGTGTATTTTAGTTAAAATTTGTGATATTCTACCTTCGGAGCGTAGCGTAGTCCGGTTATCGCGCCAGTTTTGGGAACTGGAGGTCGCTGGTTCGAATCCAGCCGTTCCGACAAAAACAGTTAGAATTTCTATTCTTTTCCACAAATCCTTATTTGTTTTTATATACATTCTTATCAATTTATTTAACAATTTTTATCTAAAATATTTTCATAAAATAAAAAAACCTAAAAGGGATTACTTGCCAGGTGCTTATGCCTGTATTATAACCCTTAAAGGTTTCATTATCAAAAAAAATCTTTGCAAGCCATTTTGCAAGTTTTGTATATAATCTAAGAGGAATATTTTTATAAATCAACTCTCTGAATTTTGCCTGCAATCAAAACAAACTATTTAAAGTGATTTTAAAGAAATCCTTTTCCTGATAAATAACTTTATTTTTTTAATATTTCTATATACGTTTCAACTATGAATCCAAATCTAATCTCACTGGGATTATTACTGTTATAAATAAGTTTTATAAAAGTAATTTAAAAAATAATTATATGAATAACATTAATTATAAGTTAATAGTGTTAATTCCCGTTTTACTAATTTTTAATTTAACATTCTTAATTAAAAATTGCTCTTCGCAGTGGGTGCAAACATATGGATTTTCGGTAGGGAGTGGTAATTCCATTGCTACATTCGGCAATAATTATATTTGCGTAGGGACACAACAAGGTATTTATTTGTCTTCAAACAATGGAACAAACTGGACTCAAACTACTTTGAAAAGTGAATGGGTTACATCTTTTACTGTTAACGGGAATTATATTTTTGCAGGGACAACTTATAAAGGTGTTTATTTTTCAACTAATAACGGCTTAAGTTGGATTCAAACCTCATTAAATAACGGAGAAATTTCAGGCCTTGCTACGAGTGGTAATAATATATTTGCTGCGACAGATTATGGAGTCTTTATCACCACAAATAATGGCGCTAATTGGTCTCAAACCGCTTTAACTACATTTATTAGTAGAATTGCTGCAAATGGAAATAATATTTTTGCACGAAATTCGCTTTATACCACTTACCTCTCTACAAATAACGGCACAAATTGGACTCCAACTTCTTTGAATCAATCAGCTTGGGCATTTACTTTTAAAGGTAATAATATTTATGCAGGGGTATATAATAATGGAGTATATCTCTCAACAAATAACGGGATTGATTGGACTCAAGTTGGACTGAATAATATATCTGTTTCTTCACTTACCACAGTTGGAAATAATATTGTCGCGGGAACAATTAATCATGGTGTTTATCTTTCAACAAATAACGGAACTAATTGGACGCCTATTGGTTTGAGTAATTTATACATTTTGTCTCTTGCAACAATCGGGAATATTATCATAGCAGGGACGTATGAAAATTGCGTATATCTTTCCACTAATAACGGCACAAACTGGATTCAAGCTGATTTAAATAATCAATATGTTAGGACATTATCTTCACTCGGAAATAATATCTTTGCAGGTTCAGATTATATCGGTATAAATATTTCCACAAATAGTGGAACAAATTGGATACAGACTGATTTGAATACTACTACTGTATATTCCTTTTCAATCTCTCAATATAATATTTTTGCTGGGGCAATTAGAAGTGTATATCTCTCAACAAATAACGGGACTAATTGGACGCAAACCGCAATGTATAATAAAACTGTATGGTCATTATCTTCACTCGGAAATAATATTTTTGCAGGAACAGATTCGTCTGGTGTTTATATTTCGTCAAATAACGGCACAAGCTGGATTCAAACTGCTTTGAATAATAAAACCATTCGTTCTTTCACAATACTTGGTAATTTTATTTTTGCGGGAACGGATATTAATGGTATTTACCTATCCTCCAATAACGGAACAAATTGGATTCAAACTGCTTTGAATAATAAAACTGTTTATTCTCTTATATCCATCGGTAACAATATTTTTGCAGGAACATTAGATAATGGAGTCTGTTTTTCTACAAATTTGGGAACATCCTGGACTCAAACTACATTAAATAATAAAACTGTTTATTCTCTTGTTCCAAGCGGGAACAATATTTTTGCAGGAACATTAGATAATGGAGTCTATCTTTCTACAAATAATGGTGTAAGCTGGGTAAATAAAAATCAGGGGTTTATTATTATTCCGACGGTTTATTCCTTGTTGATAACAAACAATTATATCTTTGCAGGCACTGATGGGCAATTTGTTTGGCGTCGTTCACTTACGGAAATTTTAGGAGTTCAAAGTATTAGTTCACTCGCTCCAAACAAATTTTCTTTATGTCAAAACCATCCAAATCCATTTAATCCCTCAACAAATATTCGATATGAAATTCCCCGAAGTGAAAATGTGCGATTAATTGTATATGACGCTCTTGGTCGTGAAATTGAAACTCTTGTAAATGAAAAACAAACCGCAGGAACATACGAAGCAACTTTCAATGCTTCACAATATTCAAGCGGAGTTTATTTTTATAGATTAACGACTGATGGATTCAGCGAGACGAAGCGGATGTTGTTAGTGAAATAAAAAATAAAATTACTTAATTCTAATTAATAGAAGATATAAAAATGAAGAAAATGATTACCGTTTTACTTGCTCTTTTAATTTATAATTTAACATTTAACAACTGCTCAGCACAGTGGGTGCAGATGTCGAGTGGAATGGGAAATAATAAAGAGGTTTGGTCCCTTGCGACATACGGAAATTATATTTTTGCAGGAACATTTCTTTATGGTGTTTATGTTTCGACAAATAACGGTACGAACTGGACACAAACTGGTTTGAATAATAAAACAATTAATTGCTTTGCGGTTATTGGAAATAATATATTTGCAGGAGCTGATACCAGTGGGCTCTATATTTCTACAAATAATGGAACAAGCTGGACTCAAAATTCTTTACATTTAGGTATTTTTTGCCTTGCCGTGAGAGGAAATGACATTTTTGCGGGAACTTACGGCGGCGTGTTTCTTTCAACGGATTACGGAACAAGCTGGGTTCAAACTGCTTTGAATAATGATAATGTAAATACCATTGCATTTAATGGGAATAACATTTTTGCGGGAACTGGTAATAATGGAGTTTATCTATCCACAAATAATGGAGCAAACTGGAGCCAAACAGGGTTGAATAATCAATTGGTCTATAAAATAACAGTGAATGGAAATAATATATTTGCAGGGACATGGTATAGTAGTGCTAGTGCATGTATTTATCTTTCCACAAATAATGGCACAAACTGGAATTTTAATGTTTCATTTAATACAGAAATCCTTTCCCTTGCCAACATTGAAAATAATATTCTCGCTGGGACAAATGGTAGCGGCATCTATCTTTCTACAAATAATGGAACAAACTGGATAGATAAAAATCAAGGATTATGTTACGGTCCATCACCTACAGCGATTTTATTCTTTAACAATTACATCTTTATAGGTATATCAGGTTATAATTGTTGGAGTGTTTGGCGTCGTTCTTACACGGAGATTTTAGGAATAAAACCAATCTCTGAAGTTGTTCCATCATCATATTCATTGGAACAAAACCATCCGAACCCTTTTAATCCATCAACAAGTATTCGCTATGAAATTCCAAAGAATGGATTTGTGAAACTTGTTATCTTCGATATGCTCGGACGTGAAGTTGAAACACTTGTGAATGAAAAACAAAATGCAGGCACATACGAAGCAACATTTAACGCATCGCAATATCCCAGTGGAGTATATTTTTATAGATTGATGACGGATGGATTCAGCGATACGAAGAAAATGCTGTTAATTAAGTAATGATAGTTTTAATATATTATTAAGGGAAGGAGATTAACCGGATATGCTTTGCATATCCGGTAAATCTGACAACCTTATCATACATAAACTTAAAATAATGTATAATTCAGTAGTTTGAAGGTTAATCCGTTAAAACACAGCTCAAAACACCCTCCCCAGATAGCCCAGTTTTTGCACAAATAGACCAGATTGCATTATTTTTTATTGACCTATAAAACATAGCCTAAGTATGGGATATTTGATACTATTACAAGGTAATAGTAACCATTTTTTTTCTTATGAATATAATACTTTTGTTTTGATATCATATTTACTATTTTTATGGAAAATATTAGGAAAAGATGCACAAATGTTAGCGAAACTGTTTAACAATGAATAAAAAAAGTGAGAATATTTGAGAAAAAAAAGGTTTCGCAGAAAGTTTGGGAACTGGAGGTCGCGGGTTCGAATCCAGCCGTTCCGACAAGTAAGCTTGTGAGATTGTCCCGATACATCGGGACCGTTCTGACAAGTCAGCTTGTGAGGTCGTCCCGATACATCGGTACCGTTCCGACTCATTAGTTCATAAAGTTCATCAAGTTATATTTGCTTTTGACAAACTTGTTCTTGTGAAATCAGAACTGATTTTTATTTACAAGATTTCTTATATTTCATATCTTACCGCTTAATTATGATAATAAATATATATTAATATGTTTTTCAACTCATTAAATTATATATTTTTCCTTTCTATCAGTGTGTTCCTGATTTATTTTTTTCCAAACCGATTCAAGTGGCTTGTTATATTGTTGTTCAGCTCATTTTATTATTATTCACTTCCGTCTTCAAATATTATTTTATTTGTTTCGTTAATAATATTTAATTATTTAACCTGTTTTATTGTAAAAAAACAAATAGGCGTAAAAACAAAATTATTTCTGACTTCAGTGATAGTAATGTTAAATATAGCTGTATTATTTTTATTTAAATTTTTTGCATCCCCGATTATTCCTTATCCGCTGGGTTTATCATATCTTGTATTGCCTTTAATTGCTTATGATATAGAAGTATACAGAAATAATTCTGCCGTTAATACAAATTTTGGTATTTTTTTGACTGCGGGATTATTTTTTCCTAAAGTAGCACAGGGACCGATAGAAAAACCCGCGGGATTATTTTCACAGCTAAAATTACCGGATAAAATCAATTCGGAAAATATTTACATAGGAATAAAATTTATAATCTGGGGTCTGTTTAAAAAATTAGTTATCGCCGACAGGCTTGCAATTTATACAAATGTGGTTTTCTCGGATGTACATCAATACAACGGAAAAACTTACCTGCTGGCTCTTTTCTTATATACGATTCAGATTTATACTGATTTTTCCGGATACACGGATATAGCTTTGGGCAGTGCAAAAATGTTTGGAATAAACCTGATACAAAATTTTAACCGTCCATATTTTTTATTTAGTTTAAGAGAATTCTGGAACAGGTGGCACATATCGTTATCGCTTTTTTTAAGAGATTATGTGTTTCTTCCTGTTTCTTATAAACTCACAAAAATATTTAAAGGGAAAAAACTTAAGTTAGTATATTTTATCAGCACATTTATAACTTTTTCGTTATGCGGTTTATGGCACGGAATTGAAATTAATTATTTAGTATGGGGAATATTCTGGAGTATAGTAATATCTTTGTCTCTTTTTACAAAAAAAATTCGCGGGAAATTAAGTTACAGGACGGGATTATCAAAACACAAAACATTACGCAGAAGTTTTCAAATTGCATTTAGTTTTATTGTAATTAATTTTTCATGGCTGTTATTCAGGCTCAGCCTGAATGATGCTTTTACCGTTGCCGTGAATATATTTACGAAACCGGGAAGTTTATTTATAGAAGGGGGAAAGAAAGGATTTTTCTATGCGGGATTTGGAATAATTATTTTATTACTGTTTGAATTTTTGCAGGAGACTCGTTTAAAAAAATCTGAAATTCCCGAATATGACAACAGTTTTAAAGAAATATTGTCATATGTTTTTCTTGTAATTATTATTCTTGTAATAGGCGTGCTGGACGGAAGCCAATTTATATATTTTAAATTTTGAAAAAAATAATATCTATAATAATACTTATAATTATTCTGGACTTTGTCATTGGCAGTTCATTAAAATACCTTTACAATAATACCGGCGGGGGTATTATATATTCATTGAACCGGGCTTTTTATAATGCCGATGAAAAAATTATAATATTGGGTAATTCGAGAGCGTTACATCATTTTAATCCTGCAATAATAACAAAAAACACAAATCGCACCTGTTTTAACTATGGTGTTGACGGGGGACATTCTATTCTTCTACATTATTCCGAATTATTTATGATAACGCAAAGATACAGTCCCGATTTAATAATATTGGAATTTTCTCCGGTGGATTTTTTCAAATATTCAATAGATTACGAAAATCTTAAAGTAATGCTTCCGTATTTTAAGTTAAATCCCGAGGTAGACAAAATAATTTTGATGAAGAGTCCTAATGAGAAAATAAAATTTTTGTCCAAAATATATCCCTATAATTCCTGCATCTACGATTATTTTGCCCAGCATTTTAAAAAAGTAAATAACACAATCCTGTTGTCGGGTTTTGATCCGTTAGACGCCTTTATTGATACAAATAATACGGCGAATACAATTACGACTAATGATAATCATCCGGAAATTGATTCAAATAAGGTTGTTACATTCCAAAAATTTGTAAAGATATGTACCGAGAAAAAAATTCATTTGCTTATAATAAATTCTCCGTTATTCAAATATGAAAAGGATATTAATTATACCGTAGGTAAAAATATCCTGATGGAAAATATTAAAAATGGCGATATAAAATTTATTGATTATTCAAATGATAATAATTTCTCGGATTATCCGGGAAATTTTGCAGACTTTACACATTTAAATTCAAAAGGGGCAAAGTATTATTCCGAAATGATATCTTCAGTTATATCAGAATTTTTGGAAGAGCGGAAATAAAATATGATTTTAATGAACACTTAGACATTTTTAGTTATTAACTTCTTTTTCGTTTTATAAAATTGTGTCAAGCAATAAAAAAAAAGCACTACCTTTTGGATGCAGTGCTTTTTAAATTCTTCCGGCTGAGAAAATTATTTTATCAGCATCATTTTTTTAACCTGCGTTACATTCCCTGCTTCAAGCTTATAGAAATAAAAACCGCTTGCAAATGATCCCGCATTGAAGTCAACTGAATATTCACCTTCAGATTTTAACCCGTTTACAAGAGTTGCAATTTCTCTTCCGACGGCATCATATATTTTTAATGTTACAAATGATTCCTGTGGAAGTGAATAAGATATTCTTGTTGTCGGATTAAACGGATTCGGGTAATTATCTTTCAGAATTACTTTAGTGTTTGTAACACCTTCCTGTTCGGCAGCTACCGGTGCCGGTGATTCCGGAAGTGCGCCTGTAAACGCTTTTACAAAAGCCGCATCCATATTTGCCCACAAGGCTTTTGTTTTAGGAGTGCAATCCTGCCTGTAATACCACCAGAAACATCCGCCGATAAAATTCGGTGTAGTTACTTTAATGGAATAATATTTACTTATATATGCTGCTTTTTTGGTTGCTTTGTTAGTACCGCATTCACCAATACCGATTTTTGAATTCGGGAACAGCACGTGAAGGCTATCCATCATTTTTTGCCAGTTGGGTTGATAACCGTTACAATCATCTTCGTAATAGGAAACCAAAACGTAATCGAGACCGTTTTTCATAGTCGTGGAAACGTTATTTTTTACCCAGGTGAACATTTCATTGTTTTTGTTTGAATAGCAATTGTAATTATAATATAGTGTAAGCTCTGTTTTCTTGTTATTAGCTTTCACAATATTATAACAGGAATTTATTTTTGCTACAACATCGCTTATTGTTCCGCACCATTCGCCGTTTACTTCGTTACCGATTTCCCAAATATCTACTTTATCACCGAGTAAATTTAAATATTCATTTGTCCTGTCTGTGTACTGTTGTAAATTATACGTTTTCATATAATAACTATCAAGAATTTCCCCCATAATAAAACTTATAGGATGAATCTGGTTCACTGCATTAACATAATTAGTTGCAGGAACGTTTTCGTCGAATACTATGCGCGTGGTTGGTTTTTTACACATAGTTGATAATGATGTTACTATTCCGGGAAGTTTACCTATCCCGTCTATGGTAACTCCGTATATCCTGGTTGTGTCAATTGTTGTTGCATTCGTTATCTGAGCCATGAAAAAGACTGTCATTAAAATTGCTAATATTTTTTTCATTGAATTGCTCCTTACTAGATTTTGTTACTAAAACTTTTATCTTAGTTGTTGCAATTGCCGTGCCAGAAAAAACGAAAGGAATATTCCGAATAATGTCGGAAATTTGTTCGAATTCGAATATTAATTTTTCCCATTCTGAAAATTTACAACAACTTTTTCGTGAAAGAATCTGAATTAAATTTATCTATGATGATTAAGTATTTAATTTGGTCTATAACAATACTTTGAAAGAATTTATAGAAATCTCAAAATGAAACTTTAACATTTGGGCAGACCAAATTCGGAGGGTGAAATTTTTTTATATTAAACAATTACAGTAGTTTGAAATTTTAATTGCTTTTCTCACATTAAAACTTAATTTCTCATTACAAGATATAATTTTTCCGTTGGATTTTTTTGTTAATTTAAAAATTTTTGTTAATAAATAATTTAAAACTCGTAAATACAGAGACATATTTCAGGGATTCAATAATAACGAAATATTTAACTTTATTTTTCTCTCTTTTAAAACAAAAATTTAAAAGGCAGGATGTCTATCCGGGCCCAATGCGAGACTTTGTAAGGGTTTCAGGAATTTAATAAATTTACTATTTTAAAATCAACATTTTTTTCGTTTCTGAAAATTTATCAATAAAGAGAGTATAGAAATAGACTCCGGATGCAAACCTGTTTCCATCGAAAGTTATTTCGTAAGTACCAAGTGATTTTTTTTCATTAACAAGTGTCTCGATTTCTTTACCGAGAATGTTATAAACTTTGAGAACTAACATCCCCCCTTTCCCCCCTTCAAAGGGGGGAATATCAAACATTATTTTCGTGACCGGATTAAACGGATTCGGATAATTTTGATATAGTTTAAAAGCACCGGGTATATTTGTGCCTGTTTTTTTAATGTTAGTGCCGCCGCTGGTTGTTGCGTATACACTCCTCGAGCCGCACACCCAGCCTACCTGAGTACTACAAAATGAAATACTCTCAAAACTTGCATTACTGTTTGATAATTGCTCGGTCCAGTTATTACCGCCATTCGTAGTTGCAATCACTTTGTTGTTTCCTGCAATCCACCCCGAATTTGAATTTATGAAAGCCAGTGAATTATAAACATCCGTTGTATTATAGTTTTGGAAAATCCAGTTAGTACCGGAGTTAACAGTTTTTAAAATAGAACCTCCCTGTCCGCATGCCCAGCCCGTATTTAAATCAATAAATAATACTGAATTCAATTTATTCGTAGTGCCCGATGTTTGCATTAACCAGTTCACTCCTCCGTTCGTTGTATATGCAATGTTTCCTCCGCTTCCGGTTACCCATCCGTACTGCGAATTTGCAAAACGAATGGATGTTTTATTGAATGTTGTTGGAGTTACTTGAGCTGTCCAGTTAATGCCTCCATTTGTTGTTTTTCTTATTCCGCCGTCCATGGCGCATACCCACCCTGTATTTGCATCAAAGAATGATAAACTTGTATATTCAATCGAGTAATTAATTAACGGCATATCAATTTCAAATACAATTACCCAGTTAACTCCGCCATTTGTTGATTTCGTTACAACCTGGCCATAATCATTTTCTAAAGTCGGATAATAGTAATAATGTCCTCCAACTGCATAAGCAGTATTTTCGTTTATAAATTGTACGGCTCTTATATAATATCCGTTTCCCTGTGAAATTAAAGACCAGTTTAATCCCGCATTCGATGTTTTAAAAATCATATAGTTATTCGAGTCTAACATTGGTGTTGATAAATGCCTGGTCGTCATATAACAAACCGACGAGCTGAGAGCATAAATTGAACTATATGTATGATTATTGTTTGAAGGAAAACAGGTGCTCTGGTTTATCCAGCCTGTTTGACAAAGTGAATAATTCGAAATAATCAAAAAAATAAAAATTAAAATACTTTTTTTCATAAAATTTTTATTAATATTTTTTTTGAAATATTTTTTGGGCTTTGATTTATTTTTCGACAGAATTACATATTTTCAGTTTACAATTCTCAGTAAACATAACCAAATTGAAGAGATTTAAAATTAATTCAAAGACTAAATAAAAATGAATATTGGAATTTTATATGATTATGTTTTTAATCCCTCCGAAAATATTATTTATTATATCGGAAAAACTAATAAAGAAATTATTGATAATCAATATTTTTATCTGTTCCCTGATTAATGTGGTTTTTTATCCGTGTTATTTATTATTTTAATAAAAATGTTTATTATCATTTTTAGTTCTTATATCTAAACCTTTTATTATTTTTAGTGTGTTATTATTTAGTTAATTTTAGGCTGAATGCTTATATGAATTTTAAAAAGAATGATATATAAAATATTTATCAGACCGATTTTATTTCTTCTCAACCCTGAGTCCGCACACGACTTAATATTTAATATAATTTCCAGACTTAAATTCTTTTACCCTTTATTTAAATTTTTATATTCGCCTAAAGAGGTATGGGATGAGATTGAAATTAAAGGTTTAAAGTTCAGAAACCGTGTTGGTATTGCAGCGGGGCTCGATAAAGACGGAATAGCCATCAGGTTTTTTGATGCTATCGGATTTTCTCACATTGAGGTCGGTACCGTTACTCCGTTACCACAACCGGGAAACCCGAAACCGAGGCTTTTCAGGCTGGTAAAAGACAAAGCACTAATTAACAGAATGGGGTTTAATAATTCGGGCGCGGATATAATTAGAGAAAATATTCTGAAGGCGAGAAAAAAGATATCCTCTGATTTTTTAATAGGCGTTAATATCGGAAAAAATAAAGACACACAAATTGAAAATGCATCGGAAGATTACAAAATCTGTATTGAAAAACTTTTTGATGTTGCAGATTTCTTTACTGTGAATATTTCTTCACCCAATACCGAGAACCTGAGAATCCTGCAAACAGACGAATATCTCGATAGTTTACTTGATGTAATTACCTTAACAAATATAGAACAGGCAGAAAAATACTCGGTTTTGCCAAAAAACATATTTTTGAAAATCGCACCCGACCTAACAAATGAAGAAATAGAGCATATATTTTTATTAGTTGCCAAATACGACCTGTGCGGAATTGTTGCCACCAACACAACAATTACAAGATATGACTTGATATCGGATTTGGATGAGACCGGCGGATTGAGCGGAAGACCTTTAAAAGATATATCCGGAATAATACTGGATAAATTACACTCAATGAATTTAAATAATCCTTATGCAAAATTATATTTAATAGGTTCCGGCGGAATATTTACAAAGGAAGATTATAAAGAAAAATTGATTGCCGGGGCTGACCTTGTTCAAATTTATACGGGATATATTTATGAAGGGAATGCTATTTTGAAAAAATTATTGAAATAAATTGTATATTTAAATTAAACTGTTTTTTGAAAATATGATAATAAAAAGTAACTCTATATAATTTATATTCACATAAATAAATTTAAAATTATATATTAATATTTCAACCTCTCCCCCGGCCCCTCTCCTAAAAGGAGAAGGGGGTATGGCGGTGAATGTAATCAAAATAAAATAAATGGATGCACCTGTAACCATAACGTTGATTTTTGCAAATATTGCCATTACAATCTGGGCAATGTATTCGAATCCTATTTATTTCGACAGGTTTTCGGAGCGACCATATGAGATTATTTATCATAAAAGATTATACCAGGTGATAACGTCGGCTTTTCTTCACGCGAATTTCCTTCACTTATTTTTTAATATGTTTGCGTTATATTCATTTGGTACAATTCTGGAAAAATTTTTTATTTCTAACTTCGGACAATTCACGGGTTCGCTTGATTTCTTTTTGATTTATTTTATTAGTCTTCTTTCGGGTTCTTTATTAACTGTAATATTAAATTTTAAAAATCCGGATTATGTTGCTGTAGGAGCATCGGGGGCTGTTTCGGGAATTATTTTTTCGTTCATTTTATTTTTTCCGACAAGTACAGTTGGTGTTTTTTTTATTCCTATGCCGGCTTTTATTTTCGCGTTTTTATACGTTGCCGTTTCGGTTTACGGAATGAAAAGTAAATTCGGAAATATCGGGCACGAGGCACACCTCGGTGGAGTAATAGGAGGGATTATATCTACTTTCCTTTTAATTGAAGGGTCGTTTCGGTTTTTCCTGACACACTTTAAATAAGTTATAAATGTTAAATGTTAAATGTTAAATTGAGAATTAAGAATTAAGAATTAAGAATTAAGACACTAACTACTAACTACTAACCACTAACCACTAACCACTAACTACTGAATACTCTAATCACTAACAACTAACAACTAATTACAACGATTTTTTGACAATAAATTTATCCGAAAAAGTAAATCCTAAAATGATAATAAGGATTATTAACAAATAAATAATTCCCAAATTTGAAATTGAAAATCCGAATATTTCCAGAATGCCCGAAAAGGCTTTATTAATATAATCGGGCAGACCTGTAATAATATTTTCTTCCTCCGTTCTCACCGCTTCATATTTGCCTATGATGGCTGAAAATAAAATTGTTCCGAAAGAAATAATAAACAGTCCAAGAACTCCGAGTAAATATTTTAAGGTTTTCGTAGTTTTTTTATCTTCACGAGCGAATTCTTCACTGAGCCGGATTTCCTTAAATAATTTATCCGTAAAGCCATCAGGGGCTTTTTTGAAAAGTGAGTTTTTTATTCTTTCTTCTAAAATTATATTTGAGATGTCGTTTTCCATTTCTTTAAATTTAAATATATTCGAGTAATTCTTCTTCAGAATAATTTAGTAATAATAATGTTTTAAGTTTTTCTTTTGCCCTGAATATCCTGTTCTTAACCGTACCTTCGGGTATTTTAAGTATTTCCGCTATTTCATAATGGCTTAACTGGTTTATGTAAAACATATTAAGAATTACGGAATAATGTTCGGGAATAGAATTTATATATTTATAGATAATATTATTGATTTCATTTCCTGCTGCGTTTTTATCGGGGCTTAACTGACTATCTTCAATCGCAACCGAATCATCGATTTTCGTTTCCTGAAACCCTCTCAAAAGCTCATCGCCTTCTTTGAAATTAGCATCTGTGATGTCTATTGATGTAATATTAAATCTTTTTGAAGTATATTTTCTGTAATAATCAACGGCCGTGTTATAAACTATAGTATAGAAGTATGTAGAAAATTTTGCTTTTGTTTCATATTTCTTTTCCACGATTGCTTTGAAAAGTTTTATGAAAGCGTCCTGCAGGGTGTCTTCAGCTTCATCTTTGTTCCGGATAATTTTTAATGTTAACGAATAGGCGCTGTCCTTATACCTTTCGACAATATCGCCGAAGGCATTAATGTCACCGCTTTGAATTCTTTTTATAGTTTCTATATCTTTATCCTGTGAAAACATCCGGCAGAGCTTTTTTATTTTTTATATAAATATATTTTTCCGTTTACAGTTTCGAGTTTTACACCAACATCCGAGTTGCCTAATTTACCTTCAAATGTGTTTTTTGAGTTATCCGAATATTTGAATTCCAAATCCCTGGTTATAACCTTTCCGTTCACACAGTTTGCATTTATTTTTCCCGAAAATGTACTTCCGAGATTTAACGTAATATTCCCATTAATATTCGAAATATTCAATCCCTTTGTAGAGTCAAGTTCGCATTTAATTTTTCCGTTTGTCATGTCTATATTCAGACTACCTGAAGTGTTAAACATATTGATATCTCCGTTTATGACATCAAGTTTTATATTATTTTCTATGTCGCTGATATCAACTTTCCCTGAAGTATTATCAACAGATATATCAAGATTAGACGGAACTGATATTTCGTAATTTATTTTGTCCGATTTGCCTACATCAAAGTGGAAGAATTTTTTTTCTCTGTAATATTCACTGTTGAAACTTACTTCGTTTCCAGATGAATCTATTTTGATTTTTATTCTATCAAGAGGTTCATTGAGTTCTTTTTTAGTAACATAAGCAAAGACTTCAGCTTTTATTCTGAGTAAACTATCCGTCGTGTTTCTGGATATCTTAATACTTCCGCTTACATTATCTATTGAAAATAGTTTTTTCCCTTTTACGTTAATTTTATATTCGGTGACTTCCTTTTTTTCGTATTTCTTGCTGAACAAACTGCACCCGAAAAAACTTACAAATATCAGTCCTGTAAGGAAAATTAACAGTATTAACGGTTTTAAAATATTTTTTATTTTAGTCATCTTTGTAATAAATTTAATTTTTTGGTAATTCGGATTTAGAGTCAGGACCTGATGTGATTTGTGATTTTACAATCATATAATAAGCCAAAAAACCTGCGCCGAGGAATATCAATATTGTTCCGCCGGTGATGCCATCGCCCATATCAAATTTATCTTCAAGAATGTGAGCTATAAAAATTCCTGCTCCGAGTGAAAATATGATAATTCCCCATTTTAAAGATGAAAACTGATTGCGGTAAACGATTTTATTCGTGCCTTTGAAGTATTGTTTCGCTTCTTCAGGCGTCATTCCCTTTTCGATTAATCGCATTCTTTCCCGATGCTTGGTATAAACAATCCAGAATACGAGTAATAAAGGTAATCCGATTGTAAATATTATTCCGAAGAGCGGAATTACCAATTCTGTTATCTTTTCCATTTTATTGCTCCTTTTGTTTTAAAGTTTTATGGTTCTATTTGTTATGACGAAAGCCCTGAGCAAAAGGTTGCAGGAAGAGCAATGTTAAATGTTAAATGTTAAATGTTAAATTAAGAGCAAGAAATTTATAAATAATAGTGAAACGAAGAGAAGTTTATCAAGTTTATCGAGTTCGTCAAGTTTATCAGGTTTATCAAGTATTATAGTATTTAAGCAGTTCAAATACAATAGTCTTATGAATCTTCTAATCTTATGAATCTTCTATTCTTACGAATCTTACTAATTTTATGAATTTTATGAATTTTATGAATTTTACGAATTTAAAAACAAAAAGCCCTTATCACAATAAAGCGATAAAGGCTTTAACCGTTTCGTTCAGTATTATCCAGTATTTTTGGAAACGGTTTTTTAATTATTTAATATCGGAATTTTTAAATTTGCAATTAATTCTTTTTCATCAATAACGCGCTTTCTTTTCTTCTGTCTTCTCAGGTAAGTATTTTTATCTGCAATCTTCGATTCATCCCTTACGTCGGGATATTCGTAGACATTATATTTAAAGTTGCGCAGAATAATTTTATCTTCATCTCGCGAGATAACATAATTCGGAAGCAACGGAATTTTTCCGCCGCCGCCGGGAGCATCGATTACAAATTGCGGTACAGCCAGTCCGGAAATATGTCCTCTTAATTTATCCATTATATCGAGACCGACATCCAGAGGTGTTCTGAAGTGATTTGCACCTTTTGTTAAATCCGCCTGATATATATAATAAGGTCGTACTCTCATTGCCAGTAATCCTTTCATTAACTCTTTCATCGTATCCGGATTATCGTTAACACCTTTCATCAAAACAGCCTGGTTACCTACCGGGCAACCCGCATCTGCGAGCATTCCACAGGCACGTTTACTATCTTCCGTGATTTCCCATGGATGATTGAAGTGAGTGTTTATATATATCGGATGATATTTTTTAAGCATATTGCATAGTTTCGGTGTAATTCTGTGCGGTAATACACACGGCATTTTTGTACCGAGACGAATTACCTGAATGTGTTTTATCTCTCTTAGCCTGATAAGTATTTTTTCGAGCATCGCATCTGTAAGCATCAACGGGTCACCGCCTGATAATATAACATCGCTTATTTCTGTATGCTGAGCAAGATAGTTGAAAGCAGATTCAAGTGTTCTCATCGAGATTTTATTTGAATCTCCGACTTTTCTTTTCCGTGTACAGAACCTGCAGTATAATCCGCATTGCGAAGTAACAAGAAAGAGAGCTCTGTCGGGATACCTATGTGTAATGTTAGGTACCGGGCTCATAGATTCTTCGTTAAGCGGATCTGAAGGTCCTTCTATGTCTTCCAATTCTTTTTCATCAGGAACGCATTGTAGCCAAATAGGATCACCGGGATATCTTATTAAAGAAAGATAATAAGGATTTATCCTCGCCTGAAAAAATTTGTCAAGTTTTTCTGCGACTTCTTTTTTCAGTTTGAATTTTTCTACCAGCTGGTCTACGGAATGAATACTTTGTCGTATCATTTCCTGCCAAAGTTCCATAAAGTTTTTTCCTTATTTTAGTTTGTAATATTTTTATTACCCTATCTCTTACAAAGACATTTATTAAACAATAAAAGTTTACATAAATTTCTTTTTATAGATATTTTCCATAAATTACCAATGAGTCTTTTACATCGTAAAAATCTTTTATCTCGACAATCAAATCATATTTATTTTTTAAATAAAACTTTCTTTCTTTTTCGTAAGTTGGTTTTCCGCTCGTTTCAATCAAAATCAACCTTGCGGATTTTTGTTTTAAATAATCTTCAATATATTTTATCAGCCCGCTCCCTATGCCTCTCGCCTGTACATTAGGGTTAACGGCAATCCAGTACAAATCGTAAGTTCCTTTTGTTAATGGTCTCGGACCTATACATATATAACCATTTACAACGTCATTATCTGCGTCAACAAAAATCTCATAATCTTTCTGGTCATCGTTATCCAAATAAATATCGATAAGCTCCATAGCGATTTTAATTTCATCATCGTTGAAATTATTCGTATCGAATAATATTTTTTCGATTTTGTTTCTGTCGTCAATATTTAAATTTCGTATCAAATTGTTTTTTTGTTTTGTGAAATCGTTTTTAAAATCAAAATTCCGTGTACAACTCCTACGGAATTGTTATAAAAAACAAATTTCATTTCTACAAATATTAAACTCCTACGGAGTTATTTTTCATTTTCAAAAAACCTTTAAACCTTTAAACCTTACAACTTTATAACTTTATAACTTTATAAACTTATAACTTTACAAACTGATGTTCCAGCGTTCCGAAGCAAACTTAATTATATTTTGTATAAGTGTTTCGTAACTCCAGCCGTAAGCTTTTCCGCTTCTCGTAAATCCTGTATCTTCGTCGACATCTGAAGCAATATCCGGATTCGGATTAAGTTCGAGTACATATGGCACATTGCCTTTCACCCTGAAATCTACTCTTGCATAATCTGATGCTCCGACGATTGCATAAACTTTTCTTGCTGTTTGCTGAATCAATGCTTCAAGTTCCGGAGACAAATCTTTTGCCGGGCATACAGCTTTCGTTCCGGTAAATTCAACTGTTTTATACATCCACTTACTATTATAGCTTACAATTTTCGGATAATCATCCGGCAGCAAACTGAAATCAATTTCAGAAATCGGAAATACAATTAAATCGTTTTCATCTTTTTTCACATTTCCGACCACGCTTACGTTAATTTCCCTGCCTTCTATAAATTCTTCGACGAGAGCCGGCTGCTTGTGAGTATCGAGAATATATTCAATTCTGTTTTTAAGCTGAGCTTCATCTCTTACTATAGAATTATTATCTATTCCTATGCTCGCATCTTCCCTTGAAGGTTTAACAATCAAAGGAAATTTGTCTTTTACTTTTGAAAAACCATTTTCTTTGTATTTGCCAGAATCGTTACAAAGATAATGTGCTGCTGTCGGAATATTATAATACGTTAAAATTTCTTTTACCCGCGATTTATTTAAAGCAAGACCAAGCGTCAATGCTCTTGAACCCGTATAAGGAATTTTCAGAATTTCAAAGAGCGATGCAATATTCATTTCCTGCGTAGGGTCACCATCGAGCGATTCGCATAAATTAAATATAATATCGGGTCTGTCGTCTGTTAATTCTTTAATTAATTTCTGTACGTCCAGTGCAACGGGTACGATTTTAGTTGAATGTTCGCTTGCTTTTAATGCTCTCTGAACTGATTTCATTTCATCCAGCACTCCGTATTCACTCATATCAATTGATTCTTCAACTTTATCGATATCTGTTTTACCATCATCCCAGATTCTTCCTGTTGAATATTGTGTCGGATCGTTAAATATGATATCTATTTTCATTTTTTCTTTGCTTTTTAGCTTTAAAGCTATTTTATTTATTTTTTATTCTTTGTATTGCCGCATCCAATACGGCGTTAATCATACTATTATAGTCCATACCTGCGTGTCTTGCCGCTTTTGGATAACACGAATTATCTCTCGGGTCGGGCAATATTCCGGGCAGCGGATTTATCTCTATGATATTCGGAACATTATTTTTATCCAGTCTTACATCTATTCTTGCCCAATCCCTTATTCTCAGTACTTTATATGCGTCCTTGCAAACTTTTTCAATATTCTTATACAACGAATCATCTATATTTGCGGGACAAGTAAAAATATCCAGTTGATTTTCGCGTGTATCAAAAAACCATTTTACTTCATATGAATAAATTTTATTAAATCCTTCGGGAACGAAATCAAGATTCATCTCTACGATTGGCAAAACTTTAACATCGTCTCCGTTTCCAAGCATAGCCACCGTAAATTCTTTTCCATCTATAAAATCCTCGACGATTGCAGGTTGTTTATAACAATCTTTTATTCTTTCAATTTCAATATTCAGTTCTTTTACATTATTCACCAAAGAAGAATTATAAATTCCTTTTGACGAACCTTCGTGAAGAGGTTTAACAAATTTCGGAAAACCTAAATTATTCGTTGGAATAATTTTATCCGTTAAAAAAAACTTTGAATTCGGAATTTTATAATAAGAAAGTATTTCTTTGCATCTCGATTTATCATGACAGATCCCAATTGTTATTGAATCGCTTCCCGTGAAATTTAAATTTAACATTTCAAGAAGCGCGGGAATTTGTGATTCCCGGGATGCTCCGTAAAAACCTTCCGCCACATTATAAACAAATTCGGGATTAATATCCTTTAATTTTTCAAACGCATCCGGGTTCGCTTCAACAAGCGAGACCTTGTGTCCGCCCGTTTCCAGTGCGGTTTTCACGGCGTCGATGGTTTCCATCGAATCCCATTCTGCGAATGTGTCATCAACGCGCTCGGGATAATTTTCAACGAGTTCCTTATTAATATATTTACCTGCTTCTGAATTATTAACCGATGCTTCGGAAACTTTTTCTGCGTTAGAAATTTCTTTCTTTGTGTTATATGTTAAAGCTAATTTCAAATTTATATTTTACTTACTAAAAATTTTTGTCTCAAATATAACATTATAAGTGTAATTGTCAAGAAGAATTAAATAAAAATCGAAAATAATTTTTTAAAATTATTTTTTTTGTAATGAACGGCGGGAATAATTTTAAAAATTATTTCTTAATATTAAATAATGTTATAAAGAAAAATAAAAATAAATTGTAATTGTATTAAATTTTTGCCAAATCACGGTTTGACGATAAATAAATTTTAACTGAATTTAGTATTAATAAAATTTGTTAGAATTCTTATCTGCGTGAAGCTATTTTAGAATGCAGAAAATAAATTTTTTAGAATTCATTTAAATAAATTCAGGAGAAATAAAAATGAGTGAAAACAGTAATGCGGGAAAAATAATTATTTCGGTTCTTATCGGCGGTGCAATTGGAAGTGCATTAGCGTTATTATTTGCCCCAAAATCAGGAAGAGAAATAAGAAGCGATATAAGTCAGAAGACCAAAGAAATCATTGAAGATGGAAAAAATACATCAGAACAACTATGGACCGGCACGAAGGAAAAAGTTGGAAACATTATGGATGGAGCAAATGAGGTTTTGAACAAAGCTCGAACATTAATAGTAGATGAAGCAAAAAAGGTTAAAAGTGCGGCTCAGGCAGGATTTAGCAAATATTCGAGTGAATCAAGTTCCGAAGAACAAAATCAACCTGTCATGGAACAGGGAGAAGTGAATAAAAATTAGTGGAAGTTCTTGTAGCCGCAGGCTTTAGACTGCGAAAACAAGAATAATATTCAAATGTTATAACCGTATTAGCTTCGCTAAACACAGAACGTTTCCCGCTTTAGTAGGAATGACAAATTTAAAACATTCCCAAAGAGGACTTTGGGAACGAGGTAAAAATAATGTTACCCTCGAAGATTTTGGAATCCAGGAATAAAAATACACGAATAATAACTCGCATTTCTACTGGATTCCAGCTTCCGCTCGAATGACAAACTATTTATTCAGTCTCATCAAAGATTCTCGCAATGAAATCGCTGCCTGTTTTGCATCATCCATGCTGCAAGTACCGACAGACAACCTGAACCACTTCGATTCTTTCGGTGAACCAAAAGCATAGAATGGCACGAGAGCCATTTTAGCGTCTTCCAGAATATATTTTGTAATGTCTTCTGTTGTTTTGAGAACGTTGCCGTCGGATGTTTTCAAACCTGACAAATCAATTTTTACCGTAAGATAAATTGCGCCCTGCGGAGAAATTGCGTCTACGTTGAAACCTTTGGATTTTAAATTTTTAAATTCGTCATAAAAAATTTTCAGGCGGGTCACAATTTCATTTTTAAATTCCGTAAAAAATCTGTCAACATCGTTTTTTCTTGCAAGATATCTTCCAACGGCAACCTGTTCCGGCTTCGGAGACCAGGCACCAATATGAGCAAGAATCGTATTCATTTTGCAAATTATTGCTTTCGGTCCGAATGCCCATCCGAGCCTCACACCCGTTGCGGCAAAACATTTTGAAATTCCGTCGACAAAAATTATATAATCTCTGATTTCCGGATTTAAATCCACAGGATTATAATGTTTCACTCCGTCGAAAGTTAAAATCCAGTAAATCATATCATAAAATATGTAAAGCGGTTTCTGATTTTCACCGCGGCGTTTATTTTCCTCAACAACAAGGTCGATAATTTCTTTTAAGGCTTCTTTTTTTATCAATGTGCCGGACGGATTTAACGGAGAATTCAATGCTAACAGTACTGCGTCTTTAATATATGGTTTCAGATCGGCGGCGGTAGGAACAAAATTATTTTCACTGGAAGTTTCTATCGCAATTCCTTTCGCATCTGAAAGCTGAACGTAACAAATATTATTCCACGATGGTGCGGGATATATAACAACATCACCCGGGTCAACGATTGTTTTAAAAATAGTATAAGTAAGAGGTCTGGCACCGCTTCCGATTAAAATTTCTTCAGGTTTATAATCGAATCCTCCTCTGTCTTTAATAAATTCACTTACGGATTTCCTTAAATTAAGCATTCCTTCGCCCGTTGGATAGTTTGTAAGGTTCTCATTATAAGCCTTTATTATTTCTTCCTTCATTTCGGCAGGAATAGGGAAAACTTTCGGAGAAAAATCTCCGATTGTCAGGTTATAAATCTTTTCACCTTTTTCGATTCTTTCATTCACGGCGCCTGCAATTTTCCTGATTTCGGAACCAATAAGATTTTCAGCGGTCTTAGATAGCTTTAAATTCGGACTTTTCATACGGATAAGAAATTAATATTATGTGGTTAAATACAAATATAGCAAAGACGCGTTGAAGATTGTAGTCGAAAATGAGTCACGAAGCAGTAGTTAGTAGAAAATCGAGAGTGTTTCACAATTGAAACTTGTATTACTAATTTATTTGTTTAATATATTAAGTTCCAATTTACTATTTAAATAACAATTAATCTAATTCACCATTTGTATAATTTCATTTAAATAAAAATTTTAATTAATTAAATTAATTCTACAATAAATTTTTAAAATAAAACTATGGAAAATAATTCTTTTTTCGGTGATGTATGTAAGTATTTCGATAAGGCATCGGGTTTTTTAAAATATCCTGCCGGACTTTTAGAACAAATTAAAATCTGCAACAGTGTTTATCACGTTCAATTCCCTTTAAGAAAAGACAATGACACTTATGAAGTTGTTAATGCCTGGAGGGTAGAGCATTCACATCATATGCTTCCCGTAAAGGGTGGAATACGTTACAGTTCAATGGTAAATGAAGATGAAGTGATGGCGCTTGCGGCACTTATGACATATAAATGCGCAGTTGTTAATGTTCCGTTCGGCGGAGCAAAAGGCGGAATTAAGATTGACCCGTGGAAATATAAATCATCCGAGCTTGAAAGAATAACAAGGCGTTACGCTGTTGAATTAATAAAGAAAAATTTTATCGGTCCGGGCGTTGACGTTCCGGCTCCTGATTATGGAACAGGTCCGCGGGAAATGTCATGGATAGCAGATACGTTTGCTACGTTTAACTCATATAACACAAGCCAGACAGATTCATTTGCCTGCGTAACGGGTAAACCTATTGCAATGCACGGTATCGGAGGAAGAAAAGAAGCAACAGGCAGGGGAGTTTTCTTTGCGGTTCGTGAAGCGTGCAGGGTTGAAGAGGATATGAAAAAGCTCGGACTCACAAAAGGTCTCGAGGGAAAATCAGTAATTGTTCAGGGTCTTGGAAATGTCGGTTATTTTGCAGCGTCGTTGATGCAGGAAGGCGGAGCTAAAATAATAGGACTAATAGAAAGAGAAGGCGGAATTTATGATGCAAATGGTCTTGACGTAAATGAAGTTGTAAAACACAGAAAAGAAACAGGCTCAATTCTCGGATTTAAAAAAGCCACTGATTACAAAAATGGTGCTGACGTTCTCGAACTTGAATGTGATATTTTAATTCCTGCTGCGCTTGAAAAACAGATTCATAATGGCAATGCGAATAAGATTAAAGCTAAAATAATCGGCGAAGGTGCAAACGGTCCTGTAACTGCCGAGGCTGAAGAAATATTATTGAAAAAAAACATACTGATACTTGCAGATATGTATACTAATGCAGGCGGCGTAACGGTTTCTTATTTCGAATGGCTGAAAAATCTTTCACACGTTGCTTTCGGAAGAATGGAAAAAAGGTATGACGAATTTTCACACGGGAATTTTGTGAATATAATAGAGAGTATGACGAAACAATCGATGTCGGCATCCCAAAAAGACATGGTGATAAAAGGCGCGAGTGAAGTTGACCTCGTGAATTCTGGACTTGAAGATACTATGATAACGGCTTATCACCAGATACGTGAGAAGTGGATGAGCAATAAGAAGATTGACAGCTTCCGGACGGCGGCTTTTATTTGCGCAGTTGAGAAGATTGGAGAATCGTATATGAATCTGGGGATTTTTCCGTAGAGTGTCAATTCTTCGATAATGATTTTTTATGATTCATATGATTTGATATGAAAAGAATTTAGTATTAAAATATAAATTCGTCAATTTTATACTCGTTCCCAATGTCCTCATTGGGAACTTTTTTTTTAGAACATATATTATAAATAATTAATTTTAAACATTTCAACCTCTCCCCCTGCCCCGAGTATTCTTCCCGGCGATTTGGGATTTACCCGGAAGGTACCTCGGTAAAAACCGCTCAACCTACAAGGAGAGGAGAATTGATGCATGACCTACTTGATAATTCAGAAATAACTTATCCCTGCGAATTTGAAATAATTTATTCCGACTATTAAATATTGTACATTGTAAGTATTAAACCGTTTTTTTATTTTTGTAAAGTCTAAAATTTTAAAGTTAATATTTGAGAATTTTTATATCTTATTATTTATGTCAACTTTAGATTATCTTCTTCCATTTTTATTAAATTCTTTTCATTACTATATCAATTCATTATTTTTAAATCAAATTAAACGGAGATAAAATTATGCCCTGGAATACAGGTGATACCGGGTTTATGTTATTGGCAACTTCTCTCGTAATGCTTATGACACCGGGTTTAGCATTCTTTTACGGAGGTCTTGTAGGTAAAAAAAATGTTCTCTCCATTATGATACAAAGTTTCGTTTCGATGGGACTTACGACAGTTTTATGGTATATCGTAGGATTTTCTATGTGTTTTAGTGGAAATGTTGTAGACGGAACAGATTTATTCGGAGGAGTAATAGGAAATTTTAACTGGTCTTTTTTTCATGGAGTTGATTTGAATTTATCTTCACTTGTAACTGCACATGCGGGCAGTACAGTAATTCCAATTTTTGGAAATGTTGGAATTCCAATGCTTGTTTTCGCAGCTTATCAAATGATGTTTGCAATTATTACACCTGCTCTTATAACAGGCGCCTTTACGAACAGAGTTAGATTTGGTGCGTATTTAATATTTTTAGTTCTCTGGTTATTGCTAGTATATTTCCCATTCGTTCACATGGTTTGGGGTGGAGGAATTCTTTGGCAATGGGGAGTAAAAGATTTTGCCGGTGGAATTGTAGTTCACAACATCGCAGGAATGGCGGCGCTTGCTTCCATCTTATATCTCGGAAAAAGAAAAGTGGAAGATTTTGGGTTTCATAATATTCCGTTAATTGCTTTAGGCACAGGTCTACTATGGTTCGGATGGTATGGCTTTAACGCCGGAAGCGAATTTGGTGCTGACCATATTACCGCTAATGCATTTTTAAACACAGATATAGCGGCATCTTTTGCGGCAGTTGTATGGTTATTACTCGCATGGATATTTGAAAAGAAACCTAAATTTGTTGGATTGCTTACAGGTGCGGTAGCAGGATTAGCTACAATTACACCAGCGGCAGGATACGTAACAACAAAATCAGCAGTAATAATCGGCTGTCTTTCAGGTATCGTATGTTATATTGCAGTACAATGGAAAAACAAATTAAAATGGGATGACGCACTCGATGTATGGGGTGTTCACGGAGTTGGTGGAATGTCAGGAGTTATCTTTCTTGGTTTATTTGCAACCATTTCGGTTAATCCAACCGGAGCTAATGGTTTATTTCATGGTGATTCAACTTTCTTTTTAAAAGAATTATGTGCTGTAGTAATTAGTTCTGTTTATGCTTTCGCATTCACATGGGTTATGCTCTGGGTTATTAATAAAATTATTCGTGTAAAAACCACAAAAGAAGAAGAAGAACTTGGTCTGGACGAGACATTGTTAGGCGAACATGCTTATTCGAATGATTTAGGTTAGCTATTTTTTTATGAAATAATATTATCGGTGGGCTTTAAGGGCGAGAATAAACGCCAAAAAACATTTAAAACCTTATATTTATAAGGTTGCAGAATTTCCGAATTATTCGTAATTTTGTAATGTTTCTGATTAATATCTGAAGGGTTCTTGATATTTTTCAGAAATACCATTTAAAAAATGAATTTTAAGAACCCGCTTAAAGGAGATAATAAATGGATTTAAATGCTTCAATTGACCTTGGCAGTACTGCGTTTATGCTATTTTCAACTGCTTTAGTTATGATTATGACCCCGGGGCTTGCTTTATTCTATGGGGGACTTGTTGGAAGGAAAAATGTTTTAGCTATAATGATTCAAAGTTATTTTTCAATGGCATGGACAACATTTTTATGGTGGGCAATAGGTTATTCTTTGGTATTCAGTGGAGGTGCTGGTGCCGTAATTGGAAACTTTGATCATGCTTTTTTGTTAGGTATCAACCCAACGGATCTTCTTGGGAATGGAAACAATATTCCTGTATTCTGTTTTGTTGCTTACCAAATGATGTTTGCCATTATTACACCTGCTTTAATTACAGGGGCATTTGCAAATCGTATTCGCTTTAGTGCGTATATGTTTTTCTTAACCCTTTGGTTAATTTTTGTTTATTTCCCAATTGCTCATAACGTATGGGGTAACGGATTATTTGCATCATGGGGAGTATTGGATTTTGCAGGTGGAACGGCGGTTCATACTTCATCCGGTTTTGCAGCTTTAGCGGCTGTGTATTATGTCGGTAAACGTAGAATTCACGACAAGGGACCACATAGTATTCCATTGGTTGCTCTTGGTACGGCATTGCTTTGGTTTGGATGGTATGGTTTCAATGCCGGCAGTGAATTAAAGATTGACTCTGTAACTTCAGTCGCTTTTATCAATACTGACGTTGCGGCTTCAATAGCGGCAATAACCTGGCTGATTATAGAATGGGTTTCACAAAAGAAACCTAAATTTGTTGGTTTACTTACGGGTGCAGTTGCCGGTTTAGTGGCTATTACTCCTGCGGCGGGTTACGTGAATATTACAGGTTCCGTCATAATCGGTGTCATTGCATCTTGCGTTTGCTATCTTGCAATTTCCTGGAAAAACAAGAGAGAACTTGATGACGCCCTTGACGTTTGGGGAGTTCACGGTGTAGGTGGCTTTTTTGGTTGCATCCTAACGGGGGTTTTCGCAATAAAAACGTGGAATCCGGCCGGAGCTGATGGCTTGTTGCTTGGAAATGTAAATTTTTTCCTTGTTGAAACACTAAGCGCAGTAATCACGGCTGTTTATTCGTTTTTATTCACTTATGCTGCCTTATGGCTTATTGATAAATTCGTACGTGTAAAAGTATCAAGCGAAGAAGAAGAAAAAGGTCTTGATATGTCGTTGCATGGTGAAGAAGCTTATCTTAGTTAGTAACTGAAGCTACGCAAAATAATATTTAACCAAATAAAAAATTTTTATCTCTTGTTCCCAAGCCCCGGCTTGGGAACATTTTTAACTAATTATAAAAAACATATATGAGAAAATTTATTTTTACTTTTTTAGCGATAACATTTGTATTAAGTATTTACACGAAAAAATCATACTCACAGCAAAATGATGACATTTTAAATTATTTTAAAAATTTCAAATTCAGTACGTATGTAGATGCTTATTATTCATACGACTCTGATAAAGATAAAAGTTTAAGACAGTTATCCTCGATATCTCCTTACAGGGATGAATTCAGATTAAATATTGCACAGCTTTCACTTAAATATAATACTGAAAAAATCAGGGGCACATTTACGATGCACTTCGGCGATATACCGCGCGTGAACTGGCCCGGCGACAATCAATATATACAGGAAGCAAATGTCGGCTTTTCGCCTTATAAAAATCTATGGATTGATGCGGGGTATTTCCTTACTCATATTGGATGCGAAGGTATTCCTAAAAATAATTATTTCAGTTCGTTTTCTCTGCAATCTTATTACGAACCGTTTTTTCAAAGCGGTGTGAAAATCAGTTATGACTTTTCTGAAAAACTTTCTGCATGCCTGCATATATTAAATGGCTACAACGTTCTTGATGATAACAATAAGAATAAATCTGCAGGTTTGCAATTAACATATACACCAAAACCGGATTTAAAATTTACTTATAATAATATAATCGGAAACGAAATGCCCACCGGTACAGACGGAAAAATCCGATTCCTGAACAACGTGATAATTAATTTATCATGCAAGAAACTTGAATTGGCTGCGGGATTGGATTTTGGTTTACAGGAAAAAACAAAACTTGCAGATTCTACGACTGCGTATGTTTACGGAGTTTTGATGTCTGCTAAATATCATATACTTCCGAAATTCAGTGCAATGGCTCGCGCGGAATTTTACCAGGATTTAGACGGAGTATTATCGGGTCTGATTGTAAATGACCGGGGAGCAAAAGGTAATGGGATTTCACTCGGTGTCGAATTTAATCCGGTTGAGTCTGCTTATATTAGATTAGAGGGAAGATATTTAAGAATGGATGCAAACGAAAAAATATTTTATAATAATGATAATCAGAGAACGGAAGGGATTGTGAGTTTTGGGTTTGAGTACTAAGAACAGTTTGTAAAGTTTATAAAGTTATAAGGTTTGAAGGTTTGAAGGTTAAAAGGTTAAAAGGTTAAAAGGTTTGAAGGTTTCTTATTATGTCGGGAGTCCGTATAAAGAACATAGGAGACTCCCCGACACAAAAAAGTCACCAACAACCAACCTACTTTCGTCTCCTTCCCAATCCCTGATAGGGAAGGAATAATTATTTGTTCAACAGATTCTTTCTTAGCTCCATCAGATATTTTGTAATCAAATCTTCGTAGTCTTCTGTGTAGCCTTCTTTTTGAAGTTTAAGAAAATCTTCTTTGAATGCATTTATAGAATTTGGTCCGCTGATTACAATTTCTGGCGGAGAAGTACGGACGTAATTTTCTCCCGGCTTTGATTCCCGCTTTTGTTCAAAATCTTTTTCGCGTTGTGAAAGCTGTGCATCGAGCATGCGTGAAACAATCCTGTTCTGTCTTTCAATTGTTTTATCGTCAACATTATAATCACTCATATCTTTGATAGCTTCTTTCATTTCCTTTACAACCTGGTTCAAATCACCGAGAAGCTTATCTCCTGTTTTTTCTTTTTCCTTTTCAAATTCCTTATTTAAATCTTCAAGCGATTTTGTAATCTGTTCCTGCTGAATTTTAAGTCTGTCCATTTCGGCTTTTGCATCAGGAGAGAGTTCGCTATTCCCGTCTTTACCATCTTTACCCGATTTACCGTTTTCTCCCAGCTTTTGCATTTGTCCGTTGACTCCCTGCTGCATTCCTATTAATTTTGAAAGCTGCTGCATAAGCATACTCATTCGTCCCTGACCTTTCTGGTTCCCGTTTTTGCCCTCCTGTTCCATTTGTTTCATCATATCTCCGAGCATCTTTGCGGCATTGTCGAGTGATTCTTTTGCTTTGCCCTGGTTGCTCATAGCGCTCTGCTTATCATTCTGTCCGAGGTCATCGCTTGCTTTATCCATCTTGTTATAAGCGTTTCCGAGTTCCTTGCCAAGGTCGGGCGTCATTTGCATTCCGGATTTTGTCAAATCCATTAAATCATTTACATCTTTTGAAAGCCTTTGCTGCAAACCCCTCTGTTCATTTTGTTTCTTCCCGAATTCTTTTTTGTCGTTTTTATCGATATCGCTTGTTTCGTCTTTCAAATCTTTCTGGTCTTTACTCAATTGCTCGAGATTATTTTTTATACCTTTCATTTTTTCCATCATCTTTTTCATCATATCCTGAGTGTCCATCGCATTTTCAAGTGCGTTCTGCATATCTTCGTCCAATTCATTAAGGTCGTCGAGCACTTCTTCCTGCGTGTTTTCCGAATTCTCTTTTTCCCCTTTCAGAAGCTCGCTTGAAGATTTTTGCATTTTGCTGTCTGTTTTTTTCTTGTTTAATTTATCGTTCAGCTTTTGCAAATTTTCAGGGCTGACATCTTCTTTCGTCTTCGAAAGTTCATTTATCAGGTCCTGCAGTTGTTCCTTAAAATTTTGTAACTGGTCTTTTATGTCCATTTGTTGATTTGAAAGTGAGTTTAATTTATCGTTTTGATTTTTATTTGTATTTTCTGTTTCGTTTTTTAATTTTTCCTGCTGCTTTTTTATATCATCGAGTTTTTGCGTCAGCTCTCCGAACTTCTGCAGGTTCTCGATTTTTTTCATCAGCTCAAGAACTTTTTCAATCTGCTTTTTAAATGCTTCTTCGTCAAAATTATTATTTTTCAGTTCCTGGCGGAATTGTTCGGGATTATTTTTTTTAAGTGCATCCTGCAATTTTTTCAGCATCTCACGAAATTGCGGAGTATTTATTTTATTAAACATTTCCTGGAGCTTCATATATTGCTCGAGGGTTTTCTGGCTCAATTCGTTCTTCTGCTGAAGTTCGTTTACACCCTGGTCAATTTTTTGCTGGGCATCGTTCATTTTGTTCTGTAAATCATTCATTTTATTCTGAAGCTCATCGCGTTTCTTCGGGTCATTCAATCCAAGTTCTTCGGTGCTCTTGTTATCTTTTTTAAATTCCTGAAATTCTTTTTGCAAATCTTTTATGTTTTCATAAATTGCTTTTAGATTTACCTGAATATCCTTTGCGTTTTTTTCAGACTCTTTAAGAATATCCGTAAGCGATTTATATTTTAAAGTTCTGATGTTTGTCTTTGCGGATTTGCCTGACTTATCGGTGACTTCCATATAATATTCGATAACATCTTTTGAGCTGAGATGCAAATCCGAAATGCTCCAGAGATACGGCACTTCTACTATTGTTGCGTTTATATTTTGGAGAGGTATGTCAATAGTTTTAAAATTCGGGGAAGCGGTCGAATTTGAATTCGATTTTCTGAAAGCAAGCGATAATTTAGAAAATCCGAAATCAGAAGTTATTCTTGCTCTAACCAATATTTGTTTCTCACCCTTAAGTTCATAATTTTCCGCTTCGGGCTCGATTATAACTATCGTGGGCGGTTCGGTGGCTAAAATTTTAATGTTATAAATGTTGGAATTTTTATTAACCCTGCCCTCTTTATCTTTTAAAATGAATTGATAAGTTCCGTTAGCGTTTGCAGCGAAACTGCCTGTTGCTTTGTCACCGTTGACATCAAGGTTTACAAAATTATCATTAACTTTTATCTGTGCCGATGCCAGTTCCCTGCTCGAATTTATGTCGAAATAAATTTTGCTTCCTTCAAAACAATAAATATCCCCTTCGTTATCATTCATTTTTTTCGGCGGCAGAGAAGTGTATTCGGGCGGATAAATTGTTATTGTAAAATTTTTAATTATGGGATATTCGGCGATGGATATTTTATATTCTGCGGATTTTATTCCTTTATATTCGGCATAATAAACAACGTCGTTGTTTATATTGTTAATCGTAGTAGAAAAATAATTTCCGTTCTGACTCTTAATTGATTTTGAGTCCGATTGTAATTCAACACCATCCCTGCTGACTTCTTTTGTAATAAAATCAATATCATCTATTTTTAAAGTTTCTTTATTGGAGGTGATATTAATATTCACGTTTACGGAATTTCCTTTGAACGTCTCCATGTTTCCGGGTGTGATTTCAAAGGCGATGCCGTATTCATTGTTAATGAAGTTATATTTGTAATTTACAATCCTGTTCAGTGATGCGAAAAGTGACGATTGGAAAATCGTTAAACTTAAAGCAAAAACAACAATTGTGATTATCAGCGTAATAGAAACTTTTTTAAGTTTTGCGAAAGAGACGAAATCCAAAAAGTTTGTACCGCTTGTGTTCTCATCTGTTTTTTCAAGATTTGCCATTATAAGCTCATCTGAAAAAACGGTATCTTTGTTTTGTTTGTTCTTAAAAATTTTATACAGCGACAAAGAATTTTTCAAAGAATCCTTTACGTGTGAAAACGCGTTCCCTACTTTTCCGGAATAAAAAACTGTCTCGGGAGCTTTTATTATTCCTGTTCGTTTAAATATGTGGTTGACGGTGAGAAAAGTTATATTCGTTAGTAGCGACAGTAAAAACCCATAGTAAAAAAAAGTTCTTACACCCGAACGGAAATTAAATATTGCTTCAAGTACAACGAGCACAAATGCTATAGCAATATAAAATATCGAAGAAGTAATCAGGTCATTAATCAGGTTATATAAAATTTCCTTTTTATAAACCTTTGAAAGCTTATCTTCAAAATTGAAAAAAATGGAATCCGCCCTTGTGTATGAAATATTCATATTACTTTATACTTGTTAAACCCCTTAAATCAGATATTTGTTTCAATCTATAATTTACGTAATGTATTTTATGATTTCAACAAAAATAGTACTCTTAATCATTAATTTGTTTAATATATTAATTTGTGATTAAAATTATTATTTTTGCATTAATTTACGTATATAGTTGAAGCACTTTTTATATGTTGCGTTGGCTTTTTTGTTATGGTATATGATGTTCGTTGTAAAGCCGTTTAATTTCTGGATTTCGATGGCTTTTTCAACATCTGTTCTGATAATCATTTCTTTAATTACTTATCCTGACAGCATCAGGTTAAAAGATGTTAATTTTCGCGAGATTTTTATAGGAATCGGAAGTGCTGTACTATTATATATAGTGTTTTGGTTCGGAAAGTATGTGCTGGACGCATCGGGTATAATTCCGAATCATAATCAGAATATTTCATCCGTTTATGCAAATAAAGGCATTTTTCCGGGCTGGGTAATAGCTTTATTGCTGTTTTTTCCGATTGGATTCGGTGAGGAAATTTTCTGGCGAGGGTACTTACAGAGGTATTTATCCGGGAAATTCGGTAAATGGATGGGATTTTTCGTAACAGTGTTTTTTTACACGGCGGTGCATATTTGCACGTTAAATCCTGTTTTATTATTAGCTTCGTTCCTTGTAGGGATTTACTGGGGACTGATTTTTATGTGGAGAAAAAATCTGACTGCTGTGCTAATTTCGCATATGATTTGGGACCCGTTTATATTCATAATTTTACCAATAACTTAAAAATTGTTTTTAGTATATTTCTGAACTTGCATTATAATTTAACTGTTAATAATTTCTTAAACCAAATAATATATGACCGAAAACGTTACTGCTTCTCCAAAGGGATTTAAACTTTTTATGATGACGGTAAGGGCGTATGCTTTTCCAGCGTCTGTCATTCCAATTCTATACGGCTCGATATTAGCTGTTGTTTTGAACCCGGGAATAAAATTTGATTACCTGAATTTTTTCATAACCATGATTGGTGCAATGGCTATACACGTTACCACCAATCTTGTTAACGACATTTATGATTTTAAAAAAGGGATCGATAAGGAAGATAAGGAAACCGGAATACCACACGGGGGTTCACTTGTAATTTCAAAAGGGTTCGTCGATATTAAAAAAGTAAAATTTTTTTCGATTATATCAACAACGGTTGCATTAATAACCGGAACATATTTATATTTTGTTGCCGGACCGTGGATTATTTACTTAAGCATATTCGGATTATTTTCGGCTATTTATTATACTGCTTCGCCGATTGCGTTGAAATACAAGGCTCTCGGAGATATACAGGTTTTTATTTCTTTCGGAACGGGTATGACTCTCGGTGCGTATATCGTGCAAACTCACGAGTTTTCGTGGATACCGGTTATAGTTTCGATTCCTCTCGGATTTTTAATAGACGCAATCCTGCATTCCAATAATATCCGCGATATTAAATTTGACAAAACATTCGGAGTGAAAACACTGCCGATATTAATAGGGGAAAAATTATCAAAGTATGTTTATTATTTTTTAATTTTAGGTGCATACGCTTCTATAATTATTTTTGTGATATTTAAATTGCTCCCGTGGCCGGCATTATTGAATCTGGTTACGCTGCCGACTGCTTTAAAATTAATAAGGATGCTGAAGGTGATTCCGCAGGAGACGATGGAGAGATTTGAGTTTGGTTCAAAACATAATATGATGACGGCACAGTTTAATATGCAGTTCGGGCTGACGCTGACGATAGGGTTGCTGATTTCGATATTCTTCTTGCATTAAATCCTCGTATAAAAGCTTTAAACGCAAAGAACACAAAGGAAGAACATAAAGGTCGCAAAGAATAGAACTTTATTAAAGATGTTATTTAATTCAAATAACATCTTTTTTTTATAATTCTAAAATTATAAATTTATCGTTGTCCGATACGGTTTTGAATATTTTAATAACTTCTGCAAAACTTCCGGGATTAATTTTATCTTTCAGAAAAGTTTTATCTGCTAAAAGATATTTAGCGCCCTTTGATTTTTTTTCATTTAAATAATTTTTATTCACATCCTGCATATTGCAAACCCATCCTTTGCGGTTTGCATTATACAGAAAAACAGGATTACCTTCGGAGACGGTTATTATTAAATCGCTTTTATCCGAAACACTTTGAATTTTCTCAGATAACTCAAATATTGCCGAATTTTTATTTTCCTGTTTATAAAAATTATATAATCTGTGAGCAGACAGTACGGGAAGTAATGTCAGGCAAATTAATATGATTACTAATGCCGTCCTGTTCGTTGAACTTAATAATTTACTTTTTCTATTCACATAAATATTATAATATTTAACAATTACCTTTGAAATAAAAACGGATGCTACAATATTGAAAGGGAGCTGATAATATTCCTGCGAAAGATTTCCTTCGGGTACGATTAAGAAAAAAATTATTATGGCAATTAACCAGAAATCGAACATAAATTCTTTTTCTTTAGTCCGCTTTATAAATAAACCCCAAATGAAAATAATAAAACCGGCATAAGTTAAATGTCTTTCCGCGATGCTTTTAAAAATAAGGTCATTATAAAAAGACGGCTTTAATAACATATCGAACATCAGCCATTTATTTGTTCCGGGAGTCCATATACCGAAAGTCAGCCCCGTCAGCAAATACAATTGATGAGAATGGTAATACCAAAGCGCCACAATTAAAAAAACTATAACGGTAAAAAATAAAATTTTATAATTATAAAAAGTTTTAACTCCGTATTTTTTAAAAGAAAGATAAGCGAGAGGAAGACCTAAATACAGCGAAGGAAGCTTTAAAAGTGCTGCGAGCGATATGAAAATGAAAGAGATAATAAAATATGTTATTTTGTCATCATCAATCCAGCGGATAAAAAAATAAATACCCCATACGGAAAAAGTCATCATAACGGTTTCCGGCATGAACGCCCTGTTAAAATAAATATTCAGAGGTAAAACGGAATAAATCAAAGAAGCCGTGAGTGCGGTTTTTTCACCGAGAATTTTTTTCACAATTAAATAAAGTCCGAATATAATACACAACGATGCAAAGACAGATAGTAACCTGCCGATTATTTCTTCCACTCCGAAAATAAGATAGAATAAAGATACTAAATATTGGTAAAGCGGAAATTCGCTTTCAACGAATCCTTCCGTGTTTCCTCTCCAGTCAATCTGGGGATAAACTATACTATGTCCGCTTGAATAAAAATTTCTCGCCATCGCCGCCGTATCCGCCTGTCTCCAGGAGTGCCAGCCGGATATTGGAAATGTAATGTCTATGAGTCGTAAGAGAAAAGCAAATATAATTATTATTAATATTTTTTTACTCATTATTTTTTAAATGAATTTTTTATTCGAAATATTCTCTGAATATTTTCCATTTATTTCCGGTTTCGTTTCCTTTGTAAAGCCGTAAAGTTTTTTTACCCGATTCCTTTACCACGTCAGAAATATAATTCTGGTCAAAGGTTACGTTCATATATCCCGATGAAGTTGAGTCGGGAATTACATTTATATCTGAAATGTAAATTTTAATAAATTTGTAATTTTCAAAAGTATAATTTAAACGTTTTATTCTTTCATTTAAGTTATAAGATTTTCCGTCTTTATCAACATAAAGATAGTCTTTATCAAGAAAAGATTTATATTTTGTTAAATCCTTTTTTTGCCAGCTATCGCGCCAGTCTTCAAGGAAATTTTTAACGCTGTATTCATCGGAATTAAAATAATTGTTGATTTTGTTTATGGTAACAAAAATCGTAGTAAGAATTAAAATAACAATTAAGGCGGCACTTATCGAAGTGATGATAATTCTTTTTTTATTAAAATAAACTTTGTCTTTATATCTTTTTCTGAATTCTTTTTCAAATTCTTCCTTTGCGTTTACCTTGTTTTTTAAATCGTAGCCGCAATAATTACAATAAAGTGAGTCTTCGGGAATCAACGCTTTACATCCCGGACAGGGAATTTCTTTTACTTTGTCGTCTCTTAAAATTTTTTCAACACTTTCAATTGTTTCGTCCCCGATGTCAATTCCCTTTTTATTTGTATTCGGGTTATTAATGCATCCGAACGTAGTACACCCTTTGTTTTCATCCCAGCATTCCTTATGATGAGGAGTTTTGCAGGATGGACAAATGATTATGTCAGCACTGTTTTTTATGTTCGTCTGGCAATAAGGGCAAATCAAGTTATAAATGTTAAATGTTAAATGAAAAAAAATTTCTGCGAACTTTGCGATATTTCTCTGCGAACTTTGCGTTTAAAGCTTTTATATTTATTTATAGTGTTTTAAATATTTCATCGTATCCGAACTCAAGATGGATTTCTTTTTCGGAATTAGTCACGGTTACGATATCGTTAAATGGAATTTTTAAATCAACTAATTTCATGTTCTTAAGTTTTTCCGAAATTTCAGAACCCGGTTTTAAATTATGAAACGAATTCGCTTTAAGAATTTTTTCGTTCCTGACAATATCTTTTTGAGTTAATAAATTAATATTTGCAAAATATTCTTCTGTGTTTCCATTTTCGTCTTTTAGTTCGTAAACGACTTCGTTGTTAAATTCAATTATAAAATCCGGGCTGTTAAAATATTTTTTTCCGAATTCTATTACATCGTTTAATGATGCATCAGAAAATTTTTGATTTAATTTTTCGAATTCTTTAAATGTATCGTGCGAAGTACAATCTTCATTCTTTTGATATTCGACGATATAAGTTTCATTTGTATTTCCGTTAAATACAAATCCTTTTCCGTTAAGTGTAACCATTTCCTTGTTGTGGAGATACTTTACTGCTTCCTGTACTTCTACCCCCGCAATAATGGATGAAACTGTAGGAGTTGTGGGAATTTTTCCCTCTATTATATCGTCAAGTCCGAGCATCATACAGGATTTTCGTTTATTCATCAGATTGTAATCAATTTCGTTTAATGTGCATTCGTAGCAGGTTCCGTCGGGCGGAATGAACATCCTCGCAACGCCGTTCAGTACTTCAATCGCGCCGTCTATCCAGGGACGGTTTACTTTCCAGCATGACTGGTTTACAAAAAACCGGGCTTCACGGTTATCGAGTCCGCAGATTATCAAATCCATTTCTTTGAACACGCCGAGACCAAGATTAAAAATATTTCCGTGAAAATAAGATATGTTTATTTCTTCATTTATATCTTTTGCTCTTTTGCAAATAGTTTCAGCTTTTGATTTTCCTTCGTCTTCTTTCCTGAACAAAACGCTGCGGGTGAGGTTGCTTTTTTCAACGAAGTCCATATCGACAACAAAAATATTACCGCATCCAACCATAGCGAGATTTTTTACAATTTCATTTCCTAAAGCGCCACAGCCCGCGACAAGAATTTTTGAATTTTTTAAAATATCCTGATTCCACCAGTTTATAAGTTCGAATCTTGCATACCTGTTTTTTTCGATACCGACGAGATTAATCATATTTTGTGTTTATAAATATTCATAAACAAATTTACAAAAAGTAAAAATGATAAATAAAGCAAAAAGAGAAACGGATAGTTTTGAATATTTTTATTAAGAATTAAATGAGTGGTACTTAACTTTATTACTTTAACATTTAACATTTAACATTGAGCGAGAGCCTGCGGTTATTTCCGGATATAACCTGAGCACATCTCCGTCTTTAACGCCTGCTTCTGAAAGTGTCTGGTTATCCGAAAGCTGTTTACCTGAGGCTTTATGGTGGAATTTATATGAAAGAGGTTCTCCATCCGGACCTGTGACAGGCATTTTCATTCTCGGCAGAAGAGCTTCCATAATTCTTTTTATAGACGCATCATCCGGAAGTGTTGCTTCCTGCTCTTTATTTCCCGTGGCATCTATGATTGTTACATTAATTTTTCCCATAGTATAATTTATTAATTAGTTTTCAATACTTAAATACAAAAAGAAGTTCATAAAGTTTGTAAAGTTTATAAAGTTCGTAAAGTTATAAAGTAATTTTGTAACATTTCCTTATAAATTGTTTTTGAAATCAAATTGAGGTATTTTTTAGAAAATTTTAAAATCCAAAGGAATAAAACATATGAAAATCAGAACATTAAGTTTTATTTTGGTCGTGTTAGTATTTGCCATCACTTCCTGCGGTAAGAAAAATGAAAATATTATTAAAATCGGACAATATGCTTCTTTAACAGGAAGTGAAGCCACGTTCGGAATTTCTTCAGACAACGGTCTTAAATTAGCCGTTGAAGAAATAAATAAAAACGGGGGTGTGCTCGGGAAAAAAATTGAAATGATTACGGAAGATAACCAGGGAAAAACTTCGGAAACGCAGACGGTCGTTCAGAAATTAATTAACCGTGATAAAGTTGTTGCAATCATAGGTGAAGTTGCTTCGTCAAGAAGTAAGGCAGGTGCGCCGATTTGTCAGCAAAATCATATTCCGATGATTACGCCTGCTTCAACGAATCCGGAAGTTACAGCAATCGGTGATTATATTTTCAGAGTATGTTTTATTGACCCGTTCCAGGCGACCGTTATGAGCAAGTTCATTTTGAATTCGATGAAGATAAAAAAAGTTGCACTTCTTGTTGACCAGAAAAATGCATATTCCACAGGACTTGCGGAAAATTTCAGAAGAATTTTCACAAGCATGGGCGGTGAAATTATCGAGGAACAAAAATATTCCAACGGCGATAAAGATTTCAAAGCACAGCTGACATCTATCAAATCAAAAAATCCGGAAGGATTATTTATTCCGGGATATTATACTGATGTGGGTTTAATCGCAATACAGGCACGGGAAATAGGAATTACGGCACCTCTGTTCGGAAGCGACGGATGGGAATCAGAAAAACTCACGGAAGGAAAAGCGAAGGATGCGCTCGAAGGCTGTTATTTTTCAACGCACGTTTCTGCAGAAGACCCGAATCCGGATGTTCAGAGCTTCATAAAAAGATACAGGGAAAAATTTAAGATGGAACCCGATGCGATGTCTTTCCTGGCTTATGATGCGGGAATGTTATTATTCGATGCAATGAAAAGAGCGGGTTCAACTGAAGGTGAAAAAGTAAAAAATGAACTCGCGAAAACAAAAGATTTCAAAGGTGTTACAGGACTCATAACCATTAATGAAAAAAGAGATGCGGTAAAGCCGGCGGTAGTGCTTGAAATAAAAGGGGGAAAGTTTAAGTATAAGGAAACGATTGCACCCTAAGAGCAGTTTATCAAGTTCATCAAGTTTATCAAGTTTGTCAAGTTCATCAAGCTTGTCATTTAGTAAGAGAATAATTTATTAATATAAATATCTTACAACTATGAAATTTGAAAGATTTGAAGAAATTATAGCCTGGCAGAAAGCAAAAGTATTAACACTTGAAATTTATATAATATTAAATAAGATAAAAGATTTCGGATTTATAAATCAGATTACAAGAGCAAGTATCTCAATAATGAATAATATTGCTGAGGGTTACGAAAGAAAAAGCAATAATGAATTTAAACAGTTCTTATATATTTCAAAAGGAAGTTGCGGTGAAGTCCGCAGTATGTTACATCTTGGAAAAGATTTGGAATATTTTTCTAAAGAACAATTTAATAAATTGTCAGGATTATCTTTGGAAATAGCAAAAATACTTTCAGGATTAATAAAAGTTTTATAATATATTTAGATTTAAAAAAGTGCTGTTTGCAATAATCACAAAATTGTTAAAAACACTTGTTCTTCCTGATAAACCTGATTAACTTGCTGAACTTAATAGCTCTTTCTTGATGAACTTGACGAACTTGATAAACTTGATAAACTGTATAGCTTTATCTTAATTAACTTTAGAAATCTTATAAACTTTACAAACTAAGAAATGTTAGAATTCGTTCAACAGTTGATTAACGGGATTTCGCTGGGAAGCATTTATGCTCTGATAGCGCTCGGATATACAATGATTTATGGAATTTTGCGGTTCATAAATTTTGCACACGGTGATGTGTTTATGATTGGCGCTTATTCCGGTTACTATCTTGCAATCCTGTTTGGCTTCTCATCGGCAACAGGCACGATGTCATTGACGCTTGCTTTTCTTATTCTAATCGGCTCTATGGTTATATGCTCACTGCTTGGGTTTACAATCGAAAAACTTGCATACAAGCCTTTAAGGTCATCACCAAAACTTACAATACTCATAACGGCTATCGGCATATCTTTGTTTCTTGAATATTCCGGACAATTGGTTTTTGGTGCGGACCCGAAATCATTTCCTACACTCGTTGAAAATACACCTGCTTTTAATCTTGGCGGAACAGTGATTTATTCATATCCGCTTATAATAATATTCACGACATTGATTTTAATCATCGGATTAAGATTAATTGTTATGAGAACAAAAATGGGAACTGCAATGCGTGCGGTTTCTTATAATATCACTGCCGCAAGTCTTATGGGAATTAACATAAATAAAACTATTAGTTTTACATTCATAATCGGTTCATCACTTGCCGCGGCGGCGGGAATACTATTCGGTTTGACCTATCCGAAAATTGACCCGTTGATTGGAATTATATACGGGCTTAAAGCTTTCGTGGCGGCTGTACTCGGAGGAATCGGCAATATCACGGGGGCTGCACTCGGAGGACTTATACTTGGAACGGTCGAAACTTTCGTCTCGGGATATTTATCTTCTACATACAGAGATGCTATCGCGTTTGCAATTCTAATAATTATTTTACTTGTTAAGCCGACAGGGCTGATGGGAAAGAAGGAGATAGAGAAAGTCTAACTCAAGTTCGTCAAGTTTATCAAGTTTATCAAGTTTATCAAGTTCGTCAAGTTATAAAGTTGGAAGGTTAGAAGGTTAAAAGGTTAGAGGTTTAGAAGGTTAGAAAGTTTAAAGGTTTTTTAAAGTAAAAAGGCACCTGTTTGTTAATCTACTATTTTTATTTATTTTCCTCTCTTTCTTTTTTTCGTTTTATAAAATCGGATATGTAAAATACAGTAGCTAAGAGTGTTACAATTGCCATTAATAATATCATAAAATTGTGTCTCAATAATCCGGTTATCAAAAACATCACAAATGACAGACCGGTAAGTGCAACTGCGATATGAGCTATGACCGGATTTTCTTTTTTTACAAAGAGAGCTAATATAAATAATATCAATCCGATTCCCGTTGATATAAAAGCAGTCGGACTATGCGGCGGGATAGTATAACCGTAAATTCCAAGCGCTATCAATACTATCGCATTAAAAAACATTACCTGATAAGTTTGCATAATTTAAAATATTTAGTTTTTCATTATAATATAACGGTTAAATAATAAAATTTAATTGTAAAAAATAATATTGTATATTTGCTGCATAAGGTTCTAATCGTATTTTTAAAAAAATTCAGGAACATAACGCCCGTTTCCATAGTATCAAAAATAAAACCAATTATTATGAAAAACAAATTTATCAGCTTTATAATTATCGTTTTGTTTGTAGCAATTTCAGGCTGCACACATAAAAGCAAAATGGATGTGAACGCACCGCCGCCAACCACAATAGAAGAAAAACGAATGTATGATGGCCAGCAGCAGGTCACAAAATCAGGGGAAAATTCTCCGGGGTCATTAAAAGACTATGCTACAATGACGGATAAGGATATAACCGCGAAAGACATTGCACCAAAGGATGTAACAAACCGGATGATTATAAAAACCGGTACTATGAATCTTGAGGTCGATAAATATGACGACATGGAAAAAAAAGTTAACGATATTACGAAAAAATATAACGGGTTTATTTCGGGTACTTCCTCTAAACTCAATACTGAAGGGAAAAAGCAAGGAGTGATAACCATAAAGGTTAACGCGGATAAATTTGATGTGCTTGTGGCAGAAGTAAGTGCGCTCGGAAAAGTTATGAACCAGGTAATTAATGCAAATGACGTCACTGAACAGTACATAGACCTCGAAGCGAGAATAAAAACCGAAAGGGAACTTGAACAAAGACTATTGAAACTTCTTGCAGAAAAAACTGCGAGATTAACCGATGTGGTTGAAGTAGAACAAAAACTTGCTTCCGTCAGGCAGGTAATTGAAAGCATAGACGGGAAAATGAGATATTTAAAAAACCAATCTGAATATTCCACTTTAACGTTATCTGTTTATGAGCCTTCACTTTTAATTACATCTTCCGGCGGCGGATTTTTCTATGAAATTAACCAGAGTTTTAAAAAAGGATTGGAAGGTTTTACGGAAGTATTGAGTGGAATAATTACAGCAGTAATTGCTATTCTTCCTTTGGTTATATTTTTGATAATATTAATAATTCTCGCAATATATATATTTAAAAAGATTGCAAAGATAAGAAAAAGAGTTGTGAAAAAAGCGGAAAGTTTGTAAAGTTTATCAAGTTTTTCAAGTTTTTCAAGTTCATCAAGAAAAAAAAGTGAGATAGTGAAATGGTGAAATAGGAAATAGCGAAATGGTGAAATCAAGAGCAAAGACTCTCGAATAAAATAAGACTCTCGAATTAAATTAAATTTATATTATAATGCAAGCTGGATTAATTTATTCGGCTTGCATTTTTTTATATTTTTTCGACAATGACTGCTGTGCCGTATGCAAGTACCTCTGTAACGCCTGACATCACTTCATTCGCGTCATACCGGAAACCCACGACTGAATTCGCACCGAGCTCTTCAGCGTGCCGTACCATCAGTTCAAATGCTTCTTTACGTGTTTTTTCACAAAGTTCGGTAAATAAAGTAATATTTCCGCCGACAAGAGTTTGGAAAGATGCACCTATAGTTGCAAAAACGTTCCTTGAGCGAACGGTAATTCCTCTTATAATTCCGAGATTTTTGGTAATTTTATAACCGTCAATTTCAAATGCCGTTGTAATTAAATTATGGTCCATAGTTTTATTGTTTTATACACTTAATCTAATTTTAGGTTTTGGTATATTAATTTAAAGTCAAAATTCCCTCAATATTACAGGACATTTTCAGATTGCATTCCCAATCAGGGACCGGGAAGGAATTAAACAGGCGGACGTTGAGGACATTTTTTAAATTTTATTTATTAAGTAATATATGTTAACAGTAAGAATTTTTTCATTCAGCTACATTTATAATGGAATTCCTAAAGACGAAACGCCTAACGGAGGCGGATTCGTATTTGACTGCAGGTTTATTTATAATCCCGGAAAAAAAGATGAGTTTAAAAGCTTAACCGGAAAAGACGATGCCGTTATAAAATTTCTCGACGAAAACTCGGATATGCAAAATATGCTTGATGATGTTTTTGATATTATAGATTCCGCGGTTCAAATTTATTTTGAAAGAAATTTTACAAATTTGATGATATCGTTCGGGTGCACGGGCGGGCAGCACCGCTCGGTTTATGCCGCAGAAAAGCTGAATGATTACCTGGCAAATAAATATTCCAATATCAATACTGTATTAACGCATATTAATATTTAATCAGCGTTCATCATAAAACACTTTTCAGAACCAAATAATAAAATAAATTGAAAAATTATTTAATATTAATTTTAATATTACTTTTTGCAGGAAATACATATTCACAAGTTACAATAAAGTTTGATTCCTCGCTCACAAATACTAACGCAACTAAAACTTTTTATGTAAGAAATCCGACTAATAATATTTTGCAAATTATGGCAATACGGACACTAACATCGAAATTTTATTTTAATATTTCACCATTTAATATAAACCCGCTCGATAGTGTTCCTGTAACAGTTTTTTTCAGAACAAATCAAAATTTAACTTACAGGGACTTTCTTATTTTCGAATGCAGGGGTTATCAACAGTCATTATTATTTTATTCCCTTGCAACGGCAAAATATCCCGATGCAACTTATAGCTTCACCCAGGGATTAATCGACGAAGCTTTAAAAACCGCATTAAGAACTTTTACGACAACGGGATACCTATCTCTGGGCTATAACACGGGCAGGGACAAAATGTTTGAGACTGTGGATGATTACAATAATACCGATACAATTGAATGCGTTTACATCGGCAGAAAAATTCATGCTGCAAACAGAACAGAAGCACAGAATCTCGGTTTTAATACTGAACATACGTATCCGCAGAGTTTCTTCAACGAAAACGAACCGATGAGAAGCGACCTTTTCCATTTATATCCGACTGATAATGAACCGAACAATAGACGTTCAAATTATCCTTTCGGTTTCGTTGTTTCAAATATCACCTGGGATTCTGCGGGGTCAAAACTTGGAAAAGATTATACGGGTTCGATTGTATTTGAACCGCGGAATGTTCACAAAGGAAATGTTGCACGTTCGATTTTTTATTTTTGCGTAAAATATATAGCTTCGATAGATACTACTTTTATGAGTCCTAAATTTGAAAATGTTTTACGGCAGTTTAATATACTCGACACAGTTGATGCACACGAAAGAAGCCGCAACACAAGCATTTATTCTTTCGAGCATGTGAGAAATCCTTTTATAGACCACCCGGAATTTATAGACAGAATGAACAGTTGTTACCGCGTGATCCCGACTGTACTTAAAGCGAAAATTTCCGCTTCGCCTTTTAATGTGATTTATGATTCTTTGAATGTTAATGATACAGCAAGTTATTACGTTGCTGTTATGAATTACGGAACAACTGCGTTGAACATAACATCTGCAACTTCAAACCTTTCGCAATTTGTGGTTGAAAGTTTTCCGGCTTCCGTTCCTGCGAGCGAATTACGGTTTGTTAAAGTTAAATTTCATCCGACAATGCAGAACCAGACCTATAACGGAACATTGACAATCCAAAATTCAGACAGCACTATAACCGTTAATTTAAAAGGCTTCTGCCGTGCATCTATCGGAATAATAAATATAACAAATGAGGTTCCGTCCGAGTATAAATTATTCCAGAATTATCCGAATCCTTTTAATCCCTTTGCTATTATAAAATACTCGATTGCAATGGGATTCCCGACAAGAGCATTCGGGGATGACAAGGTATTGTTGAAAGTTTATGATATAAACGGAAAAGAAATTTCTACACTTGTGAATGAGATGCAAACTGCAGGAACGTATGAAGTAAAATTTAATGCCGTGCTTTTGCCATCCGGAATTTATTATTATAAACTGACAGCGGGAAGTTTTACTGATGTTAAAAAAATGATAGTGATAAAGTAATAATTATTTTAAGATATTAATTAAAAGGTCAAAGGAAAATTTTTCCTTTGACCTTTGTAGTTTAAAAACTTTATTATCTGAAAGATAAAGTAATTTTTTGAAAATTATTATATAAATGAAAATTTCAACCTCTCCCCCATCCCCTCTCCTATAAGGAGAGGGGGGCAAAGGAAAATCTTACTTCGCCAGAATCATTTTCTTCACAGCGATTGTGTTATTGCTTGCTGTGAGTTTATAAACATACATTCCGGTTGCTAATGAACTGCCGTCAAAATTCAAACTGTATTCACCGGCTTGCTGAACCTGATTGACATAAGAGCCGACTTCCTTACCCAAAATATCGTAAACTTTTAAAGAAACAAATCCTGATTTCGGAATTTGATATTTAATAGTAGTCACGGGATTGAACGGATTCGGATAATTCTGGAATAATTTATATTCAGTCGGTGTTTCCGTTTCATGGTTTTGAATAGCAACGGGGTTAGCAATTAATCTTCTTTCCCATATTCCGTTTCCGTGAGTTGCAATTCTGAGTTTCCGGCTGACATTCACAATCGTCACGTCGAATATAAGTGTATAGGGCATTCCGGTTCTGTATTCATACCAGTTAGTTCCGCCGTTTGTGGAAACATACATTCCTAAATCATTTCCCAGGTAAAGATTATTATAAACAGGGTCGATGCAAATGCTTTGAGCCGGGATATCGGGTAAATTACCTGTAATGTTCGTCCAGCTTGTTCCCGCGTTGGTTGATTTAATAACGTGAGCTGTTCCGAAACCTCCGAATGTTACATATACTTCTTTTGAATTATATTGGTTCACGTGAATTCTTGTAGGATACCTGTTTGGAACCATTCCGTTTGAAACATCGGTCCATGTTGTTCCGGCATTTACAGTTCTATAAACTGCTGCGACCGATGAACCTACCGGAAGAATACCTGCGTAAACTGTATCTGTTCCCGTGGATGATGCCGCAATCGATAAAACTTTTCCGCCGCCAAACGAACCATAAGGTCCCTGCCAGCTTGAACCGCTGTTAGTTGATTTATAAATATTTACACCGCCTGCATATAAAACAGTCGGGTTTGAAATGCAAACTACGTAAGGCATATTAAAGCAATAAGTAGATGCATTACCGTTTCCCGGAGGGCCTGAAGCTGAGCCGTTCCAGCTTACACCGCCATTGTTTGAAGATGATATCGAGCCATAAGTATATTCCGTATAAACTATAGTTTTATTTTGTGAATTTACCTGCGAACAGCACCCGTCACCTTCAAAAGTTTTATACCACGCAGTTGTTCCCTGGTAAAACACAGAGCGATTATCCTGCAAACCACCAACACAAACTACGGAATCATTAAAAGCATTTCCGAGGCTCGCATAAAATTGCGACGTTACATATCCGCCATTGCAGGAATAAAAAGTTTCGCCAAAATCATTTGACCTGTATAATCCGCCATCTGCGGTAATATAAATTTTATTCGGGTCTTTAGGATTCGATGCATAATAATGTACATCTGCGTGAACAAAGTTAGACGGACCTTCCGGTTGTCCCGGAGGGGTTGCTCCCGTATTCCAGGCGCTCCAATCAGATTTTGTTGTAAAACTTGTTCCGCCGTTAGTTGATTTTTCTACATTCAATGTGCCTACTAAAATTGAATTCGGGTCGTTCGATTTGACAATATGACCCTGATTGTACCATCCCTGGTTACTTGAAGGAACTGATGTGGAACCAAGCGTCCATGTCGTTCCGGCGTCAGTTGTCCTGTAATAACCGACGTATGAAGTCACATCGTTTGCAATGTTTGCATATAGATAGCTCGGATTTCCTTTATACATTTGCAGTGTAGCTTTTCCCGACCAGGTCGAAGGCAAGCCGCCTGCCATTTTTGTCCAGCTCGTTCCGCCATTTGTGGTTTTATATAAACCGACATTTGCATTAGGAACATTATTAGATAAATCACCGATAGATACGTAGAGAATTGAAGTGTCAACGGGATTAATCAATAAATCCATCGCCATTTGATAATTCAATACTTGTGTCCATGCTGTTCCTGCGTTTACGGATTTATAAACACCTTCACTTGTAGCGGCATATAATACGTTTGAATTTTTTGGATTTATTAAAACTCTCCAGACACCGCGTTCATTATTATAAGACCAGTCGAGAGCTTTCGTCCAGGTTGTTCCGCCATTGGTAGTTTTTAATATTCCGATTCCGTACATTCCTCTTGTTACGCGATTGTCAAGTCCGTAATTTGAAAACTGGTAACCGTAATTTTCGCCTGTTCCAATATACATTACATTTGGATTTGTAGAATCGATTGCTATTGAACTTACGGCAGAAGTCGGAAATCCTGTATTTATAAGTGTCCACGCACTTGCTCCTACGCCGCCGATTGTGGATTTCCACAATCCTCCCGAAGCTGAACCTATGAAAATTGTCGCCGTATCGACAGGGTGAACCACTACAAAAAGGCTTCTTCCTCCGACATTGTTTGGTCCGATACTCGTCCAGGTGTCAAGAAGGTCATTATTGTTCATTGCCTGCAACTGTGTGCTCGAATATTCAAAAGCTTTATAAAATTTATCCGAAGGAATATCGGCATCCGGAAATGCCCTGACCTGGCTCATCCACTGCAATGAAGCCAGTGCGTCCGAAGGTCCGTTTTCTTCTTCGTTATTTTTTTCTGATTTATTTATATGGATGTAAACCGATAGAGATAAAAAAATGAATAAGATTGTCGTAATCCAGAAAGGTATAAAATTTCTTGATTTCATGCTAAAAATGTTTAATTTATGAAAACATAATTTATGTGAGTTTTAAAAACAATTCAAATAAATGATATGAAATCGTGTTTTGTTTAAAAATTGATAAACGGCTTTTCCCACCGGAGGCTGATACTGAAAGGCTCATTTCGTTATCAAAACCAGAATACACGGATGATGGCTGGGGAATAGTTGTATACTCAAATTGCATATAAATAGGTAATAACCCATCTGACCATTTTGAAAAGGAAAATTTTAAGCCTATACCATAAGTGATTTGGTGTTGCTCTGAAGGTAAATTTTCATAAGAGCGGTCAAACAGTTTTCGTGAAAAATATCCCAATCGAAAAGAAACTAAATCGATGAACGAAATTTCTGCACCTGTTTTGTATGTTGTAAAAAGTCCGGAATTCAATAATTTTTCGATTTCAAAATGGTATAATAAATTTATTAATCTTTTCTGTGGCTTTAAAGTTTTAAAATATTGAAAATTATAGCTTGCTCCAAATCTTAAAATTACCGGAAGAGGAAATTGATAACTCCAATCTATTTCTGAATAATCATATTTAACATTATTAATATCGTATAATGAAGAACCTATTGTTAATTTTTGAACTGTGTGTTTTGTGTTTGGAAACTCAAATATTTTCAGGACGCCGATATCGATAGGATATAGAGATTGGGATTCCGGGTAACCTTTTAATGTTAAAATATTTAGATTAACTCCTGCAAAAAAATTTTTAACCGGTTGATATGCATAATTAATGTTATATAATGCGGCTTCTTCGGACTGCATATCAAAACCAGATGATACAAAAACTGTCGAACTTATGTTAAACCCAATCGCGCCGAATTTTCCTGAATTAAATGCAACTCCATAATCAAGAAAATGTATTCTATTTGTTGGGCTTATATTCGAAAAATTTGCTGTTACCGGTTCAGATAACCCGGCCGTTGCCGGGTTATACCACGAGGAAAATTCACATTCGGGGCTTGCGACAAGCCCTCTTCCCATTTCAATTGCTTTTACGGAAGGCTGCCTGTCGAGATAAAATTCTTTTAGAAAACCATTATAGACGTTTTGCGGGATAGCCGAATTTGAAATACAAAAAATAAAAAATATAATTTTAATTTTTACTCCAACGTGATGGTTCATTCTTTATCCTTAAAATTTAAATTAATAAAACAATTTAATTGCAATATTAAAAATTCACAAAAGGTTTTTCCCATCGGATGCTAAGGCTAAAAGTATTGAGGTCATACATAGAATCATAATATTCAAATGAAGGCTGTGGTATAGGCGAATACTCTATTTGAACCTTTAAAGGAACAAATCCTTCTGACAATTTTGAAATGGGAATTTTTAAACCAACACCATAAGTGATTTGATGTTGTTCCGATGATGAATATTTACCGGACTGTTCATATAATTTTCTTGAAAAATATCCTAATCTAAAAGAAACTAAATCGATTAACTCAATTTCTGAACCTGCTTTATATGTTGTAAATAATCCCGAATTTAATAAGTTTTCATATTCCAGATATCCTAAAAAATTTATTATTTTTTCTTCCTGTGGCTTTCCGGTCAGAAAGTATTGAAAATTATAGCTCGCTCCGAATCTTAAAATTACAGGAAGCGGCTCAGTTTTGTTATTACTTAAATCATTAAATTTGACATTGGTTACGTTATATAAAGAAGAACCAACGGTTATTTTGTGGACAATGTGATTTGTTTCGGGTACTCGAAATATTTTCAGGACTCCGATATCAACAGGATAAAGATTTTGCGAATATGTTTTGTTATATCCGTACGATTCATAATAATCAATTGATAATATGTCAAAATTAATCCCCGCATAAAAATCTTTAACAGGTTGATAAGCATAATTCAGGTTATACAATTTATACCTCCAGCTTATACGGGGATCTTCGGGTATAATATTAATTATTTTTAATTCCATTGAATTCAAGCTAAATCCAATCGCTCCATATCTCCGGGAATTAAAAGATGCGTTATAATCAAGAAAATACTCTTTACCGTCAATTGAATAATCCGGGCTTAGATATGAACAATTAACTGTTACAGGTTCGGATAATCCTATTGTTGCAGGATTATACCATGATGAAAATTCGTATTCGGGATATGCGACAAGACCTCTGCCCATTTCAATTGCTTTTGCGGATGGCTGCCTGTCAAGATAGAATTCTTTTAGAAAACCATTATAGATGTTTTGTGAAATTGAGATTGCGGGAAATAAGAATGAAATAAATATTACAAAATGAACTTTTACAACAAAGTTGAGTTTCATTATGTATAGTGTTTGATTGACTTAAATTAAGTATATTTATCTCATCCGCATTTTTTTATTAAATATACTCTTATCAGTACAAATAAAAAATGTTTTTTTTCTAATACTAATAAAAATTTTATATGGATAAACTACCGGCGCTATTTTTAGGGCACGGGCATCCGCTCAATGCAATACAGAAGAATGATTATACGGACACACTTAAAAAAATAGGTGAAAAACTTCCGGAACCGAAAGCTATTATGATGATATCGGCTCACTGGGAATCGAGAGGAACAAAGGTTTCCACGAATCCAAGACCGGAGGTAATATACGATTTCGGAAATTTTAACCCCGAACTTTTTACAATAAAATATCCGGCAAAAGGTTCACCCGAATTTGCTAAATTGGTCCGAGAGACAGTCGGAACAGATTTAATCGGAGAAGACAGCCAGATGGGATTCGACCACGGCTCATGGACAATATTAAAATACATCTTTCCTGCCGCCGAGGTTCCGGTTTTTCAGCTTAGCCTCGATTATACAAAACCACCGGAATATCATTATGAACTTGCAAAAAAATTAATCCCCTTAAGAGAAAAAGGATTGATGATTATCGGAAGCGGAAATATTGTACATAATCTGATGATGGTGGACTGGAAAAACCGTGATGCGAAGCCTTTTGACTGGGTTGTTGAGTTTGACGGAATTGTCAAATCCAACCTGTTGATTGCTAATCATCAACCTTTGATAAATTATGAAAAACTCGGACGTTCTGCAATTAAATCAATTCCGACAAATGACCACTACCTTCCTATGCTTTATATAGCTGCACTGCAAACCAAAGGCGAGAAAATAAAATTTTTATATGAAGGGTTTGAATATGCAGCGATATCTATGAGGGGATTTATTGTAAGCTAATTAAAAATGCTGAATTCTGAATGCTGAATTTTAAGAGCGTGAAAGGTGAGAACTGTTTTGTTTTTTGTTATTTGCTAATTGATATTTGCAATATCCCGTAGGGATTTTCCGTTTATAGGAAATTGAACATAAAAACACAACCCCATCGGGGTTTTCCGACATTTTTAATTGGAGGGTTTAATGGAAAAAAATAATAACAAATTTGCCAATTATTTTTTCATACTTGTAATTTTTCAATTGCTTCACAGCACGGAGGAAATAATATTCAAACTCGAAAACTGGATGCCGATCGTATCAGGAAAAGTACACAATATCATTTCCTTTGTTCCGGTCATCGTTTTCCCCGAAGAAGGCTTTATAATTGCAAATATTATTCTCGTCATAGTTATGGCAATATTTACACGCTTTGTTTACAAAGAATATAAATGGGCTACGACAATTGCTAAAATAGCATCTGTCATAGAAATTATAAATGGCGCGGGTCACATATCAATGGCTATAATACTTTTCCGGTATTTTCCCGGATGCATAACCGGAATCGGATTAATAATTTTCGGAGTGCTCTGTCTGAAAAATTATTATTCCGAAACAAAAGCTATCTTAACATATCCCGACAAATCGGGACTCAAAGAACGCGAATGTTGAAGTACGAGACTTAAAAATTATTAAGGATAATATCCGAACTCATTTCAATAACATCATTCTCTTAGTTTGTTCAAAATCATTTGTAACCAGCCTGTAAAAATATATTCCGCTTGACAGGTTTTTCATGTTAAATTTAATTTCATAAGTGCCGATATTCTGTTTTTCGTCCACAAGTGTAGTTATTTCTTTTCCAAGAATATCATAAATTATCAGTTTCACATTTGTGTTTTTATTAATGCTGTATCGTATTATTGTAGAGGGGTTGAACGGATTCGGGTAATTTTGATATAATGAATATTTATCGGGAATTTCAGATGAAATTTTATTAATCTTCACGTATACACGATTTAAATAAAAATTAACAGAATCGAGATTTCCGTTTTGAGGAATATTTATAATCAGGCTGTCACCCGAATACCCTATTCTGTTCACAATAATTTTCACACTTCCGTTCGCAATTGAATTCAAATGATAAATTCCAAGATAATCAGATGCATCAAATTTAATAAAATTATTTCCACTCTTCGCATATAAAATAGCATCTTTAATATTTATAGAATTAACATCACCCGCCACCATTACTTTACCGCTTACTGAGCTATTGCCTGCAGCGTTTATCAAAGGTGGCACAATAATATTTATATTAGATAGATTAGTCGACGTGTAAATTTTCTGGGCAGCCTGCCAATAAATTCCCGAAGGATAAAACGCGGGAACGAAATCATTTACCGCGGAAGAAGGGAAAGCGACAATATATATAGTATCCTGCGTGATGTTGTTCAAAATATAATTACCATTTGCAAGAATTGTGGCAGAATCTATGCAAATTAAATTTCCACTTGTTCTGTCTATTTTCAAAGCTTTTACTATTCCGGATGATACATTCAAATTATTATTTTGAAACTTTACACATCCCGTGATAGACGAAGGCAGGCTCCAGCTTTGAATATAACGTATAGTTAGAAAATAAGTATTTGTTCCGAAGCTTTCATATCCTCCGAGATAAATATTTCCGTACAAATCAGTTTTAATATCTTTTGCGATGGTATTGTATTGCGCACCTATATAATCTATTGACCATTTAACATTACCCGCAGTATCATATTTTACCGTAGTTGCGCTTAATTGGTTGTCTATATAATTCCGGTATTCAAGGTAGGCGTTACCCGTTACATCAGATGTATAAGCCCCGACATAATAATTTCCATTTTGATTTCCGATATTTCTTTCCCAGTTAAGTTGACCGGAAGAATCATATTTAAGGATAGCAATTTTATTATGATTTACCGAGTCAGTTTGTATGTTTCCTGCGACAATTACATCACCATTACTTGTTACCGAAGAACCTACGGGTACGTCAGCCCAATTATACTGGCTGTTATAAATCCTATACCACAATTCCTGTCCAATAGAATTAAATTTTGTAATTAAAATATTGTTGTAGTAATTGGAAGCACTGATGGGGCAAATTGTATATATATTTCCGCTATTATCGGTTCCCAAATAGTAGTTCACATCATAAAAGTCATAAACTTTCTGAGAATTGTGAGTTGCAAATAATCTCTGACCGTTTATATCATATTTTAGAAGTATTAGATATGTATTGCCGTCAGAAAATATACCGGTTCCCGAAACATACACATTTCCGAAATTATCTATGCTTAAATTCTTGCTGCGATTATTTCCTGCTGATGCGCCATAAGATGCAGTCCACAATAAATTTCCGCTTTAATTATAACTTGCGGTTTTAATTCCGTTGGGGTCGATTCCTGTAAAATAAATATTTCCGAAGTTATCAAGTTTTATATCATCCATTTCATACATATTAATAATTTTCGTCCATATCAAAGCACCATATGAACTTATTTTTGAGATAAAAGGCTCGCTCTGAGTATGAGTGCCATAAGAAATACCACTTAAATAAATATTCCCGGAATTATCTGCATTTATAGTGTGCGGAGTTGTTGTATCAATTCTTAATTCCCACTGAAAATTACTGACTGAACTGTATTTTACCAATAAGGTTTTAGCGTCTGAATTTATATTCTGCCTCGATGTTCCGCAGACGTATACATTACCATAGTTATCATATGCGATTTTATTTGCTTCGTCATCCATATCGTTCGGTCCCCTGTAATTAGCACTCCATTCAAGGTGTACCTGGCAAAAGCTGTATCTTGAAAATAATAATGCTAATATTAAGAACATAAAAAATTTTTTATTCATCTTCTTATGGGTTTTTAGAAGTTATAAAATATCTTACCGGTGTAGATGTCATTTCTGTATATTTACTATTATTACCTAATGGAACAGATACAAAATCATCCATGCTGTTAAAACCCGTGTATTTGGTTACGCTCCAGGCACATAAAGAGTTTGGGTTTAACCTGTAATTTGTATCCTGAATTGATGGTATCTTTATATTTAAAGATGACGTATACAGGTTGATTGCTTTTGAATAATACCTGTTTAATTTAAAAGCAACTAAATAAATTCCTGCTGGAAATTCATCAGTAAAAGAAAATATAGTATTGTAGCCAATATTATTTACGCTATCCGCGGGAAAAGTTAATTGAGGCGGGGGGTTGACATATAAATTCTGATAAAATCCCGGAAAAACTTCAAATATTTTAGAACAAAAAACATTATTGTTAGCTAACTGGATTTTTAAATAATATTTATAAATATTTGGTCCGAAATATGGAAGGTTAATACTGTAATTATTATTATTGGTACTCGAATATGAATACAGGATACCGCTATTATTCAGGCTCCCAAATGAATACCTGTTTAGAGATACCGACTGTCCTGACATTTGAAAACCCGTTGGTAAATATATATTTCCAGAAACATTTGTATTTGAAGGTTTTGTATTCAAGTCGATGGAATCAAATTCAAGCCTTGAAAATCCGTTATTACTTATGCTAATTGGTTTTTCGCCGTAATTATCATAAGATATTAATTCATATTGACTACCTATAGTATAAATTGTTATAGCAACTTTTCCTGAAGTATTTGAATTCCCATTCCAACCGCAGTAGATAGTACATAAACCGGGATTATTGAAAATTCCACTGCAGACAAAGAGACCTGTCCCGTCAAAATATGTTGCACTCGCTCTCTGATTACTATCAATTGAAGGAATCGTAACAATAATCGTCGCATTATATAAATTAACAGGTGCGTCATTATTTAATGTCAATACCGGATTTGAAGTGGTCAGGTCTTTAAAAGTTTCTGCAAGGCTATTAATCTTAACTGAAACAGTATACGGTCTTATAACATTATTCAACTTAAAACTTCCATCGTTCGAGCTGAATGTTTTTGCAGACTGAAAATTTGAAATTAAATCAATTTCATATCCTCCTAGTGGATTTCCGTGATAGTCAACTAATTTACCCGCAATCCCTGATAAACCGGATAGACTATTAACCGTATTATCGTTACATCCGGATAAAAAAATTACCGGATAGAATAACAGTAAAATGAATAAATATAAACGGGTTAGAAATATTTTTAGAACGGTATGCTTAGAAGATCTCTTCCTCATAGTTATCTCCTTTAATATATTATATTTGGATATTTACGAGGTAGAAATGTGTTCGATAAGAAATAAATTTAATTTAAAAATATTATTTTTTATTGTCTTAAACGTAATGATTAAAAAAATAAAAATCAACCTAAAAGTTTACTGTTATCGTAATAATAATATAAGTCCAATTTCGTTTTAAGTGTTTAAAACATTTAGTTACGAACTTAATAGCTTTTCGATATACTGCGTTATGTCGTTTTTCAATTTCTCATAATGCTCACCTGTGCCGGGACCTTCAAACCCTGTATATATTTTCGTGACCTTGTGTTTTTTGTCAAGATATATTGTAGTCGGATATCCTTTAAAATCTTTCAGGAAAGGAAGAGTTTCGAGAACACTTTTATTTCCTACTTCACCCGCATAAAGAAAATCATATTTTGCGTTTAACTGCTGAGAGAACCTTTCTATTCTGGGCTTCGCCTGGTTATAATCATTTGATTCGTAACACAGTCCTATTATTTCCAATCCTTTAGGTTTATACGTGTCATATAGCTTAGCAAGAAGTCTTGTTTCGTCCATGCAATTCGGACACCAGGAACCCATAATTTGCAATATCACAGGTTTGTTTTTAAATTTATCATTAGCGAGAGAAACTTTATTTCCCTTCATATCCTGAAAAGAGAAATCAATTTTTTCTACTCCCGGTTTTAATTCCGTTACTTTTTCCGGGTCGGGTAATTTAGCGTTTTCGTTTTTTACTGCTATCCATTTTTCGCGCCACGTCGGCCCGCCAACGAGTATTCCGTTATCAAGTTTTGCGTCAGGAGTAATTGTTGCTTTAAACAAAAGCGAATGCGCTCCGTCGAGACACGATAGCATAAAATCATTTCCGGAAACGGCACCTTCGAGGTACCTGTAATCACCTGAAGATGTAAGAAATGTCCCTGTAACGTGATTCCCGTTTTGTTTGAATTCACCTACTGCTTTATATTCATCTTTTTCGCCTTGCTGAAATGTCGCATCCCATCTGCCGCTGATATCGAGAGCGGGGGGCTTGTTCGCATCAGGAAACCTTCCTGTTCTACCTGAGACCGCATAGAAAGAAATTGGATATTTGCTTTTACTTCCGTAATGCATATACCTGCCTGAAATAGAATCATCTGTAATAACTTTCGCAAAAATTTCATCTTTGAAAACGGGAAGTTTTATGTTTATTGAATCACCGATGAAATTAATTTCGGTAGCATCTATTTTTTCATCAGCGTTTAATATTATCAGCTGCATCTTTCCGTCTGTGGATTTACTAAAATTAAAATTAAACGGAAGCTGTAATGCCGGATTATTTTCATCGATAATTAAAACGCCTCTCCATGTTCCCTGTTTCATTTCGCTTTTCTTTTTAGAACAGGAAGCTAATCCAATTACTCCGATTAATAATATTATTAAAACTATTTTCGATTTCATTTTATTTGTAAATTTATTTGCTCGAATTTAATTAAATATATTAAACAAAACATGTCTATTCAAACCATTTAGATTAAGTTATTGGTTATTGAGTTATTAAGTTATTGGTAAATAAGGCACATTACACTTTAGTAATCGTTGACTATAATTTGGTTATGAGTTGATAATTAATTAAGAAAATTTTCAAAATCATGAATATATTTTCATACCGGCGGTTTTAAGTTTTATTTTTAATTAAATTATATTAATATTTAATTAATAGCACTAATCTAATATCTTAAACAAGGTTTATTTACCCGTTTTTTTATTATTCTCATTCGGGTGTATTTAAAAATAATAATATGGATAAATCTTTAATTGCTCCATGCGGTATTAATTGCGGAATCTGCAGTGCCTATCTTGCACACATCAATAAATTGCCGAGAGCCAAAGGAAAAATAACACATTGCAGCGGCTGCCGGGCAAGGAATAAACAGTGTGCGCTTATAAAGGGTAAATGCACTAAGCTGAGTAAGAATAGAATAAAATTTTGTTATGATTGCAAAAAATTTCCCTGTGCAGGAATAAAAACTCTTAACAAAAGATATGAGACTTATTATTCTGTGAGCAACATTGAAAATCTACTTTTCATTGAAACCTTTGGTATAGATAGTTTTATTAACCAGCAGATATTAGAATACAAGTGCCACAAATGTGACGGAATGATTAGCATGCATAATAAAAAATGTTATAAATGCGACGAAGTAACCGGCTGGAGGAATTAGTTATTAATTATTGGTTATTAGCTATTAGTTATTAGTTATTAGTTATTAGTTATTTTATAATTTACAATGGATATTTGTAACCAGATAGACTTAGCTTTCCCAATCAGGGATTGGGAAAGAGGAAAAATACAGGTTACAACGCCGGAGCGTTGTTACCAGAAGAAGATAGGTTACAAAGCCGGAACGTTGTTACCAGAAGAACCAGAAAAACGCTCTTATTTGTTTTTTGTTTTTTGTTATTTGTTATTTGTTATTTGTTATGTTGCGCGAGTTCAATCAGAATTCCAGCTGTAGATTTCGGATGCAAAAATGCTATTAACATATTATCGGCGCCGATCCTCGGTGTTTCGTTAATCAATTTCACTCCGCCCTCTTTTAATTCTCCGAGAGATTTATTTATGTCATCCACTTCGAAAGAACAATGCTGAATTCCTTCTCCTCTTTTTTCGATGTGTTTTGCAATCGGCGATTCCGGGTCGGTGGGTTCGAGAATTTCAATATCGCAATTATCGAGTTTTATTTTCTGAACTTTCACTTTTTGTTCTTCTACAACCTGTACCGGGCTTGCTTTTACGCCGAATATCTTTTCAAATACGGGTACCGATTCATTAAGCGATTTTACTGCAATTCCAAGATGTTCAAGTTTCATAAATAGGTTAAGTGTTTTATTTGTTTTCTGTTTTTTTTGTTATTTGCTAAAGGTATTGTTCTAGACCTTTTCTCCGAAGATAATCCACGACCTCTTTTACTTTTTGCGATTCGCTTCTTTTGCAAACGAGCAAACCATTATCGGTATCGATTATCAGTAAATCTTCCACGCCTATGACTGCAGATATTCTCTGGTCATTTATAATTAAACAATTTTTCGAATCTAATGTAACTGTCCTGCCCGAAGTAACATTACCGTTGGAGTCCTTTTCTTTAAAGTTATATATTTCATCCCACGAACCTACATCGCTCCAGTCGAAATGGCTCTTTATCGTATAAACATTCTCCGATTTTTCCATTACGCCGTAGTCTATAGATATTCCTTTAATTTGCGAATATACCTGCTCCAGAATTTTCGGAAAATCGTTCGATAAAATATTTTCTTCAAGTTTTTTCAATGCTTTATTAAGGTCTGGAAGAGATTTTTTAATTTCCTGCATCATTGTGTCAGCCCTGAAAATAAACATACCACTGTTCCATAAAAAGTCGCCGCTTTCCATAAATGCTTTCGCCGTTTCAAGATTTGGTTTTTCGGCAAATGTTTTTACTTTATATACTTGCTCGGACGTAAGCTCTATTTCGTTATTTTCTAAAATTACTTTATATAAATCATCCACATCAAACTGAATATACCCGTAACCCGTTTCCGGCTTCGTTGGACTTATTCCGAGAGTAACTATTCCTCCGTTATCACCAACAAACTTCAGGCCGCAATTTACAACTCTTTGAAATTCTTTCACGTCTTTAATAATGTGATCTGATGGAACGACAAGAACGTTTGCTTTCGGGTTAAACTGCTTAATGAACAGGCAGGTCAAACCTATGCAGGGTGCCGTGTTCCTCCCGAAAGGCTCGCATATTATATTATCCTCCGGAATTTTAGGCAGGTGTTTTTTTGTAATGTTTTTGTATGCACCATTTGTAACGACAAATATATTCGTTGGTTTAAACAGACCTTCCAGCCTTTTAAACGTTTGCTGAATCATAGATACGTTGTCGTTTTCTATTTTCAAATATTGTTTCGGAATTTTAGACGTACCTTTTGGCCAGAATCTCTGTCCGATACCTCCTGCCATAATTACCGCATAGTTATTCATAATTAATAATTGTTTTAGTTCTTAATTTCGAATTTCTTTATATTTCTTTTTTATCCGCAAAAATCTTTATCGGGTCATTCAAATACGATATAAAAACGTCTATATCTTTTGTCGGCTTATCCAGATAAATTAATTTAAAGTTATAAATTATATATTTAAATATTTCTTTTATTTCTGCATCGAGCGGGTCCATTCTGTAATTTTGAATGAACTTAATAAAAATATAACTTGCCTCTGTTAGCTGAGACATTTTTCTCATTTCAAGATTGTTCGCAATCTTTGCAATTTCTTTCAGCCTGCTGAAAGTATGCGAAAGAGTACGCAGCGCATCATAAGCCTGGTATTTTCCTTTTATCGTTTCGAGGGATTTGAATATGTTCTCAATTTCCAGTACTTCGTCTTTCATTACAAGGAGTTTGTGTCTCTGGTTTACATCAGTGTATTTTTCTGTCAGGTGCCTTTCTATCTGAACTTTTTCCTTGTTTAATTTTTCCTGTGTTTCTCTTTGTTTGCTTTTTTCCATTAAGCCATTTCTTATTTCTTCGATAGCTTTTATTGTCGTGTTAAGGTCCTGAACTTCATCACCTTTGATAAGACCTTCAATCAGCTTTATTGCATCCCGGAACAAAATTATCAAATCTTCGTCTAAAATCAGCCCGTTTGCATCGTTGATACTCATAAAGGACATTTTCACTGCGTCGTAAATGCTTGTTATTATTTCAAAAGACATTTCGCGTGAATATTCTTCCAGGTAATAACTGTTTTCAATTATCCTTTTAATAATCGTGTTCCGGTCTTCACTGTTTTCTTCCAGCAATAATAATAACAATTCATCCAAATCCGATTTTATTAAAGAATTTTTTTCAGTCAGCTCGGTTTCGTACTTCATATAAACCGTATTAGCGACGCTTTGGTCAACCTCATGTTCGGTTTTGCTATCATCCTTGTTTACAGTTTCTTCAATTTCTACTTTTGATATTTCTTCTTTAATATCTTCGTGAGTTTCAATGGGCGGGCTCGCTGTGACCGTTTCCTCTTCTTTTATTATTAAGGGTTCTTGCTCATTAATTATTTCTTCGCTTTTGATTTCGGTGTCCGCCTCTTCGTTTTCCTGTAATATCCCGGGTTCGGAAAATGTTTTCTCCTCCTGCGTCAACTCATTATCTATTTCCTCTGTCGATACAGGGATTTCTTCTTTCTGTCCGATATCTACACTTTCAATAAATTCGTTTTCTTCTTCATCTTTTAGTTCTGCGTTATCTTTAAAATCCGGACCGGATATTTTTTGAGATTCTTTCCCTGTCGGCAGGCTGAATACCTCTTCTTCTATTTCTGTTCTTGATATTTCCTCTTCTTTATCCGGAAGAACAAATGCCTTTTCTTCCTTTTTTTCTCCTTTCTGAACAAGCTCGAGGTAGTTTCTTCCCGAAACCGTTTCATATTTATTGCCCGTATCTGTTTCGTTAAATTCCTCTGTTACAAGCTCTTCGTCGAGTTCTTCGACTTTGAATTTTCTCTCAATTAATATTTTACCTTTTAACGGAATATCTTTTTCTGTGATTTCTTTACCTGTACTTATTTTAATATCTTCCTGGATTTGGTTTTCCGGAGAATCGATTTTAAAATAATTTATTAATTCGTCCTCTATAGATTCTCTGTCTGTAGATAAATTATCCAGAAGATTATCAAATTTTATTTCTCCGGAATCAGCTTTTTTATAGATGAATAAAAGATAATTCCCGAAATTTTTCAGATTCTTTATACGGGAAATAAGATATATATCTTTTAACAGGTTATCAGAATTTTTTAGAATTCCCAGTATATACAAAGCCTTCGAAAGTTCTTTTGAGCCTTGATAAATATTAAAATCGTTCTCGACTTTCGAAATTACAAATTTAAAATATTCTTTGCTTTGCAATTATATTTTTCTTTCTTTAAAATATTAATAAAATTGACACTAAATACTGTAATATTAAATTAAAAGTAACTATTGTAAGCGTGAATTTGTATTTAAATTTTTATACATTGATTTTTTTTTAATAAAAAAATTAAGTTCCTTGAAATATTGGAACGGCATTTGTATTTTAAACAACGTAAAAAAAGTTGAAAAAATTTTAAATTCAAACTTGACTATAAAAAAAAGTTTTATTAATATTATATAGTTAGTTTTTAAGAAATTTTTCTGTTAACATGTTGTTAATAACTTTTTCCGGCTGGTTCTTTAATGTTGTTTCTTGTTTTAAGAAATTGTAATTATTAACAATGATTGTTAACAACTTATCAGCATCTCTACAATCCCTATATAAATATGATGGTTACGGAGGGGATAACCTGTTATAAAATAGTGTTTGAGGATTGTTTTTTTACCATAAAATTTTATATCCACTTAAAGTGATTTTTTAAATAAGTTTGATTTGTTAATAATCTTATAATTCTTTTAGCGTGACAGATTCTTTTATTAATTCATTAAAAGTCGAAGACAGACCCGATACAAAAGCCAAAGAGATTCGTGAAGAAGATAATAAAGCAAAAGAGATTTGGGAAAGTTTTTTAAAATTATTATCACAATCTTTAAAAGAAAGCGAAATTCGCACATGGTTTTCTGTGTTAACTCCTAAGAGTTATATTAACAATGTTCTTACAATCACGGTCCCGGGAAAAGATTATTACGGGATGATTGAGAAAAGATATAACAAGCAAATTGTAAGTATAATAGATAGCGGATTACTCGGTGAAAACGGAAAATTAAATTATGAAATAGCACAGCAAAGTTTATTCGACCAGGATGAAAATCTTCCCTCTTCAAATAAAAGCGAAAATAATAAATCCAATATAACAAGCATCTCGAATCCTTATTCTCCAAAAACAAAAGTTTATGATTCATATTACAGGAACATTTCCATAAAAGATTCCGAAGAAAATGAATTCAACTCGAACCTGATGCCGCGATATACTTTCGAAAATCTTGTAAAGGGAGAAAGCAACGACTTTGCACTTAACACAGCTTACGCTATCACGAATAATTTAGGTAAGATATATAATCCATATTTTCTTTTCGGCGGAGTCGGACTCGGAAAAACACATATCATACAGGCAATCGGAAATGAAATTCAGAAAAAGTTTCCCGATAAAAGAGTTTATTATACCTCGGCGCCAGATTTTACGACTCAATTTACTACCAGCATAGCAAGAGACGGAACGAAGAAACTTGATTCATTTTACAAATCCCTGGACGTCTTAATTCTCGATGACATACAAAACCTCGAAGGGAAACCCGGAACTCAGGATTTCATTTACCAGATTTTTAACACGCTGTATAATAATAAAAAACATCTTATATTTTCGAGCGATAAACCTATCAGCCAGGTAAAAAATATCGAAGAAAGATTAATATCGAGATTCCAGTGGGGCATAACTGCAGATATACAGCTTCCGAGCTGGGAAATGAGAGTCGCTATTATTCAGAAGAAACTTGATGAATGCAAAATAGAACTTTCAGAAGATATAATCCATTATGTAGCGTCAAACGTAAAGGACAGCATCAGAACTATTGAGGGTTGCATCGCGAGTATGATATCAGAAAGTCTTTTCAGATATAAAAGTGACATAACGCTTGAAATTGCAGAAAATGTAATCAACAGGGTTGTCGGTACCGTAAAGAAAGCTAAAAACATTTCGATTGAAAATATTATATATACCGTTTCCGAATTTTTTAATTTATCCGAAAACCAGATTCTCTCGCGCAAAAGAACAAAAGAAATTGCATACGCCCGTCAGATAGCTATGTACCTTGCAAAAGAATTAACTTCGTTCACTCTTGAATCCATCGGTTTGAACTTTGGCGGCAAAGACCACTCAACCGTACTTTATGCCTGTAGCAGCATCAAAGAATCTTTGAAAAAAGATAAAAATCTCGTTCATATTATTCACGACATAAAGGAACAGATAAATAATCTGTGAAAATAATAATTTAATTTATTTAACTAAAATCACTATATCCTCTTAGTCTCTTTATGGGTGTGTTTTTATTTTTTATTCGGAACATCAGCTTATTGCAGTTTTCGCATAAAACAGGTTCGTTGTAATTTTCCTGTTTAATAATTATTTTTTCCTGTTTACAAATATTACATTTGTAAGTTAAGAACGAAAGTTTCATTTTTTAATTTTACTGTTAATTTATATTTTAAGATTTTATTTCAATCTCTTAAATCTTTACAACTACAAAAATAGCAATTAAGTTGTGTATAATTTATTAAATTTTAATCAAATTTTATAAAAGTTTTATAAAAATTGTTCGTAACTTCCTTATAACTTCTTAATAATTACAATTTATTAACATTTATTTTCATAATTTAATGAAATAAATTTATTTATTCTTAATAAGGTTGTTTTTGTTCTTTCTTTTACTAACAACTTACTAATACTAATTTTATCTGTTTTCTTTATTTACTTTAAAATAACAAAACAATTCCATATTTTTTAACAATACTAACAACACTACTATATCTACTTAATTTATATAATATAATATATAAGAGAGAAAATGCTTGAAAAACTTTTTATAAAAAATTACCTGATAATAAAAGAAGTTGAATTAAACTTCTCAAAAGGATTAAATATACTTACGGGTGAAACCGGTGCGGGGAAAACTATTATTCTCGATGCATTGTCTTTGATTCTTGGTGAAAGAGCTGATTATTCCATTATAAGAAAAGAAAATGAAAAACTTATAATCGAAGGGCAGTTTGAATTTAAAGGTAATAAAAAAGTTTATTCGTTTTTAAAAGAGAAAGATTTGCTGAATTTTCAGAATATAAACGAACTTACCGTCATAATCAGAAGAGAGCTGAATAAAAAAGGATTCAGCAGGAATTTTATAAACGATACGCCTGTAAATATATCCGACCTTAAGAGTTTTGGGGATTTGATAATAGATATTCATTCTCAAAACGAGCATCAGTCATTACTCCGGAAAGAAACTCACAAGGAAATTCTGGATAATTACATTAATAACGAAAAGATTTTCACTGAATACGGAAAAGTTTTTGAAGATTATAAAGAACTGGCGAAAGAATATGAGAATTTATTAACTAAAAAGGATTCTTTACTCGAGAAAAAAGGATATATAGAGTTTCAGCTTAAAGAAATGAACGATGTGAACCCGCTGGAAAATGAAGATTCGCTTCTGGAAAATGAATTAAGCAAACTTGAAAACGCCGAGGAAATATCCGTCTCTTTAACAAACTGTTTGTTGAGATTGTATGAAGGAGATAAAAATGTTATTGCGGAAATTTCAAATTCAATCAAGGAGCTAAAGAAAATAGTAAAGTATGATAATGATCTGATGAAGACAATTGATGAGCTTGAGTCGTCTTATTTGCAGTTAAAAGACGCATCAGAAACTCTTTCGGGTTACAATAATTCTTTAAATTTTGATGCGCTTAGAATCGAACAAATTAGGGACAGGCTCGGAGCATTAAATTTCCTGAAAAAGAAATATAAATTAAAAGTTAACGAATTAATTGAAAAAGCAAAAGAATTGACGGAGCAGCTGAATTTAACGGAAAACTATGATTTTAAAATAGAGGAGCTTTATAAAAAAATTCAAATCAACAAAGAAGAAGTTTACAAAAAAGCTTTTGAGGTTTCAAACGTTCGTAAAAAAGGAATTAAAGAACTTCAAAAAAATGTAAATTCATTTTTAAAAGAAGTCGGACTTGAATCTGCGGAATTTAAAGTTAATATTTTTACATTAGAAAAAGATTCTGAAGATTTATTCACGATTAAAAAAGATAAAAAGAATATTTATTTATCACGTGATGGATTCGATGATATAGAATTCCTGATAATTACAAACAAAGGTGATGATTTTTCGCCGCTGAGGAAAAGTGCATCCGGAGGAGAAATTTCCAGAATTATGCTTTCCATTAAAGCTTCATTATCCGGAAAAGACAATGTTCCGATACTTGTTTTTGACGAAATCGATGCGGGAATAAGCGGACGAATTGCGGGGAAAGTAGGAAAACTTTTAAAACAGCTTTCCACTGCACACCAGATAATTTCAATAACACACCTTCCGCAGATTGCAGCATTGAGCGAAAATCATTTATACGTCAGTAAAAAAGAAAACAAAAACGAAACTACAACAGAAATCAAACAATTAAACAACGAAGAAAAAATAAACGAAATCGCAAAACTCCTCAGCGGTGAAAAAGTAACCAATGCATCTCTGCAAAGCGCAAAAGAGCTGATTCAGGCAAAATAAAATAATTATTTTCAGGTTAATTTTGTTTGATTATATATGTCAGAATTTTCAATATTATTTTCAAAAATGCACAAAATTATTTTAGGCGTAGTTATATCTTTATTTTTTTCTCAATTGCTTTATACACACGAAAAACAACGGAGTTCGAAATTTATAATTGAAATCAAACTCGACAAAGAAGAATATTTACAGGGAGAGGATGTTTATATAACTTTTGTAATTAAAAATAATGGCAGCAAAAGGGATTCTGTAAATAATTATGAAATACAATATTTATGTAATCTTTTGGAGATAAGAGACGAAAATAATAAGCTGCCGGAAAAAACAGAATACAAAGATTTAGGAAAAGATGTTATTTATACAACTCTTGACCACGGAGAAACCCTGACTCTGAGTGCAAACATAAACGAATACAGAGGATTCAAAGGCTCACAAAATTTCAGATATTTTCCTGCGGGTACATATACGATTGTGAGCATATTTGCCGACTTAAATAATGAGCCGATACCGGCAAATACGGTTACGTTTAAAGTGACAACTCCCGAAGGAGATGAGTTGAAAGCTTTAAATGACTTTCAATATTTTGACGATTTTTATAACAAAAATCCAAAACCAACTGAGGCTGAATTAAAAAAATTGATTGATAAAAGTATAGAGTTTATATATAAATATCCAAAATCGATATATACCACAAGGGTGTTGTTCTTTTTCCGGTATGAAAGGGAAAGACTAAAATATAAATATGATCAGTCGATGCTCGAAGATATAAAATATTTTACCGATAATAATTTAAAGGATAAAAACATTTTAAGTTTATTAAGAACAGCAAACAGGCTCGAACTCAAGCTGTACGGAAAAGACGATGCAAAAATTTATTTAAACAATATTAAATTTAAAATTGACGATACAAAGACGGTTGACGGAATAAATGATTTAATAAAAAGCGATGAATGATTTTTTCCGTTCCCAAAGAGGACTTTGGGAACGAGGGGAAATTTAATAATTTACTCTATACAGATACCATTTATATCCCCAGGATTTTATTTCGTTGGGGCTTTTAAGAAGTGTTAAATTTGAATTTTTAAAATCGATAGAATTATCAACAATAAATTTATAATTTATATCCCACAGCAAGAGAAGTTCAATTCCGTCAGATTTTATATAACTCATTAAATTTTTATCTGTTATAGCAAGGTAAGCGGATTTATTTACAACTCCATCGAGGTTGGTTACTTCAAGCTTGTTTGCAAAATATCCGAGTGCTCCAGTTTGCAAGGCTCCTAATCTTGTACCTTCCTTTAAATTATTATTTGCCCAAATAGCGATGTCCATATATCCGTCCCGGGTAACTTCCTTCTCAAAAAACAAACGATAAAAACCCGGACGAGTTACATTAACAAAGAGCATTAATATTATAAGCGACTGAACTAAAGTTCTTTTCAGATTTTCTTGTTCGATAGAAGAAAAAACAGTATCGAGAATAAGTGCTAAAAGTAATAGTAAAGGCAGGATTAAAGGAAAAAAATATCTTGCGAAATGCCAGTAAGCCGGAATATAAAATGTGTAGGCGCCGAATAATAAGACCATATACACTAATAATGATACAGAAGGAAGAGAAAAAGAAGAAAAAAAACGTTGTCTGATTTTACGTTTATTGAGAAAAATTATTAAGAAAAACAATATTATTAAAAATAATACAAGAAAATAATTGGTAAATATAGAAATAATTGATTTTTGAAATAAAATAAAAATTCTGTTGAATACGTTATAATCCGAGAAATATTGATACGCCTGAAGTCTTACGGATTTTCCACTAACAGGATAAATATCCCCGGTCTTTGCATACAAATAAATATGCCAGGGTAAAATTATTAATAATAAACCGGAAAGCGAAACGAAGATTTTATTTAATATGAAAATGGTTTTTTGCTTTTCCTTAAAAAGTTTAGTTATAAGGAAAATTAATGCGGCAATAATTAAAAAGACATTATCTATCCTTGCGAGATATGAAAATCCGAGTATAATTCCAACAAAAACATATTTAAAATTTTTTATTTGCGATAAAATAACATTGTTAAATTTAGCAATAAAATAAAAAACGAGGCATAAGAAAAAAAACGAAAGGGGAGTTTCGAGTCCATTCAGGGGTGTTCGAATGCACGCGGGTGTAATTACATATAAAAAGGTAACAACGACAGGAACAATATCATTTTTACAGAAAAGTTTTATAAGTTTAAAAATAACATATATGGAAAATAAATCCATAAGAGCCAAAATTATCAGGGCAATATATATAGGAGAAATAATATTATCTTTAATTATTAAATATACTGGCACCATAACCAGTACATATAATGGCTGAAACCCGCTGACCTGTTCTTTTCCGTATTGCAAACCTTTTCCATCTGCAATATTTTTTGCGATGGTGAGCGAAAGGTATGTGTCATCAACGAGTGTTAATGTGTCGATTTTTTCAATTGGGTAGGTAAGAATGACGATATCGAAAGAAATTTTTATTAGCAATAAAATCGCAATACTAAATTTATTTTTCATATATCTGTGTTGTAAGCGTCAATTAGGTTATTACGAAATACATGAATAAGTAAAATACGAAATTCTAAATCCAAAACAATTTCTAAATTATAATATTAAATAATATAGAATTTAATGCAAGTTCAACTCCTCCGGAGTTTGTTTCTTATTTTCCGAAATTATTGCAAATCACAAATAATTTAAAATGTTTATTATAAATTGAACATAAAAATTTATATAACTTTTCTGTTTTTAATTTAACATTTAACATTTAACATTGATAGCTTTATTTAGGAGACGGCATACCCATTGCAGCCCATTCTTCCTTTGACGGACCATAGGAGCCGGGTACTTTTAATCCCGCCTGCCGCATTAATACGGTCATTTGTGCCCTGTGGTGAATCTGGTGCGTAACGAGCACGCCAAGAGAAAAGCTATTTTTCCAGATTTGACCGTACATATTATTTTCTTCGTCAAGTTTTTCATCTTTCCAGTTTTTTTCGACGAATTCATAAAGCGAATCGGAGGCTTTTTTATAAGCAGAAATTATTTCTTTTGCGGAATCCGGAGCATCGGAATTTTCTTCTGGACAGTCTATTTTCATACCGGTTTTGCTGCAGATTTCTCCGACGCTGGTGGTAATATGCCAAGCGAGAAAACCAAGTGTTCTGCCTTCAGCATAAACCTTTTGAGATAAAGATTCATCGGTGAGGTTGTTAAATATTTTTTGCGTTATGGCGCTTTCTGCCTTCCAGTCTGTAAGGAAATCCTGAATTTTATGATACATATTAATTAGTTATTTTTATAATAATAAGAAACAAAAACATCAGTAAATAGTTTAATAAAAAATCAAGTAAATATAAATATAAAATTATCAGAATGAAATTCTCAAAAATTTTTTCAATTTTAATCCTTCCGGCAATATTATTTATTGGATGCGCTCATACAAACGAGCTCGCGAAATATAATTTAATGAACAAAAATATTTTATTTAAACAATGGGTTAACCCGGCATTAACGCATGTTGAAGTAGATATCAATTCAAGTTATGAGAGCAGTAATCCGTTTGTAGTGATTTTAAGCAATATCGGCAGTAGTTATTCCGAAAGTTTGGTAAGAGAAAAAATTCAAAATAATATAAATGCCGACAGCATTGTAAAATCAATTTCCGATGGATTAAAAGAAGGTTTGAATACTTATTACAGGATAAATGCGGTTAATTCACTCGACGACAATCCGGATTATATTTTAGAAACAAAACTAAACAAATTCAAACTCAGTTCAAACAGTCAGGGAATTTTTGTCAGAATTGATTGTTCGGCGTTAATTACGGACAGAAATTCTGCAAAGACAGTCTGGGAAAATCAGGAATCGGTTTCTATTCCTTTGTATGATGTTATACTATCCTACGGAGAGACAACACAGGTGCGAACCACCGCAAGTGTGATAAACGCAGTTCGCCTTATGAATATGAACGATGAAGAATTCAGATTAGCAATCGATTATGCGGTTGAGGAAGCAGGAAAAAAACAAAGCGACCAACTTCGGGAAGATATTGCAAATAAATCTAACTAACTATTAGTAAATATATTTGACGCAGTGTTCAATTGATCGCCTTATTTATATATTGATTAAGTTTATGAATATCTATCGGCTTTTCTAAAAAATCGTAAGATAAAAATTTGTTATTATTATCATCTTCACAATGCGCCGAAATTAATATAAGCGGAATATCATACTTAAATCCTTTTAAAACATAAGCGAGTTCTATTCCACTTAATCCGGGCATCCTAATATCGGAAATAACCAGGTCCGGAACGATATTTCTGATAATATCCAATCCTGATATGGCATTTTTAGCAGATAACACAGTAAACCCGGCTTCATTCAAATAAGAAGACAGCGTCTCCAAAAAAGAAACATCATCATCTATAATCAGGATTTTTTTCATGTTAGTGAATTAAATTAAACTATAAAACCAGCCAATAAAAACAAAACGAGTACCGAGAGAACAATAATAAAACTAAGTTCGTGTCTTCCGAATGACGCTTTTTCCGTGACAGTGTGATTAAACATAATTTGAATAATTTTTTTTGATTTTGAAAAATTTTGTTGTCTGAAAAAATGCATTTTCGTGCTCATTACCTAATAAGATAAATTCTCTTAAAAACGAGATTCTGAAAAATTCAGAAGTATCAACAAGCTTAATTATTTATATAAGCAATATATATATACTCAATTATAATGCCAGAGAAAAAGTCGTTATTAGCGGCAATAAAACGGGTTAAAAACAGAAATGAAAATTATAATGAGAAAAAAAGTATCAAAATAATACAAAAACTATAATTATCCCCTCATATAAATTAAAATTGCAGAAATATCCGAAGGACGAACGCCTGCGATTCTTGTTGCCTGACCGATTGATGAAGGTTTGATTTTTTGAAGTTTATCGAGTGCTTCGCTCGACAGCGATTTTATTTTTTCGTATTTAAAATCTTCGGGAATCCTGATGCTTTCGTTTTTATTGAAATGTTCAATCTGTTCGCTTTGCCTTTTAATGTATCCGTCATATTTTATTTCAATTTCAACCTGGTTCAGCGCTTCGCTGTTACCGATTAATTTTTGTATAAGAACATTATCTCTGAAAACATCAAGACCGAATAATTCTTTGCAGTTAACTTCATTCCGTTTTATTATACTTGATACAAATTCATTCTGAGAAACCGGGCTCGAGTTCTTTTGAACAAGGAATCCGTTAATGTGTTTGGGGCTAACGGTAATCGAATTAAGGCATTTAACGGCATCATTTACGAGATTTGTTTTATCGTCCAGCAGGTCGATATATTTTTTATCGATTAACCCGTATTCATATCCTTTCTTCATCAGCCGTATATCTGCATTATCCTGGCGGAGAACGAGCCTGTATTCAGCGGAGGACGTGAACATCCGGTATGGTTCAACAGGACATTTGTTTATGAGATCATCTATGAGAACACCTATATATGCATCACTTCGCTTTAAAATCAGCGGTTCTCTGTCCTGTAATTTCAACGCAGCATTAATTCCGGCGATTATTCCCTGCCCGGCAGCTTCTTCGTATCCGGAAGTTCCGTTTATTTGCCCGGCATTATAAAGACCGGAAACAAATTTCGTTTCAAGCGTTAAATTAATCTGATGTGTAGGAAAGAAATCATATTCCACGGCATAACCCTGACGCAGCATTTCGACATTTTCAAGCCCGGGAACAGTTCTTGCTGCTTTTATCTGAACTTCGACCGGCAAACTTGTCGAAAATCCATTCATATAAATCGTATTACCCTCGAGTGTTTCCGGTTCGAGAAAAATCTGATGACGCGGTTTATCGCTGAAGCGGGAAATTTTATCCTCAATGGAAGGACAGTATCTTGGTCCGACGCCTTTAATTCTACCGGCGAACATAGGCGAATCTTCAAAACCCGTTCTTAAAACATCATGTGTATTTTGATTTGTATGTGTCAGGTAACAATTAACCTGTTTTTGATTCGGAAAATTTTTTGAATCAATTAACGTTCTGAAAGAAAAAGGAGAGGGAACCTTATCGCCGGGTTGAATTTCGGTTTTGGAAAAATCAATTGTATACATATTCAATCGCGGAGGTGTACCGGTTTTCAATCGTCCGGTTTCAAAACCAAGTTTCAGCAAGCACTCCGAAAGACCGGTTGCGGATTTTTCTCCGTATCTTCCGCCGGCATTTTGAGTTTTTCCTGTATGCATAATTGCGTTCAGGAATGTTCCGGTTGTAATTATAACAGCTTTACATTTTATTTCAATTCCGTTTTCAGTTTTGACACCTCTGATTTTGTAATTATAACCATTCTTACTATCTTCGACGATTAATTCTTTTACCATATCCTGAATTAAATCAATATTCTCAATAGATTCAATTAATTTCGCCGCCTCTAAAGAATAATATTCCTTATCTGATTGGCATCTTGGTGACCAGACTGCGGGACCTTTCGATTTATTGAGCATTTTAAACTGGATTCCCGTTGTATCGGCAAGCTCCCCCATAACGCCACCGAGAGCATCAATTTCCCTGACGAGATGACCTTTTGCAGTTCCACCGATTGCCGGGTTGCAACTCATTCTGCCAATGGCATTTGAATCAAGCGTGATTAAACCTACAGAACAATCCATTTTTGAGGCTGAAATGGATGCTTCTATACCTGCATGACCCGCACCAATTACAATTATGTCGTATGATTTTTTCAATGTATACTAATATAACAAAATAAATAATAATGTAGTTTTTTACAAGGAACAAAACAAATAGTGAAGTGTGAAATAGCGAAATAGTGAAGTACGAAATAGTGAAGTGTAAAAAGGCGATTTAGAGAAAAATAGGCTCGTGAATGCTTTAAGGTAATGGTTTTAAGCTTTTAGCTTTTAATTTCACTATTTCTCCATTTAAGCCTCTCACTATTTGTTTTGTTTCACGTGAAACAAAACAAATAACGGAATTGAGAAATAGCGAAAAAGCGAAGTGCGAAAAAGCGAAGTGGGAAATAGTGAAGTGGGAAATAGTGAAGTCCTAATTTGCGAAGAAAGAGCTCGTGAATGCTTTAATTTAATGGTTTTATGCTCTTAATTTAGCTATTTCGGCATTTCACCATCTCACTATATAGATTGTTTCACGTGAATCAAATCAAATAGCGGAATAAAGAAATAGCGAATTAGATAGGTGTGATATAGTGAAGTGTGATACAGCGAAGTTCGTATTTGCAAAGAAAGAGCTCATGAATACGTTAATTTAATGGTTTTAAATTTTTAGCTCTTAATTTCACTATTTTTCTATTTCACACTTCACCATTTCACTATGTCGCTATCTCGCCATCTCACTATTTATTATATCCAACTTGTTCTATCCAAACTTCTGTATTGTATAGCTTCGCTTATGTGAGAGGTTGAAATTTTTTCTTCACCTGACAGGTCTGCGATCGTTCTGCTTACTTTCAAAATTCTATCATATGCCCTTGCAGATAATCCCCATTTTGTTATAGCTGTTTTAAGAAGGTTTTCACATTCTGCATTTATCTTACAAAATTCTTTAATTTCCTTTGATTGCATATTTGAATTAGAAAACAATCCCGGCATTTGTTTAAATCTATTTAACTGTATTTCTCTTGCATTGATTACGCGTTCTCTGATTACTTCAGATTTTTCTGATTCGATTTTGCTTGATAGTTCATTAAAGTTAACAGGATTTACGTGAATATGAATATCTATTCTATCGAGAATAGGACCCGAAATCTTTGAAAGGAATTTTTGTACCTCGTAATCGGTATACATGCCTGTTTCTTTTGCTGTACCTGCGGGTGAAGGATTCATAGCGGCAACAAGCATAAATGAACATGGATACTGAACGGTCAGTTTTGAACGCGAGATAGTAACAACCCTGTCTTCAAGCGGTTGTCTCAGAACCTCAAGAACATTTTTTTTAAATTCAGTCATTTCATCAAGAAAAAGTACCCCATTATGCGCAAAGGATATTTCTCCCGGTTTAGCATTCGGTCCCCCGCCCACAATTGCGATATCGCTTGCTGTATGATGAGGTGAGCGGTAAGGCCTGGTTGTTATAACGGATGTATCGTTTGACAAAATTCCGGCAATGGAATGAATTTTAGTAGTTTCAAGCGCTTCTTCCAGAGTAAGCGGTGGGAGTATTGATGGCAATCTTTTTGCAAGCATGGTTTTTCCGGAGCCCGGCAGACCTATCATAATAATATTATGAGCACCAGCGGCAGCCACTTCCATTGCCCTTTTAACTTCAGACTGACCTTTAACGTCGGAAAAATCAGTAAGATAGCTGCGAGTATTTTTGAAAATTTCGTTTCTGTCAATCTTAAACGGAGCTAAAGAAACTTTTCCCGAAAGAAAATCAACAACATCGGCTAATGTTTCAAAAGGATAAATATCAATTCCTTCTACAATCGCAGCTTCTTTAGCATTTTCGAGGGGCAAAATTAATCCCCGGAATTTTTTTGCCTTAGCCTCAAGAGCAACGGAAAGAACTCCGGGAACTTTTCTTAACTGTCCGTCAAGAGAAAGTTCTCCGAGAAACACAAACTCCGACAGCATTTCGTTCGAAACCTGTTCGGTTTCAGAAATAATTCCGATAGCGATAGGTAAATCAAAGCCGGAACCTTCTTTTTTTATATCCGCCGGGGAAAGATTTATAGTGATTCTTTTTATAGACGGGAAAAAGAAATCCGAATTTTTTAATGCCGCCGAAACCCTGTCCCTGGACTCCTTAACTGCGTTATCGGGTAACCCCACAACAGTGAAAGCATGGGCTCCGCTTTCAATATGCGTTTCGACCCTGATTATATATGCGTCCACACCTAGGGTTGCAGAGGTGAAAATTTCAGAAGCCATCTTAACATTATTAAAATGATTTTGAATAAGTTAAAATATAAATAATAAATATTAAATCAAATATTCAAATAATATCACAATAATTGTTGGAAGTTAATATTCGCTATCAATTAGAGAAGTTAGAGAAGTTAGGGAAGTTAGGGAAGTTAGAGAAGTTAGAGGACTTAAAGAAGTTAGAGGAGTTAGAGGACTTAGAGGACTTAGAGGACTTAAAGAAGTTAAAGAAGTTAGAGGAGTTAGAGGACTTAAAGAAGTTAGAGGAGTTAGAGGACTTAAAGAAGTTAGAGGAGTTAGAGGGGTTAGAGGAGTTAAAGAAGTTAAAGAAGTTAAAGAAGTTAAAGAAGTTAAAGAAGTTAGAGAAGTTAGAGGAGTTAGAGGAGTTAAAGAAGTTAAAGAAGTTAAAGAAGTTAGAGGAGTTATAGAAGTTAAAGAAGTTAGAGAAGTTAAAGAAGTTAAAGAAGTTAGAGGAGTTAGAATTTATGCTTTGTTTCAACCATTTTCTGTTTTCCAATTTCCCATTTTCTGTTTTCTAATTTACGATTTAGATTAATTTTCTAACTTGTTTTATTTGAAAATTCTGAATATCATTTATCAAACAAACACCATTAAAAATGAGAATTTCTAATTCATTTAAAGTATTATTAGCTTTATTTTTATTCCAGATTTCTTATTCAATCTCTTATTCTCAAACTGTAACCATTGGAAAATACGGAGTCGAAGTTTTAGCCGGTGCTACTATTCCTATAGGTGATTTAAAGAGTCAGCAAAGCAATGTTAACTATGGTTTCGGATTAACCGGCATGTACCAGGACACAAAAATAAATTCTTTTTTTATAAGCATTGCATATAATAGGGTTAAAGTACCCGATTCATTATCATCTAATATAAATATTGACGGTGTTACAAAATTCACAGGTGGAATAATCTTAAATGTTCTGCCTTCGATGAATATACCTTTCCTAGAGGCTGCGGTGGGAATGTATTATTTCACACAATATGAATTTATAAGTACTTCCACCGACAATATAATAAATGGTCCGCAGTTCAAATTAACATCCGAATCCAAATTTGGTTACACACTCGGATTAGGTCAACGCTTACCGGTGGATAAAAAAATAAATCTAATCGCCCACTTCAGGTTTAATCATATGCCGCTAAAGCCGACTTCGAAATTTTATCTTGAATTTCTTGCGGGATGTAATTATAATTTTTAAAATTATTTAATAAAATATTTTCTCTTTTATATCCGAACCCGGGCAGTAAAATAATTTTATGGAAAAAATAGAAATTGTAAAGACGGGAAAGCCTAAAGAAGTATTATTGAATTGCATGGAGAGAATGCAGGCGAAATTCAGCAATTTTAAAAACGAATACAATATTTCTATAAAACGGAATGATAATATATTTTTCGTATCCGCAAATAAAATGATTTTGTTTTTGAATTTCCGGATTAAGGCAAAAGTTACTGTTCAGGATGAGAAAATAATAATCGAATACGAAACAAACGCCCCTCAGAGATACCACAAGGAAGCAATTGATTTTGTTACGAAAGCAATTAATGAAGAATGTGTTTAGAATAAAGATATAAAATTCTAAATATTAATAAGATTTTTAAAAAATAGAATTAATTAACGGACAAAAAATAAAATTATTTTTTTCCTATTTTAGTTATAAGCCATTGGGCCATTGCATCGGCTTCCTTTTTCTTTAATCCCTGATTAGGCATAGGTGGATAATCAGCATTAACTTTTACAGGATTATATATAAACTCAGAGAGCTTATTTACATCACCATTATATTTCGGTACAGTTTGCTGATAGGGTGGACCTACAAGCTTTACATCGAATCTATGACAGGCAGAACATTTTGCATTAAATATTTCTTCGGGATTTATGCCTTTTGTACCGCTTGCAGTTACCAAAGCAATTGTTTCTTTTTCAAGTTCATCCGATTTAGCGAATACGGTTTTAAGATGGTCTTTCACAGCATTACCAAATATAAGCTGGTCTTTTACAATAGTAAAAGAAAACGTAAGTAACATAATAAAAAACACGGCGCCCGAATAATTTATTTTTGAATCTTTAAAAATCACATATAATAAATTACAAACTATCAGAACGCAAAGCAGTGCAAGCCCGGAATAGATATAAACGTACGATGACATACTTTCCCGCGGCAAAAAAATTATATTGGTAAATAAAAATATAGGTTGCAGCAGAGTGCCGGTGAGCGCAAGAGAAACCGAATATTTTTTTATAAGATTTCTATATTCTTCGGTTAAATCATTTATTCCCCCCTGCCAGGCAAAAAAGAAAAATAATATCGCTCCTCCCGTTATAGCGAAAGAAGTTGAAAGGAAATACAAATAATTCAGCCAGATTCTTCCCGAAACCAAAAGACCTAAAATATTATTTACCTGTGACCAGCTTTGCGAATCGGATGCAATCGTTGTACTTCCGATGAAAAGAAAAGTTGCAACATATAATACAAATGTACCCATGTGTCCATATCTTGAATTTGATTCAATAATTTTCCTTTCGTACTCCTTAGCTCCGGCGGGGATTTTTGCAATATCGGGATTTAAAAGTGATTTAAATGAATTTAATATTTTCTCTAAATGAAAAGTGTTTTTGTAATTATAAAGAATAATATAGCTCGCTATAAATAATAAAGCGGAGAGTAATAACATATTAACAGAAATTACTTTTGCCCCGTATAAGAATTGTGCATAAACAAATAAAATCGTCATCACAGGCAGCATACCCACAGCATATCCTGCGTTGCGGCTGATAGAAAGCTTGTCGATGATATCTTTTGAAAACCTTATATATAATTCGTTTTTTGTTTTCTTTCCGAGGTAATTGAAATAAATTGATAAAAGCGAGCCACCGGCGAGCATTCCTGTAAACGGCAGAAAAATAAGAAACGCAAGTATCTGTATAACGTTTAGCAGCGCCACGTGCGACGGACTCGGCGGAATTACAAGCTGATCAAAAAAGTTCATAATTTTAAAATTAAAAATATATTTTTAAAATTTCATTCCCAATCAGGGATTGGGAATGAGGAAAGCCATTTTTATTATTTCAAATAAATTATTTTATCTATAGATAATAATGTTATTAATATTAAAGTAAAAATATTTATACTCACAAAAGTTTTTAATATTTGTTTGTTGGAATAATCCGATTTTAAAAACCTCAGTGAAGCCGCAAACATTAAAAGACACGCAAACCAAAGCGTATAAACAGAAACCGGGTAATTAATTAAATTAAACAAAGGCAAAAAAGCAGCTATCGAAACGGTAACTACGAGCATTATAAAAGTAATATTTATAATAGTTTTTTCTTCAAACTTGTTTGTTAAAACGGGAAAACCGCCGCGGTCATAATCTTTTCCGTAAATTAAAAGCAATAGCCAGAAATGCGGAATCTGCCAGACGAAAAAGTATATCGCAACATAAATTATATTTATATCAAAAACGTTATTCGCTGAGGCCGCCCATCCCGCAAGCGGAGGAATGGCTCCAACGACCGAGCCGGGAATAATTGCGAATATCATTTTTTTCTTGAGCGGAGTATAAATTACGTTATACCACACAAAAGCGAGTAATCCTAAAATTAAAGTAGGAAAATTTGTAAATACAATCATAATTCCCGAACCTGTTATTAACAGCATCAATGATATCAGCAAAACAGTCATTGGTTCTACTCTGCCCGAAGGTATCGGCCTGAATTTAGTTCTGTTCATCAGTGAATCTTCATAACGTTCCTGGTACTGGTTTAATGCCGCCGACCCGCAGGCAAGAACGAAAATTCCTACCACAGGATAAAACACATTAAATGACAGCTTATCGGTTCCGAGAAAATATCCGAGCGCAGTAGTCAGCGAAACGAGTATCGTAATTTTTATTTTTACAATTTCCGCTAAAAGAGAAAATCGATTTGAAGCCGCCGATAAAAAATCACGGGAAAAAGAAATTGATTTTATATTTTCGTTTACTTTATTCAAATATTATCTTTAATCTATTTTATTAAGTTATAAAAACATAGAAACGTAAATTATTAAATTTTATTTAAGTGTAAATATGATTTCAAATTAATCAATAAAAATTTCAACCTCACCCCTCCCCTCTCCTACAAGGAGAGGGGAGAAACCGGTTTTTCTTTCTAAAAACATTATTAATTTATTACAGTTGTATCCTTTTTCAACATATTTGTCGAATCTTTTTTAATCGCAGAAGTATCAACCACGGGCGGAACGTAGCTGTACCATTTATCAAAATCATCATCGTTCATAACCACGAGTTTCGTGAGCATTCTCGAATGATTCATCCCGCAATATTCCGCGCATTCGATGTAATAAGAACCAATCGAAGTCGGCTGAAACCACATATAATTTGTTCTTCCCGGAATCACATCTTCTTTTTCCCTCATTGCGGGAATGTAAAAACTATGATTCACATCGTTCGATGTCAACTCTGCCTTGATTGGTTTTGATAAAGGTACATAAAGCGTGTCACTTTTTTTTCCGTTCGGATATTCAAAGCTCCATTGCCACATTCTCGCAGTTACTTTTATAATAAAAGCATTTTCCGGAACGCTCCTCATATTTTTAAAACTTTCATAGCCCGAAAAAAACATTCCCATAACAAGCATTATAGGAATTACGGTCCACAATATCTCAAGCGTTGTGCTGCCGTGAATATTTGCGGGTGTGGGATTTCTCTTTTTATTATATTTAATAATAAAATAAATCATAACTGCCGATACAAGCAAAAGTAAAATTGCCGAAATAGCGACAATAATTATAAAAGTTGTATCTACCTGTTCTACTATATTTGGTCTCATAGTTTATTTCTAAATATTATAAAACTTATTTTCCGCCGGCTCTGAAAGTGATATCAAAGAATGTCAATATTATAAGCGTAAGGAACATTATAAGCGAAACAAAAATAAAAACTTTAAAAACTCTCGTATCGGTTCTTACGTGCATGAAATAATTTGTAACAAGCAATGATTTAATTATAGCAATTGTTAATGCAGTAACAATGGTTAAGCTTGCAAGATTCAAACCCGATACGGAAACGGTTAACAAGGTCAGGCCGACTAGTCCGAGCCACACTAAAATATATATTCCATAACTAACCTGATGCGTAGTATTTGTATCTTCCATATTTTGATAATTATTGTTTTCCAAGTTAGTGAATTAAATAGAACAACGGAAAAAGAAATATCCAGATTATATCGACCAGGTGCCAATACAAACCGGCATTTTCAAGTTTTTGATGATTATCATATGTTAACTTATCTTTTGCAACGAACACAAGCATAAATGCCAGGAATATCATACCTACTATGACGTGCAAAGCGTGTAGACCTGTCATAACAAAATACAAACCAAAATATAAAACCTCCCCATCGGAAAAGTTTGCCATTTCAGGACCCTTCGGATATATTCCATGATGAATTTTTGCTGACCACTCAAAATATTTATTAATTAAAAACGCACCGCCGAGGACAATTGTAAAAATCAACATATACATGCTTAGCAATTTCTGTCTCTTTTGCAAGGCAGCGATGGAAAGTACAACGCAAAGACTGCTTGTTAAAAGTATAATCGTATTAATTGTTCCGACAGTTGTATCGAGTCTCATTGCGGCGACTTTAAAATCATCGGCGTGCATATACCTGTAGCTTGCGTATAAAATAAACATGCCGCCAAAGAGAATTAACTCTGTGAATAGAAACAGCCACATACCCATTTTAGAACCGAGGTCATCTCTGTGAATCGGACTATGTTCTATTGCAATATCATTTTCCATATAATATTTTTTTATTCAAACTTTGTCATTCCCGCGAAAGCGGGAATCCAGAAATAATAACAGCGCAGTCTAAAGCCTGCGGCTACAATTACTTATTCACGCAGTCTAAAGTTCCGATAAATCGGAATCTTTTACCTGCGGCTATAAATGTGTATTACGCTTTCTCTACCGCCAACTCTTCACCTTCTACTGTTTCAATATTATGCTCATCTCTTTCGTATGGACCTTTTGTAATCACCGGAATCGTTTCGAAATTTTCAACAGGCGGCGGAGAAGGCACTGTCCACTCGAGAGTTGTGCCGCCCCACGGATTTATTGTTGCGGGCTCGCCTTTTCGAAATGCTCTGAATAAATTAGCAAAAATAATTATGATACCCGTAATCAAAACCCATGAACCTATCGTGGAAATTACATGAAGAGTGTGAAACTCAGGAAGATACGCATAATATCTTCTCGGCATTCCGAGATATCCCAATATGAACATCGGGAAATATAATAAATTGAATCCGACAGCAAATATCCACGCACCCGTTTTTGCAATCTTTTCGTTATACATTCTTCCGAACATCTTTGGAAACCAGTAATGAAGTGAAGCAAAAAAAATCGTTCCCATCCCGCCGAACATGACGTAATGGAAGTGAGCGACAACAAAATAAGTATCTGTCAGATGAATATCCGTATTCAACGAACCCAGCACCAGACCTGTAAGTCCGCCAATCGAAAAAATAATTATAAAAATTGCGACAAATAAAAGCGGTGCCCTGAAATCAATCGAGCCTTTATATAAAGTTGCAACCCAGTTGAAAATTTTTACTCCTGACGGAATTGCAACAAGAAAAGTCAGAAGCGAAAATGCTACTCTTGAAAAATCGCTTATTCCTGTTGAGAACATATGATGTCCCCAGACAAGATATCCGACGAATGCAATTGCAAGACTTGAGAAAGCTATGGCTTTATACCCAAAAATATTTTTCTTTGAGAAAGTCGGTATAATTTCCGAGACAACACCCATTGCGGGTAATACCATAATATAAACCGCGGGATGAGAATAAATCCAGAATAAATGTTGATAGAGCAGCGGGTCACCTCCAAGCGCCGGGTCGAAAATTCCAATTCCAAAAACTCTTTCAAGAATTATTAATAATAATGTGATTGCAAGTACGGGAGTTGCAAGTAATTGTATCCAGGCAGTCGAATAAAGTCCCCATGCAAAAAGAGGCATTTTAAACCAGCCCATTCCGGGAGCACGTAATCTGTGAATCGTTACAATAAAATTTAATCCCGTTAGTATCGAAGAGAACCCAAGCACGAATGCCCCGAACACAGCCCACGTAACATTTGTGGTTGTTCGTATACTATAGGGAACATAAAATGTCCAGCCTGTATCAATCGGTCCTCCGCCGAAAAGTAAAGACGATAAAACTATTATTGCACCGCCGACATAACAATACCAGGACAATAAATTTAGTCTTGGAAATGCTACGTCTTTAGCGCCGAGCATAATTGGCAAAAAGAAATTTCCGAATATTGCGGGAATGCCCGGAATTATAAAGAGAAAAATCATAATAACCCCGTGAAGTGTGAATATGGAGTTATAAGTTTGCGGACCCATAATAGTGTCGCTCGGTTTCAGCATTTCAAGTTTCATCAGAAACCCGAAAGTAACGGCTGTGAAGAAAAATCCCAGCATCAGCACAAGATACATTATGCCGATTCTCTTGTGGTCGGTCGTCAACAGCCATGCGGACAATCCTTTATGTTTTCCCTGATATTTATAAAACGAAATATATTCCATAATTTTTTTTTCTTTTCGTTCCCACGCGGGAGAGACTGTGCGAAAACGGTCTCCGGCATTAAATTTCATATATTTGTTTAGAAATTATTTTCAATAAGTTTATTCCCGGA
>Ga0224523_1000005_pt1 | contig 173898 bp, 128 predicted proteins | sample CFST50metaG_FD_182732 | JGI IMG/M metagenome (GOLD analysis project Ga0224523, IMG submission 182732) | Peat soil microbial communities from Stordalen Mire, Sweden - C.F.S.T50 | ecosystem: Environmental > Terrestrial > Soil > Wetlands > Peat | place: Sweden: Norrbotten County, Stordalen Mire... | reverse complement strand
CTACTTTTAGCCTGGCGCGACGCAATTGTTCCACGCTTCCAACACCTTGGCTGAATTTGCCGCCGGAAAAATCTCCAACAGGATAAAGGTATGTGCCCGGCTTGGCTTTGTTTATGGTCGTATCAGTGGCATCTTTGAAATTAGTTGCCGTTCTGATCTGGAACTGTGTATATCCTGAAATTTTGATTTTAGCTAATTTGTCAACAGTTGCCTTGGTTCCAAGATAGCTTTCGTTGATCCCGTCGACCTGGCCTTTAAGATCGGAAAGTTTTTCCTCCGTTGACGCAGTCGCCGCCGCGGGCTGAGCGGGGTCGACTGCCGCAGAAGCTGAATCTTTTGTTTGAGCGAAACTCATGGCGAACAAGGCCATGGTCGAAAGTAATGCTGATAATGCCTTTTTCATGAATCCTCCCTATTTTTAATTGTATTGTTTTCTTGAATTTTTGTGATAGAGACAATCAATTTCTACGCTTCCTCCTCCTTTCTTTTCTTTAAGGACTGCCGTAGTATCGATCAATGTTGCCCGGATTTTCTCTATCAATAAAAATATCGGGACAATAAAGATCGAATATGCAGGTTATTAAAATGTTAAAGTATTGTTAGAATTGTGTTGGGACATGCTTGTTTCTCTATGGAAATGATTGATGTTTTTTCAAGGAGCATCAATAATATCGCATTTTAATGTTGTTGCACTATTTGAATTGTGTTAGCTTTTGGTTAGCAAAGCGCGGAGGTCACAGGCGCTTTAAGCTTTAAGAAGAAAATGCATCTTAAAGAGGATCGGGGTTATTGCGCGTGATGTTTAAGAACCTTGCCTTCAACTGCAAAACAGGTCTCCTCGGCAATATTCGTGGACAAATCCGCTATTCGCTCAAGGTTTTTACAAATACGAACCAGTTCCATGGCGATTTCAATGGAAAGCGTTCTGGAATGAATTTTTTCTTTAATGGAATTGCACATGCGAATATTCAATCCGTCGATGACGTCGTCTCGGGACAGAACATTTTTGGCAAGGTCCTGATCATTATTGAAAAAACCATGAAGGCTGTCATGAAGGATTTTTTTACATAAATCAGCCATGTGGGGCAAATCGAATAATTCAACCTCCATTGACCCATGTATCAGACTTAACGCCGATTCGGCGATATTGACCGCATGGTCGCCGATGCGTTCCAAGGCAGTATTAATCTTTTGAATAGCGAGAATCGTACGCAGCATTTTCGGGGGCGCCTGATACGAAGCCAATATATTGTAAGTCGAATTGTCTATGTCGATTTCATAGGAATTGATGACTTTGTCATTTTCCATGACCTGCCGGGCCAGGAATGGTTCCGATTCAAAAAGAGCCTTCAAGGAAAGTCGGAAAGCATTTTTCACGAGGTCGGACATCGAGACCAGTTGGTCTCTTGAAATTTCAACAAGTAAAGGCAGTTCCATGGAAAGCTCCCCTAGGCCTGAAAAGCAAGTCTCGTAGCGTCGAACTGCAAATACATGCCTTTGGGGACCTGTAAGAGGTGCATGACAAATCGTAATCCGGGATTGTCTCCGAGGCTCACCGGCAAATCGGGAGAAATGCAAAGGGCATAGTCCTCGCATTCAACAATGACCGTATAGAGCGCCGGCGGGATATTGATCATTGCAAAATCGCCATGCTCATCGGAATAGGTGCTTTTGCCGGTTTCGCGTATCCATATTTTGCATTCGGGAATGGGCCTTCCATCAATGTCAACGACTTTTCCCCGAATATGCCCCAGTGTATGATCCAGGAGACGGGGGAAGACTTCACTCCTCGATACAGCGGGAATATTATTGGGGTTCATCATGATTTTCTCCTATAGTGAAAGGTTTACGAAAATCGGTCACTTAAAAAATAAGCTTTCATGATGAGAATTTACTGAGGGAATAATGAGAAATTGGTTAGGTACTGTAGGCGAATTATATACGCGTTGAGCGTATATAATTAACCGTACAGAACCTTATGCCGCAAAGCCACTGAATATCAATTTTTCCGGCTTTGCCGGCTTAGATGTTCACGCTTTATTTTACCATTTTCACGAGCCCGTAGTCGCGCTAACGTATTTATTGCACTATTCTAACTTATCTCTAACACTATGTATCTAATTTTTTATATCTGAAAATCGGGATTGCATTTTTAGCTTTCTTAACAGGAGAAAATGATGCGGAAGAAAACGCGATTGTGGAACTACTCTTCGCTGTTGATCGCGGCGGCGCTCATTACGGCTTATTCTCATTGTGACAAAGCCACCGGAAATTTGACTCCTGATCCGCAATCGGCAGTGAATATACCTCCGCCGCAAGGAAACTTTTTCTGCGACGCGCAGGAAATGCTGACGACGAAGGATTCAATCGTCATCTTTTCGAACACCTGTGACTGTGTCCATGATTCGTTGCATCCGGCCATTATCAGGAAAGCCTATCATTATGTCTTGGTAGACTCCTTTTTAACGTTTACCCTTTTAGGCAAATGCTCCGGGGTCTGCACGACGAGCTTTTTCGCGGGCTTCAGCAGATTATCCGGTTCCGGTCTTGCGGGCAATTGGCTGTTTAATTCGGTTTGGACCACATTCAGCGGAACTCCTGCAAAGGCGGATTCCATGACGGCCGATTCCGGTAAAAAAGCCCAAATCGGCGTCCGCTACAAATGGATGACCATTGACAGCGTAAAGAATACAATCAAAATATATACTGATCCGGATACTACCACCTTTACTACGGATTTCAAGAGAAACTATCAGCCTTTACTGAATATTCAGCATATCGCGGTAGACAGCGCTCAACCGAACATCGTTCAGCTGACCGGAACTAGTAATGATTCCCTTGTCATTATCAATTATTACCGGTTGGGGATTACCCTCTACCGTACTTCGGATACGACGAGATATTCGCCCGATCCCTACGTCTTTAATGCCGGATCAATGTGTCCCGCGAAAATGTTCCCTCCGTGGATCCAGGAATATATAAATGATAACAATCCATTTCCGGTTAAGTAGATTCATCACCGTTTCCATCCAGTAGATAAACGAGAATGCAATGCATGCAAAAATATTACCGGCCGGCCGCTTAATAAGCAATATCAAGGCGATCGCCTTTACGGCATTCATGGCAATGCCGCTCTTTGCGCAATTCAAAGTATCGGTTACTTCCGATACCCTAAAAAGCCGGTGCGGAACCGACCATGTCAAGCTTGTTTTCATCGCCATGGACTCCCTGTGGTATGTTGATTTTTCAGAATCAAATCCGAAGCCCAGGACCATACACGGCATTTCGGGCGTCCCCTGCACTCCGGCGCTTTCGCCCGATGGAAATTATATCGCCTATGTTACGGGAGTGGGCAGCCCTCCGCCGCTCAGTTCCACCGCGCCCAACTCCACCGCGTGGCTGTGTTCAATAGCCGGCGCCCCGGCGCCGCGGAAAATCGCGGACATCGGTTGGTCGCCCCGGTTTGATCTTGCCGCCGCAACGCCGACCGTTATTTATGCCACCTGCGGGAAAAAAACACCGGGCATGGACACCCTTTGGAAGGGGTGCGGGAAAATGTGCGAATGGATTGATGGATCGCAACCGACGGACATCTGGACCGGGGGTTCCCTGTTCGGCGGCATGTCGTTCAACGGCCGATGGATTTGCACCGCGGACAACGGACCGGCCTATTTGCTTGACAAAACATCGGCCGCCAACACACCGGTCATGGTCCATCGCTTGCGATGGGTCAATAACAAAACGAAAACCGATACCCTTGCCCCGCTTCAGGCCTGCAACCCATCGATTTCTTCGAGCAGGCTGTTTTTCGACGCAATGATGTATCTGGATGTCGGCACCGGCGATATGGCCCATAGCTACCATTCCGCGAATCTTGGCGCCTGGGGAATGCATTCACGGATCTTTATTTCCCGATCAAGCAACTCCATTGCCGGGTATTATGATATGCCCGCCGATCCGCCTCTTGTCGATAACGCCGAAAATCCGGGCGACGTCGTCATTAAAAGCTGGGAAAGTCCGCGCTGGTCCAATCATCCCTATTTCGCGAGCGCGGCGCTTTTTGTCGAACGCTCGTTTGGGGAAAAAACCACCGACAGGAACGAATCGGTTTATATGATCAATCTCAAGGATTCATCCTATTTGAAACTATTGTCCCTAACGGACACCACGGAGACAAATACACTGAGCATGGAATTCCCCTGGCTCTGGGTGGAAACCCCACAGGGTTTCGACACTCTGGAAGACCGGCAATGGCTGAACAGATCAATGGACGCAGTGCTTTGGCATCCTTCCGACAATTCTGCAAAGGCAACCGGCTACCGGATAGTTCTTATGCAGGGAAAAATTTTCAGCACCGGCCCCATGATTTCCGTTGAATTTTATTCTCTCAATGGAAAATCCATCGGAAAATTGTTGCCGGAGTTGAAAAGGTCATGCAGTATACCACGGGACCTTTTTTCAAGCGGATTGCTCTTTGGGGTTTGCGCCTTTTCCAACGGCAAACAAAGCGTATTTAAAGTGGCTGCTCTTAAATAAATAATTTGTAACCTCGTTAAAACCGGAAACATTACTATACCTTTGCCGGCTAAAAGAGACAAAAGGATATCGACATGAAGACTTTTTTCCTGTTCATAGTGGGTTTGGCATGCATCGTCTGTCCGCAGACCCTTACTCTGAATTCCCCCAAAAACGGTGATGTTTTTAGAGTGTACGACACCATGACGGTCATGTATGACGCCGATTCGGCCTATATGTTCGGCGGAAAGGCCACGGGCGTCGTCGTTTGGATTTCCGTAAACGGAAACCCCTACGGGCAATTGAAACCGGTAGAAATAAATAACGGGTATAATACCATTCCACTCAACGACCCCTTCTGGGGCAAGGCGCCGGTCGTTATTCCCGACACGGTGTATGTCATTAAATCCAATGGCGCTGAGGAAGCCATCTATACCGTTGCCGATAGCGTGCTTCTGAAGGTGATGGATTATGCGCATTATTCCATAAAAACAACGTCAAATGTGATAAAGGTGCTTGCGCCTCTAAATGCCGGGATCATTCAAGTGGCGCGTAAACCCAATCAAAACCCCGGCCGCATGGTTTTCATCCGTAACGGCATGCTGACAAGCTCCGCGGCCATCGCATCCGTAAGTTTATTCAATGTAAATGGCCGACGCATCGCGAACTATGAGCATATTGATATAAAAGAAACCGCGCCGGCCGGTCGCCTGGCGCGCGGCGCTTATATCGCGGTGTGCAGGTTTGTCGGCTCGAACGAAACGAAAGTAGTGAAAATAATCGGTTGGTAATTGTTATTTTTTCCATTTTGTTAAAAAGGAGCATGATCGTGAATGCGTTATTGAGGGATTTAGGCAAAGTCGTTGTAATGCTGGCGCTGACGCTTTCCGCGGCCGCCTCCGCGGACATTGAGATCATCGGGCATGTCATGTGCACGAAGCCCGCCATGAGTAAATACCGCGCCAATATCCCAATGCGGTTTTATTTTGCGGCAGGGGACACGGCGCTCGATAAAACGTGTTATACCGACACGAGCGGATGGTATTACGTCAGGTTCAAAAACCTGAATTCGGGAAACGTTTATTATGTAAATGCAATGGGAACGTCAAAGCAGGAGAGCCCTTACCAAAAAAGCGATTTTATTCATATTTTATTGCCTCAAACATGGTCAGGAAACGGAACCTATCAATACCCCGGTTGCGACGTATGCGGCGAAGTCGGCAGAGGTGACACTTTTGAAATCTATGCGGGGATTTCAAGCGATTTGGGAATAAGCGGTTATTCTATTATTAATGTCGCCGATTTTTCACCGGATTCAATAGCCATATCAGGCACGATTACGGAGAAAAACGATTCGACCGCCGGCCTTGACGGCGTAACGGTCAAGGCCACCTTCCGCAATTATGCCCTGGCGCACGACACGGTTCTTACAACGACTTGCGATGGAGGGTATTTCGAATTTCCGGCTTTCTTTAATGATCAATGCTATACCAAGGTCCGCCTGACCCTTTCAAAACCAGGCTATCCCGATCTTGACACGCTCATGGGTTTTCACGAAGGAATATGGAGCGGGATCACGCACAAAATAAATCCCTCGTTGAGAATGGGGACTGAAGGTCCGAAAGACCCCTTGGACACGATTGAAATCACCGGTACGGTTTCCAAAAAGGTTTCCGGCTCTACCGTGGCATTACCCAAAGCCGTTGCAGCCATTTCATTGGCTTTCCTTCCCGATTCCACGACATTCGGCCGCATTTTTATAGACACGACAAAGTCCGACGGGACCTATGCGATACGTTTCCGAGATACGACGAAGTCGGCCAGGGTTTTTTACAAAGTTAAAATCACTGCGAACAATTACGCACCCACTTCGGATTACGACAAATTTTATAAAATAGTCGTCCCCGATACCGCGCACCGGGGAGGAAGGCTGATACTGGAAAATGTTTCCAACATCAATCTTGACACCTTGATGGCCCGGGACTCCACCGACAGTATCGTCGTGCTTGGGGCGATAAAAGATACGTCTGGCGCCAAAATCAGCGGGGCTTCGGTGAAGGTATACGCGGGCGTCGACACCTCCTACGGATTAACCCCAACTCTTCTTTCTGTGGCAGTTGACACAAGCGGAAAATACTCGGTTAAAATAAGAAATACCTCCAAAAGCGCTCATGTTTCCATTAAAGTTCAAGGCAGCGCGGGCGGCTATGCCGCGAATTTTCTTATAAAAGACACCACGGGCATTATGGCGGGCAATGCGGTCAACGATACGGTAAGAATGGCGGATTTAGTCCTGCATGCAAGTAGCAACGCGATCATTCCCGACAGCATCGTTGTCATGGGGACCATAAAAGATTCTTCAGGAACAAAAATTCTTACAGGGGCTTACGTGAGGGCAAGTTTCGGGCCGGACACGAATAATTACCTCTACCCGCTTCACGACACTGTGCAAACGGATGCAGGCGGAAAATATTCGGTCTCGCTACCTAATACCGGCAATTTGTCCCATGTTGTTCTCAAAGTGGAAAGTATTACGGACGGCTACAAGTTTAATGTATTGAAAACGAGCGCGACGATAACGGCCGGCGATGGAAAAAACGATACGATAAAAATAGCGGATTTAAAGCTGAACGGAAATAATATATACGGAGATACGCTCTTTGTGCGAGGGTCGATTTACGATTCCATCTCCACAGCGCAACCCAAACGGGCGGTCGTTGGAGCAACGGTTAAAATATATATTTCGGCAACCTTCGCTGATCTTCAATCCGGGACGGGGTTCTCCATTTCGAAAACGACCGATTCAAGCGGCCTTTACGAATTTAAAGCGCCGAATACTCCTTTAACGGCACGCATTTTTTGCAAAATTCAGGTAATGAAATCGAATTATAAAGATACGTCCATTATCGATACGAGCAACATTTTCCCCGGCGACTGGATAAACGATACTATAAAAGTGAACTCGAAACTATTGACTCCGATTTTCACTTCATATAGGGGAGCTATTATTCCATTGGTACGCTTTCCCGTTAAAATCTACGATCTGAGCGGACGATTGATCAAATACTTCGTCTATGAATCGACCGGATCGACCGCGGGCGTTTCGAAGTATCTTAAGTCAACCGGTATGAAACAAAAAACGTATATCATGGAAATAGATGAAAAATCCGGCATTATAAGGAAACAGATAGTCAATTTGAAATAAATGGTAACTATTCACCTTCTCACGCCCCCTCCTTAACGTTTCCCGGGGGGATTTAGGGGCGAGCTGATTAGAAATTAAGGCTTGAAACAAGCGCCTGTCGTTGAATATTCGGCGGGCGCTTGTTTTATTTTTCTCGACTGAGGCAGTGCAAAGGTGCTATTTTGTAGTTAAAGGTTCTTTGCTAAGAGGCAATTATGGATCGAGATGAAATTCTCAGAATGCTACGCGGAATCGAAAGGAAACAATATGGCAAAAAATAAAGGTAGTATTTCAAAAGCGGAAAATTTCCGGGAAATGAGTGATTTTTGGGATACTCATGATTTGACGGACCATTGGGAAAAAGGCAAGGAAGCTCATTTTAACGTATCCATAACATCAGAAGTAACTTATTGTGCCTTGGAACGTGATCTTTCGGAAAGAGTGCAGAGGGCCGCTAAAAGGCATGGTATATCCTCTGATATGCTTGTGAATATATGGCTTCAGAACAGGCTTGAAAAAGAGAAAGCAAAGTAAGCAACCGCCCGCAGTGGTATACCCACGCAATATATAAACGACCTTTCCTACAATATATTGATTTTTTAAGCGTAGTATTGTATATTGCGAATGATTAGTCGAGGATTTCCGAAGTCCTCCTAATTGAGAGGTGCGCCGCGGGTCGAAAGGTCCGCGGCGCATTTTATTTGGGCGGGTCGGATTTAAAATCTTACCTCGATGGGATCATGGCTGCTGCAACGCGCGGCAGTCGTTGAATCGGTAACGAAAGAATCCTCGAAATTGGCGTTGAAGTGCAGGACGTCGATTCCCTTTGCATACGAGGCAATCGCCGGATTGACCATGAGGTGTTCGGTCATCTGCGCCCGTCCGTTGACTATGCAGGTGTAACGCGAATCAACGGGCAGATAATCGTAGGCGTTATAAAAAACCGTTTCGCCCTTACCCGCGTTTCCGGCAACGATCGACACCGGATAATTCGCCCCGTCAAGTGTTTCCCCGAAAGCGTAATCGTTGAACTCCCCGGCGACGATCATGGGTATTGAAGGAGACGACGCGAGCGTAGCATTGATCCAGGCGCGTATCGCGTATGCCTGTGTTTTTCGCACCCGTTTGGATTGTTCGCCAATGGGCCAAACGGCCGAGAAACATGGGTTATCGGCGTTTTTATCGACCAGTGAGACGTTTACAATTACCAGCGAGGCGACGTTGATTTTAAACATCCCCACGAGCGGCTCGGCGGTTGCCAGGGGGCTATATCGCCCAAAGGCCGAATCGACGGCAGGCCCGCTCAGAAGCTTGATCGAATCGAGTTTACACAACGTTGTGTCGAACAGGAACCCATTGGTAACGCCCCGTGGATCGGGCGATCCGGGCTTGTCGACGGAAAAACCCATGTAGGTCCGGGCGGTGGCGGCTTTATAGTTGCCGCCCGCGAGCGAATTGACGCTCGCGGCAAGATCGGCGAGAATTCCCGTGTTTTCAACGTTCTGGACGCACAGTATGGCGGGCATGGAGAGCTCTTGACTAATGGCTTTGGTCATTTTCGCCAGTTTTACGGCATAATCCGGTCCGGTCATTATGGGGTCGTTTTTCCCCCAGGTGTCGAAAGTGTCGAAAAAACCTCCCATGTCGAAGGTGCTTATTTTAAGCGACCCGGCGCTTCCGCGTTTACTGATGGGGCTGAAGGGTTTTGAGGAATGGGAAAGACTCAGGGAGTCCGCCAGGGGTTGGATGCAGAGCCAACCCTTGTCGTAATCAACCACGCCGGTCATGGAGAACAAGGTGTCCTGCGCCCTAACCAGAGGAATATCGGCGGTCTTTGATCCGATCAATAAAACCTCCGGATTGTAATCGACCACGTTGGCGCTCCGGGATTCATTGATCGCGACTCGGTTGGAAAAGTAAAAACCCGAACCCGACGCTAAATTGCCGAAGGGTATGAACGCCGGTTGCCCGGAGGGCGACACGATGGCGGTTGCGGCGAACTTGACAAGCATTCCCTTATAGGCGCTATACCCTGATTCAAGCGTGGATATGTCGCCTGGGCCGTTTCCGATGTTGGAAATAAGCGCCGGGGCGGGCAGGCCGTGGTTATTGGTCTCAACAACTATGGAATCGACACAGGCAAGCCGCGTTGAAGTGAGGTAATTGGGTGAAGCTTGATATTCCTGGACAATGCCCTCCACCGACACGACGTTACCCTTTGCGGGTAACGCGACCGAGGAGTTCCTGGAAACGAAAATCGCATCGGAGGTCAGCGGATTGCCGTCGCCGAGTGCGTCCTGCATCCAGAAGCCCGAGGAATCCTTTTGCACGGCAGTGACCACGCCTGAGGTTTGTACGAGAAGATTAACATTGGGCGATTGCGATCCAGGACCCTGAATTTGGGGAATGGTCAGCGCCAGGGGATTGCTGTTGCCCGGAGCGCCGAACAGGATCGTGGCGGAAGTGTCGGTATGCCCGGAAAAATCGCTCACGATTGCTTTTACATTATAAAAGCCCGATTGCATTGGGTTGAAAGAAAAGGAGAAAAGCGAATCCGATACCCTGTTCGCGTGGCCAAGCAATAGGGAATCATTCATGAAAACCACGTCCTTGGCGCATGGATAAGCCTTGACTTGCGCATTCAGATTAATTGCCGCCCCGGCGCTTATCCTTTCATCATGCGTATACGTGGGAATGTGCGATGTAATGCCTTTTATGGAATTGAGGACCGGCAAAAGCGCCAGGAAAAATTTTTTCGCCATTTTTATTTCACCGTTTTGATTGGGGTGAAAACCGTCCGGCATGAGGTCCGAGCCGCTGAATCCATGAAATTGGTCAACCAGAATGACCGGCGAATATTGTTGATTTTTTTCCGAAGCGATCTGGGAGATCAACCCATTGAGTTTTATGAGGGAGTCCGTGGACTCGTTACTGAAAGCGCCGGGAATGATTTGGCACAGCAGGACGGTTACGCGGGGATTGACCGATCGTATTGAATCGATCATTGAGCCGAGGCTTGTTTTCGATCCCTCCAATGTCGGCCAATCGGGATGGTCGATGTCGTTGGTGCCCAGGTGTATCATCACGATGTCCGCCGTGTCGGTTCTTAAAAACGAGGGGTTCCTGCAGATTTTATCATAAATATCGAAAATGGTTTTATCATGAAAGCCGTTATGATGGCACGACCATACGCTGCAATCGTAAAGCGACGCCCCGCAGGCGCCGTCTATATCGCCGCAACCGCATCGCTGCCCCACGAATTCAATTTTATCGCCGAACCCCGCGGCCACAAGACTTTCCCAGAGCCAGAACCGATAGCTTGCCATACCTTCAAATGATCCGGTAATGGAATCGCCCAAAGGCATTATTCTGACTTTCCTGCTTGTGCCCGTTAAAGCCAACGATATTGAAATGGAAACAACCGTTAAAAAAAGAATCGGTTTAAACAATCGAAACATCCGGCGCTTTTTTAAGCTGCCTGCTCGAAACAATCCCATAAAAACCTCCTTAAAATGATTTAAAAAAATTGGTAACTACTCACCTTCTCACGCCCTCTCACTAACGTTTCCCCCGTAGAAGGAACCAAATGCAAAGTCCCCCTGGGATTTAGGGGGCGAGCTGAGTAGTTATAAAAATTGTATAAAAAAATTACTTTGACCGTGTTAGGAGACAATAAGCCGGATGTGAGAAAATCATATTTATAGTATCGAAAAATGGCCCCACATCAATATTTAACGGAATACTAACGGCTTTTTAACAATGTGCATATATTTTTTTTACGTCGTTTTTATAAACCGTTAGTTGTTATTTAACCCAAAGGTGGTTTTCATGAAAAGATTTCCGTGTGAAATACTGTCCAATTTTTTATCGGTTTTTTCCCTGATACTATTCATAGGACAATCCCATGCGTCAACAAACGACATTGCAACCAGGCTTAAGGCCCTGACCGGCTCAAGCCGGGTCAAGGTCATTTTTACCCGGGATACTATCGCCCAATCGGATGATTTTCCTCCGTCGAACGATTTTTACCTGGACCAGGTGCTTGTAGGGTTCGATACCGACCTCGGTAAAGAAGACACACTTCAGAGCACGATGGCCAATTACCAGAACCCGCTCATCACCCACAACGGCGCCCGGATCGTGTACACCCAGTTCAAGGGCGACCGGCTTGATCCGGCTCACATTACCATGACCACCTATGTTACTGCATGGGGCAAGGACTCAGTTGCCAGGAAAGTTGTAACCGGCATGACCGCCTGTTTGTGGTATGACCCGGCCTTGAATAAGGAATACGTTATTTATAGCAATCAGGTGGGTGGCGGGAACGTTTACAAAAGAGATATAGACGACACGCTGAGCGATACGCTCGTGCTTTCGGGGAAACATCCGATCACCCAGTGGCTGCGCATTTCCCAGGACGGGAAGGCCTTTGCCGGATGCTTCGGCGCTTATGAAGAAGGCGCCTCTCCCATGAAAGTGATCAGGCGGGCCGATGATTCGGAAATTGTTTATAATGCCGGGGGTTGTTGGCCGACGATGCCCTACGATACCACGAAGCGTCTTGTAAAGTCGACCGACAATCATAACAGTTGGGCGGTAATGGGTACTAACGACGACCATGCGTCGGAGTCGCCCGACAAAACGATGATCGGAATGTTCAGCGAGCTTCGCATGGCAAGCTGGTCGCCTGATATTTTTCTTATCGTGGTTAATGCTCTTGCAGGGCAAAATGGGACAGGCGACATAAAAGTGGTTAAAACCGACGCCAGCCTCCTCCACGTTTTAGATACGGTAACCGTCACTCCGGCGAATGATTGGGGAAATTGTCACTATGCCGACCTTTGGGCGTCACCTCTTCCCGCGGCCACGGCAATGAAGCCGTGGGTAAAAACGGCATCGCGATTCGGGGGAAATTCCCCAACGTATTCTCGGGAAATTTTCACGCTGAGCGGCAAACGAGTTTCCGGGGAACGATTCGTAAAGGGCTTTTCGGACCTTCCTCCCGGAGTTTATATCTCGGTTGATCGCGTCAATAACCGGATTGGGCGGGTCTTTTCCGCCAGGAAGTGACGCGGGGAAGGCCGGAAATCGGCCGGATTCATAAACATATGCATGTATCAACAAAAGATCACGCTACCGTTATTATTTACTTAAGGAGAAAATATGTTTTTTAAAATCGCGCGATATGCCGTGTTGACCGTCATCATTTTTGGAGCTTATGGGGCTTCATTTTCGGATGTGTCAAAAAAAAAGACTTCGAACATCATTAAATTTACCGGCACCATTATCGACAACAAATCCCTCAAAGAACATGCCGACAGCCTCCCGGGATTTCTTTCCCATCTGCAAAAAGACGTGGTTCATGATAACGTCAGATCGGGATATTCCCTCTACTCAACCGACGGAAAAATCTATAAGCTCGCTTTTGAGACGGTCGAGGCCATCTGGAACGATCTGCGCACTCCCCGGGGCGGATCAACAATACATACCCTCAAAATTTCCGGTAATGCGAGAAAACTCGGCGCTGATACGCTTAAGATCATAGACTTTGTTGAAGTCAAGTGAGTAACAGGCTTTGCCGTCGCCCTGCCATGGACAAAAAAAACGTGGCGCGGATGCCTTGCCCTTTAATTACGGAATGTTTCACTTACCCTATTTATTAAGGAAAAATCATACATGATCGGTATTAATCGTCCAAGATTTCTTACCCTGGGAGTTATGATACTTTCCATTGCGTTTTTTTCAATCGGTTGTAAAAAAAACATAAAGCAGGCGCCGGCAGCCGCGGATCAAGCAGCCGCCGATCAATTAGTCGGCGTGTGGCAAAACCGTGAGTTCGTGCAGACGCCGACCCTGACAATCAATAAAAACGGGACGTATACTCTTTTTTTCCCCCGAAGCAATTTCAATTTCAACGGAAACTATCACATCAGCGACGACTTGATCCATGTCGTTGACTTTTACTGCGGAAAGGCCGTCCCTGGAATTTACAAATTCATCATTAAAGGCAACATTCTCTCCTTCCAATGCGTCGACGATCCGGCATGCGACCGGAACAAGTTTTTCATACAAAAATGGAATAGGCAAAAATAGCGATTCGGCATCCTGGTTTAATTAATCAAAATTGCACACAAACCTTATATTTTCTTAACAATCATAATCGATTTTTCTTTAAACAGATACATCATATAACTTCCGTCGAAAGACGGAATAGAAAGGAGAGGAGCTATTTCGTGGCTTTTGGGTTGATCAAAGGAATTCGGACTTTTGGTCGACCTTTTTCAGAGATTGGTTTTTAATGGTTTTATTTCATTACTCTCAATCAGGAGGATTTCATGGATTTCAAAGTTTTCCTTAAAAGCGCCGCGATTACCGCGTGTGCGACCGGAATGCTTTTTGCGCAGAATTGGCAGTATGGAGCAACCGTGCCTTCATGGCCGGACCACAAATCGGCCCCAGGTTGCCGTCATCTTCAGAATACCATAGACGGTGTTGAACTTTCCTATCACCATCTCCTCGATGATATCGGCCCGTCGGACAACATTACATGGGACGATGCCAATAACGCTTATTACATGGACAAAGACATTAAAGTGTATGGCCGGCTTACGGTAAAGCCCGGTAACTGGATTTACGGCGGGACCTATGCGAAACTCGATACAAACGCCGCCACGATTTCTAATTCGAACGCTTACGGCACCTCCCTCATCATTATGGAAGGTGGACAAGCGCACATGGTCGGTGGAGCCGACTCAACCATTGTCATGACCGGTTACGGAGACGATTTCCGTGATCTTGCATGCTTTGGCCCTGGCGTCAAGGGTATGTGGGGCGGTTTGATCATTAAAGGTCTGGCCAAAGTCAGTGATGGCGGTTATCACAGCACCTATCCTAAAATGGAAGGCATTGCTGGTTATCAACCCGACAGCATCAAGACCTTCGGCAAAGGCAGCAACGATGCCGACAATTCCGGTGAATATGCCTATCTTTCCATCCGTCACGGCGGCGCGGGAAGAGCCACTAACTCCGAAATCAACGGTATCAGTCTCTATGGTGTCGGCTCCGGAACCACGATGCATCATATCGAAGTCATGTCGAACTACGACGACGCCATTGAATTTTTTGGCGGCGCCGTCAATTTGAAGTACGTTTGTAATTCATTCTGCGACGACGACCAGTTTGATATTGACGAAGGGTATCGCGGGAAAATGCAATATCTGTTCTCCGTTGAATTGAATTGGATGGGAAACCGTTGCGGCGAATGGGACGGCATGAAACATTTTGCCGATCCTAACCCTACCTCCAGTCCCACTATCTGTAACCTGACCCAAATCGGTTGCGGAAAATATACCGCCAACGTTCTTGCCCTCGATACGGGAACGGAAAACCAGAACTATGGCGCGCGGTTTATTTGGCAGCTTGCCGACTCATTAAAGGGTGATTATCGCAACGTCGTAGCTCTGGACCAGGCCCGTTGGGCCTTCTGGATGAGAAACCATGACCTTGCCCCGTTCGGCCAGGCGCCTATCGGCAACGCGAATGGTCCGAAATGGTCGGGAGTTATGGTCTATCACACCAGGAACACCACGGCGAACGATAACACGGAAGTGTGGTCGAACCTCGTTTTTGACGATAACGGCCAGGCAGCGGCATCGGTTGCATGGTTGACCAATGCAGCCAACAAATGCTTCTGCAATGTTGATCCTCAGCTCAGGGGCGTTTCGCGCGAATTCAATTTCCCCGCTCTGGACCCCCGTCCTTGCGTTGGAAGCCCGGCGCTTAATTCCGCCGCGTACGTTGCCAATCCTTCCGACGGTTTCTTTGATGCGACCAACTACGTCGGCGCTTTCAGCTCTTCGAACCTTTGGTGCGACGGTTGGACGAAGCTTTCGCAAATGGGCTGCCTGTCTTCATATATGTCAACTTTCCCGGAAAACGCGGTTGTTCCTTCCAACGCAAGCTTCGACGTTTGCTATAACATCAACGATCCCACGGCCGTTCCCACCGGCGTTGCCGTAACGCTCGACGGCGTTGACGTTACCAGCGCGGTTATTCCCGCATTCCTCGCCAACAACGGCGCCATGCCCTGCGGCGGCACGTATCTCAAGATCCCCAGCGTTCCTGCCAGCGCTCTTGCCGGCGTCACCGGCTCTCCCGTCTATAACTACTTCGGTCTTCATACGCTCAAGACCGCTGTAACGCTTGCAGACGGCCGGGTCCTCAACGGTATCACGCGGCTCAAGGTTTCCAACTAAACCTTTTATCCTGCCTTTTTGCTCCGCGGCCATCTCCCGGCCGCGGGCCTTTTTCCCCCAGGACATTCCGATGCGAAACAACCAAACAAAGATAGCGCCGCTCCTGACAGTAGTTGCGCTTTTATTTTTTCCCGCGAATACTTCCGCCGCCTTCAGGGCGAGCGTGTTTCTTGACAATGTTAAAATCTCCGCCGACCGCGTCGCCATGGCCACGGAGCAGGCGCAGCGCATGAGCATATGCGGCGATACCGCGCGAATTTATTTGTATTTGGACGATTTCCTGGAGATCAATAAATTTTCCGGAAGGGCGGATTCGGAAAATGCCTTGGGGAAGGACCCGGAAAAAAGCGTGATTCTTGAAGAAATAACCATGCAACACGTCAACATAGGGAAAGACGCAAGCGCGGCAACCGTGCTTTCCATGAAATTCTCCAACGGCCGCGGCTCAATGCTCCCCCAGAAAGTGCTGGTCAATCTTCAAAACAGGCAAGGCGATCTGACAAGGCCCGTCATTGTCAAGTTCGTGCAGGGCGATTCAATAAAGCCCCAGCAGCTAAGCTTAACGTCTACGGGATTTGCGGCGAATGGCGGGGTCAGAAGGCTTGACAGTGTTAAAAACAATCCTCTGGCCGGAGACAGCTCGACGAAGACTGATGTGCGTAACGAACCGGGCGCGTCCTGGAATACTCCCGCAGTCAATCCGCAGCCGATAAAGGACCAAAATGCCGTTGCCTCGTTTTCAGGTGTTTTAGCGCCCATGAACATGCCCGATGGGAGAAACAATCAGACGCCGGGATGTTCGGGGAATTTCGCCCACGCTCTTGGCAATCCTTCGGGAAGCGGTTCATCTTCATTTTCCGGCTTTGGCCAACATCCTCAACAATCGAATTCTCCGGCGTTTTCCGCCAACCGGCAACCTCGGTTTCAGTCATTGAACCTACCACGGCCCGCGCAATAATAAACCCCTCCGGTGAACTAAATAAAAATGTAACGCATTCCTAATTTAATCGTAACAATTGAAAATGATTTTAATATACCGTTGTTTACGTACCTTCGACATCATTTTCAAGCAAGGAGTTTTATCATGGCGCACATGTTTTCCAAAATGGTTTTTTTCATGGGGCTGGCCCTGGCCTATGCCTGGTGTACGGATAATGTCATCATTACCGGAACCGTTGTCGATTCGGCGACGGGTACGCCGATTCAGGGAATGCGGGTTACGTCTATGCCTTCGTTTCTGGGCGGCGCCAGCGCTGTTGAAACATTAACAGATGCGAACGGAAAATACCTGTTGAATAATTCAGGCACTCTCAGCGGTTCCATTGTAAACGCCTATATAGTGTCCACGAGCTATCCCAACGCCTATCAGTATATTACAGGAACGGTCCCGGCAAGCTTTTCCACATCAAGGTCGGACGGAGTTGCCGATACCTTAACGGTTCCCATTAAGATTCTCTCAAGAACGCCCCCGCCCGACACCCTCGTTATAATCGGGAAAGTCGCCCGTGATTCGGTGGCGAACCCCCTTGCGAACGTGGTGGTCAAATGCGTTTCACCATCGAACAGTTTATTCTTCCCTAACCCGAGCGTTTCCTACGATACATTGCGATTGACGACGGGCTCTGACGGATCGTTTTCTTTTCGCGGTTTGAATATCTATGCGATCAACGGCGGGGCTTTTACGGCAACCCTTCCTGCCGGATTTGACCCAATAAAAAACAAACTCCGCGTGACCAAGACCGCCTTTACCGCAGACACGAACCATTCGACACTGTCGGATGGGAAAACCGATACGATCATTGTTCCCCCGATTATCCTTGCTTCGCCGACGCAGGTGATTGGTAATGGTTTCCGGGCTATCAACAAGATTAAGGCGTATCCTGTAACCCCGGTCTCGGTTTCCATTTATTCAATCGACGGACGCCTTATCAGGAAACTGGATAACGTGAAAATCGAAACGCTTGACAATAGCCTTTCGTCTTTGCATATATCAAATAATAAGGCCCTCATCGCAGTGTGGCGGCAAAACGGAACGAACCATGCAAAACGAATAATGAATATGACACGCAATAAAAACTGAACGTTCTCATTATACAACGAATTTGTCATCAAGATCATTCCAGGGGCTATTTGAAAGGGCCCCTGAAATGCAAAATAGTATCGACTTGAACCTAACCCGCCTAAGGGCGGATAAGTCTCTGTACGCAGGAATTATATACGCGGGACGCGTATATAATTCAGCTACAGAGACTAAAACCATATCACCTTTAAGGAAAACCATGAAAACAATACTCGGCGCGATCGTGCTGTCTTTTTGCCTTTCCTTCGGCGCGGAAAACGGCAATTCCTATATTGGGCTCAAGGAAAAAACCGCATGGTCATTCAGGATGAACGATCGCCTGACGATCATTCAAATAAAAAATAAAGAGCATCTTGGGGGAAAGCAATGTTATAAGGTCGAATGGCGCATGGAAAGCGCCGACAAGCCGGCCATGCGCTCCGAGTTCTGGTATGCCAAGGGAGACAGCGTTTTCAGCGCGGGAATTGGCGCTTTCGGGACCGTTATCGTTTATCCCCAGCCGATGTTAATCATTTCGGAAACGACCAAACCGGGGGATTCATGGAAATTCGTCAATGGGAAGGGCGCCTTTTCCGACACGGTGGTCTACAAAGCGGAAAGTTACGACTCCGTGTATTTCGGCGGAAGCAAAATCATCGCGCTTAAAATTACCAGAAACGGCAGAAGCCCCGTTCAAACACGGTGGTTTGCCAAAGGTCACAGCATAGTTCTGGAAGAAACCGCCGACGCTGCGGCGCCCTCGCCTTTTCAGCAGGAACAGTCTTCAAAGCCAGTTTCATTCAGTCCCAAAACGGATTCGACAAAAGGCCCATTTCAATCAGCTAAACCGAAATAAACCCAAGCGCGTCAATCAACCAAGGAAGCTCCGCAGAACGGACAAACGCGGAGGTTGAGAAAATCATTGATTACTTCCGGAATTCCATCCGTCCCGTCATCCATTGCGCTGCAATTTTCACCCTCAAGCTCCATAACCAGTTTTAATTCCTCGCAGCAGTAGCTTTTAGTATATCCGTCCGGCGGCGTTTCGGCGTTCATTGAAATCGCTTTAGTAAATATTATAAAAAATACAAACACGCTTTTATGGTAATAATATTCACTGCGACGATTATGATTTGATGTGGTTATCGTTAAAAATCGGTTAATAATCGTAGGTAGAGACGCAACACGCTACGTCTCTACATGAAAAAGTTATTTCTAAACTATCTAGTTGAATTCTAACGAACTTCTTATCGTTAACAAATGGTGATAATCAATTTTTAATAGCGGTGATTATAAAACGCCGCCTTGGGCGGGCGGCGCCTTTCGGGCTCCTTGTTTTCGCCATGCCACGAAATGAAGCTACGAACATAAAAGGTACTTCATTATGGCGCAGAGCGGGGAGTACTTAGCGGGGCCTGCAAAGGCCCCTTTTTATATATGCCATGCAATAATTAGAAAGGCTATCTCCTTGCACGCCATAAAAAACCTGATAGGCCAATCCATTGGCTTGGGCCTTTCAATTCTTCCGAATTCGTTTTTTAAACCATTTATCAGGAAAATTCCGCTGAGTATCGGAAAAAACATCAGAATAAATCCTATTGTCGAAACCGACTTCATGGCGACCCGATTTCAATTATATACGAACAACGACATCGTCGCCAAATCCTTGTACTGGGGAGTAAACGAGGGGCTTGAGCCTGAAACCTTCAAAGTACTCAAGGATTTGCTGCCATATTGCAAAGTAATGACGGACATCGGGGCGAATATCGGTCTCTACGCGATATTCATGGCTAAAAATCAACCGCAATCGGAAATATTCGCTTTTGAGCCGGTTGAGGTAATATTTAATAGACTTCAACGGAATATCGCATTGAACGGTCTTCCTCAGGTTCATTGCATTCACAAGGCCGTATCGAATGTCGCGGGGCATCTACAGCTCAGGATGCCCAAGGGCGGCGACATTCCTTCAGATGCTTCATTGATAAAAGATTTTCATTACAAAGACGATGAATGCATCCTCGAAACCATCGAGTCGGTCACCCTCGATTCATTTGTCAAAGAGAACGGAATTAATAAAATCGATTTGATTAAAATCGATGTTGAAACCGCGGAGCCGCTTGTTTTTAAAGGGGCCTCGGAAATCCTCAAGTCGCACCGGCCGTTCATCATCAGCGAAGTCCTTAAGAATTGCGTTGAGACGGAACTGATTCCGATTTTTAAGGAAAATGATTATCTCAATTACTGGATCTCGAAAAGCGGGTTGGTATTTCAGGATCATCGAATTGATGCCGATCCAACATATGCATGCCGTGACTTCCTTTTTGTCCCTTTTGAAAAAGTTTCATGCATTGGGTTAACCACCTAGCGGGGCCTGCAAAGGCCCCTTTTTATTTTTGAAACCTCAAAGCCCGGTCAAAATACTGGTCATCAGCTAATCTCAAATACATTTCTATCGGTATATTAACAGAATTCTAATAAAAGACTGCTATTTTATCGGTTTGCGGTTTTATCCTATAAAAAGCATTAACGGTAAGTATCAGAGGAGTTTCAGCGCATAGCCATGGTTTTTTCATCACATATTTTTCTTTTTTATTTCCTTCCTATTTTTCTTATCATTTATTATCTCCTGCCGTTTAAATGGAAGGGAATTTATTTCAGGAACAATTTCATAACCGTCGCAAGTTACGTCTTTTATGGCTGGCTCGTGCCGTGGTTCGTTGTCCTTATGCTCTTGTCAACCACATGGGACTATATTTGCGGTAAAATCATCACGACGCCCGGGCAGGTACAATGGAAACGCAAGGCCGCGCTTATTACCGCCATCGTCGGCGACATGGGCCTTTTGGCGTTCTTTAAATATTACATGTTTACAGTAGAGAATATAAACCATATTCTCCAGGTGTTCGGGCTGGGCCCCCACTACTTTGCCATTATGCAGGTACTCCTGCCGTCGGGAATATCCTTTTATACGTTCGTAGCGCTGAGCTACACCATTGATCTCTATAGGGGCGAAGCCAAACCGGCAAGAAACTTTCAAACGTTTTCATGCTTTATCGGGCTTTTCCCCCATCTCATAGCGGGTCCCATCATCCGCTACCAAACGGTTGCCGACCAACTGGACGAGCGGCAGCATACGCTGCCGAAATTCACCAGCGGCGCGGCCATTTTCTGCCTTGGAATGGCAAAAAAAATCATCCTCGCCAATTCCGCCGGCAGTATCGCCGATGCTGTTTTTTCGGCGGATAATCCGGGAATGATCAATTCGTGGTGGGGAATCCTGGCGTATCACTTCCAAATTTATTTTGATTTTTGCGGCTATTCCGACATGGCCGTAGGCCTGGCGCGGATGTTGGGTATCGAATTCATGAAAAATTTCAACGCCCCGTATCTCTCCGAAAGCATTACGACGTTCTGGCGGCGCTGGCACATTTCGCTTTCGTCCTTTATCCGCGACTATCTCTATATTCCTCTGGGGGGTAACCGCGCGGGAGTTGTTCGCACGTATTTCAATCTCGTTTTAACGTTCTTCTTATGCGGACTCTGGCATGGCGCGAAAATGACTTTTGTCGTATGGGGAGTATATCAGGGAGTTTTTTTGATTTTGGAGAGGGTCATCGGAAAAAAAACGCTTTACGCATGGGCCCCAAAACCCTTGCAATTGTTGCTCACCAACATCATCGTCCTTTTCGGATGGGTAATGTTCAGAGCGCCCACGATACACTCGGCGACAACCTACTGGAGTTCGATGCTCGGGTTCATCCGTCCGACATTCTCGTCAATGGCGCTTTCATCGGAAATATTTTCTCCCCGTCATGTCGTTGAAATGGTTTTGTGCGCCGTCTTCGTTTTTCAACCGATGCAAGCGCACGAGCTGGTCAAAACGCTCAACCCGGGGAAATTGGCTTTTTGCGGTGTGATGCTGATTATCGCCATCATGACCATGTTTACACAAACGTATAATCCGTTTCTTTATTTTCAGTTCTGAACACGACTAAAATGTTAACCTATCGGTATAGATCATGAAACGCGAACATTATTTACTATTCCTTGTTTTTTTTCTGGCGATACTATTCTCCGTTCCGCTTGTCCAGGCATTTTCCGAACTGCGGGAAAAAAACGCGATTCAGGCGTTGGATTTGGCGACCGATGCGTTGATTACTCCCTATAAGCGATCACAAAAATCGCACGAGCTGGCGCGACAACTAGCGCGGCAAGCAGGCAAATTGGATAAAACCTTCGGGGACCGGTCGCCATCGGACACCAGCGCGATTACCGATTCCATCTCGCAATTACTTGACAGCGCAATCGTGGCCATCGGCGATTTGAAAAAAATCGCATCCGCGATCAACCGTTACGTTTCCTCCGATTCATCGACTGAGGACCTTTCGGTCATTTCCATCTGCGGCCGCGACCTGGACACACTAGGTGTTCTCTCCCGCGCGCAATCGCCGGTGGCATCCTTGCAACGCAGGGCGCGCAAGGTGGCCGGCGAGACAAAGGCCTTGGCAGGGAGGTATCCGGCAAAAAATATCCTTGATGGGGTATGGCTGTCAATCCTCAATCTACCGAACATTTTCTGGGACGCACGGTACCTTCGGCCTTACGAAAAGGAAATGGAAAACGCTTCACTTTTCGCGCGCGGCGCCAGGCCGGTCATGCATTTTCTACGGTATGCTTTATTCCGTGATTTAGGGGAAAAGGCAATTGCTGGAAAGTCAACCTGGTTTTTCTATAAACCGGATGTCCAATATATTTCAAAGCCCTATATTACCGATTCGCGCAATTTTGCCGATCCTTCATCGAATGTCGTTGACCCCAATTTACTGCGGTCCAACGAAGAACCGATACAAAAAATCCTCAATTTCCAAAAACAATTAAAAGACATGAATATTGATTTATTGGTCGTTATAGCGCCCGGCAAGCCGAGCATTTATCCGGATATGCTGGCGTATTCTAAAATTGCGGCAAACTCCTCCGGCGCCGTTTCGCCATCCCTGCGGTTTTTGGCGGACCTTCGCGAGAAAGGCGTGGATGTCGTCGATCTCTTTGGCCCTTTCGCAAGCGAGCGCGCCAACGACGCAATCGTCGGCGATTCTTTGTACTTGCAAAAAGACACGCACTGGAAAGCCAGGGCGCTTCGCCTTGCTTCGCATTGCGTTGCGGAAAGGATAAAGCAATATCCATGGTTCGTTCCCGGAACTTCTGAATTCGCGCTGGATTCGCTCATCGTTCATCGTGAGGGAGATATCGGCGTCATGACAACCTTGCCCGCGTTCAAAATAGGGGAGCTTTTGCATTCCTTTCCGCCGGAGCCGACAAAATGCTACCAGGTGTTTTCGGTGAAGCGGGATGCAACCGGCATAGAAAGCAGACATCTCTACAAGGACGAATTTTCCTCTTCACGAATCCTGATTCTAGGGGACAGTTTTTCCCGTATTTACCAAACCGACGAACCAAGGGGAGCGGGTTGGATAGCCCATTTAGCTTATGAACTGAAGCAGCCTGTTGCATCGATAGTCTCTGACGGCGGCGCCTCTACCCTGGTCAGGCAATCGTTGGCTCGACGCCCATCAATGCTTAAAGGCAAAAAACTGGTCGTGTGGGAATTCGTCGAGAGGGACATCCGTTTCGGGGCCGAAGGTTGGAAGGATATTGAACTGAAAATGTAGAACTTAATCCCTGAAGTCTCACTACGGGGGATAAACGGGGGCGTAAGGCGGGAAAGGACCCCATTAATGATTCATTTCCGAATAGTAGTATTCCTGTCCATGATAGGTGTTTCGTTCGTTCCCGGTTTTTGCGCGCCCTACGAAAATCTCGTCAAAAACTTTTCACGAAGCAAATCCATTGCAATGGTCCGTTTGATTCGACGCCCGACGCTCGCGAATTTGGACTATGCCGCGTATATCAATAATCCCATTCGTTTTGATCAGGCTTCGTACAAACCCAAACAAACGAAAAAAATATCCATAAAGGATATGGCTTTTGATGGCGCGCTTATCGGGGCGTGCGACGCGATTGAAAAGACCCCGCTCACGCAGGAAGAAAAAGAAAATCCCCTTGCCTGGGTCCCCCTGCAGAACCATTTGTGGCAAAACGTAAAAACCAACGCTTTCGCGCTTATCGCAGGAAAAATAAACGGGTATAAATGGTCCGACAAATCCATCGCAAAACCTTATCAGGAAGTCGTCGCCGCTTATCTTCACGGAAGCGGAAAAGAAACGCAACTCTGGGTACGGGTTGAGTTTGCTTCCTGGGTAAATTTCATGGAAGGCGTGAGCGACAATGACCATAACGGCCAAAAGGAAATTTACGGCAGGCTGTCGATAGCATCGATCGATACGGCTATTGTTGACAAATCGATCACCTGGATACGCACGGAGTATATGGCCGGAATACTCACCTATGAGGAAATAACCGACTGGGCCAATGTTCTTGCTTCATATTGGTATCCTACCTTGAACACCGACATGGTCGATGTGTCCTCCGAAAAAAAATGGCCGCCAAGCGACGCGCCGCAAGCGCTGAAAAAGGAACTTAACGGGCTTGTCGTGGATAATCCGGCCGCGGTCATCTGCGGCAAGCCTTTTGGGAAACCGTTGTATAATGTTTTCGTTGTTGAAAATGTAAAGGCAACGGAAAAAGCGCCGGAGGGCGCGGCAACTGCCGATACCGCGCCCGTCATCCATCGGGTGAAAGATTCGTCGGTTTCCCGAAACTTCGAGGAAAACCGCCTGAGGTTCGCCGCTGAGCCTGCGGCCCATGGCGGTGATTATTCCGCCTGGGAGCGGGAAAACGCCGAAGCCTATTCGGTTATTAACGCAATGATAATTAAACTTCCTTCAGACCAAATGGGGATTGAAGGAACTGACGGATGGCTGTTCTTCCGCAAGGAGATAAGTTATATATTGGGCGGGGACCTGTTTAAGCAGCCCGAGGATAAAAACCCGATTCCCCATATCGTGGAATTTCATAAACTCTGCGCGGACCACGGCATCGATCTGTTGTTCGTGCCTGTCCCTAACAAATCCGACGTTTACTTTGAAAAACTCTCGGCCGACCTTCCGCAAATTAAATCCTTTGTAAATCCCTACGGCAGAAAGTTCCTTCGCGATCTACAGGAATCGGGCGTTGAAGTCATCGACTTATTGCCGGGGTTTCTCAAGGCAAAAGAAGACGACGCAAAATCGTATGAGGCCCTCTATCAGAAACATGACACCCATTGGACCAACAGGGGGCTCCAGATAGCCGCAGAGATGATCGCCAGGCGGATGAGAGAGTATCAATGGTTTCCCGAAGCAAAAAAAACAAGGACATCCTATTTAATCCACGATACCACCTTTGTAAGGCAGGGGGATATTGTCGACAAGCTTCCCGAAAACCGGCGCAATAATTACCCGCCGGTACTATTACAGGCCAGTCAGATTCGCACGACCGATGGGCGGTTATTTAGGCAAAACAACCCGGCTGCGCCGGTCCTTTTAATCGGCGACAGTTTTACCGGGGTTTTTGAAATCGTCGATTGCAAGTCCGCCGGAGTGGGCGCGAATATTGCGGCGTTGACCTCCATCCCGGTTGACATTATAACATCCTGGGGCGGCGGGCCGCTGGTGCGGGATAAAATGCTTCGCTCCAGAAGTAACGATCTTGGCCGTAAACGTCTGATTATATATATGATGGTTGCCAGGGATTTGTTCGATTATGCTCAAGGGTGGAATTAGGAATCTGGAATCTGGCAACTGGTAACTTAAAAAAAAGGAGGATCTATGACACGAAAGATGGTTTGTTTGGCGATGGCGGTTGTAGTCGGCATTGCCTTGGTCAACGCACAAATGCCGGATGTAGGAACCGGGGTTTCTCCTTCACAAAAGGAGCAGCAGGCCCTATCGGCTCTTAAAGGGAAAATCACCGGGGAAATCGTCTGGTCAACATCACGGGCGTCCGGTAAGCATGATTTGTGGATCATGAACGCGGACGGAACGAACCAGAGGCCGCTTACCAAGGGAGGAAACGTCGATTGGTTTCCAAGGTTCTCGCCATCCGGGGCCAAAGTGGTATTTACGCGCAGCAAGGTGGGTTGGGTCAATGAAATGGACGCGGAATATAATGACAAATGGGATGTCTATACGATAGCCGCCGACGGGACCGATGAAAAGAAGGCCGCTGAAGACGCGACCTGGGCGACGTGGCGACCCGACGAGAAAACGATCCTCTTTTCCCGCAGAAGTAAAGTATTCACGAAAAACCTGGAAACCGGGGCCGAAGACATGGTATTTGACGTAGAGGCGGTGTTCAATAAAAAAGGCGTCATTGCCCAGGAGCCGAACATGTCTCCAAATGGTAAGTGTCTCGCTCTGACGCTTCGGGGGACCATGCGCGAAACGGGGATTTGGAATTTCGATAAAAAAGAATGGTATAAAACCGGCGGGGGTTGCCAGAGCGACTGGTTTCCTTCAGGCAAAAGGGTATTGCGCATGAATGAAGGACAAGGCAATGGCGGCACGGAAGTTCTTGCCTTTGATCTTGATGATAACGGAAAACCGATCGAAAATATCGGAGGCCTCTCCTTAAATCCTAAATGGCGGTTCATGGATTTGCCCGGCCGCCGCTCGCACGAATATTTCCCCAAAATGGACCAAACCGGACAATGGCTCGTCTGGTGCGCCACGCAAGTCGGCCATGAACACGATCTGGCCGATTACGAGGTATATATCTGGGACATCAAAACGGACAAGGAAAAGGGACCGGTGCGTATTACCTTCCACACGGGAAACGACCGGTGGCCGGACATTCATACGGGAAGCGTTGAGAATAAGGCCGTTCCCTCCGATACGATTACCCCGCGATAAATTCCCCTACCCAAAAAATGGGCGGGTTTTGAACCCGCCCTTATAGTGACTTAATCGGATCATAATGAACAAACGTCAAAATGCATCATTTACACATGACCATCAATTCAGACGGATTGCGCGTCCTTGGATTGAATAATTGATCGGCTGTGCCTGTGCTTGAATAAACGTTACCAGCGCATCTAAATCAATAGGGCCGTTGACAAGATTGGTCCCATTGCGAAGCGCCGTGAAATTATCGCCTCCGCCGGCAAGAAAATTATTGACCGTCATCGAATAGGCGGCGTTTCGGTCAATCGCAACGCCGTTTTTACGAACTTCGACGATTCGGCCGCCCACGGGCGGGTTATTGTCCCACGTGTAGCTGAAACCCGAGATTTGCAGCATTTTGATGTATGGTTGACCGGCCCATTGTTGTTCGAGAAGGTCATATAACTGTTGACCGGTAATATTCATTTTGACCAGATAATTGCTGAAGGGTTGAATGGTATACAATGTTCCCCAAGTAATAGTCCCCGCAGGAAGGTCCGCGCGTATGCCGCCCGGATTGGTCATGGCGAAATCGGTCACCATCGCAGCGCGATGCGCGTCGGCGATAAGGTCGCCCAGCGAAGATTCGCCGGCGCTATTCTGCGTGGCGGAGATGGCAGCGTTCGTTGAACCGATGACGCGACTGGTTAAAGGCTTGACTTTTAGTATACAGGTGTCGACGCCGACCGCGATGATCGGGTCAGGGGTCAATCCCGGCCCCGCGTCGCCATAGGTGGTGACGATCTGGGCTTTCTTTGCAATGATGTCACGAGAGTCCTTGTCGACCGTACACACGATTTCAGCGTAGGCCGTTCCCTTTGAATAGGCTTGTGTCAGCAACATTTTATGCCCGTTTTTATTGGCGACAAAGGCATTGGTAAAGCTGTGCGAATGCGCGGTGCACACGACGTCAACGTCGTCGTCGAACCCTGAGACGAGGTTAACGATATCGGAAGTAGGCCCCGCTTTGAGCGTGTCGGTCCATCCGGCGTATGAGGTTTGGCTGCCGCCCTGATGTAACAGCACGAAAAATGCATGAATTCCGAACATGTCGCGAAGCATTGACACATAATAATTAACGGTCTTTACCTCGTCGATGAAACGAAGACCCGCTACCGCAGTGGCGGAAACCATGGTCGGCGTTTCCTTGAGCACAACGCTGATGAATGCCACGGGGACGTTGATACCCGGGACGGTCTGAATGTTAAAGGGATATTGTATTGGAAAACCCGTCGCGGAGTCCGTCATGTTGGCGCAGATGACCGGAAAATTCGCGCCCTTCCAAGGGTCTTGAAGGAATGGGCCGTTCGCATGGTTGCCGCCATTAAGGATGCGCTTGAGTTCGGGAATTCCTTCGTCCAACTCATGGTTGCCTATTGCTCCGATAACGGGCATTTTAGCGGCAAAGTAATTCATGAGCATGATTGCCGGTTCGTCCTGCATCAAGGCGCATTCAGGCTGCGAAGCGCCGACAAGATCGCCTGCCTCGACGATCCCGCAACAATTTTCCCACCCGCTCGCCGCCGATTCGAGGTAGGAAGCAAGTACGGCAGCGCCGCCGACAGGTCTGCCCGAAACTTTCTGACCCGTGGTTATCTGACCATGCAGATCGTTAATGGCCAGTATTTTTATATCCACCGTGTTCTGAGCAAGGGCCGCTCCGGCGCACCAAAACAACCCCACGACCACGGACATTGTCAGTTTACTAAATGATAAAATCATACAAACCTCCTAGAATAAAAAGTTAAAAAAAGTCAAGTCCTCAAGATCTTTATAACCAAAAATCTAAAGTCAATAGCGTTTGGTAATTGAAGCGAATGCTAAAAAGTTCGTGCATACGCAAAAAATGTTAAAGCGCCATGTTTTGCTGCTAATAATATGAAAAATGGATGTTAGAACAAAATGAGGGTAGTACTAGAATTGTCAATAATCTGACGATCGGACCGAGGTTATAAAATTATACCGGAATTTCAGGCCGGATGAACAACGGCTTGCAAAATGTATTTCGTAGCTGGATTGCCCGACACCGCATGTTTATGTACTGTGACGGGGAGGCATCAGACCGTTGGCCGTCTGTGCTTGGGGCACTCTTCTGTCTTCGCGCACATCTTCATTTTTATCTCTGAGAATTTGATTGTGCCTGATGACTCAGAATTAAAACCACCCGCTTTTCCAATTCCTTCGGCTCATCCCAAAAAATACTATGAGCTGATTTCTCGAAAACGATGAGCTCTTTGCCAGCCGGAGCGTTTAATTCCATATAGTATTTCTCGACTAATGAAGTTGGATTATTCATATCATTTTTACCTGACATGAAAACTACGGGTACATTTATCGTTGGCGCCAATTTGCCTAAGTCAAGATGAACGACTTCATACCACATTGTTTTCAGGGATCTTGCCGAACCGAGTGGCCAAAGAAGAAAGTCAATAAATGAATATTCTTTAGAGAGCCAAAGACTCGATACCTCATGTGCATAGCTCGTTTTTGTAGAGTATATTCCGTTATACTTTAGCAGATACTTTCGCTCGACCATAGTTTGCTTAAACAGTTTTGTAGGGTCATTGAAATTGTAGATGATGTTATTCAGTTTTTTTGAAGCAACTAAGTCATTCCGGTTATGTGCCTCTTTTTGTACATACTCCAAAGAAAGTTTTTCACCCTGAATTCCCTCTACCATTTGTGCGATACTTATAAAGCACGAATAGTCTTCGGGATATTTCTTACAGAGTAGAATTCCCAAAGCAGTTCCCCATGAAAAACCTATTAAACATATACGATCGACACTAAATTGACGTTTTAATATACTTGTCAACTCATGAGCATCACTTACCATTTGATCAACGGTCAAATATTTCGTTGAAGCAAACGGATCAAATGACTTTCCAGCTCCTCGTTGATCCCAGGAAACTACAACGGCATACTTTTCAATCTCAGGGCAGCAAGTATGGATTAAAGACATATTGGCACTCCCTGGACCTCCGTGTAAAAAAAGAAGTATCGGTTTATTGCCAGATGTATCTGACGCGCTTATGGAAATAGCTTGTTTGACACCATTAATGAAGTACCATTGTACCTTGAGTCGCGGTGTCACCAAAGAATTTTCTCGAATCATAGATGTTCCGCCATATACATTAAATGTAAAGTACATCGGAATTGCAAATAAAAAGAACAAACATTTTTTCACACAAATCATTTATTAATCAAACCTTCAATAAATGAAATGTTATCTGTGATTGAGCGTAAGAACGAATGATGTCAATTGAGGATGAATATGCACGTGGAGTATTGTGCGTTTGCTTTGGTCCTCGGCATTGGGGTTTGCACTTCAACCCTCACCCCTTGACTTCCATGAGTTTTTGCTTGAGTTCGCCTTCCATTTTCTTGAGCTGCTCTTCTGCCTGGGCGCGCTTCTGCCTGCCGTCCTGCTGGATTTTAAGGGTTTCTTCGATGGTGGAAATAAGGTCGGTATTTACTTTCTGCAAGGTCTCGATGTCCACAATGCCCCGCTCCGACTCCTTGGCGATTTCGATGGAGCTGCCTTTAAGCATTTCGGAGTTTTTCTTGAGAAGCTCATTGGTAGTGTCGCTTACTTCCTTTTGAAGCGAAAGCGATTTCTTTTGCCGAAACAGCGTGATGGCGATAATGACTTGGTTTTTCCAAAGCGGAATGGTGTTGAGGATTGATGTCTGGATTTTTTCAACGAGCAGTTGGTTATTGTTCTGGATGAGCCGGATTTGCGGCGCGGTTTGAATGGACACCATACGGGAGAGTTTGAGGTCGTGGAGCTTTTTCTCGAAACGCGAAAGGAACTGCTGCATATCCTGCAGTTTCTGGGCGTCGAGCGGGTCCTGGGATTTTTCGGCCCTGGCCTTGAATTCAGGGATAACGGTCTTGTCAAGTTCGGCCAAAAGCTGCTCCCCGGCAATGATATACAAGTCAAGCTCTTTCAGATAGTCGTAATTTTTCGCAAACAGGTTGTCGAGCAAGGTAATATCCCGCATAAGTTGGTTGCGCGATATGTCAAGTTCGTTGGTAATTTTTTCGATTTGGACCGACAGCTTTTCATAGTGCTGCACGAATTTTTGGGCCGCATTGACCAGGTTGCCGATAAGGGGAATGGAAGCGAAAGGACTTTTCGCGGACAAACTTCCCACGTTGATGTCTTTGATTGTCAAAAGAAGATCGCCCAAGGCGTTCCCGACATATCCGGCGTCTTTATTGCGGATTTCCGACAATATGGTGTCGGAAAAATCGGCTATTTTCGTTTGGGCGCCCACGCCGAATTGAAGCAGCGCCTGGGTGTCGTTGATTCCCACGCTTTTTTTGATCGTTTCGACCTTCGCCTTCTCTTCCACGCTCAGGCTATCGTAGGGGACCAGATCCTGATTGATTTTTGTCAAGGGTTCCATGATTCGTCCTTTAGTTATTGTTTTATGGCGTTCATGATTGTTTCAAGAGTGCTTGCTCCGGGTAACGGGATGACCTGATTGATCCGCTCCGGAATGCCCACCACCGACAGCACGTGGGGATCGTTTTGCACCCCGATAAGGCCCGTGCGGAAGCCGTGTTTTTCCCAGGCGATTTTTTGAATTGTTTCGTCCTTAAACGCCTTAAGCACGATCTCGGCGCGGGGAGTAATCGCGATAAGCGGGTGGCTGCTCCAAACCGTGGGCTGGGGATACAATATCCGTACTTTATGTTTGATCGACGGCCACGTTTTCTCGTTTTGCGCCGAAAATTCGACGATCTGGCTTTCGTAGCCCACGATAATCGGCTTCGCTCCGACGCCCGTACTCAAATATTGCATGAAAAGGTCCGACGAAGAGTGCTCCAAAAAACCGAGGTTTTTAAAAAATGTCCGCAGAGTCGGAAGCTCTTTGGTTACCGTGGAATCGTTAACCACGTCGCCGTAGAGTATATTGGCGATAAGGCCGGAAAACATATTGCCGGAATTCGACTTGTTGGGGTCCGTGGAAATGATGGATATGCGACCATAAAGTTCGGGCAGCCCGATGTCCGACCATTTTTTGCCGTCGGTCACCAACTTGACCAGCTTGGGGAAATCGACGATGAAATACGACGAATCGGTACGCTTGACAATTGATTGTTTGATCAGTGCGTCGGCAATGATATCCCAGCTATAGAGCACGATAGGAGAGTTGAAAATGACGTCGGCATTTACCATTTGTGAATTTTTATTGATTTTATACAGTTCCAGGGCCGTCTGGTTGGAAGGCCATAAAAAATCGGTCCCGGCGGGCGTTTGTCCCTGCACCATTTCAATGGACCCGGCCTTAGCGTAATCGAGAACGACCCCGTATTTGTCGCGCAGTATTTTATTGATTGCCGGGTCTTCAAGCAAGCCGCTTTTTTCTCCCCCGATGATTCCTTTAAAGGTAGTAACCGATTTGTGAAGCCCCATGGTTTTTATTCCTATGGCCGCCGCGACGATGCATACCAGGATGACAACGCCGATCAGTTTATTTTTCATTGGCCAATCCCTCCATTTTCAAGGTGTTCTGCAGGAGCGTCAGTTCCGTGTCCAGATCTAAAATATCATCCTGCATCAGGCCGGCAAGCTGCTTTTCAAAGACGGCTTGAACGCCGTCGAGCATTGATTCGACTTTACGCAGGGATGCGGCTGCCTCCGAGGATTTGACGTTTTTATTGCTGATATCCGTATAGCGTTCAAGAATTCTGATGGTCGTATCCAGATAGTAGTTTAAAAATTGTCTCGCCCGTTTTATGTCTCCAGGCTGTTCCTTTAAATCATCGATGATTTTCCGCGCAATGCCGGCAAGCCGTTCCACCTTTTCCTTGCTTTCCGCCCCTGCAGTCGCTTTGGCAAGTTCATGGAGCCGGTCGACCTTGGCTTGGCCTTCTTTAATGACACGGTCAATGCCCGCTTGATCCAGCCCGCTTGTTTCTGAAATTTCGATGGGGGGCCGTTTCTTATTCGTTGAAAAAATCAGGAACCCTGCCCCATACGCCGCAATCGCGGCGATACAGGCGAGGAGCATTGATGAATGCAGCGCAAGGAAAAAAAACGCGAACCCTACGCCTCCGAGAATACCAGATAGTATTTGTTGCATCGTAGTTAATTGAATCCTTTGACTTTTCTGAATGCGCCGACAAGGTCTTCGCGGCCGTCAAAAACCTTGCCGAGCGTTATTTCCGATAGAGGGCCCAGTTGCTCCTGCGACGCCTCGCCGAACATGATCGAAAAAACAGGAATGCCGTTTCCCGTTTGCTTCCACGACGTTTCAAAATTATCGTAGGTCCGTCCGGAGTTGGATTTGCCGTCGGTCATGAGAATAACGCTCCGCAGAAACCGGGAAGGATCGACATTTTGGAGGCTGTCCAGCCCGGCGATGATAGGGGAGTAGATATCGGTGCCGCCGTCGGGTTGAAGGGAGTTGATACTGTCCAACAGCGCCCCAAGGGCGGTGGAATCATTACCCCGCACCGTCCATGACTTTACAAGAGCGTTGTTGAAGGCGATGACCGTCGTAACGTCCTCGCCGCCCGGCTGAAGAAGGTATTCGGCGGCTTTGCGCGGAGTGAGAAGCAAGGTCATGGCGTCCCTGACTTGACTAACGCCCTTGCCCTGCATGCTTCCTGAAAAATCAATGCACAACACCGTGGCGGAAGGTTTACGGAATTCAGTTTGATACAGGTTAAGCGCTTCCAGCAAGACGTCGGCCGAAGGCATCGCGATGGGGGACAGAATTCTTTTGGTATCGATTCCCCAATCGGGATTAAAGGTTTTGGGGTCACCGTCGATGGTCCCCGGAAAACCTGCCCGCCGTCCCATGGTTACAATGCTCGATTGGGTTTCGGCCGAAAGAAGATAGGTCTGCAATTGTAAAAACAACGCTTCTTTTTTCGGGTCTCCCCCATTAATATAACCCAGCGGAGAATCCGCAAGCACCAGTCCGTCGATGGGATAAATGACGTACAGCGGTTCGCGGCCCGCTAAAACGAGTTCCTTGTTGGTCTCGATAATGAGCGATTCATAGTTGACCATGGCGTCGAAATCGCCCTTGAGGAACAAATCCTTCAGCCATGCCGAGCTTCCCGACGAGCGATTGATTCCGGATAGAAGGGAGCGAATCTTGTCCTTAAGTTCTATTTTGTGAAGGTCCGGGATGGTAAGCGCCCTGCTTTGCCCGGCAAGCGCGTAAAGAAAGCCGATATACGCGGCCGCCCCGGAATTTGACTGGCTGGCCGAAGTCATGGCAAAGGTAAGTTTCTTACTTTCAATGGCCGCCAGGATTTCTTTAACCCCGACGGTTTTCCCAATGAACCCGAGCTTTTCCGCCAGGCTTTTTTTGACGCCGAAAACCACGGGAGACATCATGATGGATTTTTGATGTTTGACCCGAAAGGATTTGTCCCCTAGCGAAATCCAGAGGTCGTTTGCCGGCCACACCGCGTCGAAGGAAATATCCTTTTTACCCAGTTCGAGCATGATGTCAACCGATCCCCTGTACGCCATTTCGATTGTGCAATGATTCTTTCGGCTGAAATCATCGATGAGCGGCTTGAGCGATTCATTTTCCGAGCCCGAAAGTATGCGCAATGCGTTGTGCGATCCGGAGCAGGAATTTAAAAAAAAGAAACAAAAAGAAAACAATAAGGATTTCCAGAATATTTTCATTTCGCGCCTCCGATAAAATCATTGCCCTGAACAATGCATTCCGTTTTTTATAAGATACTATTCGCACGATCGATTATGCCTATGTCAATAGATGCTAACAAAAAACTAACACAATCCTAACAATACAGTCGTTTTAGGCAGGACAGGCGCGCAGCATACGACTATAATTATCCTAAATCAAAATAAAAAGTCGGCGCGTTTCATAAATTTATTAACGAACATCACGGAAAATGTGATATTTTATAGGTAATAGCCCAATGGCTGCGCCTCATCCGGACGAAACGACGGAACATCAGGTCCAAGCTATCGGTAAATTGACAAATTTAATATATTAACAAGTGCATGCAATGCGAAAATCAATCGTTGACGATAAAAAACATTTCCCCGATTTCGACGAAGTAAAGGCCACGGCGTTAGCCGAAACACTCGATGGCATCATGCGCGACCTCCTTGAATTCGAGGAAAAACATACGGCCCGTATCAACAAGCTCCATCGGGCCTATGAAACGAGCGCCCGCAATTTTCTCCATTATCTCGCGCTCCTCAGTCACGACCTGTTTCCCCTTAGAAAAACGCTTTCTTCCCTGGGGCTTTCTTCTTTGGGAAGAAGCGAATCGCATGTCCTGGCAAGCGTCCTGTCGGTACTTCGGATCCTTAACCGCGTCCTTGGCAGATCAGTCACATTTAAAACGCCCTACGCACGTCAAGTGACCTATGAACAAGGATATTCATTGCTCGAGGCGCATACGGAATCGCTCTTTGGGCCCGCTCCCGCGCAGAGGCGGGTAAGGATCATGGTGACTTTTTCAAGCGAGGCGGCCTCGGATTACGACATGGTGCGCCGTCTCATTGAAAGCGGCATGGATTGCGCCCGCATCAATTGCGCTCACGACGATCAATCCGTCTGGAAAAACATGTGCGTCAATATTCGGCGGGCCGAGAAGGAAACCGGTAAACAATGCAGGATACTCATGGATTTAGGGGGGCCCAAACTGCGGACCGGCCCCATGGCCCCAGGCCCGCAGAGGCTTAAAATCCGTCCTACGCGCGGCGAGCTTGGGGAACTTATCAAACCGGCCTTGGTCTGGTTGTCCGACGAACGGACTGCGCCGCCTTCTCCCGGCGCATTCGTCATCCCCATACTTGACAATTGGCACACAAAACCAAAAGTAAACGATGAAATTGTTTATACCGACGCGCGCGATAAAACGCGGCGCATGGTCGTTATTGAAAAGCATAAAAACGGTTGTCTTGCAAAAACAGGTTCAACGGGGTATATCCTTCCTTCCACCGTTTTGAGCCTTTACCGCAAAGGAAAAACACTCGGGTCAAAGGGAAAAATAGGCGAGCTTCCGCAAGGCGAAAGCTTTTTATTGCTCAAACCCGGAGACACTCTCGCCCTTTCGGCAAACAACAAACCCGGAAGCTCGGAGAAGCGCGCACCGGACGGGACGTTGATCGCGCCCCCGATGATTTCCTGCACATTACCCGAAGTTTTCGTTGACATCAAGCCCGGCGAACGCATGTGCCTTGATGATGGAAAAATTACCGGCATTATAGAGTCTGTTTCGAAAGAAACGGTGCTAGTGAAAATCATCGGCGCAAAACTTCAGGGCAGCAAGCTGAAGTCGGACAAAGGCATTAATCTGCCCGATAGCGACTTGAGCGTATCGGGTCTTACGCAAAAAGATATAAAGGACCTTGAATTCATAACAAAGCATGCCGACATTGTCGCGCTTTCCTTCGTGCGCGATCCCACGGACATCATAGTCTTGCACAAGCATTTGGATCGCTTGGGCGGTTCGAACCTCGGCGTTATCCTGAAAATCGAGACCCGACAAGCGGTTAAGCGCCTGCCTTCGCTTCTTTTGTCCGCAATGGCCTCAAACCCCATCGGCGTCATGATCGCACGCGGCGACCTCGCGGTCGAGCTGGGCTTCGACAACCTTGCCGAGGTCCAGGATGAAATCCTGCTCGCCTGTGAAGCCGCTCACGTTCCCGTGGTATGGGCGACGCAAGTGCTGGAAAACCTCGCGAAAAGCGGCATGCCGTCGCGCGCCGAGATCAGCGACGCGGCCATGGGTGTCCGCGCCGAATGCGTGATGCTCAACAAGGGAGAATTCATCGGAAAAGCCGTCACCATGCTCGAATCGATTCTCAAACGCATGCAGTTGCGATCACTTGATAAAATAGATTACCGGAAAAACCGCGCGGAGAGCCGCTTATTTATAGAAGGGTTGGCTGATGGAACTGAATAAAGAGAGCCGCGCCTATGCCGGGGCGCTGATTGCCGTTGAAGGGCTTAACGGAGCAGGCAAATCGACGCAGGTGCGACTTCTTTACAAATGGTTATCGGGCATGAAATGTCGGGTGTTTTACAGCGAATGGAACTCCAGCGAGCTGGTCGACGAAGTCTATCGCCGCGGCAAAAAATCAAAACTGCTTACCCCTACCACCTTTAGTCTTGTAAACGCAACCGACTTCGCGGACCGTTACGACCGGCAAATTCTTCCCATGCTGAAAGGCGGATTCATCGTTTTGTGCGATCGGTATATTTATACTTCCTATGCCGTTGACCGCGTGCGGGGTTGCGACAAAGGTTGGTTGCGCGGCCTTTATCAATTCGCCCTGCCCGCTGATTTGGTTTTTTACCTCGATCTCCCGATCCATTTTTCAATGGACCGGCTCAGCGACGCGCGAAGCGAGCCGTCGTATTTCGACGCGGGAATGGACCTCAAACTCTCGCAGGACCTTTACGAAAGCTATCGATTGTTCCAGGGGCGGGTGCTCACGGAATACCTGGCGATGGCCAAGGAATACGGCTTCCACTCCGTTGATGCGACGCTTACGATTTCCGAGCAGCAAGGATGTATCCGTCAAAAGATGCAAAAGACGATCGACCTTAAAAAATTCAAGGAAAAAAGGATCTGATATGAGTCCGGTACACTGCCTCGTCATGCCTCCGCCCGGAGTCGAGCTTTCCCGGCTCGTCGGGCGGCTCATCGTTATCGAAGGGCCCGACGCTTCCGGCCGCTCCACCCAGGTTGCGCTCTTGTCGCGGTGGATCGAACAGGCGGGCTGTTCAGTCGTCCAGGTGGGTCTGAAACGTTCCATGCTTGTGGGTAATGAACTTGAAAAAGCCAAGCAGGGCAACGTTATGAGTCCCCGAACCATGGGACTTTTCTATGCCGCCGATTTTTACGACCAAATGGAAAACATCATCGTTCCGGCGCTCTGCGCAGGGTCGATTGTCATCGCGGACCGCTATATTTTTACGCTCATGGCGCGCGACCTGGTTCGGGGGGCGGACCCTTCGTGGGTTGAGTCGCTCTATTCCCGTGCGATTGCGCCCCATGCGGTCTATTTTTTAAAGGCGTCTCCCGAACAACTCGCCTTGCGCACGCTTACTTCGCACAAGAAGCTTGATTATTGGGAATCGGGAATGGACATGTCGCTTTCGCGCGATTGGTTCGAATGTTTTGAAAAATACCAACGTCTCATTAATCATGTTTTCGAGTCTTTGCACAAAACCTATAAGTTTGATGTTTTGAATGCCGATCAGCCGATTAACGCCATTCAGCGCGAACTCCGATTAAATATCGGGGGGTTATTGAAAAAAGAAATCGGCATAAAAACATAGAGTAATTAAAACGACCTATGGCCCGGTTTTCCCGGAGTGTCCATTTACAAAAACAAATCAGCGGCCTTCGCCTTTTTTAACACGCGAACGCCGCTGTTGTCATGTATGCGCCTGATTCTACCGTGAAATCCCCGTGTTTAAATCTATAGTCAACGAATTGTCTTTCGGCGGCAAATCAGTCCACAGGGATTGAAGCGCTTGGCCCATTGCCTGTGTAAGCGGGTCGGCGGAAGCTTCAAGTGCTGAATACGTATAGACATCGATGGGGGACGGTGTTTCGTCGCCCGCGAAATGCGCGACCCACGCATTGGAAACCGCTGGGGCGAGCATTTGCGCCTGTGCCGCGGGCACGCCGAATTGATAGATGAGCATCATGCCGACAAGATTTGTCATGCCCGTGCGAAGCGTCTGCTCGGCGTACGTTTGAAACGCAAGCCCCTTGGTGTCGTAGTCGATTTTGTCGATATGCGATGTGGAAATATTCAATATCCGCTCAGGCGAAAGGCTTATGCTTCTGAACGGACACGGCCAAGTGACCGTTGAGCCGGTTTCAATATCGTAAACAAACGATCCCATCGGCGTAACGCGCTCCGTAATATCGTTGGCGTGAAAATGGCCGGTTAAAACCGTCTTAAGACCGTGGTCGGCAAGCGTGTCGCGCAGTGAAGTCCAATTGTCAATTACATAATCCTTGAAGAGCCCCATCATCATGGTCGTTTGCCCGGTAAAATGTTCGGTCAGCCCATGGTGCATCATACCAATGACCGTGATGTTGTTGGCCCGCGCGAAATCCAGCTTGGCGATGATCCATGCGAGCGTTGAAGGAGAAATCGCGCCGCCGGTAGTCGGCCCATTGACGTTGTTCTTGTATTTGCATGCGTCGATTCCTAAAAGCCATAAGCCGGGCGTGGGTTGTGCGACATAGGTAAGCGAACTGTCGTCACGGAAAATCGCCCGGCCGAACCCGAAATTGTTATAAATCGTAGTGAAGTCGCCGGATGAAACGTTCGGAACCGTCGATACGGCGTTACCGTTATAGCTGTAAGCTTCGGGATTATTGATATCGTGATTTCCGGGAATAACATAGACCTTGACGCCCGCCGATGTTAGGGAATCCGCGAGTATTCGGCTGAACTCCTGGTGGCTGAGGAGTTCGCCGTCTTTGGTGAGGTCGCCCGTGACCAGGCATATATCGGGGTGAGTTTGACGGATACGGCTCACGGTTTCAAGGACCAGGGCATGGCTTTCGGCAATGAGTTTGCGGTCTTGCGCAAGGTAAGCCTGGAAAGCGGGACCGTCACTTGCCAGAAGCGAAGGCGCGAAGTAGTGAGCGTCCGAGAAAACCGCGAATGTGGCGCGGGTCATGTTAATACGGTTTTCACGGCAATTGACGATGGCGCCTTGTTTACCGAGCTTGGTAATATATGCGGTGACGGCATCATCCATGGCGCCGCAAAGCCTGGGGCTTTTGGCCATGCGCAAAGTCCAGAGCGCAAGAGCCGCGGGTGCGGAAAGGGCCGCTTTATAGGTTGCGCTTGTGTCCAGAGGCAGATATCCGGTTTCAACGGATCCTACCTCCAAGCTCGAAATGCGGGCCCCGAATGCTGCGCTTGTGTCAAGTGAAAAACGCAATCCTGAAATAGCGGGGGATGCCGCGCCTAAGCGTACCGTCATGGCAATTGCGACCGCGTCTTCAAGGGTCTTTTTAATGTTAGCGCCCGTCATGGAAACAACGGCTATTTCCGGGTTGCCCCGAACAAGCCCTTTGCATTTGCTTGCCGTAATAGCGCCGGAATCGATGCCGCTATGAAGGGAAGGTGGGTCAATGGCGGCAATTTGCGCCCCATAGGCGCAACCTGCCGACTTCATGGCATCAGCCACAAGCGGGCCAACCCCTGTGTTATTGCCGAATTGGGGCAAATTTTCCGTCGCCACCGCGATAACGCGGTTGTTTCCCTGTCTTTCGTGCGCTTGATCGAACGGACATTCGGCGTGAATAGCCGTTGAAATCAGCAGCGATCCCGCCATGATTGAGACGACCAATTTAAAGTCCATAAGGCGCTCCTTTTTAGAAAAATGCTATGGGCAAACGGTTTTTGTTCCGTCAAATGCATACGTGCCGTCGGATTTACCATTGATAATGGAATTACCGTCAGCGCTCAAAGTCCCGGTATAGGTCACATCCATATTGTACGTTATATTGTGGGTAGAGACAGATACGCTGTTTCCGGTAATGCTTCCTCCAGTTACCGTGCCGTTTGAAGGAACATCCCAGGTAATGGTTCCGCCACTGATCGCGCCATTGCCATCGATATTGATCTGAAGTAAACCGGTCCACCAAGTGCCTGATCCGACGCCTTTTTCCTGCCTAACGCTCCAACACTGCGTTGTTGCGGGTGGGGGAGGAGGGGGGACAACGCATACCTTTTTGACCGCGTGGAAACCGTTCTGTCGGCCGCCATTGTCCTTTGAAAAGGCATTGAGTATCACGGTGCCATAGGTGGTCAACGTACCGCTGTAGGTGACCGTTACAACGCTTGGCGTGGTCCATGAACCGGTAACGCTGAAGAGGTTGCCCTGCACGGTCCCGGCTACCGTCGTTGTAGGATAGGGGCTGTCCCAGGTAATTGTTCCGCTGACTGATCCGTCGGAAGCTTGCGAAAGGGACATTGTTCCGGTATACGTCTTATCCGGTCCGTATTGCTCTATATCCCAGCAGCCCGAAACATCCTGTTTGGGAGGATTGGCGAGGGTTGCTATTTCCGATGCGCTCAGGGCGCGGCTATATACGCGGATTTCATCGATTTGATCTTTAAAAAGGTTCGAATATTGGCCATCAATGAGGGCGCCGCCGAAGATCGCGAAACTTGTTCCGGGCGTAAAACCTGGAAAGTAAGTCGATGGTGGTTGTAAATGTCCATTAATGAAAATACTAATGTTCCCTTTGTCACAAGTAACGGCAATATGACTTCGACCGACTATTTGAAAAACTTGCGCTGTGACTATTCTCCATTGCCCGCTTGTGCTATCGCCAAAAAGAACCTGAAGACCGTTCCAAGGAGTGATTTGGATTTGGTAGCCGGATATTTTCCCCGCAACGGCTGCTGAATTCTGAAATAGCGTTTGCAATTTCCCAGGTGCGCGAAGTTGGACGAATGCCGCGAAGGTGAAGTTTTTCGCATTGAACGCTCCCATGGATTCTTTTGCAACGGCGCAGCTTCCGATGCTGTCGAAACTTAAATAATTCCCATAGGGGCCGTTTGGGAGAATGTGAGCGTTCGCGACGCCCTGGATTCCTACTAAATCAAAGTGGTTCGGCGACTCATCGTTCGTGGAGAACGGCGCCGTGCGCTCAAAAGGCCAATAGGCTGTAAGCGCTGAATCGATGGTGGTTTGGGCGAATAATGAAACCGCCCCCAGCGCCAGGAAAAGAGAAATCCGGCGCATAACTCCGTTGACCATGAGGTCCTCCTTTTAGTTAAATGAAAAGCATGGATAGAGCATACTGCATTTATCAAAATTACAAAATCATTATTAGGATTTAATTAAGATAAAGATAGAAATTGGTTGGAAATAGGAAAAATATGCATTACTGAAAATGTGTGTTAGGACAAAATGAGGAGGCTGTTAGGAATGTGCTCTATCACAAAGAAAACCCTCCGCGAGGAATGCCGTAATGTTTTTCTTTATTTGAATTTTCTTTGGTTTGCCGTAAAATAGTCGGTTTTTATTTACTTACAGATTCGCTTTTGCGGCATGCTTTACAAATAAGTAGCGCGAGGTTTTGAAAATTAACCGGTTTGGTAAGATATTCGGTTATCCCGATGCTTTTTGCCATACGGGCTGTTACGGTTTCGTTATACCCCGAACAGAGGAAAACCGGCAGCGCCGGTCTGATTCCCAACGCCCGTTTTGAAAACTCAATGCCCGTGAGGCTCGGCATTGTTTGGTCCGTGACGATCGCGTCATAATCGTCGGGGTTGGACTCGAACATTGCCAGGGCTTCCAGGCTATCGGATTTTACCGTAACCTTGAACCCCATGAACTCCAAAGACTCTTCAGCGATGTTGACAATATCGATTTCATCGTCGACATACAGCACCCGCAGGTTTTCTCCGCATGGCTTTTCTTCAAGCTTTCGCTCCTCGATTACCGGAACGCTATCAACGTTGAGGCGTGGCAGGTAAATATGAAAAGTTGATCCGCCGGGTTTCGTCGATTCAATGGAAATGCTTCCTCCATACCGCTTGACGATTCCGTGGACCACGGCAAGCCCCATTCCTGTTCCTTCGGCCTGGGATTTTGTCGTAAAGAAAGGCTCGAAAATTCGCGGAAACAAAACCGGATCGATACCGTGTCCCGTGTCCGAAACCGATAGCCGCAGAAAAGATCCCTGTCCCAAGGATTCGGATTCCGACCATCCTCGTATCGGTCCTGCATGGTCGATTAAAGTTATCGAAAGAATGCCCCCGCTTCGCCGCATCGCGTGCTCCGCGTTTGCGCAAAGGTTCATTAAAATCTGGTGGACTTCGGTGGGGTCTGCCAATACCATGTCGTTTTCCGTTTCAATAGAAATCCGGATGTCGATGGTAGACGGAAGAGAGGAGCGCACAAGCTTTATCACTTCCTTAACAATGGAACTCAATTGCATGGGAAAACGTTCCTGGCGGTTTTTCCTGCTGAACGTCAGTATTTGTTTAACAAGGTCCCGGGCCCGCGTTGCCGCCCGTTCGATGTGGTTCACATAATTGAATAGGGGGTTGGCCGGTTCGATGAATTTTTCAAGCAGTTCGCAATTGCCGAGTATGGGCATGAGAATATTATTGAAATCATGGGCGATGCCGCCGGCCAGCGTGCCTATAGCTTCCATTTTTTGCATTTGAGAAAGGTGTCGCTCAGTTTTCAGGCGGTTTTCTTCGTAGATCGTGAAGAGTGATTTGCTGAGAATCACCCCAAGGTATTTGTCGTCGCGAGTAATGATAATTCCTTCGAGATCGGGCGAGAGGGAAGAGCGTCGAAGCAGTTCTTCAATCGCGATATCGTCGGGGGCGGTAAAACATTCCGAAGTAAACCGCAGGATGCTTTCCCTTCGAATCAATTCCCTGCCGAACATACCGTAAATATATTGCTTTAAGTCATACTCACGGACAATGCCGACAGGCCGCTCGCTTTCATCGGTTACCGGGAAAAACGTGTACGATTTATTTTTCTGAAATTGACTGAATACATAATCCATGTCCGCGCTGTCGGGTATAGGCTTGATGGCTGTTATATGGTCGGCTACAGTCATAAACGCGCGATCCGAGCCTTCGTTAGAGCGCATAGGCGCCTTGGTAATGTGCGCGGTTATCCCCCCGGCACGCGCTTCGCATAAGAACAAATGGATTAAAGCCGTTTTGCGGCTTCAAGTTCGTTTAAAGGAAATTTCTCAGACCATGAAATCAACGTCTTTATCGTTGAACATATCTTGATTTGAAACGGACTCTTCATGATCGGCAATGGCATTTTGATAATACCCTAAAACGGTAATCGTTCCTTCCTCGTAATTTTCATTCCTAAAAGTTACAAGCCCGTTTTCATTGGCCTGATTTTCACAACTGAGTATCGGATCCATACTGACCTCCCGGTTAAAATTAAAGATCCACTGTAAAAACTATCTGCTAATTGTTAGCTGATTTTTAGTATTTTGTGAGAAATCAAACAGATAGAATACTATGACGCGGTTCAACGAAGAAAAACGCTGAAAGGAGCTTCTTTTGGGTTAACAGTATACTTATTTTAACCTAATACAATACTAACATTTCGAGACATATTTTAAGCATCTATTACCGGCCTCAGGCGTGGTAGTTTACTGGAATTTTAACAAAAAAAGAATCCCTCTCCATGGCAAAAGCATTACCCATTCCTCAGATAAAACCCGATAAACCCGTTGCCGGGTGCTTACCGGCAATCGTCGAAACTCGGATAGGCGAAATAGTTTCTTTTAGGCAGCAGGTGGTGAAGGGCTCCACGGATGCGGTTCATGACATGCGTGTCGCCGGCCGCAGGCTCCAAACGGTTCTCATGGTTTTCTCGGAATTAATCCCACAGAATAAGGTCTTGAAATTTAAAAAACGGCTTCGGAGATTGACGAGACGTTTGGGGACGGTCAGGCAGTATGATGTTCTATTGGAAGTATTTTCATCCGCGATCAAATGCTCGGACGATAAACAATTGACGGTGAGAAATCTGCTGTTGGCCCGATACTCGACGTCACGCAAGGAAGCCCATGACAACCTTCTTAACCTTCTTGAAGAAATAGAAGAGTCGGATATCTTTCGCCGTTTTATCGGGTCAGTCAATACCTCGCAAGCGCCTGGCATGAAAAAGGCTTATCGGAACATAGAAAAGTTTTCTTTTGCGGAAAAAATGCGGGATTCCATCGGCGATCTGGTGGGCGATTTTTCTTCCGGTGTCACGCGAGCGCTTCGCCATGAAGATTCAGTCGAAATACTGCATGAAATGCGGATAGCCGGTAAGCCGCTACGGTACGCAATGGAGCTTGCGGAACCTTGCTTTCCCGAAGGATTCAATGAATATTTCCTTGAAATAAAAAAAACAATACAATTAATAGGCGACATTCACGACATCGATCTTGCCGTCAACACTTTGCATTCCTTCGGCGCGGAATTGAGGTCCTACAACGAAGTCGCGGGCCGCGTCATCGACCATTTTCCCGTGGGTTTTCTTGATACCGCAACCGGTAAACTCGAAGCGGACCGGAAGAAACTCCTTTCGGAAATTAGGGCCATCCTCCTTGAATGGAGACAAGATAAATTTTTCATGAAACTATTGGCGCTGCTGCAAGGCGGCAACAGGTTTCCTGCCCCCAAAAGCATCAGAGCCGGGAAACGAAAATAACGAGGAATGCAATGAACCCAAAGGGAAACATAGCGGCCATCGATCTGGGCACCAACTCGTTTCATTTACTGGTGGTTAGGCCTCAACTCAGCAACTACAAATTCCGGGTGCTTGATCATGTCAAGGAGACGGTGAGGCTTGGGTCCGGTTCCACGGACATGAAACATTTATCCGAACCGGCAATAAACCGCGCCATGGATACGCTGCTGCGGTTTAAAAAAATCGCCGACGCGCATCATGCGACAATCCGGGCCGTAGGAACGAGCGCGCTTCGCGAAGCGTTGAACCGGCAGGATTTCATTACCCGTGTCAAAGGTGAAACGGGAATTTCAGTTGAAGTCGTTTCCGGTTTTGAAGAGGCGCGCCTGATATACCTGGGCGTTGTTCAGGCCCTGCCCGTGTATGACCGCAAGGCGCTCATCATCGATATCGGCGGAGGAAGCACTGAATTCTTAATCGGGCAAAAACGCAAGGTCCTCTTCGGCAACAGCCTCAAGCTTGGCGCGATACGGATCACCGAGCGGTTCTTTCCAAATGGTAAAATAAAATCTTCCGCGGTTGAAGAATGCCGCGACTATGTTTCGGGAATGCTCAGCCCCGTGGTCCGGGAAGTAAAAAAACTCGGATTTGAAATCGCCGTCGGCTCCTCAGGGACCATTCTCAATATCGGAAGCGCCGTCATGAAAAAAACAAATTCCTCATCCGCGCCAGGACTCAACAACCTGACGCTTAAAAAGCAAAATATTCTCGGGACCATCTCGGACATTCTGTCCGCGCAGGAAGTCAGAAAACTTTCCGCGATTCCCGGCATCGATCCTGGGCGCCTGGACATTATTTCAGCGGGAGCGATTATCCTTGAGCAGATTCTTCTCTGTTTACAAATCCCCGAAATCACCCTGTCGGAAGCCTCGCTTCAGGAAGGGATCGTGTGGGACACCATGGAAAAAAAATATCCGACCGCCTCGCATCATTTTCTTTCCGATCTTCGCCGCAACACCATACTCCATTGCGCGGAAAATTTTTCATTTGAAAAGCGGCATTCGCTCCATGTCATGTTTCTGGCCCTGCGATTGTTCGATGCGACGAAAAAACTTCACGGACTGGGACCTAGTGAACGCGAGCTTCTGGAATATGCCTCCATTCTCCACGACGTTGGGCTTTTCATTTCTCATAGTCAGCATCACCGGCACGCCTATTATTGTATACGTAACGCGGAGCTGTTGGGCTTTACGGAAAATGAAAAAGCGATTATCGCCAATATCGCGCGCTACCACCGGAAGAGCCATCCCAAGCTCAAACATGTGGGGTATGCCGAGGTCAGCCCCGAAGAACGGACGCTCATCTGTAAACTTGCCTCCCTGCTTCGCATTGCCGACGGGCTTGACCGTTCCCATTCCTCGGCAATAAAAGACCTTTCCTGCTCCCTTCGCGGCTCAAAGGTCATCTGCCGATTGATTCCACGCCTTAAAGCCGATATTGACCTGGAAATTTGGGGCGGTGAGAGGAAGAAGCAATTGTTCGACGAGACGTTTGGGAAGGAAATCGAGTTCGTTGCCGATGTCGTCATCATGAAAGGAGAAAGTTTTCGTATCAAAAATCGTTCAAAACTTGGGCTGATACCCCTATCAATGCTATCTTCTTCGGAAAAAGAAAACCAGAAATATTAAACTGGTGTTAACAGGCAAATTAGCCCGGAGGGCGGCAAGGTCCACATGGTCGGCATAAAAGACTCGGCAATCGTGATGACCGGTTTTGGCGACGATTTCCGTGATTTGGCCTGCTTCGGCCCCGGTGTAAGGCGTTTCCCGCGAGTTCAATTTCGCGGCGCTCGACCCTCGTCCGTGCGTTGGAAGCCCGGCGTGAGTACGGATTATTACGTCGCCAACCCAAGGACCAGAACCGGATTCGAGCGAGCATGGTCGCTGGTTCGCAATAAATCAAATAAACACCGCGGAGGCGACCACGGTCGTCCAAAGGCCGTTTTTATTTCCCTCGGCGGATTGACAATGATGCGTGGTCCTGAAAAACGTTCCGCTGGCGCGATAAACCGCCTTGCGCTCGTCCCAAGCCTGATTGGGATCAAAGGGAATACCCATGGTCGACGCAAGCATGGTTGCCGCAAGATCCTCGGCGTAATCGCCGGCAAGATCGGCCGTTTGCCCGAAGGCGTGGTGTTCCGAAAGGTAGCCGTATTGCTTGGGGTCCTTGGGCATGGCAACACCGATCGACGCGCAGATAAGGCGGTTTGGTTCGTCGGTTTCGTTACGGGCCATCACGCAATAGAGTATTTGGCCGGGAAGCAGCTCCTTAAGGCCTTCGACGCGGGTAATGATTTTGCAAAGGGGCGGCAGAATGCTTGAAACGTAAACCAGGTTGTACCGTTCGATACCGGCGTCGCGCAAGGCGAATTCGAATGAAGACAACCTGTTTTTATCGACGCCTACGCCTTTTGTCAAGAACATTTTCGATGGAACCATCATATTTTCCTTTACCTGGTTAAGCTTTTAAAGCGGTCCCCGAAACGGATAAAAATCCGATCATCGTATAGCACAATTGCGCGGCCCCATATTCGGTTGCCACGTCTCCGGGCCGCGGAGCAACCTCGACGATATCGGCGCCCACGACCTTTTTTTTCTTGAAAATTTCGCTGAGAAGTTCAATCGTGTAATACCAATCCAGGCCGCCCTGGACGGGCGTTCCCGTTGCGGGCATAAAAGCCGGGTCCATGCCGTCGACGTCAAGGGTCACATACACCAAATCGGTGGTTATCGTGTCGACAATTGCGGAAGGCGCGGGCGCTTTGTCGCCTTTCCATTCGAAAACTGAAATGCCCTTTTCGCGCGCATAGTCCATTTCCTCCCGAGCGTAGGCGCGCGCGCCCACCGAAACGCACCTATAGCCAAGATCGCAAGCCCTTCTCATAACCGTGCCATGTGCATATTTTCCATAGGAATCGGTGCGATAGTCGGCGTCGGTATCGTGTAAATCGAGGTGGGCGTCAATTTGAAAAACGGTTATTTCCCGTGCTGGACGTCGAGAGGCCAATGCCTGGAGCGCTCCAAGGGAAACCGTATGTTCGCCCCCAAGTAAAAAAACAATGGAGTTCTTCCCGATCATAGCGGCGCATTGCCGCTCCACGCGGGAAATCATGGTATGGGGCATGGCGCGGTTCAATCCCGGCATCATCAGATAGGATATTGTCAGGGATTTTGCGGGCACCGAATCGGTCCATCGGTCATAGGGTTCTATCTGATGCAATAGCGATAAAAGAATCGCCTCGGGCCCTTTAGCGCAGCCCCGGCGATACGAAGCCGTGCGGTCGTAGGGCGCGCCAAGCAGCACAACGTCCGCTGAAGCGTTTATTTTATAGGGTACGATCAGTTCATTGAGCATCATTGCCAAGGCCTAACCTTTCCATGAAGGGCCACTCTCCTTAAATTTGACATTTACGACAATGGCGGTATGAGATTGTGATGCCTGACGTCAAGCGCTTTTATGTAAAAAATCACGTCTTCGGCGATGTTGGTTGACAAATCTGCGATTCGCTCCAGATTTTTGCTCACCCGCAGGAGTTCGAGAAACAAATCCACACTTGCGACATCACGCTTTGCCATGTCAATAACCTGTTTTGAGATCAATTGGTTCAAATCATCAACCTGATCGTCATTTTCAAGCACCTGAAGGGCCAGTTGCGGATCGGTGTTTGTAAAGCATTCGACGGCATCGTGCAGCATGGTTGTCGCATGCGAAGCCATCATTTGGACGCTGGATTTTTCGAACGGTGCCATTGAACCCACGACATTGATCGACGCCTGGGCGATATTTACCGCATGATCGCCGATCCGTTCGAGGTCCTTGTTCATTTTTTGAATGCAAAACAGGAGCCTTAAATCCCCGGCCACCGGAGCGTTAAGGATCAGACATGCGACGGTTTCCCTGTCGATTTCCATTTCAAGCATGTTGATTACACGGTCGCCTCCAATAACGGATTTCGCTTTTTCGGTATCGAGTGACAAGAAGGAATCAACCCCGTCTCTTACCGAAGTCTCAACTAATTTCGCCATTTGAACGACTTTTTCGCGGATTTGCGAAATGTCTTTTTGTGTCCTGATTTCCATGAATCGCTCCATTTTTTTGTGTAATGGCACGTAGGCTAATACCCCATGCGGCCCGTTACATAGTCTTCGGTCTGTTTTATCCCTGGGTTGGTGAAAATTTGATTCGTGGCCCCGAATTCAATGAGATCGCCCACGTATAAAAATGCCGTATAATCGCTCACGCGGGCGGCCTGCGGCAAATTATGGGTGACCAGAATGACGCAGTAATCCTTTTTCAGTTCGCCGATCAGGATATCGATTTGCGCCGTGGAAATCGGATCGAGCGCCGAGGCCGGTTCGTCAAGAAGCAGGATCGCCGGTTGCGTGGCGATGGCCCGCGCGATGCAGAGCCGCTGCTGTTGCCCGCCCGAAAGTCCCAGACCGCTTCGCTGGAGCTTATCTTTGACTTCTTCCCATAAGCCCGCTTTGCGAAGGGAGTTTTCCACGCGCCCATCCATTTCCGAACGGGGCAGTTTCCGGTAGAGTCTGATGGGAAAAGCGATATTTTCATAAATTGACAAAGGAAACGGCGTGGGACTCTGAAATACCATGCCGATTTTAGCGCGCAGCGTGGAAACCGCCACGGACCGGTCGATAATATTGCGTCCGTCCACGATCACCGATCCTTCCGCACGCAGCCCCGGATATAAATCGTACATTCGGTTAAAGACCCGCAGCAGGGTGGATTTTCCGCATCCCGACGGCCCGATAATGGCGGTAACGCTTTTGTCGGCAAAATCGATGGAGATATTTTTCAGGACTTTATTGTCTTGATAAAAGAAATTTAGCCCTTGTACCGAAATCCGCGGGTTTGTAATGATGGAACTCATGAGCGCCTCTTTGGTGATAGCATTTGCCGGGCAAAAATACTTAATCCTAAAACGGTGATAGTAATGAGAAACGCTCCGGCCCATGCAAGATTCTGCCAATCTTTGTAAGGGCTCATGGCGAATTGAAATATTACGATCGGAAGCGATGAAATAGGTACATTCATGCTGAGCGTGGTAAATTGATTATTCAGCGAGGTGAACAAAAGCGGCGCAGTTTCACCGCTTATCCGGGCGAGCGCAAGAATGATTCCCGTAATAATACCGGGGCGTGCGGACTTCCAGCCGATTTTAACGATCATTTTCCAATACGGACATCCCAGGGCAACGCCCGCCTCCCGTAATGAATTTGGGACAAGCCGCAGCATATCTTCAGAAGTCCGCACTATTACGGGAATCGCGATCAGACAAAGCGACGCGGCCCCGGCCCAGGCGGAAAAATGTTTGGACGGCAAAACGATTATTCCATAAATAAATAATCCGATGACAATTGAAGGCGCGCTGAGGAGAATATCGTTGCAAAACCTGATAACATCCCCTAATCTGGAGGTGCGTCCGTATTCCGCAAGATAGGTCCCGGCCAAAACGCCCAGGGGAATAGCAGCGACCATGGCCGTTACGATAAGGATAACACTCCCCAGAATCGCATTGAGCAACCCACCGCTACTACCGGGCGCCGGCGTGCTCTTGAGAAAAACGTCGGGAGAAAATGCCTTGAGGCCGGAGAAAGACAGTTTCCAGAGTATTGCCGTCAATGCGCCGATCGAAATAAATATCGCTAGAGTAAACAAAACGAGCATGCAATAATTCACTATCCTGCGTCTCAGGAGGACCGAGGGGTCGGGTTTCATACCGGTATCCTCCGTTTGTCGTAAAGAAACAGCATGCGCGTAATCATGAGGATCACGAAGGTGATTAAAAACAATATCAAACCCAACGCCAAAAGAGACGAGATATAGGTGTCTCCGAAGGCTTCCGCGAATTCGTTTGCCAATGTCGCGGAAATGGTGGTCCCGGGAGCTAGGAGGGAAACGCTCAGGCGATGCGCGTTTCCGATGACGAAGGTGACGGCCATGGTTTCTCCGAGCGCGCGCCCCAGCCCCAGCATAATCGCCCCGATCAGGCTTGCTTTTGTAAATGGAATTAAAACAGTGCGGCATACTTCCCAAACATTGGCCCCGGTCCCATACGCGGCCTCGCGAAGCGATGCGGGGACGGTCGCAAACGCCTGCAAACTTACCGACGCGATAAAAGGCAAAATCATGACGCTCAAAATGAGTCCGGCGGTAAGCGTTCCGATGCCGAAGGGCGGACCTTGAAAAAGACCGCCGACATAGGGAATATGGCCACAATGCTTAATCATCGCGGGCTGAATGAAGTGGGACATTATGGGGACCATGACGAACAGTCCCCACATTCCGTAGATGATGCTTGGAATTGCGGCGAGAAGCTCGATCATCGTTGACAAAGGTGAACGTAATTTGAAAGGGCACAGTTCGTTTAAAAAAAGCGCGCTTCCCAAGGCCAGCGGCACTCCGAAAAGGACGGCGATGAACGACGTCGCAAGCGTTCCGACAATCGAAGCCAATGCGCCGAACTTATTTGATACCGGATTCCAGGAGCTTGCGGTAATGAATGAAAATCCGAACTTATGGAACACCGGTACGCTCTCAAGGACCAATAGGAGAAATATTCCGGCCATTACGCCGATGATGAGAATCGCCGACAAACGCGTCAGGATTTTGAACGGCCCTTCGAAATGCAAGCCGGACGGCAAATGAAAATCTTCGGCGTCCTCGTTTGGCGCGGGCACTTTGTCGACCCCGGAGGCGGGGACCATCGTCGGTTCCATTGATTTTGACATTTGGTAGCTTACTCCGCGGTATAAACCGCATTGCCGTCCTTGCCTTTAATTTCTTTCAGCCATACGCTTTTAACAATTTTTACGACGCTTCCGGGAATGGGGATATAATCGAGTTTCTCGGCCATTTTCGAGCCATTGGCAAAGCACCACGAAAAAAACGTCAGGGCGGTTTTCGCCCGGTCGGGATGGGCCTGCTCTTTATGCATGAGTATGAAGCTGGCCCCGGTAATCGGCCAACTATTCGCGCCAGGCTGATCAGTTAGCACCAGGTAAAAGCCGGGAGCGTTCGCCCAATCGGCGTTTTCGGCTGCGGTTTGGAACGATGCGCTCAGGGGCGAAACGAATTTGCCCTCATGATTTGCCATCATGGTATAGGCGAGTTTGTTCTGCAGCGCATAAGCGTATTCGACATACCCTATGGCGCCGGGCGTTTGCGCGGTGAAATTGGCCACGCCTTCATTGCCTTTGCCCCCAATGCCCGTGGGCCACTCGACCGAAGTGTTGCTGCCCGCCTTGTCCATCCAATCCTTGCTTACTTTAGCCAGGTAATTCGTGAACAAAAACGTCGTGCCCGAACCGTCGGAACGGTGGACCACTGCGATGTCCTGATCGGGAAGCTTCAGACTCTCGTTGATTTTGACAATTGCCGGATCGTTCCATTTCTTGATGGTTCCGAGGTAGATGTTCGCGAGGACCTCTCCGGTCAATTTGAGTTCGCCTTTCTTTATTCCGGCGATATTGACGACGGGAACAACCCCTCCCATGACCATCGGCCATTGCACGAGCCCGTCTTTTTGGAGTTCCTCTACCTTAAGGGGCATGTCGGAAGCCCCGAAATCCACCGTGTTCGCCTCGATCTGCTTGATGCCGCCGCCGGATCCGATTGATTGATAATTGAGACTGATGCCGGTTTTCGCTTTATACGCTTCCGCCCACTTTGCATACACGGGGTAAGGGAATGTTGCGCCCGCGCCGGTAATATCCCCGGCAAAAACGGCATGAAAAAAACACGTGAACATAACCGAAAGAGCTAAAAAACCGATTGTTCGAACTTGCCGAATCATACGGTGTCCTTTCGTGAAAGAATAAATACATTGACCAACGTTTCACTCTTTATCAATAAAGCAAACGATATGCCTTTCCGCGATAAGTAAAATTATCAAAGCCATGTTAGAGTTGTATTAGTCGCTTGTTAGAATACTGTTCAAATGTCAATTTATCGTTTATCAAACCTTATAACTCTCCTTGCAAGATTGGTAATCCTGGTTATAGTGTCGTTTTTTCATAATTTCTTTTCCTGTTTTTAAGAATGGCATTTGCATAAATGAGTTAAGCCATCTCAAGCTCAAGCATGTCGGTTATGCCGAGGTCAGCCCCGAAGAACTGACGCTCATCTGTAAACTTGCCTCCCTGCTTCGCATTGCCGACGGGCTTGACCGCTCCCATTCCTCGGCGATAAAAGACCTTTCCTGCTCCCTTCGCGGCTCAAAGATGCCGTCCGGCTTTCTAACTGAATCCTAACAAAAAGAGAATTGGAATGCGTGCCCCCCCGGGTTATTTTAATGGCTTATTTTATAACGTAGCGGATAATGTAATCGAAGGATGCTTCCAATGTCCTTGCCCGGCAATCTAAAGCAAAATGGCGGACAAAGCGAACATGAACGATTTCTTGTAACCATCTGCTCGAAATCCCAGGAATCCGCTCTCTCCGAACTGAATAGCCGTCTCACGGGGCTCAGCGGCGACTATGCCTTGAAGTATTGCGCCGAGCATGGCCGTAATGTGCTTCCGATCAGGCGCCCTACGCCTTTTCCCCTGGATCTTTTGGAACGATTTAAAAATCCGCTCGTCATTCAGCTCCTTGCTATTTGCGCCGTTTCCGTTATAATGGGAGACATGAAGGCGGTTGCGGTTGTGGGCGGGATGATATTCATCAGCGTCTTTCTATCCTATTTTCAGGAAAAAAGGTCCGATGCGGCGGTGCGATCCTTGAGGAAAATGGTCCGTTCCTCGGTTATCGCCCTTCGCGATAACATCCAGACGCCCATCGATATAGAAGATATCGCTCGGGGGGACATCGTCGTGCTTTCCGCCGGATCAATCATTCCCGCCGATCTTCGTATTTTGTCCGCCAAGGATTTTTTCATCAACCAGTCCTCGCTGACGGGGGAGTCGTTGCCGGTCGAAAAAAACTCTGAGCCCGATGCGCGAACAAAAGAGGCCCTTGAATTGACAAATGCAGCTTTTCAGGGGTCGACGGTTTTAAGCGGCACGGCTCGAGGACTCGTAGTGAACACGGGGGACGCGACGGTCCTGGGCCGAATCTCCCGAAATATTACGAAGGTCAAGGCGGCCACGGCGTTTGATAAAGGCGTACAGTCGTTTGTGTGGCTCATGGTCCGCTTCATGATCATCATGGTGCTTACGACCTTTTTAATCGTGGGGATTACCAAGCATAATTGGATTGAGGCGCTGTTGTTTGCATTGTCGGTTGCCGTGGGGCTCACGCCGGAAATGCTCCCCATGATCATGACCGTATGTCTCTCCAAGGGCGCCCTGACCATGTCGCGGAAAAAAGTTATTATCAAAAAGCTCAAATCGATTCAGAATTTGGGATCGATGAATATCCTCTGCACGGATAAAACCGGCACGCTGACGCAGGATAGGGTGGTTTTGGAAAAACACGTCGACGTTACCGGACGGCAAAGCGACGACGTCTTAAAATACGCATACATGAACAGCTATTATCAGACCGGGCTGCTTAACCTTCTAGATAAGGCGATTCTCGCCCACGACGATCTCGATATGGAGCGCGATTGCCGCAAGGTCGATGAAATACCCTTTGATTTTCACCGTAAACGCATGTCCGTCATCATCGACTACGAGGACACGCATGTACTCATCTGTAAAGGAGCGGTGGAGAACGTCTATCCGGTCTGCGACCAGTACCAGGTCGACGACGAAATTTACCCGTTGATCGATTTCGTCAAAAACGATCTGATCGAGGACTACAAGGATCTCAGCGCCGAGGGTTACCGCGTGCTGGCGATAGCGTACCGCGAATTTCCCCGAACCAAGGAGGTTTTTTCCAGCGCCGACGAACAGGGGATGGTTCTTCTGGGCTATATCGCTTTTTTCGATCCTCCCAAGGACAGCGCTCTTGAGGCGGTTCAATCTCTTGCGGCCTACGGCGTTGAGGTAAAAATATTGACAGGTGACAATGAGCTCGTCACAAAAAAAGTTTGCAAGGATATTGGGCTTGAAGTGAAAAAAACGCTCGTCGGGCCTGAAATGTCGCTGCTTTCCGAGAAGGATCTTGCCGTGGCGGTCCTTGAAACGACCGTTTTCGCCCGGCTCTCTCCTTCCCAAAAGGAAACGGTCATTCAGGCGCTGCGCAATCAAGGCAATGTCGTGGGCTTCATGGGCGACGGGATCAACGACGCTCCCGCGCTCCATGCTGCCGATGTCGGCATTTCCGTCGACTCCGCCGTGGATGTGGCCAAGGAGTCCGCCGATATCATCCTGCTGGAGCGCAGCCTGTTGGTTCTTAGGGACGGCATCGTGGAAGGACGTAAAGTTTTCGCGAATATCATCAAGTATATCCGCATGGGAGCAAGCTCCAATTTCGGCAATATGTTCAGCGTAGTGGGCGGAAGCTATTTCCTCCCTTTTTTACCCATGGCGCCGATCCAGATTCTTGCCAACAACCTTCTCTACGACATTTCCCAGACCGGCATCCCCTCCGATAATGTCGATGAGGAGCTGATCCGTTCGCCGCGTAAATGGGACATCCGCGAAATCCGGCAATTTATGATGTATATCGGCCCCGTAAGCTCGATATTCGATTACGCGACTTTTTTTCTCATGCTATATTTTTACGGCGCGATTCATTTCAAGGACCCCGGCATTTCCTCCTCAATGAGGGGCCACTACGAGGCGCTTTTCCATACGGGGTGGTTCGTCGAATCGCTTCTGACTCAAACGCTCATCGTCCATATCATCCGCACCAGACGTATTCCGATACTGCAAAGCCGCGCGAGCGCCGGCATGTCGATCAGTACCCTGGCGGTCATGGCAATCGCCGTCGCGTTGCCGTATTCGCCCGCAGCGTCCCTTTTGGGACTGGTGCCGCTGCCCGCCTCATTCTGGTGTTGGATTGCGGCGTTTCTGCTTTCCTACGGAGTTATAACGCATATCGTAAAAAAATGGTTCGATTCGAAACATGGAGGTTCGCGTGCGACACCTGCTTGATGCATTACAGGAAGGGCGGCTCATCGAATTGCCGACAACCGATAAACTCAAGGCGCTGGAATACCTTGCGGTGCTTATCGAGGCGGTACCCGGTATCGCAAAAATGGATATCGTTCAGGGTGTTCTTGACAGGGAGGAACAAGGCAATACCGGTCTGGGCAAGGGAATCGCATGTCCGCATCTGCGCGTGCATCAGGAATGCGACATGGTTTGCGCCATGGGCTGGTCCAAACAGGGGATAGATTACGGCGCCCCCGACGGGCTGCCGGTGCATTTGGTGATCATGTATTATGTTCCCGATTCCCAACGCAACACCTATCTCAAGGAAATCTCCGCGCTCGCCAAGTCGGTACTGAGCGTGGCCAACGGCACTCCGTATCAGGAAGCCGCGGACATCCATTCAATTCGTAATAAGTTGCTCGATTGGGTTGAGGACGCGCTGTCAAGGGCGCTCCCCGACGCAAAAGCCAGAATGATACGGCTCGAAGCTAAACACGCGGCAGGACCCTTAGTTCCGGAATCGGCGCTTTTGCCGCTACCGGCGTGGGATATAACCCCATTTATCCTGATTGCATTTGAAAACGGCGAATGCAAGGTCTTAGCGCAGGAAATGGCTTTGGCGGTGGACATTGAGCGCGACTACGCTTCCTCTATAGTCAATCACAACGGGCAACTGCCCCCGGAAATCGGCGGTTACCGCATCGTCATCACATCCCAATCAGCCTATTCACTGGGACGGATTGTTTACAATTGCGTTGCCATCCGGTCAAAGGAATTAAAACCCGCTTCCTGATGGTTGTGGCCGACAATGATTGCTTTCATTGGATTGCATGCTCTTAAAAAACTCATGGTAAACTATTCCATTATGTTACGCGGGGAGGGTTTTTACCTGACGCTTAAAAAGCAACCTCTTCTCGGGACCATCTCGGACATTCTGGCCGCGCAGGAAGTCAGAAAGCTTTCCGCGATTCCCGGCATCGATCCTGGGCGCCTGGACTTAAGACCGACACGTACAACCCCATTGTTTTTTTCATGACGATCTTTTCCTCGAATACGTCGCAAAAACGCTGATAACCGTTTTCGCCCATTTTCCGCGCCCTCTCGGGGTCGCCCAGGAGGGCGGCAATCGCTTCCGAAAGCCGATCCTCTTCCCCGTTCGTCAGCAGCCCCGTTTCGCCATGGATGACGATTTCATTGACAGGAGCAATATCCAGCGCCGCCACGGGTTTCGCATGCGCCATGGCCTCGGCATACACGATGCCGAACGATTCGTCGCTTGACGGGACGCAGAACAGAGCGCAGTTGTCCAGAAGCCAGTTTTTCGTAGCTTCATCAACGGTCCCGCAATCGATAATCCTCGTATCATACGTGGAAACCCGGTCTCCGGGACCCGCTATGACCAGGGATGCCGTAAGTCTGATTTTTTGAAAGGCGGCAAGCAGCAGCCCAAGGCCTTTGTGCCTTTCCCGTCGTCCTAAAAAAAGAACATACGGCCGGGGGATTGCAACGACGGGTTCCTTTCGGTTTTGTGAAACGGATACCGGCGCGGGATTGACAAGTATTGGAACGCGGGCAAGAGGCATGCGTTTTTGGAATTCCGTTTTAAACGATTGCGAAAGGCACATGATCGCCGCGGCTTTCGCGTACGATTTCAGCAGAAGGGGCGTGTCGCCCCATTTGCCGAAATGCGCCGGCGGGGAGTGGATCAAGGGAATGGAGGCCCGGAGGCATTCTTCAGTCGCGCATACCGCGAGATACCCGGTTGAAAAACAGTGCACGATATCCGAACCGGCAATGAGGTTTCTTAACTTTCTATCGAAGGCTTTTTTGTAAAAAATATACAATCCATCGTAAAGACGTCTGGGAAAGAATCTCCTGGCAAGGGGAAAATACCAAAAAAACAAGACAACGAGCCATGCTCTGCCGGTTACCGAGGGCGATAGCGTCATTAATCGATTGCCCGCGTCGTCCCGGCGTTCCTTGTCGGTTTTCACAAGGAAAAAACCAAGGGGCGAAACGGCGTTTGCGTGGGTGATAATGGTGACGGTAAAGTCGCGGGAAAGGTTCGATGCAATGGAATGCACCCATTGCTCGACGCCGCCGATGGCGGGCCGGTAGGAATCGGCAATGAGGCAAATATTTTTTAACGGGTTTCGGCGCTCACGGTGCATACTTTATATTTTGAAGCATTAGTCGTTAAAAGTCAATATTCTCAACAAAAACGGAAGAAATGCGCAACCGTTCATTTCTTCCGTTTTAAAAGATATTGAAGGAGGGTTTTCCGTTACTTTTTGGTTTTTACTCCAATATTCGCCTGACCGGACCAGGTAGCTCCCGTATTTTTTTCCTGGAGCTTAAATCGGGCGAGATACGTTCCTCCTCCAACCCTTGTACCTTTTTTATTGCATAAATTCCAAATGATATACAGCTTTTTTCCGGTAGGATCATTCTTCGTATCAGGTCGTATCGAGGATGAACTGAAGAGCACATTACCTACCGCGTCAAAAACAGTGACCGAACCGGTCGTTCCCGGATTTGATGTTGTGCCGGTGAAACGATTTGCAAGAATGGTCTCCAGCCGCACACCGTAGTCGGGGTCGCCCGGATTCTTTAGATTAGCGGGGATTTTATTTTCACCGAGTATGATCGGGTTGGGAAGGACCCTGAGTTCTTTAACAAATGGTACTGGGTGACAATAATTCGCGGCGAATACGCGCGAGTTAGGGGCTATGGGCAAGCGAAGCGTCACGCTGTCCGAAAACGCCACGAAGGTTCCCGATGGAAAAACAAAAATGATTTCATCGGAAACCCTGGTCGGGGTTCCCGCCTTTAGGTCGCTGAAGGAAGTCAGGGTTCCAGGGCCTGGACGTTTACGAAACAACGTAGTCGGCCCGATCGATGACGAGGCCCAATTGACGGGGCCGTTGAAATAAATAAAAACGCTATCCTCTTTTTCCGAAGGCATCATGCATACGGACCGTATCTCCGTTTCCTGCCGCTTCAGAATGACTCTAACGGTATCGGGAGTAAACGCTCCTTGCGTCGCGATAACATAGGTAGTATCCGAATCTCTCGTCTGGCGCCCAATCACTCCGGCGTAATTCTTCCCCTGAATCGGCGCAACGGTTGCCACGGTTGGATCCCTGCTCGACCATGCCGCGCTCGTTGCCAGTCCGTACCTGTTGCCGTATTTATCGTAAAGGATGGCATAAACCGTATCGGCGTTTATAATCGAATCCAGGGTAATTGAGCCGACCGGGTCGATAACCCTCGGGTTTGCCGCCGATGTATCCGATTCTATCACCACCCGGGTAGGCGGTCCGGCTTTTACCCAAACGCTGTCGGTGGATCGGAAAACTTTTGCGGGGTTATTCGGATCCGTAAAAGTCGCCGTGATATAATAGCGGGTATACGCCGTTATTGCCACAAACGTATCGCCTGGCCCTGCCGCATTGGTCAACGAACTCTGGGTTCCTTGCGGACGCAGCGTCCAGTTGATCAGCGCCGCGAAATCCGGCCGCACTGCTCCTGTATCGTCAACAATAGTTCCGGAATAAAAAATGCTGTCGCCCGCGGGTAGGGTATCGACCTGCGGATGGGAATACAAATTCAATCCGACGGGTTGGGGGGTAATAATATTCGTGGTTATTTGGATGCTGGAACCGGTAACATGGCGTTCGCAATAAAAAAAATCCAGCATATACGATTGACCGTTGGTCAAACCGGAAATGTTGTCGAGGATCACGGAGTCCGTTGTGGCATTGTGGATGCCGCCGATGTCCATCCGCAATGTGTTGTCGATAAAGGCCCAAACGTCGTCGTCGCCGGTAAATATAAAACTCATGTTCGGCACTTTTTTAAATTGCCTGTGCATTTCCATGGTAAAGGAATAATTATGCGTCCTCGCGGCGCCCGCGGCGACTTCGTTGCCGAAACCCTTTCCGTCCAACGGAAAAAAATTCTGATCGATAAACTGGTACGTGCCCGCCGAACCCGGTACCAAGGTGAATACAAGAAAAGTATCGATGACGATATTTTTAAAGGCGGTATCGTAGGCTACGGTGCTGTCCGGATTGCCGCAGGTAGTAATGGCCGGATTCGTGTAATTGGGAATCTTAAAATCACCCGCCGCCCAGGGTTTGAACCACTTGTCGATCTTGCAGTTATAATAGGGGGTAGGTCCAAGGACCGGTTTGCTTTGAGCGTTAAGATTGGCGGCAACCATGCCCGTATGCCTCCCCGCTCCCGAACCTGGATTGACCTCGAACTCGGGATTGCTGCCGTCGGGATGAAAATCGTAAAAAGTAACGGCCACGTGGATGGTGTCCTTCGGCGGTTGCGCTTGGGCATTGGGCGCCATGAGTAACAATCCAAGACTCACGGCGACAATTGAAGACCTTACTATGGTTTTTATCAGCATGATGGTAATGCTCCTCCCCCCTTTAATAAATACAAAATATGGAACCCCCGATTATTCATGTAGATATCTGAAATTTTGACGCTCTTATAATAAACCGGACTCGTTCCTTAGAAAAAACCTGCTGCATTGCCAAAACATCAGAGTCTTTACAACGTTACAGTATAATATAATAAAAATAAAGATAAATAGAATCGGAATTTCACAAATTATCGGTAAAAAGGGAGTTTTTAAATTTTAAGGAAGAGATATGGCTTTAAAAGCCACTCATGTTTAGCACGATACGGTTTGAGTTGAACGCTGGTGTGACGTATTTTGACCTCCAACAAGCAATTGGTTGTAGCGAGGAAGGCAGTTGGAATATTTAGGGGTAACGCTCGATCCGTTTCAGGAACAGGCCGTGGCCGCCATCGACCAGGGGACTTCGCTTATTGTCGCGGCCCCTACGGGGTGCGGCAAGACGCTGGTTGCCGAATATGCGATCGATGTTTCAATAAAAAAAGGCAAACGAGTCGTCTACACCGCGCCGATCAAGGCGCTCTCGAATCAGAAGTATCGCGATTTCCGGCGGCGTTTCGGCGAAGCCATGGTGGGTATCCATACCGGCGACGTGACCATCAATCCGGAAGCCGAGGTGCTCATTATGACAACGGAGATTTTCCGGAATTTAATCCTTGAAAACTCCCCGCGACTCGGCGATGTTTACTATACGGTGTTCGACGAGATTCATTATATTGACGATCCGGAACGAGGGACGGTGTGGGAGGAGAGCATCATCCTGGCCCCCAAGGATATCCGTTTCATGTGCCTGTCGGCCACGGTCCCCAATATCCGCGAGCTGGCGCAATGGATGGAGCAGGTGCGCTCCACGCGGGTCGCGGTGATTGAGGAAACGCACCGGCCCGTGCCGCTCAAACATTTTTTATATAGTCCCAAATTCGGCGCCATGACGGTCAAGGACGTCCGCAGGAAATATCTGAAAAAACCCGCGCTGCGCAAGGAATTCCTCAAGAAAAAGCCTTCCTCGAAAAGGATCGTCAAATATGTTTTGGACAAGGGACATTTCCCCATTCTCTACTTTTGCTTCAACCGCAGGATATGCGAACGTAACGCCTTTCTCCATGCGTACGTGAACCTTTTAACCGATCACGAGCGCCGGCTTATTCGGGAAATGATCGACGATCTGGTAGGCCAATACCGTTTGGGCGGCTACGACCGGCTTTTTTCGATGCGCGGCCTTTGGGAGTCGGGATGCGCTTATCATCATGCGGGAATTTTGCCCGCCGCAAAGGAAATCGTCGAGCGGCTTTTTGCCGCGGGGCTAATCAAGCTCCTTTTTTGCACGGAAACCTTTGCGCTGGGTGTCAATATGCCCGCAAGCACCGTCATTTTCGACGAGCTTGAAAAATTCGACGGAGTCGATTTTAATTATCTCATGGTGCGACAATACAACCAAATGGCCGGCCGCGCCGGACGGCGCGGAATGGACCAGGTGGGGTATGTGTATTCACAGATTATTCCCGAGGCAACCGACCCAAGGGAAATTGAACGGCTTTTCTCGGGTAAAAACGAAATCATATCGAGCAGGTTTTGCGCATCGTACTCCACGATCCTCAATTTATACAGCCGGCACGGCAACGGGGCCTTCGACCTTTTTCGAAAAAGCCTTCGCAATTTCCGAAAAGGCAAATTCGTGCTTACCGCTTCTTATAGTCTGGAAGAAACGCAAATCAACAACCGGATAGCGTTCCTTCAGGCCGCGGGATTTCTGGAAAAGACCGAGCTTACGGAGAAGGGGAGACTTGCCGCGGCGGTAAACGGGTATGAAATACAGGCCGCGGAGCTGTATTACACGCGATGTTTCGAGGAATGTTCGGCGGCTCAATTGACTGTGGTTATCGCCGCCATCATCACCGAAGAGCGGCGCAACCGGGCTCGTCAAAACGCCTCCGAGGCGCGTATGCGCTTCCACGGCGAAACCGTGCTCCGTAAATTACGGCACAAGGAAATCAGTTTCGGCGTCGACGCGCCGATACGGGAACTCGATTTTTCCCTTGCCGCGCCCGTTTCCGCCTGGGCAAACGGGTGCGATCTCAAGCAGTTGGAGTCATACGGGGTCCCGGAAGGGGACTTGATACGGCTTCTTCGCATGACCGTGCAACTTTTAAGAACGCTTCGCGATAAAATTCCCGATCCTTTCATCGCCGACCTGATGCATGAAGCATTCCTCTTGATCAACAGGGACGTTGTGGATGCGCAGGCGGAATTGGAAGTCCGGTAAAAGGCGGGCGTTTATCGCGAACCCCCGCGCTGTAGGGAAAAATCACTTGTTTCTTTTTTCCTTTGCGTTGACTTCGATTCTTTAGGTATAATACTATGATATGCCACCCTCTTCCCACATCGCCGCCGTTTTACTGGTAGGAATCAATCGCCCAAGTCTTGAAAGCCAATTGCTACGCCATGGGTACACGCCCGTTTCGGCGTCCGACATGGCCTCGATAGCGGCGGTGGAAGAGCCCTACGCGCTGATGCTGATCAATGAGGATCTTTTTAACGGGAACTCCGTTGATTTCGAACGGATGTACTTTCTCAACGGCGCCGCCCCCGCGGCCGTTCTTATCGCCGATTCATCGAAGATCGGTCCCTCGCTCATGAAATTGTTGACAGAAGGCACGCTTGACTGGATTCATGCGTCCGATATCGACGCGGGGCTTATAAGCTCCCGTATCGACAGGATGGTTGTTTGTTCGCGCCTTAATTCTCATTTCCGGGGCCTTCAGCAGGACCTCAGGGAAAAGGCCCATCTGCAAGAGGAGATAGATCTTCGCGACCACATCCTGGATCATGAGCGCGGTCTCAACGCGAACATCGCCGGGTCCATCACTTCGGGTTTATTGATTATTGATCTCAACGGATGCGTGATCATGCTGAACGATAATGTTCGCGCGCTTCTCAAGCTTTCAGCGGGCGAATACATCGGGTCTTCATATTCGAAAGCGCTTCGCGGCAAAATGCGCGCCATCGTCGAGGATTTTTTGAAACGCGTGCGCCACGGGCCGATGCATCATGAAATAAAAAAGATCAGCGTCGATCGGATGGTCATCGAAATAGCCTTATATAAAATGCGCGATTACCATCAGAACGTCAACGGCGTCTTGATGCTGATAAACGACATTACGGAGCAGGAGAATACGACGCAGCAGCTCTATCGCGCTGAAAAACTGGCAACCATGGGTACCATGCTTTCGGGCATCGCGCACGAATTGCGAAACCCGCTGGCCATTATAAGCGCCCGCGCCCAAATGGCGTTGGTCAAGGAATCGTGGGACCGGGACTGGATGGTCAAGAATTATCAATCTATTGAGGCGCAGACATACCGCTGCGCGACCATCATCAATAATCTGCTCGATTTCACCCGGTATCGCGCCACCCAAATGGCTTTACACAACCTTGACGGTATTCTCGATGAAACATTAACCTATGTAGAATACCAGAATTCCTTCGATTCCATAACCATTGAAAAACAGTACCAGCCCGACCTGGTGATTTATGGCGACCGGTCGCGGTTCGTCCAAATGTTCCTCAACATCATTTCCAACGCGTCCGACGCGATGAACGGGAAGGGAAACCTGACGCTTCGGACCCGTTCCGAGGGTAAGGGAGAGGTAATCGTCGAAATCAACGACAGCGGTTCGGGAATCGACCCTTCGATAAAAAACAACGTTTTTGATCCGTTTTTTACCACAAAGGAACCCGGAAAAGGCACGGGATTGGGGCTTGCCGTGGTGTATAAGATAATCCATGAGTCGGGTGGCGAGGTGTGGTTCACTTCCGAGCCCGGCAATACCACCTTTTTCATCAAACTTCCAACGGGGATGAATCGCGTATGAATGAGAAAATTCTTCTCGTGGACGATGAAGCGGATTTCCTTGACGTGCTCGGTGAATTTCTTTCCGATGAAGGCTACTGTACGGGCCGCGCTCACAACGCTCAAGAGGCCTTGGCGGCGATGGAACAAGAATCCTTTCATCTGTTGTTGTCGGACATCAACATGCCCGGAATGAAAGGATTCGAATTGATTAAGGAGGCCAGGCGGCGGTATCCTTTTTTGAAAAGCGCGCTGATTACCGCGTATGACGTGCGCGATTATATCAACATGGCAAAAGACTTTGATATCGGCAATATCATCACGAAAACAACTCCGTTTAATTTTGAGGAAGTGCGGCTCCTGGTCCGCAATATAATAACCGAGGAAATTTTCGGGCTTGATCATTACGTAAAAAGCGTCATCCGTTCCGTAGCCGTCTCATCGAGCTCGGCGATTGAAACAATAATCCAGGATGTCGTGGGATCCATGCCCACGCTGCGACATCAACGAAAATTCCGGCAGGCGCTCAACGAAATCATCATTAATGCGGTTTACTATGGCGCCAAACAGGAGCGGGGCGACAGGAAGGATGCCTGGCCCATTGATGTGGAGCTGGCTTCGGATGAAATAGTAACGGTATCTTGGGGCGCTGATGATGAAAAAATCGGCGTTTCCGTCATGGACCAAAAGGGACTTTTAAAGAAAAAGGACGTTTTGTTTTGGCTGGAACGAAATACTACAAAGGGTGATGACGGATTGTCCAAGGGTCTTCTTGACGATCATGGAAAAGGCATGTTCATTACCCGTGAATCGATCGACCGTTTTATCGTCAACATAAAACCGGGTAATAAAACCGAGATTGTAATGCTCAATTACAAGGAAGGGCTTTACGACGGATACCGGCCATTATGGATTCAGGAAATTTAGCAAAATACCGCCCGGAAGTCGGGATTGAGAATTCAGGAGTCTAAGCAACATTTTTCCTCCCTTTTTTTCAAAAATGCATCGAGTGACCCGAATGTGTTGTTTAATAGTAAAATGATTGTTGGGAGGCATAAAACAGTTTAATTTTTATTACCGCATGATTTAGTCTAACTTATTTAATAATAAGATGATATGATAAAAAATACAGGATTTTGAGAGTATCTTATTGCTACGTGGAAGGAAGGCTGATGCTTTAAAAAAGGCTTCGTCCACCCCTTTAAAAATAGCCGACCTGTTTACAAGGTAGTAGTGAGCTGATTGCCTGCTCTCCCACTATTTACGGGCGTAAGAGGCCATTTATAGTTTTGGCCAAAAAAGTCCTTTTTTTTTGTTCGTGACAACAAGTATACTAGTAAATCACGCCCAAACACGTAAAGCGGCATTACTTTTTACTCCTCTCTTCCTGAAAGTAATGACCACCTCTCCTGTTGCATGGGCAACAGGAGAGAGCTTTACTATAACTTCCAATGTATCAATAAATTACAACTTCTTCTTTTTCTTTGTACTCGTAGTATCTTGAGGTTTCATCGCGCAATCGGCAATACTCAATAAACCGCTTTTATTGATGAGGATGGAAATTGAAACATCCCATCCGGTTCCTTTTTTAAAGTCTTCCTTTTTATCGACGCTTTTTTCACCGTTTTTAACGCAATCCGCTACTTTAAGAGGATCGATTTTGAATTTTTTTAGAGCTGTCTTGGTTTTTGCCGTGGCTTCCTGCAGGGCTTGTTTCTGGGCCGCGCTTGTAGCGTTATTAAGATCGGCATTAACTGAATGCCCCTTGGCAAAAACCGAATCAGCCCCTAAAATGTCGGATTCATAAACAATTTCTTTATCCACGAATCCCCACTTTTGGTTGGATGAAATGAGTATAATACGGCCTCCGCCAATGGGAACGGTAAAATCCTTCTCGATATCCGCATGCTTTCCATCTTTGAACTGCCAGGTACTGTCGGGATTAAGTAGAATGCGAACCCCGTCAGGAGTTTTAAGTTCCATTGCTTGTGTTTCGGTGAGGACCCCTTTTTCGGCAAATAATGCGCTACTTGAAAAAAGTATAAAAAAAATCGTGGCATTAAAAAGAAAGGCTTTCATGCGAACTCCTCTATTAAACGGTTAAATTATTTATATTATTCCAACAAATTAATCATAGATAGAGATTAGTGGAAAGAAAAGTCAAATTTGTTTAAAAAGAAAACAGAGTGAAAAATAAATTGAGATCAACCTTGGAAATCCCCCGACAATTTCCTCCATGCAATGGCCGTAGTAGTTTATAAAAGGAAAAGGAAGTAAAATGATCGATTTTTTTACTATGTGGGGAGTGATGATTATGGCGAGCATTGGGATGTCTCCATTGATGAGTCGGGCTCAATCCGATACGGCCGTTTTCGCGGGCGGGTGTTTCTGGTGCATGCAGCCGCCGTTCGAGCAAATTGACGGAGTAATAAAGGTAACCGCCGGATATACGGGCGGTCACACGGCTAATCCGACCTATGAGGAAGTATGTTCGGGAACCACCGGTCACTATGAAGCGGTGGAAGTCGTTTTTAATCCCTCGGTAGTAAGTTATGAAAAGTTATTGGAAGTGTTTTGGCGAAACATCGACCCTACCGACCCGCAAGGACAATTTTCCGACAAAGGGTTGCAATACCACACAGCCATTTTCCATCATGGCGATCATCAACGTCAACTAGCCGAATCATCGAAAGATGCTCTGCGAAAATCCGGCAAGTTTTCGAATCCGATTGTGACTAAAATCGCGCCCGCGGGAGTTTTTTATAAGGCCGAAGACTACCATCAGGAGTATTACCGTACTTCACCTTTGCGTTATAAAATGTACAAAATAGGGTCGGGCCGCGATCAGTTCATCCATAAAACATGGAATAATGGCGCGCAAGAGGCGGATCAACCCGGCGCGGACAAGCGCGCAAAGCGCGTCTATCAAAAGCCGTCAAAGAGCGAACTGGGAAAAATATTGACAAAGGAACAGTATGCCGTGACGCAGGAAAACGCCACCGAACCCGCCTTTCATAACGAATATTGGAACAATCATCAAGAGGGGCTGTACGTAGACAGGGTGTCGGGCGAGCCGCTCTTCAGCTCGCGCGATAAGTTCGACTCCGAGTGCGGATGGCCGAGCTTTTCAAAATCGATTGACACGGCGAATGTGACCGAGAAGATTGACCGCGGATTTCTCATGACGCGCACTGAAGTTCGCAGTAAGGCGGCCGATTCCCATCTCGGTCACGTGTTTACCGATGGCCCAAAACCCACCGGATTACGCTACTGCATTAATTCCGCGGCCATCAGATTCATACCTAAGGAAGACCTGGCCAAGGAAGGCTATGCGGCCTACGAACGGCTCTTCAAGTGATTGGCGGATCAGCGACCGCCAAGGGCGAGAGCCGTTAACTTTTTTTGCTTTCATCCCCTAATGTATATTTTTTAATGAGGTGACGTTTTCCACTAGGAGAAATTCGTGAAACGGAAAAAACGGGTAATGATGTATGCGCTGAGTACATGCGTGTGGTGCAAACGGGCCAAACGGCTGCTTAATGACCTTGGCGTGGTCTATGATTGTATCGATGTGGACCTGCTTCCCGAAGACGAGGAACGGGAAGCCCGCGACACCGTTGAACGTCTCAATCCGGAAGGGAGTTTCCCCGTTATCATTGTTGATAATAAGGACGTCATCCGCGGATTTGACGAGGATCGCATTCGAAGGGTCCTTGGAAGAGACGGGAGGGATGAGTAGTGGAACAATCACCGAATAGCCCACCCCGGCAGCCGTCTTCCCGTGAAATCGACGAATTATATAAAAAGCTTGATAAAGAAGCGGAAGAATCGGGATATCATCTAAACCCGGACGCGGAGTTCACGAAAGATTTGGTTGCCGGGCTTTTAGTCAACGAAAAGCGCTATGGATATTGGAACTGCCCGTGCAGACTATCCGCCGGCGGCAAGGAAAAAGACCTCGATATCATTTGCCCCTGCGATTACCGCGACGCCGATATCAACGAATTCGGCTGTTGCTATTGTGCGCTTTATGTAAATGAAAAAATATTACATGGTGAACAAAAAACACGCACTATTCCCGAACGACGGCCTAAAAAACGCGCTGGGGCGTCTCCCGTTTCCGCCGCCGACGTTCAACCGGGGGCCGCGATCCCGGTTGAACTCGCCGTTCCCATTTGGCGATGCAAGGTGTGCGGCTATTTGTGCGGACGGGAAAATCCTCCCGAAAAATGTCCTATCTGCAAAGTTCCCAAGGAACGCTTCGAACGATTTATCGGTTAATGGCGCCCGATTTTCCTCCCGCCGTGCAAAATGGAGCGTTGCCGAGGAACGAATTGCCGACGTTCATGGTGAGGAAGTAAACGCCGACGGGTAACGCGTCGAGATCCCGCCACACCGTGGTTTCCTGCGCCCGTTCCACCCTCGCCGTTTTAACCGCGACCCGTTTTCCGTTCATGGCGAAAACCGTGAAGGTCGCATTGCCCGTTACGCCGGAACGGTAATGAATGAGATGCGCCGATGCGTTGACCGAAAGGCCGGCATCGTTAAAACCCTGATTGCGCTCAACGGAAACCTCAGGCTGCAGGGTTCCCACGCTCGATGTGGTCAGGTAATTAAGCGGATCGGGTTTTGACAGATCGAAATGGGGCAAGTCCGTATTGAGATACTGGGCGATATTCATCTTGGCGTCAATAAATGCCTTGGTCATGATACGGGCCAATTCGAACCCGCCGTACGTGCAGTAATGCGTCGGGTCGCCTGAAACATACAAACTGGACTTATTGCTTCCGAGCGCCTTTTCCAGGGTGATGACCATGGCGTTTAAATCGGCGCATTGAACGCCCAGCGACTTTGCGGTCTTGCGCGCCGTTTCCGCGAGTCCGCCGATGGATTTTGTGGAATCAGTGTCGCCATCGCGAGCGCCCGCGGTGACGATAACCGGTATGCCTCCTTTTGCGGTCGTGCCATCGCACATGGTCTTGAGATTCCCCGGAAAGGCAGCGATGCGGTCGGCGGCTTTACTATCGTTAGTCCCGAATTCTATGAAAAAGTAGTCCCCGGGCTTGATGATGCTCATTATCATATCATACCGCTTTTCAGAAATGAAACTACCCGCGTCCTCGCCCGATTCCGCGTAATTGGCTATGGATACCTTTGAGGTGAAAAACCTGGTAAGCATCTGGCCCCAATTACAGAATGTTCCGCTCGGTTGATTGACCAGGGTTGAATTGCCGCCCAGATACAACGTAATGACCGTATCGACCGGGACGATGTCCACGCCGCATATGCAGGGCTTCGACCCGCTGAAATCGAGCGTAAGCTTTTCGTCAAAATCAACGTAGGTTAATTCCCGGTCCTTGCGACTGATGGTAACGGTGCCGTTTTGATAGGCGCGCCGGTTGATGGCGAACGTTTTTGTTACAACCTCTCCCGATTGCGTTCCGAGGCGGTCTATGAACAATCTGCGCTGCTCGCCATTAACGGTAGTGGCGCTTGTGCCGGCAAGGTCGCCGATGTAAAGGGTAACCATGTAGTTACCCTGCGGGAGCGTCACGGAAAAATTAAACGATGATCCGGTGCAATAATCACCCCTCAGTACGTCACTGCCGCCCCGGCTGACCGCCGTAACGGTTCCTCCCTCAAAACCATAGCCTTGCGACGCCGAATAGGTTGTTGTCGGCGTTACCTTCGTATAGCCCGGCGCCGCGGCCCCGGTCCCGAAATCGAATTTGGTAGGGACCTGCGCGTTGAGATTGACGCTACAAATCATTACGCAAACGAACACCGCGCCAACGAACGGATGGGCGGCCTTTGAGGTACAAGTGCGATTTTTCATGGTCCATCTCCTTGTTAAGGTGACACTGCGCATTTTATAATTTGCAGAACCGGATTTTATCATTCCGAATAATTTCCTGGGGAAGTTTAACGGAAAACATGAATTCCGACGTATCGGTGCAGTAATCGCCGCGCAACACGTCGCTGCCGCCGCGGCTGACCGCGGTGACCGTCGCGCCCCCGTATTGATGGGTTTTACGCTTCGTGAAACTTCGGTTCATAGGAACTCCTTATATAAAAAATTGTTTATTTTGATTTATCGAACTTTCAGTAACGCGGTTTGATGAATCGTTGATTGTAACCCCGCCGACATTTCGCATACATAGAGGCCGGCCGTGAGGATTCTTCCTTGTCCATCAATACCGTTGAAGGTGATTTCGTGGTCGCCGGCGGAAACGACGCCATTCAACAACGTGGCAACGAGCCGTCCGTGCAAGTCGAACAATCGCAATCGTACGCTCTGCGCGAAAACGCCGGGTAGCTTAAAGGAAATGGTGATTGGAAGCCCGGAAACGCCGGTTCGCGCGACCGACAGCCCCGCATTTTGAGAAGGCGCGTCATGGGACCCAGCTGCGGTAGTCACGGGGGTAAAGGCGGGCGCGTCGGTACGGAACGGAGATGCGGGAAGCGAGGTCGGCGTGCCTTTGTTGTACAGCGACGCCTTTGGATTTGCCGCCCAGCAATACCGTGCCGTTTTAGGGCTAGTGACCGAAGCGCTCGATACCAGCACGGTCGTGTCCTGGTCGATTTTCGCGGTTGCGGTGGAATATGTAGTGCCATTCGCGGATATCTCAAACGGTTCTGTAGTGCCGGTTGCGGTAGCGGAGTTTAGTTGCAGCCCGCCGTCGGTATGCTTGAAATACAGACGAATCGAATTGCTCTCAACGGCCATATGGTCGTAGATGGGACCCGAAAAAGTGATGTCTTGCTTATAGGTAACTCCGAGAGCGGCAAGGCCCAGGCGAAGCCCGCAATCCTGTTTGTTACCGGGGTGAACATAGTTAATATCACCGATATCGATTGTTACCGCCAGACCCGTATTGGGGAGTATTTGCGTGGCTTGTAATTGCGCTTCGCGCAAAGGCATCCATCCGCCTCCGATGTTGTAATTGGGCAGTTGGACTATAAAAAAGGATAAGGTTGGGGTGAACAATTTACGCCATGAAGTAATCAAGAGCGTTTGCAGGTTCCGGTACGTGTCGGATCCCCAGGTAACCGATTCACCCTGATACCAGATGGCGCCGCGAAATGCGAATGGAACGAGCGGATTGATCTTGCCATTGAAGATAATATAAGGATCGTGGTTACTGGAGTAACTGGGATTTCCACTTTCATAGGAGGTGACCTGGGACGAAAATCCGCCGGCAACAAGATCCGCTCGCGAGATAAAGGCTTGCATGCAGGAGCCGCCCGCGGAGGAGTGTACCAAACCTATGGGAACTTTATTCAGGTTATTGTGCAATTCCCGGCCGAAAAAATAGGCTGCCGCGGAAAATTTCGGGGCATTCGCGGGGTTGCATACCATCCAACTCCCCGTATATGTTGTTTGAGGAGATTTACTAAGAGCCCCGTTGATGTTGCACGTACGGATGAGCGGGTAATTGGCGGCGGCTATTTCCACGGCGGCGTTGTTCATTGCGCATCCCGCATAACCGCATTGCATGGTGTAACCCATATTGGACTGGCCCGAGCACAACCAGACTTCACCGATATACACATCGGTAATGGCAATCGTGTTGGACCCGGTTATGGTCAATGTATAAGGGCCCCCGGCGTTCATACTCGGCAATTTCACCATCCAGTTGAGGTCGGCGCCGGTTGTGGCGGTTGCCTCTTGTCCGTTGATACTGACGGTGACTTTTTCGTTGGCGGCGCCTTTTCCCCAAACGGGAACCGGCATTCCCTGCTGAAGCACCATACTGTTGCTGAAAAGACCTTGAACGGTGACATTCGCGGAAACCATGCCCGGAAATAGAATTGTAACGGTCAACAAAGCGGTCATGGTGATGATTTTAAGGTTATGCGGCATACATCTCTCCTTCTCTTTTAAAAATAGCTTTATTTATTTCCTATTCCAATGCGGCCGTCATTTTTGTCGATTGACCATGCCCGATTGATTTTATAGAGAATAAATATACGCCCTGAGGGACCTTGGCATTTTGAAAATCGATCCGATGATAACCCGGACCAAGCTCGCCTTTGAACAAGCAATCGTATGTTCTTCCCGACACTCCGATCCGGGTAATATTAAAGAAATCGCGAACCGGCGTTGTAAGAATAATCGCGCATGGCAAGCCGCGCGAACCTTGCGCAACGGGATGGAAACTGAACATGGGGCTTGCATTGCCGCGTATCGTCGGGTCCGCCGCGACGCCCGGTACATCCTCGTTGATAAAGAGCGCGCCCATGCGGATGTAATTGCCGGTTGACGCTACGTTTTTCGTTGAAAGGACATCAATGACGAAGGTGTGGCTTCCGTGGGGCAACGTGTTGATCAAACAAGGGTAGGAGTCGCGCGAGGACGAGGCATAACCCGATTTTTGGACCGGCGTTGAATTGTCGACGGACCACTGCATTTCCCCGCCGTCCGTTCCCGGCATCCAATCCATTCCAACGGCCGTGCCTTTAAACGGATACGTCAACTTTGTTCCGGGCGTATTGCAACTGATTACATTGGGAAATCGGGCGTTTCCGGTAGCGGAGTTCTTCCACCCCGGAAAGGACAATTGATCGGCCATGATGATGACGCCATTGTCAACCGTATTCGAAACGAATGGTTTGGGAAGCGTTACCGGCGCGTAAGCCGCCGGGACCGGAGGCGTCAATAGATATCGCTCGAGCACTCCGGCTATTTCGTCCGCGTAAATTTTATATCCCTCGTCGGTGGGGTGCGTTCCGTCAACCGTCAACGTGGAAATGGTCCCCTTGCCGGACTTGGTGGCTTCCCATAATTTTTTCCCGACGTTGATCGAGCCCACGTGGTAATAGTCCGCCACGGCTTGTTGCGCAAGAACCGCGGGAGGATAAGTTCCCTTATCATAAGCGCCGATGGTGCCGTTATGAACCGTATAAATGATGCTGATAACGCAATTGGGTAATGTCCGCCATATATTGCGTATTATTCCATCCATATAGGGTTGAATATCGGCGGCGGTTTTTGCCCAATCATTGACCGCGAATTCTATGAATACCAAATCGGGATTTTTCGAACACACGTCGCGAGTGCAGCGAAAGGCTCCCAAGTCAGATCCCGTCGAGCCCCAGGAAGCGTCCAACTCCGTAACGGTTGCCTGAGGATACTTCGTTTTGAACCAGGTCGTGGTAAGCGGCTTCCAGGCAGTGACCGCCTTATTGGAAGCGCCTTGTCCTTGGGTGATCGAACCGCCCAAATAGGATATCGACACCTTTTTATCAACGGACAGCTTACGCCGCAGATTTGCGTAGTACGTTGACGTGTCGATAGTGGCGGCACATACGCCGGAAGCCAGAGAGATGCACAGCATGGCTGCGGCATAGCGCCGGCAGGTGGAACGGGATATACGATGAAATGTTGGTTTAATAGGTTTGATGGGAAACATCCTTTTTTTATGTAGAGACGTTATGCCATGGCATCTTCACAAATGTCGTAGCAACGCCATGGCATGACGTCTTAACAAATGATACAAAATGTCCAATTCGTGTTGACGGTCGTTTAGCGGTCATTTTCTTCCCTGTAGAACCGATTGTTTTTAAAGACGATTCTTCCCTTTTCATTTTCACCGGTTGTATACCAGAGCAGTTGCGTCGCGGAGATCGGCCTTGATGCGGTTTGGCGGCCCAGCGCATTGAACCAAAATCCCTGAAGCGCAAGGTTGCGGTTCGTTGGGCGGGCCGCAAGCGTCATCGGTTGTCTTTCCGCAACCGCGACCGGGACCTCCAAGTCCGGGCTCGTCGTCAGGAATGGCGACGCCGGAAGTCCTTCCTTATTGTATAAATTGCCGATAGGGTTGGTGGCATAGCCATAGTAAACCTGAGTCGGGGCGCTTACCGAAGTGCTTGAAACGGAAACGATATCACCCTGAATGACCGCGTCACCGAACACGAAATTGCCGTTGGAACCCGCGATGCCGAAACCCTTTAACGCGGCGCCGTCCTTGCCCGTCAACCCGCTTCCGGTAAAAGTGAACTTACAATTAATCTTGTTGCCCGAGATGGTTTTCGATACATACAACGGCCCCGAATACACGAGATCTTTTTGGCCATAACAGAGCGCTTTCGCAGGGAGCGCCAGCCTCATTCCCGCGTCGAGTTTATCCGGGAAATGGATTTGAGTGACGTCGCCTATGTCGATGGCGCTGGCCATCGCGGTGTTCGGTAAAGCCAGGGCAAGCCTTTGGCCCTCGCGGATGACGGCCGTCGTGCCTCCCTCATCGGGTTTTGTTTGTAAAGCTGTCTTGTTTGCCAATTGAACGAAATAAAAGGGAAAATCTCCGATTCCCCAGAGTTTGCGCCAGGTAGTGATAAGCAATTGGAATCGTTTACCGTAGAGGGGAGCGAGCGTCGCGGTCCTGTCCTGCTCGCCTTGTATCCATACGGTACCGCGCATGGCGCAGCCGAGGACCGGGGCAATCCAGGAATTATACATGCCTCCGGCCGTAGCGTCGGCGGACTTGATGGTCGGATCAGCCGAGAGCGTGGCCGGGTCCAGCCATGATGCAATCGTCGTTCCGCCGACCGCGGTAACAACCAGTCCAACGGCTACGGTTCCCAAGGCCTTTTGGATTTCCCTGCCGAAAAAGAACCCCAGGCAGGATAGCGCGCCCACCGCCGTAGGGGTTGTACAGGTTTCCCAAACGGGGGTTTGTCCCGGTTGCCGCAATGTGTAATACCGCAGGAGCGGAATATTGGCGCTGTTTTGAATGTCGGCGTAGTTCGGATAGAAATTCACCCGCGTGTCCATGTTGGACTGTCCGGCGCAATTCCAGACTTCTCCCATATACACATCGGTGATGGTGATTGTATTGTTTCCTTTTATGGTCATGGTATAAGGCCCGCCTTCAATCATGGGGTCGAGCTTTACCGTCCATTTACCGCTCGAGGCCGTTGCGGCTGTTTTCGTTTGACCGTTGAATGTTACCGTCACCGCTTCTCCCGAAGTTCCCGTTCCCCAAATCGGCACGATCATGTTTCTCTGCAATACCATGTGACTGGTAAAGAGGTTGGTCACCGCCACATTGGCCTGCGCTACCGCCACGCCGATTGCCAGGGTAATTAACCACGTCCGAACGATACGGAATAACACGTTTTTTTTCATGGGGTCGGGTCCTTTAGTATGGTTAATGTTAAAATTTCGTAGAGACGCCATGCCATGGCGACTCTATGGTCCATAGAATGCAATCCATTTAACGGCGATTTTCTTCCTTAACAAATCGATTATTCTTAAAAGTAATTCGACCGTTTTCCTGAGCCCTATCCCAGGAAATCTGCGTGCCGGTCATCGGATGCGCCGCCATTTCGCGGCCCAGGGCATTCACCCAAAATCCCGCAAGCGCGTCCGTGAGGTTGGCGATGCGCGTCGCGGGCGTTATCGGCCTCCACTGAGCGGTCGTTGTTGGAAAGACGATTTGCGGGCCTTCGGTAATGAACGGCGACGCCGGAAGTCCCTCTTTGTTGTAAAGATTGCCGATCGGGTTGTTGGCGTAGCCATAATGGACCTGGGTCGGAGCGGCCACCGAAGCGCTCGAAACGGTCACGATATCGCCCTGGATAACGGCGTCGCCCCACACGAAGGCGTTGTTGGAACCGGCTATGGCAAACCCCGCAAGAGCGGCGCCGCCTTTGCCCGTCATCCCGCCGCCGGTAAAACGGAATTTAAGGTTGATTTTATTGCCGACGATGGTTTTCGATTCGTACAGGGGGCCGGAATACACGAGGTCTTTTTGACCGTAGCAGAGCGCCTTCGCCGGAAGCGCCAGCCTAAGCCCCGCATCGAGTTTGTCGGGAAAATGCAGTTGCGTGACGTCGCCTATGTCAATCGCGCACGCCATCGCCGTATTGGCCAGCGATAGGGCCAGCCGCTGCGACTCGCGGATCTGCGGCGTTGAACCGCCTTCGCTCGGAGATGTTTGCAATTTCTGGTAGCCCGCCAATTGCACGTAATAAAAAGGGAAATCCCCGATTCCCCACAGTTTACGCCAGGCGTTGATGAGCAATTGGAATCTCGCGGTGTAATATTGAGGCAGGCCATTGGTCCTGTCCTGCTCGCCTTGTATCCAAACCGTGCCGCGCATTGCGCAGCCGAGCACCGGCGTGATCCAGGAATTGTACATGCCGCCCGCGCTCGCGTCGGTTGTTTTAATGGTCGGATTGGCGGCAAGCGTGGCGGGATCGAGCCATGACGCGACCGTTGTGCCGCCCACGGCCGTAACGACAAGGCCTACGGCCACAGTGCCCAAAAACTTTTGGATTTCCCTGCCGAAAAAGAAACCCAAACAGGAAAGGTTGCCCACGGCGGCAGGGGAGGTGCAGGTTTCCCACACGGGATTGCTTACGCTGGGTTGCCGCAAGGTATAATAGCGCAAAAGGGGAATGTTGGCGCTCTGTTGTATGCTGTCGTAGTTCGCGTAAAAACTTACCCTTGTGTCCATATTGGACTGCCCGGCGCAGTTCCAGACTTCACCCATGTAAACATCCGTGACGGTAATGGTATTGGCGCCCTTTATGGTCATGGTGAAGGGGCCGCCTTCGATCATGGGGTCAAGCTTGACCGCCCACTTGCCGCTTGCGTCCGTTGACGCGCTTTTAGTTTGGCCGTTGAACGTCACCGTCACCTGCTCTCCCGAACTCCCCGTTCCCCAAATCGGTACGATCATATTTCTTTGCAGCACCATGTGACTGGTAAAGAGATTAGTCACCGCTACGTTGGCGTGCGCAAGCCCATTGCCGATTATCATAGTTATAATCAAGGTCCGGGCGATTTTAAATAAAATTGATTTTTTCATGCCGTACTCTCTTTTTATTACATCGTAAACCAATCGTAGAGACGCCATGCCATGGCGTCTCTACCTATCTGTTAAGCAAAATCCGTTCGATAGCGACATTCTTTCCTCCGGTGGAGGCCTGAACGATATAGGCGCCGGCGCCGAACCTTGAGGGTAACCGAACGGTTGCCGATCCCCGTATCACCGTGCGCAGCACACGGCATCCCATGGCGTCGAATATCGAAATCATCGCGGGAACGCGTTCGTTATTTATTACTATCAAGTTTGTACCTGAAAAACGGACCGATGGGGCGAACGAATGAAGGTGTTGATCGCCCGGACGAAACTGCGAGGACGTCGACTCCGCCAGTTTGGCTACTTCGCTTCCGGCAAGTAAGACGCAGCCCAGGCCGTAGTCATCGAAGTCCGGAACCATATTTCGGGAGGGAGTCACGCCGTTTACCCCGGACCCATTGTCGCCGGGTTCGGAACCGCTCCCTTGTACATAGCCCAGTGCGCCCGTTGAAAAGATCGCCGTGTCGGCGATCGCCTTCCATGCATTGACGATTGCGGGCAAATAATCGGCTTTAAGGAGGAGACCGTTGTTGACGCCCCAGGCCATGCCGAAGGTAAAAAGCCCGGTTCCGGTCAATTCCGATCCGCCAAAATGGGTCGGGTCCGCGAGATTTTCATTCCAAAAACCATTCGTACGCTGCACGGCCTTGAGCGCGGCGGCCATTTCCTTGAATGTGGTCTCATACTCCTGCCGGTGAGTCTCCGTTGCGGGAAGCTCGGTGAGCACCCGCGCAAGCGCGGCAAAAACCCATCCGTTACCCCGCGACCAATAAACGTTTTTTCCGGCCGGTGATTTTGCGGTTTTAAACGTCGCGTCTCTCCACCATAAATGGTCCGTGGTATTGTAGAGACTCAGCGAACTCTTGGGATAGTTATACAAACTGTACATTTTACTGAAATATTTCGGGTCACTGCCGTACTGTTTGCCCATCTTCGCGAAAACCGGCATGGACATCTGAATGGCGTCGATCCACGTCCAGTAGTTATTCCCCGATCCGCCGGCCTCGGCATCAATACATGTTTTAATGTTGGCAATGCGCTCAGACTTCGTGGGATCCAATCGGTACAGGTCTATGTAATCCTGCCCTACGCACTGGTCGTCGGCATTGGTGGTGGTGTTCCCGCTGCGCATTCCCCATTTATGAAAGGTTCCCCAGGTAACGGCATGGTTCAATGCCGCGGCATCATTACTGATTGCGTAATAGGCCAAGGCTCCCTCATAATACACCGCCCTTGTCCAGATATCGCTCGAATGACTGCCCGTCAGGCAGCTCGAGCAAGGATCGTGTTTGGGATTGGTAATGAAATAATCGTTCGCCAATTTCATTTTCGCCAGGATTTGCGTCTTGGACGGCAAAGATTGCGAATGTACCGCAAAAGCGGTAAAAAAAATAAATGTGGACCTCAATGCAATGTACCTTGGTTTTTCGGCGGATTTCATCGTTCGATCTCCTTTCAAGAGAAAAATGAATATATGGGACTTTGGTTTGACCGAGCGTATCCGGATTTGCCGGATTAGCGCCTTACAATATAAGTCGTCAAACCGGTGCCCGCCGTTCGCGCCGAAAAAAGGTATATTCCGTGCCTGGCCCAACCGATATCGAGAGTCGTTTGGTTGCGGTTGGGCTCACAATAAAGTAAGCTTTTTCCCGAAAGATCGGTGACCCGCGCCGCAAGTATTGTTTCATTTGACATAATAGATATCATTCCGTTGTCGGAAACGACAACGGACGGTATCGAACGCACGGCGGATGGCGCTTGCGCGCGCGAAACGGCCGTGCCGCCTTTATAGGACGCGCTATAAGAACTTGGGGCCGCGCCCATGGTGAACTGGTATCTTTTTTCGGTGGTGATCGACTTGCCGCCGGCATCCCGCCACTGTTGAAAAGTTTCTCCGGTATTCGGGACCACCTTGATGGTTATGGGCGCGCCCGCCGGATACGCCCCGCTTGCGGTGATCAAACCCGCGCCGGGCTTGTTCGTTGAAACATTCAGGGGATATTGAGGCGCCAATTCCGCGGCCAACTTACCGACATCGGGGTCCGTCGAAAGTTCTTTTATTCCCTCGGCAACACATTGCGCCATGGCGATGGCGCCCATTTCCTGAAAATGGGTTTTGTCCGTCCTTCCGTTTGGATAATTCGGATATTCTCCGGCCGCGAGACTGATGTAGATATAGCCGGCGCAGTATTCCTGTCCCATACTTTTATTCAACGCGGCGGATTTTCGTTCGAGGTCGACAAAGGGGACCTTGAGCGCGTTGCACGCATTCAACACCGCTCCGCGATAGTCGCTGTCGCCTATGGCAAAGCCCTCCGTAAAGGTCGAGCCGTTCCAGGAATTCTGGTTCACGGTCGACACCAGAACCGGAATGACGCCCTTGGCGCGCGACTCGTTTACAAACTGTGTCATATATTGCCTGAACTGCGCCGTGTCGGCATGGCGCGCCGCGACCGGTCCGCGATCGTTGGTGCCGAAGGAAATCAGGCAATAGTCGCCCTTCTGCATCGCGGCAAGCGTAGAAGTCCAGCTCCCGTCTTGCAGATACGTGCGCGCACTCAGTCCTCCGATCGCCTTGTTGATGACCGTTACCGAGCTTTTGTTAAAGAAAAGCCCAAGTTCCTGGCCCCAACCCGCCTGTGGGTAGGAAGAAGCATTATAGGAGGAAGCGGTTGAATCGCCTATGACGAAAATGCGCAATGCGGCGGCCTGTCCCGCGGCCCAGGTTATCGCCGCCAAAAACGACACGATTGCCAAAACAAGAAAAATCGCCTTCTGTGGCGACTTTTTCGATTTCCGACGATTATTCCACCGATACGCTTTTACCCGGGATTTCATGTCCGCCTTCCTCCGCAACCGTTATTATCGTTGAATTATCTCTTTTGTCAATCCTTCGCTCGTCAGCGCCGAAACAATGTACGTACCATGCGAAAACGAGCCGATGTCGAGAGAAGCATGGTGGCCGTTAGGTTCGCAATGGAGAATACATCTCCCGGACGGATCGGAAACACGCGCGGACAAAATTCTTTCGTGAGCCGTGATGGAAAGCAGTCCGTTATCGGACAGGGTCACCAACGGGGATCGAAGCGTTGCCGGGGCGCGCGCGAACGAAACGGAAGTCGTTCCACCCTTGAAGGCCGCTATATAGGTGACCGCGGCCGCTCCCATGGTGAACTTGTAGGACGTTTGAGCGCTCACCGATTTTCCGCTTGCATCCTCCCACTGCTGAAATGTTTCTCCCGAGTTGGGAATTACCTGGAGAGTAATGGGAGCGGTTGCGGGATAGGTCCCGCTTGCGGTAATCATTCCGGCATTGGGTTTGTTCGATTTAACCGTCAACATATATTGCGGCGCCAGTACCGCGGCCAGCTTGCCGACGTCGGGGTCCGTTGCCAGTTCTTTTATTCCTTCGGCAACGCATCTCGCATTCATGACCGCGCCCATCTCCACAAAATGGGTGCTTTGCCCGGCGGAAAAAACAAAGTTAGTAAGGTAATTTTTTCCAAGACTTTGAAACAGCACCGCGGTTTTTTGCTCAAGGTCGACAAAGGGAACATTGAGCGTGGCGGCCACTCTCATCATTGCCGCGTGATAGTCGTTGGTGTCGTTATTAAAGACCTGTCGCAGGGTGTCGCCGATCCATGTGTTCATGTTCATGGGAGACACCAGAACGGGAATCGCGCCTTTGGCGCGCGACTCAGTTACATATTGGGAAAGGTATTGTCGGTATTTCGCCGTATCATCATGCCGTTCGGGTTTCATATCGGAGTCGTTATGGCCGAACTGAATGAGAAGATAGTCCCCCTTTTGAAGAATGGCAAGCGTGGAAGCCCAATGGCCGTCTTCGATAAAACTGCGCGAACTACGGCCGGCTACCGCGTTGTTCACGACCGTCACCGCTCCTTTATTGAAGAAAAGACCGATTTCCTGGCCCCATCCCTTCAATGGATTCGTAGCTGCATAGGTGGAAACGGTCGAGTCGGATATAATGACGATACGCAAGGCGGCGGCCTGGACTGCGCCCCAGGTTATCGCCGCCAAAAGCGACACGATTGCCAAAACAAGAAAAATCGCCTTCTGTGGCGATTTTATCGATTTCCGACGATTATTCCACCGATATGCTTTTACCCGGGATTTCATGTCCGCCTTCCTCCGTAACCGTTATTATCGTTGAACTTTATTTGTTGTCAATCCTTCACTCGTCAGCGCCGAAACAATGTACGTTCCATGCGAAAACGAGCCGATGTCGAGAGCCGCATGGCGGCCGTTAGGTTCGCAATGGAGAATACATCTCCCCGACGGATCGGAAACACGCGCGGACAAAATTCTTTCGTGAGCCGTGATGGAAAGCAGTCCGTTATCGGACAGGGTCACCGACGGGGACCGAAGCGTTGCCGGGGCGCGCGCGAACGAAACGGAAGTCGTTCCGCCCTTGAAGGCCGCTATATAGGTGACCGCGGCCGCTCCCATGGTGAACTTGTAGGACGTTTGAGCGCTCACCGATTTTCCGCTCGCATCCTCCCACTGCTGAAAAGTTTCTCCCGAATTGGGCATAACCTGGAGGGTGATGGGAGCGCTTTCCGGGTACGTGTCGCTTTTGGTAATCATCCCGGCGTTGGTCTTGTTGGATTTGACGGTCAGCATGGAGAGGGGCGCAAGGGCCGCGGCCAGGGGTGCGACATCGGCGTTTGTTGAAAGCTCGCCGATGCCCTGGGCGACGAGTTTCGCGACATTGATCGCGCCCATCTCATGAAAGTGGGTTGTTCCTCCGTCAAAAAGAAAGTTTGCATTGTAACTCTGTCCGTTGGCCGAAAACAGCGTAGCGGTTTTTTTCTCAAGATCGATAAAAGGGACGGTAAGGGCGGTGACCACCCTGAGCATCGCCCCATGATAGTCGTTCACGCCGACGTTAAAGCCCTCTGTAAAGGTCGAGCCGCTCCAGGAGTTCTGGTTCACGGTAGACACTAAAATAGGAATCGCGCCTTTGGCGCGCGATTCAGTGACATACTGGGTGAGGTATTTCCTAAACCCCGCGGTATCGGTATGGCGTTCGGTGACCATTCCACGGTCGTTCGTGCCGAATGATATGAGGAGATAGTCGCCTTTTTGCATAACGGCAAGTGTCGAAGTCCAATGTCCATCTTCTATAAAACTGCGCGAACTTCGGCCGCCGATCGCTTTGTTAAGGACCGTTACGGCTCCATTTTTGAAGAAAAGGACAAGCTCCTGACCCCATCCGCGCAATGGATTCGTGTCGGCATAGGTTGATGCGGTCGAGTCGCCGATGACGATGATGCGCAGTCCCGCCGATTGAACCGCGGCCCAGGTGACCGCCGCCAAAACCGATATTATCGCGATGACAAGAAAAAACGTTTTCGAACGCGATTTTTCATCGTTTCGTGTTTTTTTTCCGTGGAAACATTTTGCCGGAGATTTCATTGTATCATACCCCTTTTATTTTTTTTGCGTTGCCGTTATTATCGTTTAATTCTCTGCGTCGTCACCCCCATGCTCGTCCGGGCGCAAACAAAGTATATTCCATGCGAAAACGAGCTGATATCGAATTCGGCATGGTTGCCGTCAGGCTCGCATTGAAGAATGCTTTTCCCCAAAAGGTCGGTAATTCGCGTTGATAAAATTTTATCATGCGCGGTAATGGAAAGAATTCCCTTGTTGGAGACGGCGATGGACGGATTCCGGCGAGTATCAACGACTGTTTTCGCGATTGGCGTAAAAGTCAATCCGGCTTTTGGATCAAGCGCCGCCGCCAGGGGCGCGACATCGGGGTTCTTCGACAGCGCGGCTATACCCTCGGCAACGCATTTCGCGACCGCGATCGCGCCCTTTTCCTGGAAGTGCGTGCCGCCGCTGAAGTAGCTTGCGGAAAGCGTACTTTGTCCGAGGCTTGTAAACAACGCGGCGGTTCTTTTCTCAAGATCGACAAAGGCTACATTGAGCGCGTCAACCACTCGGATCATCGCCCCGCGATAATCGTTCGCGCCGATGGTAAAGCCCTCCTTTAAGGTCGTACCGGTCCAGGAGTTCTGACATACAGTGGACACGAGGATCGGAATGACGCCCTTTGCGCGCGATTCCGTAACATATTGGGTGAGGTATGTTCTGAATCCCGCCGTGTCGGTATGGCGCGCCGCCACGGAGCCCGCGTCGTTGGTGCCGAAGGAGACGAGTAGATAATCGCCTTTCTGAAGAATCGCGAGCGTGGAAGCCCAATGTCCGTCTTCGATGAAACTGCGCGAACTGCGGCCGCCGATTGCCTTGTTAAGGACCGTTACGGTCCCCGCTTTGAAGAATTGCTGAAGCTCCTGGCCCCATCCCTTCAATGGATCCGTGGCGCTGTAGGTGGATGCGGTCGAGTCGCCTATGATGATGATGCGCAAAGCGGCCGATTGAACCGCGGCCCAGGTTACCGCCGCTAAAAGCGTAACTATTCCAATAACGAGAAAAAGGGTCTTTGATCCTGATTTTTTCGTCGTTTTAAGTTTTTTTCCATGGGGACTCTTTATAAGTGATTTCATATACCTGTTCCTCCTTTAAGCGTGATGGAAGGGGTTCAATATTTTGAACCCCTATGGTTATATATTTTCAAATCCTGAAATATCGCTCTTCGTTTGATAATGCCGAAATTTACAATTTGCACATCATCGTTTTTCCTATAACATCGCTCTCGACGCTCATGCCTATGACGTAAATGCCGACGGGCAACGCTCCAAGTTCCCGCCAAGCCAACGATCCCTGCGTTTGAGTGATAATGCAACGTTTCTCGGCAATCCGGTTTCCGTTCAACGAATAAACCGAGAATACCGCTTCACCCGCGCGGCCGGGATTGAACCGGAGAACCTGCGCCCCCGGATTGACGGAAAGTCCGCAATCATTGGAAAGCGTCTTTCGAACTTCGGAAGGTCCCTGTGCGGCGGTAATCGTGCCCGGTCCGGAAAGGTAATTGAGCGGATCGGGCTTTGACGGATCAAAATTAGTATAGCCGGGCCTCAGATCCGCCGCAATGTCCAGATTAAGGCCCACGATTTCCTTGGCAACCACGCGGGCAAGCTCCAATGAACCGTAATCGGAAAAGTGCGTGGCGTCGCCGGAGGCATATAAAGCAGCGACATTTGCGGAGCCGATGGATTGGTGCAGCGCTATCACTCCCGAATTGAGCTCAATGATCTTTACGCTGTTGGTTTTCGCGCAGTCGCGTGCTTTTTGCGCCATGCCGCCTACCGACGTGGCGGGGTCATTTTCACTCTTGCGGGCCGTGGGAGTTACGTAGAGAGGCGTGGCATTTTTAGATTTGGCGAGGGCGCTGTACTTCGTTAAATTTGAGCAATAGTTCGCGATGTCGCTAGTGTTTTTTTGATCGTTATGCCCGAATTCCGCTAAGACATAGTCCCCGGCCTTAACAACGGTCCCAACCATGTCCAACCGGCGCTGGCCGATAAAACTGCTGGCCGTAAGGCCTGATTCGGCATAGTCGGCAATGGAAACTTTCTCATTGAACATGAGGGTTATCATCTGCGGCCACGACATGAACGGTTCAGCCGGCTGGTCAACCGACGTCGAATTGCCGCAAACATACACGGTAATGACCGAGGCGTCGGCCTTTACCACGTCCATACCGCACACGGCTATCTTTGAACCGGCGAACCTGAAGTTCAAGCGGTCGTCAAAATCCATATAAGTCAACTCGCGGTCCGTACGTCCTATGGTGGTGGAGCCGTTTTTATAGTCGCGCCTGTTGATGGTAAACTTTTGGGTGGAGGTTTGCCCGGAAGCGGTCGTTGTTCTGTCTAAAAAAAGCCGCCGCTGTTCGCCTGAAACGCTGGTGCTTGAAGTTCCGCTCAAATCGCCAAGGTACACCGTGACCGTATAGTTTCCCAGAGGCAGGCCGACTGAAAATGAAAACGAATCGGAACTCGTGCAGTAATCGGCGAACACGTCGCTTCCGGTTCGGGTTACTGCGGTAATAGGCGACTTGTTCTGCTCAAATCCGTAGCCCTGTGAAGAGGAATAGACGGTGGTAGGCGTCACTTTCGTGTAGCCCGGCGCCGGGGTCCCGGTTCCGAAATCGAATTTGGTGGGCTGCGCCTGGAGAATGACGGCAAGCGAAAGCATGGACAGGAAAACGAAAAAAGGCCCTGTCCCCGAAAAAAAGCGACAAGCATTCCGCGTTGGATTGATAGTAAAATTATTCATACATACCCTCGATTCCATGAAGGAGGAAAATTTATTTTTCGTATCACCGGCTTATATCCGTAGTTACTTGTTTGTTCGATTGCCCTTTTATCATGATGAGGCTTTTTCCGTTTGATGCGTTCCGAAGAAACCCGGTTCCCATTGACGGGCGCATGATCGGCCGCCGCCCAAGCGCGTCGATAAAAAAATCATTCGTCCGTTCATGAACCATGACTATCGGAGCGTAATGTCCGATTCCCTGTCCCTGCGCTACCTCGACCGGCACATCCTGACTTTCGGTGGAAAAGGAGGAAGCGGGCAGGCCTTCCTTGTTGAAAAGGCCGGCCTGGGGGCGGTCGGACCAGGCGTATCGTACCCGTGTCGGTTTGGCTATCGAGGCGACGGAAACTATAACCGTATCGTCGCTTATCACCGCGTCTCCCCAAACCCAATCGCCGGTCGCCGCGGCAATGGCAAACCCCGAAAGTTTTCCGCTTTGCGCAACCAGGCCGCCACCCACGAATTTAAACAACAGCTTGATTTTGCTTCCGTCAACAATCATCGAAGTATACATCGGCCCGGAATAGGCGAGCGAGGACTGCCCGTACAAGAGTGCCTTGGCGGGAAGCGAAAGCCGCCGGCCCGCCTCCGGTTTATTGGGGTAGTGCCAGCCGCCGGCGGCGAAATCAAACACGACGGCCATGGCGGTATTGGGGAGCGCGAGCGCGAGCCGCTGTCCCTCCCGCACGGTGGCTACATAGCTGACCGCGTTGGGAGCTGGCGAACCCGATGTGCCGGAAAGTTGGGCGTAATAAAAAGGAAAATTACCCTGTCCCCAGGCCGCGCGCCACCCATTAATCACCATTTTAAACCGGTCGCCATAGGTTGCCGATCCGGTAGGGTTGGCGTTCTGTTCACCTTGAATCCATACCGTTCCCTTGATGCCGTAGCCCACGACCGGGGCGACCCAACTGTTCCACATTCCGCCTTTGTCGGAATTGGTGATGCCCGGATTGGCGGAAAGCGTTGCGGGATCGAGCCATGCCTCCACCGTGGTGCCGCCTACGGCGGTTACCACAAGGCCGACCGCGACACCGACGGTTTTTTGGATTTCCTTGCCGAAAAAATAGCCCGTGGCGCTCAGTTGCGGCGCGGTGGACGGCGAAACGACGAGCCACGTCGTGGTTTGCCCGGGTTGACGCAATGTATAATATCGCATGAGGGGAATATTCGCGTTTTTGATCGAATCGGCGAGATTGGCGTAGAAACTCAGACGCGTGTCCATGTTTGACTGGCCGGCCACCTGCCATACTTCACCAATGTAAACATCCGTAAGCGTGACGGTATTCGCCGCCTTGATGGTCATGGTAAGCGGTCCGGCCGCGTCCATGGGGTCAAGCTTGACGGTCCATTTTCCGCTTGCGGGGGTTTGGGCGGTTTGGGTTTGAGAACCGATGGATACGGTCACCTGTTCGCCGGAACCGGCCGTGCCCCACACCGGATTCACCATATTTCTTTGCAGGACCATGGAGTTTGCAAAAGGCGGCTTTACGGCCACGTTTGCCTGCGCGGAAATCCAGCACAACACAACGGCCGAAATAATCAGGGTGGTTTGATGAAAGTTCATGTGGGCTACTTCTTTACTTTTAGGTTAATCGGAATCGCTTTTACGCATGTCGTTCATGTCGCATGCGACAAAAAGAAATCGTGTATTTTTACGGCCGGTTTATACTCACGCCGTTATACTTATAATTTATAAAAAATTAAGCATACTATAGGGATAAAAATAGGGTTCTTTATAGAAAATGTATTCAGTTTGAGTACATTTTAAGTTGTAACATATTGATTTTGATAGAAAAATATATTTATGTTTTATTTTAATCGCTGAAGATAAATACAAGGCGCCGTAAGTGCGGAATGAAAGCCGGTTGGGCCGAAATGTTTGTAGAATTCTTGAAAGGAACGCAAAGCTTCCCGGAGCTCAGACGAAGTTGCATTCACCGTGATATTGTAGGGGCGTTCGATTGAACGCCTCTATTTACTTACGAAAAACAGGATCATCTTGTTTGCAAATCAGTATACGTTCAAATGCATCGTATGTTATTTACTTACCATAAGGGTTCCCGTGCGTTGGAGCGATCCCGCGATGATTTTTATGAAAAACTTTCCCGCGGCAACCGTTGTTCCGCCATTGTTTTTACCGTCCCATTCGATCCTGGTTTCTCCGGCGGGCGCGCTGAGCGTTCTCGTCAACCTTCCTCCCGCATCGGCGATGCTCACCCGCATGGGGCCGGCCGTGTGGGGAATGGTGAAGTGGAAAGACGCGTTTTTGTATGACGGATGCGAAAGGGCCAGGTGCACGATGGTTCCCGAATATTCGCGCGACGGCGGATCGATCATACTGGCGCCGGGCGTGTATTGAATCCAACTGTTCTGGACGTCGGCCTCGGTATAACCGAACGACGTGAGAAATATGGGAAGTTTATTGTTCCTGTCGGGTCTGGTCAAAACGTCCTTGAGGATTTTCATTGCCGTAAGGTAATCGACGGTGGGGGCGAAGGTGCCCATGACGAGGCGATCTACGCGAGTGTCGAAACTACCGCCGGCGTTGTTGGCGTTGGCAACCAGCGAATCCACGATGCAGAGTTGCTGGCGAGCCGGAGTGCCGCCGATAATGGCGTCGTGCTGATTGATTTCGCATATTGCCTCCACCGAGTGCAGTCCCGTCGCGCCGTTTTTGCCATCGGCGTTGTTGAACGTGCCGAGATGGTTTTTCATGCACAGGGAACAACTTCCATAGAGGTAGGAGGTGCCCGGACCGCTATGGATCTTGCACACGGCTATGTCCACGAGAATATCGATGGCGCCATTGACAAGGTCGGCGACGCAGGATGTAGGTTTTGAGGCCTTGGTAAGGGTGACCGGCGTCATGCCGCCCAGTGATTGCGCTTTTACGCTGACGTTCGCGCGTATTTTTGTTTTATCGGTAAGACTGACAAAGGGGGTGTAGCACAACGACGCGTCATCGGTAGCGTCAAACAGAGTGATATTTGACGGTTGGACTCCCAACTGGTCCACTAGAACATCGCAGATTTTCTTGACAATGGCGATTCTGGGATGGTTTCCGTTCGAGGCGATAATCGCGTTTACCTTGATGGCCGCTTTTATGCTCGCCCACGTTTTGGCCGCGGGTTTTTGAAATATCGCGCTCCAGGCCTCGGTCGCGGTTGTCTTTTGGGCCAGTTTCATGGCCATTTCATCCAAATTGGAGGCGACCCTGGCCGCGTCGACCACGCTGTTCTGATCCGTCATCGACCCGCTCTTGGGTGTGGCGGTGAGCATTTTCGTATCGTAGCAGCAGATGACCCGCTTATTGTCGATGCTGGGATTGATCTGTTTGCCGTTGGTCCATGCGTTCGGGGCGGCGAAAACCTTATCGAACTTGACCGCCGATATTCCAATCGCGCCCGCCGCGGCGGTTTTAAGAAAATTTCTGCGTTTTTGAAGAGGTGATGGCATTGGCGTATCCTTTTTTTGTATTTATTTACTTACAACAATATTCCCCGTGCGCACGATACTTCCCGCGCTCAATGTCACCACATAATTCCCCGCCGATACCGTTTTCCCGCCGTTGTTTTTACCGTCCCATTCGATTCCGGTTTCGCCAACGGAGGCGTGGAGCGTTCGCATCAATTTTCCACGGGCATCGACAATGCTCAATTGCATGGCGCCCGCCGTATGCGGAATTGCGAAGCGCGCGCCGGTGCGCTTGAATGAGGGATTGACAAGGGACAGTTGCACGACACGATCCGAATATTCCCGAGACTCCGGATGAGCGATTCCCGTGTCGGCGGAATATTCGAGCCAACTGTTCGCCACATCCGCCTCGGTATACCCGAAGCTCGAGAGGAACAGGGGAAGGATGATGGCCGCGTTGGTCACGCCCAGCGCCGGCATGGCGGAGGTTTTCATGACGGATGTATTGAGAAGGATGTTCTTTACCGAACAATAATCGACGATGGGGGCGAAGGTGCCCATGGCCAACCGGTCCGTGCGGTTGTCGAATTGCCCGCCGGGACCGCTCTTGCCGTTGGCCAGCAGCGCATCCACGATGCAGAGTTGCTGCCGTATGGGATTGCCCCCGAGGATGGCGTCGTGTTGATTGATTTCAAAGAGAGCCAGGGGAGGCGGCGGAGGAATGGCGGGGGAGTTGGGAACGTGCAGATTTCCCGATTTATTTACCGAGTTTGAGTTGGTGAAAGTCCCGAAATGACTCTTCATGCACAGGGTGCAACTGCCGTAGTTGTAATGCCCCCCGGTGCCATCATGCGACTTGCATGCGGCCACGTTCACCAGGATGTCGATTGCGCCGTTGACAAGGTCGGCCGGGCAGGCGACGTTGGACGCGTTGGCGAGCGTGACGGTTTTTAACCCTCCCAGGGATGCGGATCGAACGGTACATACCGCTCTGATCTTGGTTGGATCCGTGAGGCTGACATAGGTTGCAGTGTACCATTGCGTCGCATCGTCGCATGCGTCGTACAGAATGATATTCGACGGCAAAACGCCGAGTTGATCCACCAGCACATCGGTAATCTTTTTGTAAATAGCGGCCCGCGGACGGTTCGTCGACGCCATGCCGATCCCGTTGGTTTTCATGGCCACCCTCACGCTCGACCATGCTTTGGCGGCCGGCTTTTGGAATATGGTTTTCCAGGCCTCAACGGCGGTTGTTTTCTGGGTCAGCCGTATCGCCATTTGGTCCAAATTCGCGCCGACTTTGGCCGCGTCGACCATTTTATTCTGATTTGTCCAGCTCGTGTCCGTGGAATAGCCCGGGAGCATTTTCGGATCGTGGCAGCAGATGACCCGCGTGTTATCGATGGCCGGATTGATCTGTACCTTGGTCCAGGCTTTGGTTGAAGCGAAAACCTTGCCGTAATTCAGGGCTGAAATTCCCATCGCGCCCGCAGCGGCGGTTTTTAGGAAATCGCGTCGTTTTGAAAATTTGGATGCGGCCATGGTTATGTCCTTTATCTGGTTACCGAGATGGTTGCCGAGCGCCGACTGGCGCCGGCGATGATGTTTACGAAATAATTCCCCGCCGATACTAATGTTCCGTTGTTGTTTTTGCCGTCCCACACGATCATGTTTTCGTCAAGCGATGCGGAAAGATTCCGTATCGATCTTCCTTTTACGTCAACGATGTTCAGGCGCATGACGCCTTCGGTGTGCGGAATGGTGAAATGAGCGACGGCGTGTTTGAACGAAGGATTCGAAAGGGACAATTGCATGATGCGTCCCGAATATTCGCGGGAAGGCCCGTCGGCGATTCCGGTGCCGGCCGTGTATTCAATCCAGCTGTCCGCAACGTCCGTTTCGGTATACCCGAAACTCGTGACGAATTTGGGAACGTTGTTGTTCTTGTCGGTCTTGTTCATAACGCCTTTGAGTATCTTCATTGCCGTCAGATAATCGACGATGGGGGCGAAGACGCCCATGACGAGCCGGTCGACGCGCGTGTCGGGAGACCCGCCCGGGGTCTTGCCGTTGGCTAAAAGCGCATCCACGATGCATAGTTGCTGGCGGGTGGGAGTGCCGCCGATAACGGCGGAATGCTGGTTGATTTCGCAGATGGCGTCTACCGAGTGCAGTCCTGTCGCGCCGTTTACTCCGCTGGAATTGTTGAACGTGCCGAGATGGTTTTTCATGCACAGGGAACAACTCCCGTACCCGTAGCTGCCGCCGGGGCCGTCATGCACCTTGCACACGGCTATATTAACGAGGATATCGATGTTCCCGTTGACAAGGTCGCCGACGCAGGAAATTGCTTGCGAAGCCTTGGCAATGGTGACCGGCGTCGTGTTGCCCAATGATTTGGCCTTTGAGCTGACGTTGGCGCGTATTTTTGTCTTATCGGTAAGGCTGACGAAGGAGGTATAGCACAACGACGCGTCATCCGTGGCGTCGTACAGCGTGATATTGGCCGGCGGGACTAAGAACTGGTCCACCAGAACGTCGCAGATTTTTTTAATGATCGCCACCCTCGGATGGTTTCCGTTACTGGGAATTATCGCGTTCACCTTAATGGCTACTTTCGTGCTCGCCCACGGTTTGCTTGAACTGAAGATCGTTTTCCAAGCTTCCGTGGCCGTTGTTTTCTGGGCTAGTCTCATTGCCATGTCATCCAAATTGGCGGCGATTTTAGCTTCGTCGGTCGTGCTGTTCTGGACGGCCATGGAATAGGCCGTTGGCGTGCTTTTAAGCATTTTCGTGTCGTAGCAGCAAATGACCCGCTTATTGTCGATGTTGGGATTAATCTGCTTCCCGGTGGTCCAACCGCCCGACGAGGCGAAAACCTTATCGAACTTTATGGCTGTTATTCCCATCGCCCCCGCCGCCGCGGTTTTGAGAAAATTTCGTCTCTTTTGGTTCGGATGATTAAGCATGGCGTCTCCTTGTTCTACGGAATTGCATTTGCTATAAAAATGTAAGGGTTCAAAATTATGAACCCCTACGATTACGGAATACAATCATCTTGAGTGCATTATTGCATTAATGCGTCTTTGCCTCAAGGTTTTTCAGAATCAGCGCGGCCGCGGCGCTTGACTGATCAATGCTAAGATAACCGCCCAGCACCAGTTCGAAATACACGGTTTTAAAATGGGCGTACACGGTTTGGTTGCCGCCCAATCCCGGATATCCGATCGCGACCGTGGCGTCATACCCCGGAATTGCGACGGAAGCGCCCGAATTTTCTTTCCAATAGTTGAACATCCTCTCGGCATTGGCCGTCGTGCCGCAATCCATGGCCACAAGCGGCGAACACATTGTCGCATCCGTGCCGCCATCCTCCGGAGGACCAACCAGATCCTGGTACACATTCACCAAGCCCCCTCCTATTAGTAAATATGTGCCCGCGCCGCCATCAAGGCGCTTATATAATTCATTGCCGGTAAAAACCGCGAAAGGAGCGGGACTATTCGGGTCCGGTTTCCAACCCTGTACGTCATTTTCCGCGAGTTTATAGATCGCTCCGAAGCCCTGGGCGTCGACGATGTACACGGTGTCGAATAAATATCTGCCGAGTTTTGCGGAGCTTGATTGGCCAATGGTCAATATAACGGTTTTAAATGTTTGGTATGATGTTCCCGGTTTAACGGAAACCCTTATGGAATCGACCGAATCTCCCGCGGTAATAACCGGCGATGTCGTATTTATAGTATAGTCGGCGGGGTTGTTCGCTGTTGAACTGCTCATGACGGTAATGGGAATGGTTATGTTGGATTTGGCGAGGGCCGTAAGACCGATGTTTATTGTTGCGGGTCCGGCGCTCCAATCGACCACTTGCCGTGTGGCGGTATCGCCCTCGTCTCCCGATGTCACGAACCCAACCGTGGGAAGTACGGTAACGCTCGTTGGATTGTTATTGCAATTCAAACCGCTTAAACACGGAAGTAAAGAGAGAGAAACCAGACACGATCCTAAAACTTTGAGGCGCACGGAAGACTCCTTTTATAGGGTTGCATTAAACGATTTTCAATTAAAATCATTATATTAAAAATACAGCATTTCCACGATTTTAACCATGGAAAAAGAGTTTCAAACTTCACCGTTTTCCCGTTTACGCGTTCGCGCGTTCGTTGCGTACGTCGAACCAATCCGCCTTTCACTGAGCCGCCCTCCATGAACCGCCCTGTTTCTATTCGTAAAGTACTTTTGCCAGGTAAACGCTTTCGGCCATTCCGGTTTGCCCGGTAATATCCACTATCTTTTGTTTGACCGTGGTCTTGTACACCTGCTTGCCGCTCATATCGAACACGGTGACAACCGCGGATTTGCCGGCGGCTAATTCGCCGAGTATCAGACGGTTGCCCGTTACTTTTCGCATCGAACCTTGGCGAGCGATGGGCGACGTACTCGCGGCCTGTTTAACGGTAGCCGCCGTCGCCGATTCCATGACGTCGCCCGATCCATATCGTGAATAGAGCCCGTATACTTTTGTTTGTTTAAACGGCTTGCCCGGCGTGGGCGCGGGCAGGGTATAATCTAATTGACTTGAGGCATAGATATTCACGGTGGTTGTGCTGTAAACGGCAACTTCCTCTTTGTCATCACCGGCCAGGTCGCCCACGATGGCGTTGCCGTCGGTGCCAAGGTGGCAGAGAATCTTGCCCGTGCCGTCGCGGACTTCGGGCATGACGCCGCCTCCGCGTTTATGCGCCAGGCACATCGGCGTATGGGTGCCGTCCCAGTTATGTATCAATTTTATGGCCGTCAGCCACCCGGATTTATCGGGAGTCTCCTCCCATGTCTGCGTTCCCTGGCCGTTGACGATAAAAAGAGCGTCCTCATCGGTCCTGTTCACCCTGTCCATTCCGTAAACCTCCAGGCCGGGAAGGTCCTTTCGAAAATCCGCCAGGATTATTTGCTGGGATTCCTTCCGGTCGCTGTTGGTCCACACAATTTTTCCGGACTTGATATTGACGCACCGGGTAGATGGGTTGGTGGCGAGGCCATACACCACTTCCAAACCGTTCGACGGATCGCCGTCGACATCGCCGACATAGATGCAATCCGGATGGTCCACGTTGATGGGCGCGGGATATTTGGGCTGCCCGTTGGCCATAATGCAACTATACCCGACGAATAATTCATCCTTTCCGTCGCCGTCAATGTCACACGGCCATGGGCAATGTCCGGTAATGCCGCTATAGGTCCACAGCACTTTGCCGTTGGTATCGATGGCAATTGCCTTGGAATAACGGTCTTTCAGCACGATTTCCTGAGCCGCCGGTCCGCCTGAAAAATTGGCGAAGGTAACGTAATCGTGAAGCGTTTCGTATCCGGCGGGCATGGGTATCGATTTTAACGTGGCGCCGGTTGCGCCATTGAGAAAAAGAATTTTCGTGTTCATGACCGCGACCACTTCATTCTTTCCGTCGTTATTGATGTCCCAGATTTGCGCGGGTTCGTCGCGGTCCGTGCCGGTAAGGCCGTTATCGGTCCCTACCTGCCAGAGCTTCTCCCCGGTGCAGCCGTCGAATGCCGTAAGCATTTGGACTTCGCTTGGCGTTTCGGGAGTAGGTTGGACCATGAGCATGTCGAGACGGCCGTCGCCGTTGAGGTCTCCCAGGCGCATTCGCGCGCACGATCCCGAGTTGGGAATGCTGATGGTTTTCACCAACACCGCGTTCTGAGCGTAAACCGAACCGCATAACGCGGCCGCTATCAGCAGCGCGTAAAAATGCGCGATACATAGTTTGTTTGAATGTGCCATGTCATTCTCCGTGAAGAGGATAAACCGAAATGATTAAGTTAAAAACAGGACCTGAAATTGTAATCATTTGAATCAGTAAACAAGCTGACCTCACCGTGCCCGCCCCTCCTCCCCTCTCCATCGGAGAGGGGAGGAGGGGATGTCCCGCTTGCGGGACAGGGGTGGAGAGGTGAGGTCAGCTTAAAAGTTTCACCACGACGTTTCTCTATCGGAAAAGTCGCTCTAGTCCCTCACCGAAAAGGCCTTCTCGTTGATGCGCACCATGTAAACGCCGTTCGACATGCCGAAATCGTTTTGAAGATTAACGGTATTGGCCTTGACAAAGGCTTTATGCACGAGTTTTCCCGAACAATCATACACCGTTATGAGCTTGAGCATGCCGTTGAATTGAACGGGCAGGGCCATCGTACGATTGCCGAAGGCCTTCGTGGCGATATTCACCGGCGTTTGCGAATAAACATGGACCGGTATGATATCCGCGGTAGAAACCGAACCGTCGTAATACTTGATGCTCGGTTTCGCCTGCGGCAGCGTCATGCCGGGACCGATGTAAATCCCCGGTTCCGGCGGTTGATTATAGGCCGCCTGCTCCGAGCAAACGCTCATGCGATAGATCGGATCATGCATCAACGTATAGAGACGGTTGGTGGTCGGCGTTGTTGTCGTGTAAATATGCAGCGCGTCGTCGGCATTCGTTCTCAACACCAATTCCTCACGCCAATCGCCGAAAATATCGGCGGTGAGGCACGGGGTTGATTTTGAGCTGTTGCACGAGTTCATGCCGGTGGTGGTCAATCCGGGAGAGATCGACGTCCCGTTTTCCGCCGCGCGAGTCAGATCCGCGCCCCACCACATGGTAAAATTAGTTGATCCCGGCTTGGTCCCCACGCTCTTGTGGTTTACATCCCAAAGCCCGCCCGCGCCCGACCAAAACTGCCAGCCTTTAACGCCGGCGGTCATGGGGCCGCAGCAGCCGCGTCCGTTGTCGGTTGAACCGGGGTCCGACCAGTAAACTTTCCCCGTGGCGGCATCCCTTAAAGTCGCGGCTATTCCACCGTTGGTTTTTGCATCTTCATGGACCTGCCATACTTCAAGGCCGGGTCTGTCGGGGTCAAAGTCCCCGAAATGAAGGGCGTCCCCATGGCCTAGTCCCGTTGTATACAACCCTTTGCCGTTATGGTCGATGGTGCATGCGCCGTAGACGATTTCATCGAATCCGTCGCCGTCAACGTCGCCTTCGCGAAGGCTGTGGCAACCTTGCCCCGCGTAGGTTTTTCCATCCACGTCAGAGTCGAAAAACCACTTGGTGGTCAGTTTACCGTCTCTCCAATCCACCGCCCAAATGCACGACCGCGTATAATAACCGCGGCAGGGAACAAAGCTGGGCCGTTCCCCGTCAAAATATGCCACGCATGACAAATAACGGTCCAAGCGGTTGCCATAGGTGTCTCCCCAAGCCGCAACCGAGCCTCTCTGAGGATTGTAGGCAACGGTCGCCAGCTCTTTTCCCGTCTTTCCTTCAAAAACCGTGAACCATTCCGGGCCGGTAAGAATATAGCCGCTCGAATTGGCGTATTTTGTAGCATTATCAGTCGCTCCGGCGGCGGGCCCTGTCTTCAAATAGCTGCCGGTGGCGTCTTTGGTTCCCGGAGCGGTTTTGCAAGCCACTTCCGCCTTGCCGTCGCCGTCACAGTCCCACACTAAATGTTGTGTGTAATGGGCACCCGCGCGGATGTTCGGTCCGAGGTCGAGCTTCCACATGCTGGTCCCATTCAACTTTAATCCTTCCAGCCATACGTCGCTCGTGACGCCTGCTTGTGAATTGTCTTTTGAATTCGCGGCTTCCCATTTGAGTACTATTTCGTACTGGCCGTCACCGTCAAGGTCGCCGATACTGCAATCGTTGGCCGTGCAGCCGCTAGGCTTGGTTAAAGGGATATTTACATAACCGCCATCAATGACGATGGCATTCTCGGAAGCCGTTCCTTCGGCGCCGTTTGTTACCGGTTTGACCGTATAGGTCCCGCTGCCGCCTGCATTATCCTGATAGCACGTGGCGTTGGTGATAACCGCCGTATTAAGCTTGGTTGCGCCTCTGTAAACGTTAAACCCGAAGGTGTTGTCCTGAGGGTCGGTCCCAAAGAGCCTCCAGCTCAAAAAATAGCCGCTCCCTGATTTGACTGCGATGAGACCGCGGTCGAGTTTTTCCATGAATCGCGCGGCGCTTACCGACCCCGCGATCATCAATACGGTTCCGATTGCCATGGCGGCAATCAACTTAGAGTTAAACTTCATACGGCGCCTCCTCCGTTTAAGTAATGGATAAATAGTTAGTAGCAAGAACCCGCTTTTAAACCTTTATTTTCGTATAATTTATTTAAAAAAAATTTAGACGTTTAAATTCAGCTCTTGTGAATAATATAAGCAGAATTTTTGATTGATGCTGTTTTTATTTATTTATTTTTATATTTTTGTTGATCTGGTGGTCAACACATTAAAATTCTTTAACTATCTGAAAGTATCTATAAATCAAAATGTTATAAATAATTAAATCTTTGTGTTGATGAATTAAACTTGTTTTTCCATTAATTCTGATCAACATGAACGGCTTAATGGTCAATTGCCGGCAATGTAGGTGAATTGACAGAATAGGTAAAATGGAAATGACCGCAAAAAAAGCCTTCGGCCTTTACCGTAGCGGCTTTCCCGCGACAAGGGGAGAGCGAAATGAAGTATGTACGTTCGCCTGCCCGTTGCCGGAAAAGCCGATGAAGGTAAGTGTTGACCTAAAAAATGAAAAAAATACTCATTTTTGTCGGGACAGTAGAGAATATGTTGATCTGGAGGTCAACAAAAAAGTTTATTTTCAATAAAATAATCATGTTTTCCATGGATATTGGGTTATATTAATGTAATAAGTTAACAGGAAAAATCCGTAATGCCCAACATTTTCGATTATTACGACTACCATAAATTCCTCCTTGATTTTTATAGTGAAAAGAAGAGGACTACCCGGTATTTTTCCTACCGCTTCATGAGCAAGCATCTTGGAATTGACGCGGGTTATTTAGTCAAGGTGCTTCAGGGACAAAAAAATCTTTCGTACGAATCCGCGCCGGAAGTCGCGTTGCTTTTAAAACTCAATAAAAAAGAAACCGAATATTTTAAACTCCTCATTTTATTCGGAAAAGCGAAATCCAATACCGAAATCGCGAGTTATTTTGAAAAGCTGGTGCATTTTTCCGAAACGAAGAGCGCCACCATCGATGCGGACAAGTATGAGTTTTATAAAAAATGGTACTATTCCGCGATACGTGAAATCCTGGGTTTTTTCCCTTTCAATGGGAATTATAAAGCCTTGGCCGAAATGGTAGTTCCCGAGATCAAGCCCTTGGAAGCGAAAAAATCAATCGAGTTGCTCTCCCGGCTTGGAATAATAATAAAAAATGAGCGCGGCGAATATACGCCCGCCACACGGTTCATATCCACGGGCGAGCAATGGAAGTCGATTGCTATTCGTCAATTCCAGGAGGAAACCATTCGGCTTGCCGCCGCCGCCCTCGACGCCGTTCCCAAGGAGCGACGTGATATTTCCACGGTCACGGTAAGCCTTTCCAGGGAGGGATTCGAAGAGGTGGGCGCGCTGCTCAAGCAATTGCGGCGGCAAATTTTCGAGGTCGCCGAAAAAGAGCATCATGCCAGCGGGGCCTTCCAGGTCAATCTCCAATTATTTCCCATTTCAAAACAACTACCGGAGGCGCCTCAGCCATGTATCGAAGGATAGCGATTTTATTCCTTTCCGCGATGGGCGCCATGCTGATACCGTTCTGCTCGGTACAGCGTATGGCGGGCCCCGGCACCGGTTCCGAAACAACCAACGGAATCACCGCCATGGTTCGCTATCAAGACGGCACTCCGGCGTCTTTCGCGTATGTTAAAGTTCGTCCGGCCTGGTTTTTAAGGGACACTTCGGCGGCCGGGGGAAATCGGCGCGACTCGGGGGTTATAGTTGACACAATGACCGATTCTTCGGGAATTTTATCGCTGAAAGACATCGATACGGGCGTGTATTCCATTGAGGTGCTCAATACCGCTAAAAGCGAGGGAGCGCTCATTCAGGGCGGGGTAATGAAGGACAGTCTCCACGATTACGGGATCGTCTATCTCAATCCATTGAGCGGCATTTCAGGCACCATCAATAAATCCGACGTCCCCGATACCGCGGCGATCTATGTGCAAGTTTACGGCCTGGACCGCGTTAAACGCGTTGATTCCGTCACGGGGGATTTTTCCCTCGACAGCATTCCGGCGGGAAATTATTCGATCCGCGTCATTACGTCGCTTTCAAACTTCATGCCCCAGACCATCGAAAATATTTCGATAGTTCCTTATAAACGCACCGCCATCGATACCATTCGTCTGGCATCAGTAAAAACCTGGTACAATTCCAGGAACGTGTATCTCAATACGACGCCGTCGGGAGCGGGTGTTGCGGCGGATATCTATCGTTTTCCCGTGCTGTGCAGGCTGACAAATGACAATTTCGACTTCCTGACCGCGCAATCGCAGGGCGGGGACGTCAGGTTCGTCAAGCCCGACAACACACCGCTTCCGTATCATATCGAGCGGTGGGACGCCGACGCCGGGGTCGCCGAGATCTGGGTGAAGGTCGATACGGTTTTTGGTAATAATAATTCGCAATATTTCGTTATGCTATGGGGTAATTCCGACGCCGCCGACATGTCCAACAGCGGCGCCGTATTCGACACGGTCACGGGGTTTCAGGGCGTGTGGCACATGAGCGACCGCGACGGCGTTTCCTGCATTGACGCCACGGACAATCATTACGACGGTGTCAGGTACGCCATGTCGGCCGCCTCATACACGTCCGGGGAAATCGGAGGCGCCCAGCGGTTCGACGGCGCCTCGAATTACATCGTTTTGTCGAACACCGCGAACAGTAAGCTCAATTTTCCGCAGCACGGCAATTATTCCGTATCCGCGTGGGTATATACCGAATCGCTGGACGTGGATTATCACTCTATTGTTTCGAAAAGCAATCAACAGTACGGCCTGCAATTGAACAAAGACAACAGGTGGAATTTCTTTGAATTCGAAAACAGGAAAGGGTGGGAGTCAAATGAGGCGCCCGCGATAGCTAAAACCTGGAAATATCTCGTGGGAGTCCGTAATGGATCGAAACAGTACCTGTATATTGACGGCATTGCGGTGGACAGCACCATTACCATGACCGCCGATGCTTCCGATCGATACGTTAGCGACAACGTTTGTATCGGCAAGCGTACCGCCGACACCACACGCTGGTGGAACGGCATGATCGACGAAGTTCGGATTTGTAGTTGGTCCAACAGCGCGAATTGGATAAAGCTTTGCTATATGAATCAGAAAACTGATGATATGTTGGTTACGTATAAGTAACCCTAACGCCCCCAGACCCCCGCAGGGGGAGATTTTTATTGTATAATGTCCTACATGTTCCCCCTGCGGGGGATAGGGGGCGTAAAGGAACAAGGGGCAATGCACTATATGCCAATAGTATTGGGACAAAGCTTAACTTTAATCTGAAAAAAGGCAGCTTAAGCGGTTTTTTATCACCAACTTTAACCATGCGGGGATGTTCTATGAAGTACAAATTTAAAATGATTACCGCGGTGGTAATCGGAATAGCCTTTATGATTGCCGGGTCCGCGAGCGCTGCGACTATGCAGCGATATATGGAAAAACTCGACCGCGGTCTCATCGCGGTCAAATCCGGGACCGGAAATTTTTTAAGCTGGCGTCTTTTCGGGACCGATCCTCAGGATAATACCTTCGGGTTTAATGTTTACAAAGGCTCCACTAAACTCAACACCGCCGTCATTACCAATGCCACCTGTTATCTGGACAACAGCGGCGGAACCGGGACCTATACGGTCAAGCCGGTAACCGGCGGCGTGGAAGGAGCGGCTTCCGAAAACGCCATAGTCATCGATAACGGCAGCTACATAAACATCCCCCTGACTCCGCCGCCTAGCGGAACGGTGCCGGACGGCTCCACCTATACCGAGGACGCCAATGACGCAAGTTGCGGCGACCTTGACGGCGACGGCCAGTACGAGATCGTACTCAAATGGACGCCGAAAGATCCCTACTCCCACGACAACGCGCAGTCGGGTTACACCGGCCCCACCTACCTCGACGCTTATAAGCTCAACGGGACGAAAATGTGGCGGATTAATTTAGGAAAAAACATCCGTTCGGGCGCCCACTACACGACGTTTTTGGTATGGGACCTTGATGGCGACGGCAAGGCCGAAGTGGCCTGCAAAACCGCAGACGGGACTATTGACGGCGTGGGTAAAGTAATTGGAGACGCGACGGCGGATTATGTCGATAAATCGGGAGGCAACACGGGAAGAATCATGAAAGGCCCGGAATTCTGGACTGTTTTCGACGGGAAAACCGGCGCCGCGCTTGCTACGACGAATTACAGGCCTCCACGCGGTCCAAGCCTGACCCCCACTCTTGCGCAGTTGCAGGCGGAATGGAATGACCAAACCGGCAACCGCCAGGACCGTTTCCTCGGCTGCGTGGCGTATCTCGACGGTGAGCGGCCTACCGCGGTGCCGTGCCGGGGTTATTATACGCGTTCATGCCTGTGGGCCGTTGATTGGCGAAATGGCAAAATTCAGGACCGGTGGTTTTTCGATACCGATTCCAGCGGTAATGGAAAAGATGGAAAACCGCTTAAATCCAAAACGCCGACGTCGGGAGACGGATATGAGACGATGGGTTGCCACAGCCTCCGCGAAGGCGATGTTGACGGCGACGGATTCGATGAAATAGTCTATGGGGCCATGACGGTAGACCACGACGGCAAAGGACTTTATTCCACGGGGTTACGGCATGGCGACGCCCTTCATCTTGCGGACATGGACCCCGACAGGCCCGGACTGGAAGTGTGGCAGGTACATGAAGAGACAGGCGCAGCTCCCAATGGTAATGGTGGAATAGCCGCGAGTTTCCGTGACGCAAAAGACGGCAAAATTATTTGGCAGGATAACGCAACAGGCGACAACGGACGTGGTTGTTGCGGCCCTCTTACCGCCGGCGTTAAAGGCTGGCAGTTTTGGTCTGGCGCGGGCGGGCTTTGGGATGTATCCCACAAAAGTGTAGGGAGCAAACCCGGGTCGACTAATTTTACCATGTGGTGGGGCGCGGATCTGACGCGGTCCACGGAAGACGGGACGTCGATTAGTCCCGGTCTATCAACTTCCGGCATGGCATCGTGCAATGGAACAAAATCAACGCCCTGCCTTACCGCCGACCTTTTCGGCGACTGGCGTGAGGAATTGGTGCTGCGGACCAGCGGTAATGACGCCCTGCATATTTACACGACCTCCACGCCGACCACGAACCGGATTTATACATTAATGCATGATCCGGTCTACCGGATGAGCGTGTGTTCGGAAAACGCGGCCTATAACCAGCCGCCAGAGCCGGGTATTTACATTGGGCCAAGCATGACCCTGCCGTTGGCAAAGCCGAGTATCAAGTATTATAGCGGCATTCCCGACTACAGCGCTACGCAACAACCGAAGGCTTATAGCGGCCCGACGCCGATCAATTATTCCCAGAAGGTGTTCGGCGATCACGCAATAGTCTTGCCCGTCCGATATACGGGAATAGCGAAGCTCGTGACGGTCTATGACTGCGCGGGAAAGCTCGTGCATAAAGCCATTGTCAAGAACAACACGGTCGATCTTCAAAGGGATTTCGGCATGTCGAACGGCATTTACATGGTGCGCGTCAACGAACATAACGTCGCTGAAAAGTAATATAAGACGAAATTGCATTCAAGATGATTATGTCGCACATTTTTCTTAGCGCCCCCTAAATCCCCCGCAGGGGGACTTACAAACTTTCCCCCTGCGGGGGAAGGAGCCGAAGGCGGAAGGGGGCGTGGATTGAATGACGAAGATTGCTATCATCTTGATCATAAATCGGTTGATGATTTTTATTGTTACTCTCAAAGAAGGAGGGGCTGTATGAAGTTTAAATCGAGTATGGTTACCGCGCTGGCAATCGGAACGGCATTCATGCTCGCGGGCTCGGCGAGCGCCGCGAGCATGCTGCGATACATGGAAAAACTCGACCGCGGCCTCATTGCGGTCAAATCCGGGACAGGCTATTTTTTAAGCTGGCGTCTTTTCGGGACCGACCCGCAGGATAACACTTTCGGGTTTAACATTTACAAAGGTACAACAAAGCTCACCACGACGCCCATCACCAATGCAACGTGTTATCAGGACAATAGCGGCGGAACCGGCGCCTATACGGTCAAGCCGGTTACCGGCGGCGTTGAGGGAGAGGTTTCCGAAAACGCCATAGTCATCGACAATGGTTACGTTAACATCCCTATTCTTCCCGCCCCGCCCACGTCCAGCACCGCCAATGATTGCAGCATCGGCGACCTTGACGGCGACGGCCAGTACGAAATCGTGCTCAAGTGGGACGCGTCGAATTCCAAGGACAATTCGCAGGGCGGCAAGACCGATCCCACGTATCTTGACGCATACAAACTGAACGGAACGAGGCTCTGGCGGATCAATCTCGGAATCAACATCCGCTCGGGCGCCCACTACACGACGTTTCTTGTATGGGACCTTGACGGCGATGGAATAGCCGAAGTGGCCTGCAAGACGGCGCCCGGCACCAAGGACGCCTCGGGCGGGTATCTGAAGACGGGGCCCGCGGTGGGCGCGGATAATGCCGCGGATTACCGTTCCACCCAAAGCGGTAACTACCTTGGTCAGATGTTGTCGGGACCCGAATGGTACACGGTTTTCAACGGTAAAACGGGTCTTGAAATGGTAACGGTGAATTATAATCCTCCGCGCTATGGAAACCTTACCCCTACCGCCGCGCAGTTGATGTCGGAATGGGAAGACAATTATGGTAACAGGCAAGATCGTTACCTGGGCTGCGTTGCCTACCTCGACGGCGAACGGCCAAGCCTCGTGCCGTGCCGGGGATACTATTCACGCACCACGCTCTGGGCTTTGGATTGGAGAAACGGCAAACTGACCCAGCGGTGGTATTTCGACACGGACTCCGCGGGTAACGGAAAAGACGGCAAAGCGCTGAGCACGTATAAGGATCAGGGGTGTCACAGCCTTCGCGAAGGCGACGTTGACGGCGATGGGTTCGACGAAATCGTTTACGGCGCCTGCACCATCGACCATGACGGCAAGGCGCTATACAACACGGGCTTGACGCATGGCGACGCTCTTCATTTTGGGGCCTTCGACCCCGACAGGGGCGGCCTTCAAGTATGGCAGGTGCATGAAGCCGTGGGTAAAAACGGCGGAATAGGCGCGAGCTATCGGGACGCCAAAGACGGAAAAATTATTTGGTCCGACACCTATTCAAAAGACAACGGCCGCGGTTGTTGCGCGCCCCTTACCGCCGGCGTAAAAGGCTGGCAGTTTTGGTCGGGCGCCGGAGGACTTTGGGACGTAACCCACAAGAGCGTGGGGACAAAGCCGGGATCAACTAATTTTGCCATGTGGTGGGGCGCGGATCTAACACGTTCCACGGAAGACGGGACGTCAATCAGCCCCGGATTATCCACCACGGGCATGGAGTCATGTAACGGCACAAAATCCACGCCGTGCCTTACCGCGGATATTTTCGGCGACTGGCGAGAGGAATTGGTGTTGCGGACCCAGGGCAATGATGCGCTCCATATTTATACGACCACCACGCCGACCACGAACCGGATTTACACATTGATGCATGATCCGATCTACCGGATGAGCGTATGCTCGGAAAACGCGGCCTATAACCAGCCGCCGGAACCCGGCATTTACATCGGCCCCGGCATGACCCTGCCACTGGCCAAGCCGAATATCAAGTATTACGGAGTACCCATCAATGTCAAGCAACAATCCCGGGCTTTTAACGGGCCGACTCCAATAAATTATTCGCAAAAGGTTTTCGGCGATCACGTTTTAGCGTTGCCCGTCCAATTCACCGGAATGGCCAAGCTCGTGACGGTCTATGATTGCGCCGGAAAGCTCGTGCACAAAGCCATTGTCAAAAACAACACGGTCGATCTTCAAAGGGATTTCGGCATGTCGAACGGCATTTATGTGGTGCGCGTCAATGAGAAGGCCTTATAAAATACGTAGAAACCGAAACAGCAAAATTAAAACAATAAAGTGAGGGTATACATGTCCAAATTCATTGGCGGACAAAGATGCGATATCGCCTTTCGCCGGTTGTTCCGTATTGTTTTTTATTCATTCATGGCAATGGTGTCGCTTTCCGCGGCCGTCCGGGCGCAGCCGCCCACTAAATTCGATTTCGGGACGGGAACGGCGGCGGCGGGTTATACCAAGGTGACGCCAACCACGACGTATTCAGTTTCCTCAGGCTATGGATTCGACGGAGGAACCGTTACCGCGGTCAGCCGCGGCGGAAGCGACGCGCTGAAGGGGGATTATTGCACGGGCTCGACGTTTAATTTTTCAGTGACGCTTCCGCAGGGCAATTATCTGGTCAATCTTTACCTTGGCGACCTTAACGGCACGTCGACGACCACCGTTTATGGCGAGCAGCGCAGGCTGTTCATCGACAGGTTCGCGACGGCTTCGGGACAGGTTGCCGTTAAATCGTTTACCATCGCGAGGCGGGCTTATAAAAACGCCACCGTCACCATTTCCCGCACTCTTCAGGAATCGACGTATATTGATTTTGACGACAAGCTGACGCTCAAGTTCACCGGGGCGAAGGCGTGCGTGTGCGGCGTGGATATAATCCCCATCGACACGGCCATTACGGTGTTTCTGGGCGGCAATTCCACCTTGGTTAATCAGCCGGGCGAACCTTTCGGCGAATGGGGCCAGTTTTTCACCAAGTTTTTTACATCAAAGGTGAGCATAGACAACGAAGCGCAATCCGGAGAGACCGCCCATAATTTCGTTCTGGAACACCGGCTTGACATGGTAATGAGCCTGATGAAGCCCGGAGATTATTTCTTTATGGAATTCGGGACCAACGACGGCAAGACCGACACGGCCACGGCGAAATATATTCCCAGGCTACAGCAGATGATCGATTCCACCCTCGCTAAAAAAGGCATCCCGGTCGTCGTTACGCCGGCGTGTCGCGTCAACGACGTGGACTCGACCAAATCCATTTACGGAATTCCGGACACGACCCGCAAATACGCCAAGTTGCTTAACGCTAAAATCATCGATTTGAATTCCATGACCCTCACCCTGAAAAAGGCGATCGGCGCTAATGCGTCAAAAATGTATGTTTCCGGCGATCCTACGCATTTCTGCAATTTCGGCGGGTTCGAACTCGCCCGTTGCATGGCCAAGGGAATTATTGACGCCAATCTGGACCTCGCAAAGTATCTCAACAACGACCTGCCGGTTTTCAATCTGTTAAAACCCGATCCGGTGGATTACCTGACGACGCCGAACGTTGGAACGGCGTTGCCGAAGGCATCCGACGTTTCGATGGGACTTTTGAGTGAAAACGGACTTTCAATCAATACGCGGGTCCATGCCATACGGTTCAACCCCGGCCGCGCGGGTGAGGCGGTATTCTCAGTATATTCGCTGTGCGGAAAACAGGTTGCCGAGAAAAAGGCCGTTCTTACCCAAACACAAGGGGCCTTGTCGTGGCAGGAGCTTGGCGCGTTGCCCGCGGGCATTTATATCCTTACCATGAATGCGACGAACAATGTTGTTGGAAAAACGAGACTATGCGGAATGTTTTCTCAACAGTGAAGTTAAGCGGAGTATTATTCTTATTGGAAATTTCTTTTAAACTAACGGTAAAAGGCGAGTTTGGAACCCGCCTCTACGAGCAACCTATTCGTACGAAGGAGGATGTTGTATGAAGCATAAAGGTAAGGTGGTCGTTGCGTTGGCAATCGCGATGGCGTTCATGATCGCGGGGTCCGCGAACGCCGCGTCCAAGGCGCGATTTATGGAAAAACTCACCCGCGGCCTGGTTGCGGTTAAATCCGGGAGCGGCTATTTTTTAAGCTGGAGGCTGTTCGGAACCGAACAGGGTTCCGACATTGCGTTCAACGTATATAAAGGAACCGCAAAACTCAATTCCGCGCCCATCACCAATGCCACCTGCTACCTGGACAACGGAGGCGGATCGGGCGATTATTCCGTAAAGGCGGTCGTGGGTGGCGCCGAGCAGGAGGCTAGCCCCGTGGAATATAATCTTTCGAACAGCTATATCTCCATTCCGCTCCAGAACTCATCCGGCTATAGCGCGGGCGACTGCAGTTGCGGCGACCTTAATGGCGACGGACAGTATGAGATAGTTGTCAAGGAGGAAAAAAGCCCCAAGGACAACGCATACCCGGGAGTAAGCGGGTCCACGAAACTCGCCGCGTATACGCTTGCCGGTAAATTCATGTGGCGAATCGAAGTGGGCGTGAATATCCGCGAAGGCGCGCACTATACGCAGTTCATGGTGTACGACCTTGACGGAGACGGAATAGCCGAGGTGGCCATAAAAACCGCGCCCGGCACCAAGGACGGCACGGGAAGCTATCTTAAAACAGGGCCCGCGGCCGGCGCGGACAATACCGTCAATTTGGTGAACGCGGACGGTAAAATATTAACAGGGCCCGAATGGTACACCATTTTCAACGGCAAGACGGGCGCGGAACTCGTTACCGTTGAATATAAACCTCTCCGGGGCGCTCCCGGGGTTTGGGGCGCGGTTGCGGGCTTTGCCGACCCCGGCGACATGGGGTGGGGTAATGACGCAAACGGGAATTTCGTCGACCGTTTCCTGGCCTGCGTTTGCTATCTTGATGGGGAACGTCCGAGCGTTGTTCCTTGCCGTGGTTATTATTGGCGAACCGCATGCTGGGCCCTTGACTGGAGAAACGGCAAACTCACGGAGCGGTGGCTATTCGACACAGACTCCGGCGGTCCGGGAAAAGACGGGAAAAAATATAAATCTTCTCAAGGCTATATGAGCCAGGGTGCGCACAGCATCCGCGAAGGCGACATTGACGGCGATGGTTTCGACGAAATATGCATGGGTTCCTCCGCGATAGACCATGACGGCATAGGACTTTATTCGACCAGTTTACGGCATGGGGACGCTTATCATATGGCGGACATGGATCCCGACAGGCCCGGAATGGAAATATATATGGTGCATGAACAGGTCAACAGCAATGGCGGAATAGGCGCGGATTTCCATGACGCCGCGACCGGGAAAGTTTACTGGACCGACCCCGGTTCAAAAGACGTCGGACGCGGTTGTTGCGGACCGGTTACCGCCGGTCAAAAAGGTTGGCAGATGTGGTCGGGCGCCGGAGGACTTTGGGATGTTAACCATAAAAAATTAGGAGGCGCTCCCTCGTCCCAGAATTTTGCCATATGGTGGGGCGCCGATCTGACCCGCGCCCCGGAAAACGGGACATCGATAAGCCCCGTGGGCGGCGGCGCGAGCTTGTCCGTCGGCAGCCCATGCGCTGCGTGCAACGGCACGAAATCAACGCCGGCCCTTTCTGCGGACTTGTTCGGAGACTGGCGCGAAGAGATCGTCTACAGTTGCGGCAGCGAGTTGCGCGTATATACCACCACAACGCCAACGACCAACCGCCTCTATACGCTCATGCATGATCCGGTCTACCGGATGAGCGTTTGTTCGGAAAACGTTGCGTATAACCAACCGCCTGAACCGGGTATTTACATCGGGCCCGGAATGACCCTGCCGCAGGCAAAGCCGAATATCAAGTATTATGGGGAAGTGGAGGCTAAGGAATCGGCAAAGCCTTTCCACGGGCCCACCCCCATCAATCATTCCTTGAAGGTTTTCGGCGATCGCACGATAGTCTTGCCGTTTCAATTCAACGGCATGCAAAAACTGGTGTCGGTCTATGATTGCTCCGGGAAGCTCGTTCATAAAGCCGTTATCCAAAACAACGAAGTCAATCTTCAAAGGGATTTCGGCGTATCCGACGGCGTTTACATGGTACGTGTCAGCCCAAACGTCGTTACTGAAATGTAAACATAGGGAGAGACGCCATGTGTGGCGTCTCTCCACATTGTTGTGGGTTCGTTCCAATGTTAGCGGTATCTAGTGTATTGTCCATTGTTCCTTTACGCCCCCTAACCTCTGTAGGGGGAATCTGTCAGCATTAAAAGGCGTCTCATGAAATATAAATCCATGATCGCCGCGATCGGAATAATAGCCATAATCGCCGGGCACGCAAGCGCTCAGCGATATATGGAAAAACTTAATCGCGGCCTCATTGCCGTGAAATCGGGAAGCGGCTACTTTTTAAGCTGGAGGCTCTTCGGGACCGACCCTCAGGACAACACGTTCGGGTTCAATGTTTACAAAGGCGCCACAAAGCTCAACACGGCGCTTATCACCAACGCCACCTGCTATCAGGACAACACCGGCGGCAGCGGCGCCTATACGGTCAAGCCGGTGACCGGCGGCTTGGAAGGCGCGGCTTCGGAAGCGGCCCTGGCGCTCGATACCAATTATCTCTCGATCCCTTTGATAGCGCCCGACAATATACTAACGCCGAATGATTGCAGCGTGGGAGATTTGGACGGCGACCATGAGTACGAAATCGTGCTTAAATGGGAATCCTCCAACACAGGCTCGGAATCCTACCCTCTCACCTCAATTACCTATCTTGACGGATATAAATTGAACGGCAGCCGTCTGTGGAGGATCGCCCTGGGCAATAACATCCGTGGCGGTCCCCACTTCACGCAGTTCATGGTGTACGACCTCGACGGCGACGGCTGCGCCGAGGTCGCATGTAAAACCGCTCCCGGCACCAGGGACGGCCTGGGAAATTTTCTAAAACTAGGACCCGCGGCCGCGGATAATGATGATTCAGCTTATCACAATTCAAGCGGCTATATTCTTTCCGGCCCTGAATATTACACCATTTTCAGCGGCAAAACAGGAGCGGAACTCGCCACCATAGATTATAAACCTCCTCGCGGCAATGTTTGCGATTGGGGAGATTGCTACGGTAACCGCGTGGACCGTTTCCTCGCCTGCGTGGCCTACCTCGATGGGCAGCGGCCAAGCGTGGTCGCATGCAGGGGATATTATGCGCGAACGACGCTTTGGGCGCTGGACTTCCGAGACGGCAAGCTGGCGCAGCGGTGGTTTTTCGATTCCGACATCGGCGGCGACAGCGCGTATGCGGGGCAGGGTTGCCATAGCATTCGTGCGGGTGATGTCGACGGCGATGGATTTGATGAAATAATCTATGGCGCATGCGCCATAGATCACGACGGCAAAGGCCTCTATTCAACGGGTCTGGGTCATGGAGATGCCCTGCATTTGTCGGACATGGACCCCGACAGGCCCGGTTTGGAAGTATGGCAGGTACACGAAAACGCTGCGGTAAATGGAAATGTTGCCGCGAGTTTCCGGGATGCAAAGACCGGCGCGATCATCTGGTCAAGCGCCGGCATAAGCGATAACGGAAGGGGCATGGCGGCGCCGCTTCTTGCGGGAGTCAAGAGCTGGCAGATGTGGTCCGGCTTGCCGGACGGGTTGTTTGACGCAACGGGAACGAACGTCGGCAATAAACCCTTGTCCGACAATTTCGCGATATGGTGGGACGGCGATCTCTTGCGCGAGCTGCTCAATAGTACAACCATCAACAAATACGGCGGCGATACCTTGCTCAAAGCCCTCGGTTGCGCCTCGAACAACGGCACAAAAGCAACGCCGTGCCTGACCGCGGACCTTTTCGGCGACTGGCGCGAAGAGGTTATCTGGCGGACAAGCAATAATTCGGCTCTTCGAATCTATACAACAACCGCGCCGACGACCAACCGCCTCTATACCTTGATGCATGACCCGGTTTACCGGCTGAGCGTCGCCTCTGAAAATGTGGCGTATAACCAGCCGCCTGAACCGGGCTCGTACATAGGCTACGGCATGACGCTGCCGCAAGCCAGGCCGGATATCCGGTATTATGACGAAAGCGTCGGCAATACGGAACAATCAAAAACATTTTGCGGACCGATTTCCATACATCATTCGATAAAAGTTTTCGGCAATCGCAACTTTGCCTTGCCCATTCAATTGAGCGGCATGCAAAAGCTTGTGACGGTCTACGACTGCTCGGGAAAGCTCGTACGTAAAGCTATTGTCAAGAACAACGAAATCAACCTTCAAAGGGATTTCGATATGTCGAACAGGTTATATGTAGTGCGCGTTGTCAAAAACAACGATACGGAAAGGTAATACCCGATAGGGACGCCGTACCGGGGCATCTCGATAAATGCGCGTTTTGTTGTACCCTTTATTTGCAACAACAATAAGGATCATATGAAACTTTCATCGGCAGTGACCGCGGTCGTTATGGGAATAATTTTCACGAGTATTGGTCAACCGAGCGCTCAGCGCTATATGGAAAAACTTAATCGCGGCCTCATTGCCGTGAAATCGGGAAGCGGCTACTTTTTAAGCTGGCGGCTCTTCGGGACCGACCCGCAAGACGCCACATTCGGGTTCAATGTGTACAAAGGCTCAACGAAGCTTAACACGGCGCTTATCACCAACGCCACCTGCTATCAGGACAACACCGGCGGCAGCGGCGCCTATACGGTCAAGCCGGTGACCGGCGGCTCGGAAGGCGCGGCTTCGGAAGCGGCGCTGGCGCTCTCACAGAATTACCTTGCCGTTTCCGTCCAAACCCCTCCGGGCGCGGGAACTTCCTATTCCGCCAACGACTGCGGCATCGGCGACCTTGACGGAGACGGGGAATATGAAATAGTGGTCAAATGGTATCCGGCCAACGCAGCCGACAACGCGTTTTCAGGGAATACCGCGAGCACGATTTTTGACGCGTACAAGCTGAACGGGACCCGCTTGTGGCGCATAGATCTTGGAAAGAACATCCGTTCCGGCGCGCATTATACGCAGTTCATGGTGTATGACCTGGACGGCGATGGAAAATCGGAATTCGTGTGTAAAACCGCCGACGGCACCATTGATGGAAAAGGAAAGATTATCGGCGACGCAAGCGCGGATTGGCGCGCAAAAGACGGCTATGTTCCAACGCAGGATCAGACAGGCAGCCGGACATTGGCCGACGGCACGAAGGTTGCCGACCTTGCCGGCCGCATCATGAGCGGGCCGGAATTTCTCACGGTGTTCGACGGCTTAACCGGCGCGGCGGACACGACGATACAATATCAACCGCCCCTGAGTCCGGTCTCTTCCTGGGGAGACGCCTACGCCAACCGGAGCGAACGGTATCTGGCCTGCGTCGCTTACCTTGACGGGGAGCGACCCAGTGCGGTCCCGTGTCGCGGCTACTATGGGCGGACCGCGCTCTGGGCCGTTGACTTTAGAAACGGAAAGCTTACAACCCGATGGCTTTTTGATTCTGATTCCAGCGGGAGCGGAAAAGATGGAAAAGCGAATAAGGCCTATGCGGGTCAAGGTTGCCATAGTATTCGCGAAGGCGACGTTGACGGCGACGGTTGTGATGAAATAGTCTATGGCGGTTGCACGATAGACCATGATGGAAAGGGGCTTTATACGACGGGTTTAGGACATGGAGACGCGCTTCATATGGCGGACATGGACCCCGACAGGCCGGGGCTGGAGGTGTGGCAAGTCCATGAAACTCCAAGCGCCAACGGCGGAATTTCCGCGAGTTTCCGAGACGCTAAAACCGGACAGGTTATTTGGTCGGATGGCGGAACGGGCGACAACGGACGCGGGTGTTGCGCTCCGCTTGTTTCAGGTACGAAAGGTTGGCAGATGTGGTCGGGCCGCGGCGGGCTTTGGGATGTTAATCACAAGAATGTCGGGAGCATCCCATCGTCCACCAATTTTGCGATATGGTGGGACGGCGGCCTTCTGCGCGCCACGGAAAACGGGACGTCAATCACCCCATACGGAGGCGGCGGCACGGGATTATCGGTCGGCAGCCCATGTGCGGCGTGCAACGGCTCGAAATCGACGCCATGCCTCACCGCCGATATTTTCGGCGACTGGCGCGAGGAAATAGTTTTCAGTTGCGGCAGCCAGTTGCGCATTTATACCACCACCGCGTCCACGACCAACCGGCTCTATACGTTAATGCACGACCCGGTCTACCGGATGAGCGTCGCCTCGGAAAACGTGGCGTATAACCAGCCGCCGGAACCGGGTATTTACATCGGTTACGGCATGACGCTGCCGCAGGCGAAGCCGAATATCAAGTATTATGGAACCGTAAACGCCGGCGGACAATTAAAGGCGTTTAGGGGGCCGACCCCCATCAGTCAATCGCAAACGATTATCGGCAATCGCATGGTAGTCCTGCCCGTTCAATATACGGGAATGTATAAAATGGTCGAGGTATACACCTGCGCGGGAAAGCTCGCGCATAGAGCAGTTGTCAAGAACAATACGGTCGATCTTCAAAAGGATTTCGGCATGTCGAACGGCGTTTATATGGTGCGTGTAAACGAGAAAGCCTTTTCGGAGAGGAACTGATTTCATCGAAAAATCGGGCGGGCTTGCGGTCGGGCCCCGAAAAGGGAGGCTTTTATGGCGTCTGTAATGAAACGCTTAAATATCCGGGAAACACTACTGGTTTCCGCGATTCTCGGTATCGCTTTCGCAGGGATCGCCGTTTCGGCGGCGCCGGTTCTCATCAGCACCATTAAGTATAACGTGCCGGGGGGGCCGCAATTGCGTTTGGGCGACCTTGACGGCGACGGCCGGCTTGATATCCTGGTTCCCCAGCCCAATGCCATGGCGTCGGACGCGGGGGAAGGGCATGAGATAAACGCCATGGTCGCGTTCGATGTAACCGGTAAGGAACTTTGGCGCGTGGGAAATCCCGCGGTCGGCGGAGGCAGCGCCGGCGCCGACATTCCGGTGCAGATTTACGATATCGACGGCGACGGTTTCAACGAAGTGCTCGCCTGCATGACGGGTAAATTCAGGATTTTCAACGGGAAGACCGGTGTTGAAAAAAAATCGTACGATTATCCGCAAGCCGACGCTCATGACTGCATCATCATCGCTAATTTTTCGGGCAAGCCCAAAGCGCGGGAAATCATCCTCAAGGACCGATATTCGAATTTGTACGTCATGGACAGCACATTCAAGCTCCTGTGGTCGTGGCGCGGCGTTACCGGCCACTATCCCTGGCCGCACGACTTTGACGGCGACGGACGGGAAGAACTCATGGCCAGCTTTACCTTGCTCGATTATACCGGCAAGAGTATAGGGGGAATTACCATGTCCGGCCATGCCGACGCCATGTGGGTGGGCGATATCGATAATAATCCTGCAAACGGGGAAGAGATACTCATCGCCGGGTTGACGATCGCGGCCTACTCGCCCAGGCAAAAAAAAGAACTCTGGCGGACCTCCGACACGAAAGAGGCGCAGCATGTCGCTATCGGCGATTTCAGGCCGGACCTTCCGGGGCTCGAAAGCGCGGTATTGGACCGTATCAGCCGAAGCGCTAATGGGTACGACGGCATGGTGCTCTACGACGCTCTTGGAAATACCCTCCTTAAAGAGACGCGTCCTTCAACGCAGCGGGGGTGCTGGGTCTCTGAGACCGATATGGTGGAAAACTGGGACGGCGTTAACGACTATATTTTTACGTTCCGGCGCGGCTGCGGCGTTGCTCCGGCGCTTTACGACGGTTCGCTCAAGGCGGTCGCCTCTTTTCCCCTGGGCGCGGGTTCGGAAATATTATGTACACATGCCGATATTGTCGGCGATTCGCGCGAGGAAATTATCGTTTATTCAAACTTACAGGCCGATATTTATCATAATGGCGTTTATACCAATGATCTGGCGACCGACCGCGTTTCAGGCGTTCCTCTTCCCCAAATCAAAAACCTCTATGATTGGACCGAATACCGGGCCGGTGAGTATAGCGGCAAGAAAGGGACCGTTATTGACAAAGAGACCGTCCCCTCAAAATCATTCGCCCGTGGCATTCGCATTTCGCTATCGAACCAGGGCATTGTGGCGGTTTGGGACCGAAACTCCGCTCAAGCGGGTTCAGGGTTGGTGGTGTCAATCTTCGATATGTCGGGCAAAAACCTCATAACCCAACGGGCCCTTACGGAAAACAGAATCGTTATTCCCAAAAATTTTGCTCGAAGCGGAATCTACCTGCTTAAAGTCGTTGATGGCGGCGGGAGTATCGTGCGACGAATTGAAACAACGGGCAATTGAACCGAAATTTAACAAAGGAGGAATAGCATGAAGAATGCATTGAAGATTTTTGTCGCGATAGCGATTGGAACGCTATTCATAATCGCGGGTTCCGCGAGCGCCGATAGCAAGCAACGTTTCATGGAAAAACTCGACCGCGGTCTTATCGCGGTCAAATCCGGGAGCGGCTATTTTTTAAGCTGGCGTCTTTTCGGGACAGACCCGCAAGACGCCACATTCGGGTTTAATGTGTACAAAGGAACCACTAAAATCAATACCGCGGTCATTACCAACGCCACGTGCTACGCGGATAATAGCGCGGGAACCGGCGTCTATACGGTTGCTCCGGTGACCGGTGGTACGGAGGGAGCGCATTCCGAGAACGCCCTGGTTATTGATAACGGCTACGTCAATATTCCCATTACCGCGCCTCCCAATGGGACTAATCCGGGCGGATCGTGTTCATATTCGGCGAATGATTGCAGCATCGGCGACCTCGATGGCGATGGCCAGTATGAACTTGTTTTGAAATGGGACCCGTCCGATGCCAGGGACAATATGAGCACGGGATATACGGGTACCTGCATTCTTGATGGGTACAAGTTGAATGGGACCAAGTTATGGCGCATTGATCTTGGAAAGAACATCCGAGCGGGCGCCCACTACACCCAGTTCCTGGTATACGACTTTGACGGTGACGGCATGGCCGAGGTAGCTTGTAAAACAGCCCCCGGCACAAAAGACGGAACCGATTCATTCCTTAAAACCGGCCCCGCGGCAGGCGCGGACAATACCGCCGATTACCGGAGCGCGGACGCCAAAACGAAAGGAAAAGTTACAACGGGGCCCGAATGGTACACCGTTTTCAACGGCAAGACGGGCGCCGAACTCGTTACGGTACTTTACAAACCTGACCGAGGGGTAACTGCATCCTGGGGCGCCCTTAAGGGCATTGCCTCTCCCGCCGGCGACCTGGGTTGGGGAAATGACAGCGTCTTTAATTTCGTCGATCGCTTCCTGGCCAGCGTCGCGTATCTTGACGGGGAGAGGCCGAGCCTGGTTCCCTGCCGGGGATATTACTGGCGATCCGCGCTCTGGGCGCTTGACTGGCGTTGCCACAAACTCACCGAGCGGTGGCTGTTTGATACGAAAGATGGCGGCAACGGAAAAGACGGGAAGCCGCTTCAATCTTCACAAGGATACGAAAGTCAGGGGTCGCATAGCCTTCGCCAGGGCGATGTGGACGGTGACGGATTCGACGAAATAGTCTATGGTTCTTGCACCATAGACCAAGACGGCAAAGGACTGTATACGACGGGCCTGCGGCACGGAGACGCCCTGCATATGTCCGTTATGGATCCCACCGGTTCCGGAATGCAGGTATGGATGGTGGATGAGCAGTCCAGCGAAAACGGCGGAATAGCCTCGCATTTTCAGGACGCGGCAACCGGAAAAATATTCTGGGAGGACATGAAAACGGGCGACAACGGACGCGGTTGTTGCGGACCGCTTATTGCCGGGACTAAAGGCTGGCAGATGTGGTCCGGCGCAGGCGGGCTGTGGGACGTTAGCCATAAGAACGTGGGAACCCCGCCCAAGTCCACTAATTTTACCATGTGGTGGGGCCCGGATCTGAACCGCTTTACGGAAGACGGGACGTCGATCACTCCTTTTGGCAGCGCGGGAGGCACGGGTTTGTCCGTCCCCAGCACGGAATGCTCCTCGAACAACGGCTCAAAATCAACGCCGGCCCTTACCGCCGACATCTTCGGCGACTGGCGCGAAGAAGTGGTGTATAGGACCAGCAAGAATGACGCGCTGCGCATTTACACGACTACCCAGCCCACTACCAACCGCCTCTATACGCTGATGCACGACCCCATTTACCGGATGAGCGTTGCCACGGAGAATGTCGCTTACAATCAACCGCCGGAACCGGGCATTTACATCGGCCCCGGCATGACGCTGCCGCAGGCGAAGCCTGATATCAAGTATTACGGGGAGGACGATAATAGTTGTAGCGGCGTTAAAATACAATCACCGGCGTTCAATGGACCGACCCCGATCAATCATTCACAAACGATTATAGGAAATCGCACGATAGTCCTGCCCGTTCAATACATGGGAACGCCTAAAATGGTCGAGGTTTTTACCTGCGCGGGAAAGCTCGTTCATAAAGCCGTTGTCAAGAGTAATACGGTCGATCTTCAAAGAGATTTTGGTATTTCCAACGGCGTTTATATTGTGCGCGTCAATCGAAACGCGATGTAAGGGGCATACGGGCGGTCTACTATGGAAAAGACCGCCCGTATGAGGCCTTCACGCGGTTTGCGATTCAACTCCGTTATGGTAGAATGAGTTACAAGCATGGTTCGGACGTAGTGCCACACAGTTTAGTTTCCCTTAGTTTTTTGTGTTGCTGATTTGACAAACGTTTCGTATTGTGCTAATTTTATTGCGATACGATTCTCTTCAAATGGGGATTCATGGAAATAGTAACTACCAAGAAATCAACAATCGACATTCAAGCCAAGGCCGAAAGGATGTTCGGCAATTTTGTCAAGGCAGTCGTGGACGTTCAGCGGAGAATCGTGGCAATGGATGCCGAACTTCATGCCGATGAGGAAGCCTTATTATTGGAGAACGGCTCCAGGCAGGAAGATCTCTGGGGGATAAATATATATCCGTTTTTAGACCGGAACGGTCCGGACTTTGTCGAGTTCGATTCGATGATTAATTTACGACCGTCACAGGGAAACCGGAGCCGGGGCGTGGAGAATGCGGATACAAGAAATAAAATTATTTCTATAGTCAACGAGTGGATCGGGCAGTGAATTTCCAGCACAAACAACTTGCAGCAGGACGGTGGCAGGGGCTTTCGTTTTTTGAGCAAATGGCCAATATCGGCGGTGAAATCGAACGGACAATTACCTGGGGGGAAAAAAACAATCCGGAATATGGCCGCATGGCATTCGATCGCGCCCTGGAACTTCTGGATTTGACCATCGGCGACCAGAGAAATATAACCCGCTTGAGAGAACTAACGAGGGTCCGCGAAGCGCTTGCCGATCATTTTGCCTTTAGCAATACCTACCAAACGACGGACAAATCGTGGCATAATTATTTTTATGGTTTTACCTTTGCCGCGCGCGCTCACCTGTAGACGTGTCAACGATAATCCGATGCTAAAAATTTGTTGAGGAACAAGCCGGCCGATGGGCCGCATGTTTGGAATATTCCTTTTTTTCGGGGCAACATCATACGTGCGCCTATTTTTCATTCACAAAACACCCCGTAATAACCTCCTTGTTAGTAACAAAATGGAAAACATACACGCCTTTTCCAAGATTCGACGGCAGGTTGCATACGAAGGCGTTTCCTTTTACCATCTTTACGGGAGAATATTGGACGATTGTTCTGCCGGAGATTGTGCAAACGGCAAGAGAAGCATTTTGTCTTGCGTCTAATGACGCACCCGTGACGACAAGGGTATGTTTGTGCATCAGGTTGAAAACGAGTCCGCTTTCATATGCTTTGAAATTGCTCGCCGTGACGGCCATGATCGTTCCGGGAACGTTCCAGAGCATGGCTGTTTTGTCCTCAGAGCCGGTGAGCGCTTTTTTGCCATCGGGGGAGAACGCGACCGACCAGACGAAATTGTTATGCCCGGCAAACGTTTGGATAAGCGTGCCGTCGCCGGCATTCCAAAGCTTGGCTTTGTTATCAGCAGACCCGGTAATGACCTTTGAGCCGTCGGGAGAAAACGCGACTGAAAAAATATTTCCCGAATGGCCTGAAAACGTCCGAATCCGCTCGCCGGTTACGGCGTTCCAGAGCCCGGCTGTTTTGTCGTACGATCCGGTAAGCACTTTGGAGCCATCCGGAGAAAACGCGACGGAACTCACATAACCCGTATGACCGGAAAATTGTCTTATGACCGAGTCGGCGGCAACCTTCCAAAGCGAGGCGGTGTTGTCCGAACATCCGAGAAGCGCCTTTGACCCATCCGGGGAAAATGCGACCGATAGGACATACCCCGTATACCAGGAAATGGTTTTGATCGGGGCGCCGGTCGCAACATCCCAGAATTTTGCGGTTCTGTCGCTTGAACCGGTGAGCGCCTTTGAACCGTCCGGGGAGAATGCCACGGAATTGACATGGTCCGCATGCCCGGAAAAAGTTTTAAGCAGGCCGCCGGTGGCCGCGTCCCAGAGCTTGGCGGTGCTGTCGGATGAACCGGTGAGTACCTTCGAATTGTCCGGGGAAAAGGACACGGAATTGACGTAATCCTTATGACCGGAAAAGGTTCGAATCAGTGCGCCTGAGGTGGCGTCCCAGAGCTTGGCGGTGCTGTCGGAAGAGCCGGTAAGCACCTTTGAGCCATCCGGGGAAAACGCGACCGAAAGGACCGGATTGCTATATTCCACAAAAGTTAGAGTCACATTCCCGGTTGCGGCATCCCAGAGTTTGGCCGTATTGTCGGCGGAAGCAGTAAGCACCATTGAACCGCTATTTGAAAACGCAACCGACCTAACCCACGAGATATGTCCGGAAAACTTCCGAAGCATTGTCCCGGTAGCAACGTCCCAGAGCGCGGCTACATGATCGTTGACATACATTTCCCCGGCAAGCACCTTGGAACCGTCAGGGGAAAATGCAACTGAATAGACATTGCTCGTATTGCCGGAAAAGGTTTTGATCGAATCGCCGGCGGCCACATCCCAAAGCTTGACGGCGCCGTCATTTGATCCCGTGACGGCTTTTGAACCGTCGGGAGAAAACGCGACCGACCAGACACGATTCGTGTGACCGGAAAACGTGTGGATGACGGTACCAGCGCCCACATCCCAGAGCTTGGCTGTTTTGTCCTCCGAACCGGTGAGCGCCATCGAGCCGTCGGGGGAAAACGCTACTGAAAGGACCATGTCGGTATGTCCTGAAAAAGTTCGGATGACCGCGCCGGTGGTGGCATTCCAGAGTTTTGCGGTGCTGTCGGCAGAGCCGGTTAGTACCTTGGAACCATCGGGAGAAAAAGAAACTGAAAGGACTGCCGAGCCGTGTCCTGAAAAAGTTCGGATAGCCGCGCCGGTTGCGGCGTCCCAGAGCCTGGCCGTGCCGTCGGCGGATCCCGTGAGCGTCTTTGAGCCGTCCGGTGAGAAGGCGACTGATGAGACTGCATCCGTATGGCCGAAAAAGATTCGAATGACTGCGCTGGTTGCGGCGTCCCGTAGGCGAGCTCTTCCGTCAGTTGATCCGGTGAGAATTTTTGAATTGTCGGGGGAAAAGACGGCCTGTTGCAAGGCGCCTCCAAAACCGAACTGCCCTATGGGCATGATGGCCGTATTCGCGGCAGACACGGCTGCCTGGAGAAGAAACGCCGCGAGAGCGGCCGCGGAAAAAAATGAAAAGGAGAAATCGGTTTTCATGAAAGCCTCCTTGTAGGTTTTTGCCGGGCCGGTGGCCGGGAACTTCCTAATGCGATAAGTTTAATGGTTCGAGGCATGGAAAACATCCTTTCCGAAGAGAACCTGGGTAACTGAAAAACCTGCATCTCATAAAATACCTTTCGACGCTCTTTTTAAATGCGCGGAAAACACATTTACCTAAGGGGAACGGTGATTGTCGGAGATTGGCCGGGCGTCTCCAACTTTTTGGAAGTTTCAATAATTAATTTGGATACATTCTCAAAAGGGCTTTTCTGAAAGACTTGTAAAAGCGTCATCTGCGCCAAGTCGTACTTTTTCGCCTGATAATAGAGCGCTCCTTTTAAGAAATCCGACTCGTCGCCTTTGGGGAAAACCACGGTTCCCAGCGTTTCCAGGGCCTTGACATTACCCTCGGTTGGGTTGGTGAGCAGCGTGTCAAGGCCATTTCCTTTTAAGAAGTGGGTAAAAAACATTTGAACGACATCTTCCGAGGTGATCGTTTTGATGATTTCGTCGTCGAACGCTCCTTTTTCCGACAATGCTTTTTTTTCGTTTGCAAAACAGGCCAGCAGGTTGACCAAATCTTTTTGATAGATGTATTCTCGAAGTTTCAGGGTAGCTCGTTGATAGTCCGTTATCACCCTGTCGCCGCCGGAGTTCCTTGCAAGGTAGTCGCTGAATGCGGAGCAGATTTCCAATTGCGAATTGCTCACGCCGATCAAACGTTTTTGGGAAAATTGCACCGGAGAATGATCTTCCGTTGCAATGTCGCCTTGACCGGCGAAGTTGCGGACATCAACGGTATTCATGAGTCGCATGCGTTCAATGTCCTGCATCGTGTTGAGATTTGTTTTTTTCAAATCATCCGCCGCCACGGGACTCTCCAATAAGGCTTCCAGGGCATGGGGGGAAAGGGTAATCGGCGAGGCGCTTCCCAGGAGGATCGTGTAGTTGTTGACGAAAAAAAGAGCGACTTCCTTGAAATTATTTGAAAATGTCCGCAGAATCACTTTGTAATCCGACAACGGCAAGCCGTGAATCGGGACCCATTGAGCCATGACGCCCCCGGCGTTTAGTTTTGAGGCGCAGGAGGCGTAAAACTCTTGTGTAAAGAGCACCCAGGAATCAGACAGTGAGGGGTGCGTCAAATCGCAGATGATGACATCGTAGTTCTTTTGGGATTTTTCAACGTATCTCCTGCCATCCTCGATGACGACGTCGCTACGATTTGTTGTGATCACCGCATGGTTGAGGTCCGAAAAATATCCCGCCACGTCCAGAACGTCCTTGCAAATTTCGGCGCAGCGGACGTCTTTGAGGCCGGGTACTTGACACGCGGAGCCGAAGGTGATGCCGCCCCCGAAGGCTATGGTCAGCGCCGATTGGGCGCGGTCCTTTACCATAAAGGGCAAATAGGCCAGTAACCGGAAAGTCCTCAGGGCGTTGTAATCCGTGGGGACCTCCGAAATGCAGTTGATCGAGAGCATGCGGACGCCGCCCGCGCTGCTGGTCACGGAGATGGTTGAAAACGGGTTTTCCTTATAGTAAAGCAATACGGCGCTTTCGACATCCCGCGCCAGGTACTGGAACAATTCAAACGAGCCGGAAGTGCGAAGAGCAATAAAGATCATAATCACGGGCACGGCAATAAACGCAGCGGATTTGATCTTGGAATTTGAAAACTCTTTTCGCGAAATGATGAACAGGATGATTGCCGCGCCGATGAGAATGTTCAAGAGTGAAACCAACCGCAATGCGCCACCGACCTGGAAAGCGGCGATGAGGACAAAGACGGTGACGAGGGGGCCGATGGCCGAACCGATGAGATTAAAAAAACCGATGAATCCGACGGTCTCGCTCGTATTTTTGTTTTTTACATTGACATACAGTTCTACGACAAGGGGATAGAGAAATCCGAATGCAATGATGGGCAGCAGCATCAGCACGGCTGCCACGGATGTTCGATAGCACACGGTTCCCCAAAAATAGTGCGCGGGCAGGATCTTCGGATTGATCACTAGTTGTTCGGTAAATATGAACACCGAAAGTTTGGGCAACATGATATGCCACAACCCGATGGCGCATTCGACCAGGGCAAACCATGCAAGCCTGCCCGAAATTGACTTGATTTTTTTTCCGAAAATGGCGTATAAAAACGATCCTGCGGTAATGCCGAGAATAAACAGGATCAAAATTATGGCAAACGAATAGTACGACGACTCCTTGAAAATGAACAAAATGATTCTGTTATAGAGTAATTCATACGAAAGCGAGCTGAAGCCCGAAAGGAAAAACAAGAAGGGCAACAGCATCAATAGGAGATTTCGGGATGCTGCGGGGAGTTTTAATCCGAAAGGATTCTTTTCAGCCATAGGCGTCAAGGCGCTGGAAGAATCCGTTTTTGCAGATTTTTTTGTTACAAAGAGAACAATGATGTTCAACAGGATGAGGCCGATTGAAAGTAAGGTCGCGCTTGAGCGAACGCCCAGTTTTTCCAAAAAGAAAAAGCTCACGATAAACGCTCCGGCAACGCTGCCTAGTGCGTTCACATAGTACAAAGATGCAATGCGCTGTTTGCCCAGGAAGTTGCTGACCATGGGAAATCCCGCGCCGATGAGGCCCACGGGGATGACCAACACCAGAAATACTATCGCGGTCCGAAGCAGGATTGAAAGCGCTTCATGGGACTGCTGGAGCAGGAATATTCGCGCGTCGAGATGGTTAACAATGTGGAAAATAGCGGGAGAGGCGAGAACATACGCGCCTGCTAGTATTTGCGTCAAACAAAACAGGGCGCCGGCGGTTTTTTCATTGCGGCTGAGTTTTCCCCCGAAAAAACTTCCGATTGCCAGTCCGATCATCCAGACGCTGATGATGCCGGCCACCGAGTACATGGTTCCGCCGGTAATGATTAAAAGCTGCCTTTGCCAAATCACCTGGAGGGCAAGGCTGAAAAAGCCCGATGCCGCATACAACATCAAATAGACCATGGTCGCTCCTAATGGTCGCTCCTATAAGTAAGAGAGAATCGAAGACCGGAGCGAAGGAGGGAATCGAGTTGACCGGTTTCTTGAAGAATGTCAAGGCGACCTAACGCGATGTAGGGAGCATACGGGCGGTCTACTATGTAAAAGACCGCCCGTATGTTGTTTTTATGAGCCGCACTGCTGTAACTACGAGGTTACATCGAGTTAAATCTATTGCGAACCGTAACGACGCCGTTCGACCCAACATGCATGTGCGCCTTTCCATCGGGCCCGCGAAAAACCAAACCGCCGGTGAGATTCCCGGGCGTATCAAACCAGGAGCCGTAATTGGCTCGGACGGAGTTTCTTTGCAGGTTGCCTTGATCCGTCGAAACGGTAACTGATGATCCGAACTGCAATCCGGATTGAGCGCTCGTCGTTTGATACCCCGAAACGTGTGCGTTACCATCCGTTCCGATGAGCATTTTATTACTGCCGAATACCAGTCCGCTTCCCACCCGAATGATGCCTTCATGCGGTCTGCGATTCAACCCCGTAATGGTTGTATGGATCAATCCGGTCGTGGGAGTCGCTATGGTGAAAGCGAATGAATTACCGGTGGTCACGGCCGTTTGTTGCGCCGGAGTATACCCCGCGCCGAAAATGCACACCTGAAGGCCGGGAGCGCCGGCGGTTACCGTTAGGGAAGTCGTTCCGGTTGATAATGCGCCCGGGTAGGAGGGGGTTATCGTTTGAGGCGTATTGAGACGGACTTCCATTTCCGGGTCGCCCAAAACATGGAAAAGCTGAAAAAGCCTCACATCATGCGCATAATTATTATACATATACATCTTTCCGCAATTGAGCATCGGTCCCAATCTGAATGATTTTCCCTCGGCGAATGGCGCCTGCGGCGCCGGCAGGTCGCCTTCCCAATTGGGGGTTGTCGAATTGCTATGCATGGCCCGGTAATCGGGCAACAGTCCGATAAACATTCCGTGGGTGAACCAATCGTTAACCCATGGGAAAGAAACATCGACCGCCGCGATAACTCCATAGGCGCCGCCATTGGGATGAATCAGCCACTCTTTCGCGAAATCGTCCGGTCGATGATAAGCTCCTGTCAAACAGTTTATGGACAAGAGTAAGGGGCGATTTTCACCGTTGTAAAGATTTTGGACGTCATACGTCGAATAATTGGGATTTTCAAAGCCGTCTACCACGCCATGGTCGCGATGGAACAAAAGCGCCACGCCGGCATTGATGTTGTTGTTGATGGTTGCTACGGCATCGGAGCCGAAACCATCGGCCACCCGGCTTCCGATGGTTTGCGTGCCGCTGGTCCAAAGAATTCCATTCCGGTTCCATAAGGTGCTTGCGTCGCCAAGGTCGCTTACGATGGCGCGTGAGCATGAATAGCCCTTATGCCCAATGTCCTGTTCAAAATAGCACGCCACGGCATCGGCGGTCTCGCAATAAAGATTCCCATCGCTGTTGTCAACGTCTACCTGCAGATCCCCGGCGACGACTACTTTGTTGTACATGGTTGATGCGGGTGGGGTGCGATCCATGGATAATACTTTTTGAAGCATTAAGGTTAATTCGTCGTTGTTCAAGGCGGGCAATCGTCCATAAAAAAGATCCGGGATATAGTCATTTGCGTCGCGGCAGGCGTAATACAGATCGGTGTATCCTCCATCCGATGTCGCAAAATACCATCCATCAACGCCTGTAACGCGATCTTCGCTGCCTATTATCAATAAATAGGTCGGATATTGGTTAGTCGGAAGTCCCCGTAAATAAGTGACGATTTCCTGTGAGTCGGGAGCGCCATACGTCTTCGCTGGGATTTGGGAGGTTTTTTCCTGGACTACCTGATATCCCTTGACCTGCTTCCAATAAATAAAATCCTGTAAAAGGCTATTTGTCGCGAATTGATCGTTCATGAGAATCATATAGCGGGATGGCGTCGTTTGAGCCGATAATGATATCGACAAGACAAACAGCAGCCCCACGCATCCTATGATGTTGATTTTTCGGTTCATCTGGTTTCTCCCTGTGAATAGTCAAAACATTTTTCATTGATCGGGCATTACATTATTGTTTTAGTAAAAACCTGTCGAATCCATTCGGGTCCGAAAGACTGTCATCGGCGTCTGCGGTGGAAGCGGGATCATTTTCAAGCATTACATCAATACTCATTTGGGCCGCGACTCTGATTTTTCCTTCAGCGGGCAATGATGTCATCGGTGAAATCTCCAAGCTTAAAAAACGATGATTTCTCATTTTTACGACGCTGCTTGAGAAAATGTTGTTGCTCGGATAGGCGCCGTTCGACGCATAAAAGGCGCTATCTTTTGTAAATGGAACGGCTTTAACCGCTCTTCCATCAATTTGGGGCTTTTGAGCCGGCTGGATTTGGCCAAGGACAACATCCACTTCCCGTCCGATGGTCACTTTCGTGATGGGCTTTTTGCCCGAAGGCAGGGGCACCATAACGATTTTGACCGGAACCTCCGGCTTGCCGATATCGCTGTTTTGCCAGGAGCAATCGGGTATCCTTACGGTTGAATATTCCTCATTTCCTATTTTCTTTTTATCGATTGAAAATCCCGGGATATCGAATTGTATGGTATAACGATCGATATCGTTTTTGCTTTGCGCGGTCGAGCCCGATTTATTAATCGCCGTCATGATAAACGACGGCTTTACCGGGATCGGATCTACCGCGGCAGCCGCCGATTTCATTTGAGTCTGTCCGCCGCGCAGGTCATACCAGTCCTTTCCCCATCCGGCTTGCAATAAAAGCATGATGCAAAGGCCCGGTAACGCGCACGATAAAATACTGAATTTTCTTTTGGACATACGCTATACTCTCTTTCTTTCTGCATTGCGCAGTTAAAATAACCTATTTGGCGGAAGCCGGACTGGGTGCTGCCATGCTTTTACCCCTTCTCGCCTCGCGCCGGCATAACCCGAATAAACGGATTAAAAGCGTACAATGGCAGTTACAATGGGAACAACCCATTTTTACGCGCCTGTAGCTTTCAAAGAAATCAATTTTATCGTGATATTTTCTTTTCCAAGTCTTCGATTTTCTTATTTTGGCTTTCAATTTTATTATTCTGCTCTATCATGTAGAGAGTAAGCTCTTCCACTTTTTTAAGAAGCGTCATGTTCAAGTCGGACAAATTAACGCCGTTTTTCTTCATTTCAGCCGCGCTTGGGACTTCAGGAAGGTGTTTTTCCGCCGATATTTTCTTTTCTACTTCCTTAAGGCTCAGGAGCTTGTAATCCTTTTCAAAAACATAGTCGGGAGCTTCGATGGTCCAGTTGTTGATTTGTAAGGAAGAGCACTGTATAGTGCCCATGACATTCATGTTATCTTCAAGAAGGACATCGCCCCAAAACTCCGCGGACCTTCCACTCATGTCCGGACCATAGACCACCAGCGCCGACCCCGTGCTTCCCTGACCATCAATAACCACGACGGGACCGCCGTTATATGATGTGGCCGAAATTGCCGGTTGCGTAGTATTCGCCGAATATACCGAAAGCTTTCCGCTTGCGGTTGTGGTGCCGATGCCGACGTTGCCATTGACAAGAAGGCCATTGGTCGGAACAGTCTGCGCAGCGGAGAAACCGACGGCCGCGGCGCCGTTAACGTGAAGCTTGCAGCTGGGATTAGTGATGCCGATACCCGTGTTGCCGCTGACGGCAAGACCGTTTGATGGCGCCGCGGTACTTGACGAATACCCGATCGCGGAGTTGCCGTTGACCTGCAGTTTGCTGCCTATCGTCGTGGTGCCGACGCCGACATTGCCGGAAACCGCCAACCCGTTCGACGGCGCTGCGGTACTTGATGAATATCCGATTGCCGAGTTGCCGCTTACCTGCAGCTTGCTGCCGACCGTCGAGGTTCCGATGCCGACGGACCCGGTTCGGGAAGTCGTGGATGTTTTATCGCTGCCGGTCCACACATTATCCGCCATTACCGTCCCGATTCCCATGGCAAGGCATACCGCGACCGTCGCAACCGCTCTGTTAACGCGAACATAATTCATACTGCTCATTCGAGCCTCCTTGTTAGAAAAGGTTAATAAGGTTCATCATGCTTAATGGAAAAGCGTCTGGATTATTTTCTCGCCCGATATCAGCATGTTGCCGATATCGGATGAAGCCATAATAGGATTGTTTGCATTCCTGATGATGAGGCCGCCGGTCGTTATTTGGGCGTTGTTCATTTGTTCGTATTGATACTCGTTAAAAAGAGAACCGGTGAATTGTAAAAATCCATCGGCGCATACGCCAAACCCTTTTCCGTTGGAGTCGTGAAAGAGCAATCCTTGAGGAACGGTTTGTTTAAGGGCGGTTTGGTTCATAAACAATTGGCCATCGCCGTTGAGATATGTTTTCGTTTCACCGTTGTTTTTGAACGACAGGAAATTATAATTTCCGTTTAATGAAAAAAGCGCTGACGCGGTTCTTTGAAATCCGCCTTGATTTTGCGAAACGGTTAGTTTAACGGTATGACCTGCCGGACAGGTAGACGCTACGTTAAACCGCATTGATACATTCCTGATTTCCCTACTGGAAAGAGATCCGACCGCTATTGTCGCGTCCGTTATCGTTATATACGGATCGCTTGCGCTGAAAGTAAGCGCAAGCGGCTCCGAGGCGCTTTGACCCCGGTTTTGAAGGTTCATGACAAGTTGATTGGCTCCGATGGCGAGGTTCCCGCCGCTTGCCAGCGAAAATCGGTTATGTTCGACCCGCGCGCCGGCCATCCAGAAAAGATACAGAAAGCATCGAAGGTTTTCCCTGCATTCTGGAAAAATGAATTCTAAGCTTGGCCAGAACCCCTGGCTTCCTATTTCAGGCTCAATATTAATAATCCCCCGCTCGTGCAATTGCCAATCCTGCAAGCGACCGTTGGCAACGTTGTTGGCCAAGAATGCTGTTCCACACGAATACTCATTCAGGGCTGAGACATACTCAAGGTACTCGTTGTGCACGTCAAGTTGCTCCGGGTCAAACTCATCATATCCGTAGGCGGTCAGGTACAAGTTTCCGTATGAATGCGTCGTCGCTCCAACCTTGATAGTATGGCTGTTGATAAGAGAAATAATTGATTGGGCTTCCGGTTCCGATGCCGCCGAGGGCCCGCGGTAGTTTTCCGAGCTTGGGTCCGGGCTTGATCCAAAATCATCATAGCCCCATTGGTAGGGATAATTACGATTGATGTCGACGCCGTAATTCCCGCCTCCGCTATTGCGACGGTTTTTTCTCCACATGCCCCCGCCGGAAGGGTTGGTCGATTGGTTGTACACGTAGCCGTCGGGATTTACCATGGGAATAAAATAGAGTTCACGATTGTCGACAAGGTATTTGCATTCCTGGTTGGTGCCGTAGTTTTCAAGAAGATACCACATCGCATACATGAGCGCGGCCATGGCGCCCGGCTCCCTGGCATGGTGACAGGCGTCAAATACCCCCGCCGGTTCATTCTCCGTGATATCCGGATTATCGGAGATCTTGACCATCCAGATGGGATTGCCCCCCGAGGTGGTTCCGATCGACTTTTTTACCGAAATCAGTTTGGGATATTTTGAGCGCATCAAGTCAAGATCAGCGGTTATTTCATTAAAGGAGTAATATCCACCCAGTGATCCGTATTTCATGTTTGTGGGATCACCCTGTTGCGCTGAAGCATTGACCGAATTCGTTGTCATCGGTGACATCGCCCGTAAGCGCAATGAATCGATTTTTCTATTATTTTTTTCGCATGTCGCGCGATTGAGCGACTCCAAATCATAGCTGATGATGGAATAGGGGATCCCTTTTTGTTGAAGGCAGGATATTTCATTGTCGGTGAGCGGAATCTCCAATTTGTCTTTCCCCACCTGACGCCCATCCTCCAGAGGCGCTCCGCACAGAGCGATTTTGTGACGGGTTCCCGTATCGCCTACACCGATGGATACCAAAGAGTATTTATCCCCGGCGTTTGCCCCAAAAAAAACGCCGATAACCCATATACTGATAATTGTGATGGCGATGGACTTCATTACATTCCTCTTTTCCTTAGGTGGTTGAAGCACCGACGCAATCGGTGTATTTATCGGGGGTAATCGCTAATTTATGGGCCACGACGCTACATCCTCCCTGATGTCGGTCATCCATTGCTTTGGCTTATTTGAATATGCAGGTAAGTCCGCCAAGTCATTTTTTAACAGTAACAATATAAATAAAAAAATATAATTAAACAAAATATTTATTTTAAGAAATTCGTTAGATAATTAGTCTTTCGGAGTTATTTCTCCCACCGCGCTATTTTCGTATCGCTGGCCTGGCCGGAGATTTAAGGAGAGCGGCAAGGTTTTGTTTCGCTTGCGGATAGTCGGGTTTATTGTGTAACGCCGATAGATAGTGTTCGCGGGCCTCCTTCAAACGGCCAAGGCGGAATAATATCGTACCGAAATTATTATGCGCTTCGGCATAGTCGGTTTTATACATCAATGCTTTTTCATACGCGTCAACGGATTGCGGCAATTGCCCGGTTTGGGCGTATAGGTTCCCCAAATTGTAGTATGCCGTGGCGTAATCGGGCTTCATCCGGATGACTTTCAAGTATTGGTCAATCGCGTCCGCCAAGCGGCCCGCCTGTCGAAGCGCCTTCGCATAATTGTAATGTACCTTGACGGAATCAGGCTCAAGGCGTATCGCGGCCTCAAAATGAGGAAGCGCCTTGTCAATTCGCCCGATTTGGGCGAAACCAAAACCGAGATTGTTATGCGCCTCGCCGTTGCGCGGATCGTTTCGCACGACGGACTCGAACCGTTCGATGGATTCCGCGATTCTTCCCTCCTTCAACCGGGCGCTTCCTATGGCGGCGGCCGCGTCAATATCGTCGGGCCGCAGCCTCAGGGCTTTTTCGTAGAATGGAACGGCCTCGGTATCCCGCCCCGTTCGGATCAACGTCTCACCTTTGCCTTTCAGGGCCTTAACATAATCGGGGGTGATTCGTAACGCCAGATCGAACTGTTCGATCGCCTCGGGCATCTTGCCCATTTCCAGTAATGTTTCGGCTTTATTGAAATAGGCCATTGCGTTATCGGGTTTTATGCGCAATGATGTATCGTAACATGCAAGCGCCTCCGGCGTTTTTCCCATTGCGCTCAATGAGTTTCCGAGGTCGTTATAGGCCCGTGCGTTCCCCGGGCGTTTACTGATCGTATCGCTCCAAAGGGCAAAAGCGCTTCGGTAGTCCGCATTGCGCCGCATGGTCCTCCACGCAAGCAGTGAAACGAGGACGAAGACGATCGCAAGCCCCGTTTTTATCGTTACTCTAAAAAACAGACCGACGACCGCGAGGGCAACAACCGAAACCAAAGGCAGATACATGCGATGCTCAGCGATCGTCTGGGTGATGAGCGGCAGAATACTCGAACTTGGAGCTAAAATGCCGAAAAACCAACAACCCGCGAATCCGAGTTTGGGTTGACGAATCGAAGCATACACGACGGCCGCCAGAAGGGCTATAAGTATACATGTCTGGGGCAATATGGTAATGAATTTTTTAACCGTATCGACGCCATAATCGAATATCAACGTTTGGGGCCACAAGGCGAGACCAAGGTAGCGAACCACCGCTTCACACTGGGTAAAAGCGTATTCCCACCAGGGCATTCCATGTCCGAAACCGACGGTTCCATTCCTATCGTTGGCGCCGAATATAAGCAGACCCACCATGATCCACGTTGCCGCCAGACCAAGGTAAAGCGGAGCGCGTTGCGTTAAAGCCTTTTTGAAGGAACCGGAAAAAAACGCCCTATCGAACAGCAACACCATGACCGGCGCCGTGGCCATTATTTCCTTGCTTGCCGTTCCAAGCAAACACGCGGCCACGGCGCATCCGTACCATAAAGCTTTTTTCGTCGAGGTGAAAGATCGGATGACGCAATAGAAAGTGGACAGATAAAAGAACCCGACGATCAACTCGGTACGCTGGATAACCGATGTTATCGACTCGGTTAAAAGCGGGTGAACCGTCCAAAGGAGGGTTATCGCCAACGCTATGGAGCGGGATTTGTTTTCGAGGGGTCCGCGCGGCGGCGAGAGCCGCAGGGTTCGCAGAAGAACGCTGAAAAGCGTGAGCGCGACCATGATGTGAAGAAGTAGGTTGACAATGTGATATCCGACGGGGTTCGTTCCGCCCAGCGCGTAATTGACCGCCAGCGAAAGATTGACTATGGGCCGTCCTACCGCTCCGGTCGAGGTAAGCGGCGGCGAAAGTATTCGCCCGATATCCCCGATGTTCCTGATGGAGGAATTTTCGATGATTGCCGGAATATCATCAAATACGAAAGGGCCGGAAAAACTATTGTGATACGCCGTTACGGCCGCGATAATGATAAGGAGGAAACAGAGCGACGTTGCCGCGGACGATTCGCAAACGGTGGATTGCTTAGCCGTCGTTTTTTTCTGCGCGCGGTGTATATTTCGAGAGACGGCCGGCAGGGCGGCGGGTTCGTCAGTACGAATACAACGCCTTCAACTGCGCAATCGTGGGACTGTGCGGATAAAACTCGCCCTGCGGCCCCGTATAACCGTTCCCTCGCTTGACAAGCTTGACCGGCGTAAACCGTCCGGCCGAATTGGGAACGTAAATCGTCGCGGTATCGCCGATTGATGGTTGGGCCTGTAATGCGGCGCTGTCCCTGGGAACCGCTTCCAATTGCGCCGCGGATTGGGGGGCATTCGGCGCGGCCGAGGCGACCGAGGCCTGACTCTGTTGCGGCGCCGGGTCGGATGCGGGCGTCACGACCGTCGTGGAGCGTACCACCGGCGTTTCAACGACAACGTAATTATTGGGATAGCCATAGTAATAGCCTCCATAGAAATAGGGCGATGATAATCCGATTCCCCACCTGCAGGAATTATAGTAGCCGCCCCAATGCCCTCCACCATATCTGCCTCCTCCTCTGCCTCCCCAATGCCCTCCCGCAAGAGCGCTTGAAACCGAGGCAATAAGCATGATGCTCAACACCGCAATAAGGGCGCCTTTTTTATTCATATAATTTCTCCTTCTTCCTCCGCTATAGTATTTCCATCTTTTACTATAAATTACGATAAAAATAGAGAAAAAGTGCATAAAATATTCAATCTTCAAAGTCTATCGGTCATGGCAATGGCGCAGGTATAGTATTTTCTTCGCCTGGTTCGCTAAAAGTATGAGGGAATTCCATGGCTGACGGCGTCGGTTCTTATAAAGTTCTGCTCAAAGTGGCGGGGCCGCTTGTTTTGCAAATGAGCAGTATCATGCTCATGCAATTGGTCGATACGGTATTCCTGTCGTGGTATTCCGCCGAGGCGGTGGCGGCTGCGATTACGGCGGGTTTGGCAAGCTGGCTTATCATATGCGTTTTCAACGGCACCGCCGGATTTACCTCCACCTTGGTAGCGCAGTATATCGGCGCCCGCCGGGAAAACAAAGTCCATGCAATCATTCTCAATGGGATCTATTTCAGCATCGGGGCAAGTATCGTCATCGCCGCAATGACGCTTATTTCCGGTCCGTTCTTCAAATGGGCGGGGCATGCCCCGGCCCTACGCGCCTATGAAACCGTTTTTTTCAATATTTCCTGCCGAGGCGCTTTTTTCAACGTGGCCGCGGCGGCGATAGCCGGATATTTTTCCGGACGAGGAAAAACAATGACGCTTCTGGTCATGCAAATCATCGCCTTCGGCATCAATGCCCTGCTTGATTATCTGTTGATATTCGGGAACATGGGATTTCCCCGGATGGGCGTGGCCGGCGCGGCATTGGCAACCGTTTTAGGACAGGCCGGCGGTTTTTTCGTCCTTGTTTTCGCGTACCTTCGTTCCATTCGCCCCGTCATTAAAAGCGTGCGCCGGGAATGGAAGCCCGACCGAAAGCTCATGGAGAAATTAATCAAATACGGGTTCCCGAGCGGCATGCGAATATTCATCGACATGCTTGCGTGGACGATTTTCCCCTTTTTTATAGGCCGCATCGGCACCATTGAACTGGCGGCGTCCAACATCGCATTCAGGATCAACTCCATTGCGTTTTTCCCCGTGCTTGGCTTATCGATTGCGGTAAGCATTCTGGTTGGACAAGCGCAAGGCGCGAAACTGCCCGATGTATCGATTGCTCTATGGCGAAAGGGCCTTCTACTCGGCGAGGTCTTTACGGGGGCGCTGGCGCTCTCGTACATCTTGTTCCCTTATCAGTTCTATTACCTGTTCCACAATCCGCACACGATGCCCTCCTCCGATTTCGCCAAAATGGCAGCCGAAGGCGCCATGATGCTGCGAATGGTGGCGCTTTACTGCTTGTTTGACGCTGTGAGCATTATAACCTTGGGCCTGCTGCAGGGCGCGGGCGATACTCGTTGGACCATGGTGGCGGCGCTTTCCCTCTATTCGATATTTTTCGTCGTCCTTTTCATTATCGATCACAACCATGGTTCGGTCTCCACTCTATGGACCGCCGCGGCTGTTTTTATCATTATGCAATCTTTTTTATGGGTAGCGCGTTTTTTCGCGGGGAAATGGAAACGCATTGAAATGGTTGAACAGGGAACGGGAATGGGGGAGGCGGTGTAATCCGGGCAATTATTAACTATTTACTCCACTTTTGGATTCTTTTATATTACAATCGAATGAGAACCTTAATAACCAACCCGCAACTAAGGAGGTCCGTATGACGCCCAAGGCATCATTGATCGTTCTGTTGTTGTCGCTGACCATGGTTTTCGCCGGTTCCAAGCATCACGCCAAACATGCCGCGGCGCGCCCCGCCGCCGCGCCGTCGGCCATGGCGCTGGGCATGGATTCGATGTTCGTTACCATCAAGCAAAGCTTCGATGAAGTCGCCGTTTCATCCGTCGTGAAAAACCAGGCGGTGCCGCCGGTCAATGCCTACTTTTTCAAGGCGCTCAAGGAACACCAACCGTTCTATTCCTTGACACGAGTCAACGCCAAGGGCGTCGTGATCAATGAAGTGATCCGGCTCGTGGACAAAACCGACATAAAACCCCAGAATCTTTCCAAGGAAGCATGGGTTAAGCAAACAGTCAAAAAACACAAGGAATATTCGGGAATGATGAAATTGGAGGAAACCGGCAGATATTATTTGCTGTGGGCCGCGCCGGTCGTTGATAAGGATAAAAAAGGCAAGGAGGTTGTTGAGGGAGCGGTTGCCTTGAAGATCGACCTGTGGGACTGCTTCCATAAATACGCAAATACTTCGGAAACGCCCTTTTTGGTGCGCATCGGTCGTTTGCACCTCTATTCCAACAAATGGAAAGACAGCATAGGCTATAAAGAGGACGCGCTCTCGGTTGCCGGGGTGAAAAGTATGTTCGTCCGCTATCCAAAAGTCATTGTTCCCGTCGCAGCGCCCGCGGTGGCGCAGGCGGTTGCGGCCCCGAACGCCCCGGCGGTGGACTCGGCCCGTATCAAGGCCGCGCAGGATTCCGTAAAAGCCGCGCAAACCGCGCAACTGAAACAGAAACAACATAAAAAGAATATCATTACCGTTGCCGTTATCGTTCTTATCCTTCTTATCGCTGCTCTGTTGTTCATGCTCGTGCCGATGATCAAGCAGCGCATGGTAATGGGAAAGATCGATAAGGGAGACGAATTGTAACCGAACGGTTAGTTACTGTGTCTGAATTATCTACGCGGCACGCGTAGATAATTCCTTACTATCAGTAGCTTATCCGCCCTTAGGCGGTTAGTAAGGCGCCGATATCCCATGTCCGAACAAGGCGAACCCGTCGTATCCATTGTAAAACTTGCTTTGGAAAAAAAGCTTATTTCCCAAAAGCATGTTGATCAATGCATCGACCTGGTTAAAAAAAGCAAGAATATCGGTCTGGAAACGACCCACGAAGAGGTCCTGGTCAAGCAGGGGATTCTTTCCGAAGAGCAGATCCAGGACCTGCGGGACATGTGCCAAATGGCCGAAGGCGGCACGGTGTTCGGCGTCTACCGTTTGGGCAGGCTCATCGGTCAGGGCGGCATGGGCAAGGTGTACGAGGCCGTTCATGAGGTCATGGGCCGCAGCGTCGCCATCAAAGTGGTCAGCACGAAATTTACGGAGGATAAAAACAACACGGTGAGGTTCTATCAGGAAATCCGGGCGCTCGCCAAACTCAACCACCCCAATATCGTCATCATCTACGACGCCGGGAAAGTCAACCGGCGGCATTATTTCGCCATGGAGCTGCTGTCGGGGCTCTCGCTCAAGGCATACGTGGATTCCAAGACGTTTCTTGCGGAGAAAGAAGCGCTGAAAATAACCCGCGCCACGGCCAGAGCGCTCGGCCATGCGCACGCGAAAAGCGTGATCCATCGCGATGTAAAGCCTGAAAACATCATATTCGACGCGAACAACGCCCCCAAACTCACGGATTTCGGTTTGGTGATGCACTACGACACCGACCATATGACCCTTACCCAGGAGGGCATGATGGTAGGATCGTTCCACTATGCCTCGCCGGAACAGGTGGACGGACGAAGGGACATTGACGGGCGCAGCGATATTTATTCGCTGGGCGCCACGATGTATTATATGCTCGCCGGCCGAACGATGTATACCGGCGGTTCGCCGCAGGAACTCCTCTCCAAGCATCTCAAGGGCCGCTATGTTTCACCGAAACAATACAATCCGAGCGTTACCGGGCATACCTTGCGGATTTTGCGGAAAATGCTTATGGTAAACAGGGAAAAACGTTTCCAGTCCATGGAACAGGTTATTGACGCGATCGAGCGGCCGTCGCTGCGATCGAAGATAATCATGGCCGCGTACACGGCGCTTGCAGGGGCGCTGCTTTTTTTCGTCGGCACGCTGATGCAACGGTTCATGCATATTTTTTAAAAAGGGGTTCTATGAAAAACTGCACCATTATGGTCGTTGGTTTCCTCGCTCTATTCCTCTGTTTAATTTCCTGCTCGGACAAATCGGCGGGAGGCGATCCCGTTGAGCTCGACATGACCGTTGTCGGAAAATGGCAAGGCGCCATCGGAAAGATTAATCTTTCGTTTCCCCCATTGGTGGATATCCAATTCAAGGGCGCTGAAATATTCGCGAATATTTACAAAAAAGATTCCTCATTTACCTTGATAACCCTCGATACATCGAGGACCGCTCTACCCGTCATCAAGGACACGACCATGGTCATGACGGGAACATGGCGGCTTAATGCAATAAAGGACACCATTCAGCTTTTAAGCGATACCTGTGTGGTGGTCGATACGAGTCTCAATGTTTTAAGTCCGAGACAGGTGCGGGGGCGAATTATCCCTATTCCGGTAAAAATCGACAAACAAAACGGGACGATTCTCTGGCACGTCGACATTATCGATTTGGCGCCCGTGGCGCCGCTCATCGGTTTGAACATTCCGAATATCCAGCCGGACATGATCGTCATCAGCCTGGAAAAAATGTCGCAGTGAAGCAGTGTTGCAATACGCATCACAAAAAACCCGGATGGAGTCGACATGGTTTTTAATGCCGGAATCAAAAATCCATGTATACTGTTGTTTGCATTGGGCGTCCTTTTTTCGTCGTATTCCCAGACTTTAAGCGGCAGGGTTATTGATGAAAAAGGCGTCGGCATTGAAGGCGCATCGGTAAAACTTGCCAACGCCGGTTTATCCGTTACTTCCGGGGCTGATGGAGCCTGGAGTATTACGGTCTCCTCCGGCATCGAACCGGCCGTGAGAAAGTGGCTGCTTCCGGCGCCGACCATCAAAGGCGCTACTCTCTATTTCGCCGTCATTGACAAGGATGAACAGGTAACGATCGGCGTCTATGCGCTGAGCGGAAAACTCATGAACCATGAGGTGAATCGGAAGCTCGCGCCGGGTTTCTACAGCCTCAATCCGCTCGAACAACCTCTTAACCCCGCTATCTATGTGATACAATTCCGGATTGGCAATAAAACAACCTGCTTCAAGCTCCTTGTGAAGGACCGGCAGGACAAATCCGGGGTCTCTCTGTTGAATAAAACCAATACCGCCGCGGAAGGTCTTGAAAAACGGATGGTGGTCATGGATACGGTGAAGGTTTCAAAGGCCGGTTACGCTCCCGCCGCCGTGCCGATCAGCTCGTATGAGAGCGGTCCGCTGACTATTACGCTGAATACGCTTGTTCCGGCATATTACCTCAATCCGCCGAATCCCTGTTATAACAGGTTTTATGTTGACAGTTGCATACCGGGCGACCCGCAATCAAAATGCGGCGGGAATTGCAGTGTAGCCAACGCCTGCAGTCCGCCGGAGGATCCAAGCAAAGCCAATCTGCCGAAGACCTTCATTTGTCCCAGGTTCATGCTTTACAGCACAGAGATGCTTCAGGCGGCCAAGGACGACGCGGCGCTTTACGGTTGGGGCAATGCGGATGATCCGCCGTTTAACTACGGGGTCGTAGGACATGACCCGGACGTGGGAGGTTTGGACGATGTGCAAAGCAGTTGCTGTCAGTGTTATCAAATTATCTATGTGACGCCCGAACCAAGCTCTCCGCAGCCGCCGGATTTACCCTACCCCAAATCGCTGGTCGTTCAGAGCTTCAATACGGCAGCCGGCGGTCCCAAAGGGTTTGACCTGTTCATGGGCGCCGGAGGCTACGGAGCGTTCAACTCCTGTTATAAAGATCCGGCATTCGCAAACACTTCTAAATTCGGTGAATTCATCTATGACAACTATCCTTATCAGAATCCGGGCGGCGGCGGAATATCATTTCTCAGGTACCCGGAATGTATTAAAGGCTGGCCGCCCACCGTTGACGGAGTGCTGTCATTCGCCTGTCAGGAAAAGATCAAGCAAATGTGCGATCAGGCCCTTGTCAATGCCTCAGCGCAAATCACCGATGATACGAGGCGATCCTGCATTGAGACCAATAAACCGGCGTCCCTTTATCATCAGAACTGGCAAGTAATGGTAAAGCGGGTACGATGTCCGGATAACCTTACACGGGTGACGGGGTGCCGTCTGAAGGAAGAAAAACTGCCGCTGCCGCTTCCCGCGGTGCAAACCCCGGCGGATGCCAAGGCAAACGGCGCCTTTCGGGACGGTTATCACACCACTACGATGCAGGACTGCTGCAAACCGACCTGCGCCTGGGCGGACTGGACGGTAGGTTATAAACTGCCGGTGGATGGCGAGTGGAACTCATTCTATTCCTGTGACAAGAATGGAAAACCCATCACCAAGTAATCTTTTGCAGGGTTAGAAATCAAGCCCCATTTTCAGGAGCGCGAACCTGCCGGGCGCAAGGTTCCCAGCCGCCTCTTCGTATTCGGCGTTAAAGAGGTTTTGCACGGTAAGCGCTATCCATATTCCTCCCGACGGCCACACTTTGCACGACACATCCATTGTGCCATACGACGAAAGAGGCACCGGGGGCACGCGAAGTTCCCATGCGCCTTGGGGAGTTCCGTTTATACCTGCGTCCGCGAAGTCGAGATAGCTTCTTGAGCCGACGTAATTGAACGTAAGCCGGCCTTCGACTTTTAATCGGTCGAATTTCCGGGTCATTGCCGCGGCGCATCCGAACAGGTAATCGGGAACATAATCGAGCGGAACGTTGTAGGTTTTGTCGGCCGACCCTTCAATGGTGGCATGACTCGACGCCGTAAGCCACGGCAGGGCCTTCCAGTCGATTTCCATTTCAATTCCCCGCGACCAGGCCGACGTCACGTTGCGGTGCGTCACGTAGCTCGCGCCGGAATCCAAAACAATCCTTTGACTGATTAAATGATCCATGGCATTGTAAAACGCGCCGATTTTAGCGGTAAGATTTTCATGCGCGTAGAGGTCGAATCCTCCGTCAAAGCCCCAAATATATTCCGGCTTGAGATCCGGGTTCGCCTTTAACGTAAAATAGGGGTTGATCTGAAGGTCGGGTAAATACAATTCGGCAAGCGAAGGCGCCCTGAACGAACGGCCCGCCGACGCCCTGATTCGCAGCATTTCAATCGGCATGTACGAAACCCCGAGCTTCGGCGAAAACGCGCTTCCGAACGTTGAATGATAATCGAGGCGGGCGACGGACACGATGTTCATTCCGGCGAAGGGTTTCAACTCATCCTGTATATATCCGGCGCCGTTGACGATGGCTTTTTTAACGGGAAAGGAATTCGGCATGATGCGCCCGTTAGCGGGGTCCACGGTGGCGCCGAAGTCGGCGCTGTTTCGCAGCATTTCCATGCCGATAGTCACGGCATTGTCGCTTTCAAGCGTGAGAAAACCCTGCGATTCGATCTGCCAATCATTCGTTTGCGATTTCCAATACGTTTGGACCGAATCCCGCGCCGAATCGATTCCTTCATTCCGGAATTCTCCCGTAACATGCCGGAAGAATCCGCTTGCATGCAACGAAAAACGATCGGAGAACGAAATTTTAACCTGCGGACCTACGAGGATTTTTTCCCCTTTAGTAACAATGTCCATGGAATCGGGCAGAATGTTTTTGGTTTTTCCGGTCCCTAATTCGCTGTTGAAATAGCGTACATTCAAGGATACTTCGGAATTCCCGGAGGGATAATACTTTGATTTGCCGAAAAATCGAAAGTCGTGGTAATCGTGATTATCCGCGCTTATATGGTAGGTCGAATCCAGGTGACGGGCGATCCCGTAATTGCGCAGCAGGTAATTGCCGATACTTCGGTATCCCGTGCTTACCATATAACCGGCCTTATCATTGCCGCCGCTTCCGGTTCCGTTGACGCTCCATAATGTCAGCCCGCCCGCATTACGCAGGGAATGAGGCAATGACGTGTTTTCTGAAAAGTATTGGTCGAGGACCGTGAAAGGATAGCCCGTTTCGGCGGTGACGCCTCCGTGGAATTTTCCATATCCCTCTTGGGTAAGGATATTGACCACGCCGCCGAATGCGTTCGCGCCGTAAAGACTTGAATACGGCCCCCGGACGATTTCAATGCGCTGTATGGCGTCCAGGGGGACTTCATTTACAATAAGAAACGGCGTGCCCGATGCGTTGGTGGGAATTCCGTCGACCAGGATAAGGGTGCGGGTTGAGGCCAGCGCGCCTGGAATGCCGCGGATGATGACGTCGGAGGGTACGCCTTCGCCGATGCCCGCCGACCGTTTGGCCTGAACGCCGGTTTGGGTTATCAGCAGGTCTTCTATGGAATTAGCGGCGGAGCCGCTGATGGCGTTTTTCGTGATGACGCTCACGCCGGCCGGCGTTTCGGATAAAAGCCTTTGCGTCCGCGACGCGGTTACGACAATCTTGTCAAGGGTCCGGGCGCTGTCGGAGCCCGGACCGCCTTGTGAAGAGTCGGGGACCGCGGCAAAAATAAAAGAGACCGATAGGGCAATGGCCGAAAACGCTTTCATGAAAGTAATCGTATGCATAAGAATCCTTAAAACTATTGTCTTTTTTATTAAAAATTCCTTATATTATCAGTATATCCTTTGTTCCTATAATATAAGGAGAAAATCATGAAAAATCTTAACAAAGCAGTGAAAGCGAGCTTGTTGACGATTGGATTGTTTTTTCCGGTTTTAGGTCAACAAAAAATCATTACGGGTAAGGTCGTGGATTCCCTCTCCGGCGAGGGAATATCGCGCGCGATGATACTGCTCTATGCCACGACTCTGTCCATTGATCCGAAAATCTTGGCGAATTTAAAATATGATACGGTATTCACCGAATCCGATGGGTCCATTTTACATACCATGAACGTGGACCCGGCCTCCTATTTTCTCGTGTATGGAATATTGAAGCAAGGGTACCGGATAAAATACTCCTTTGCGGGTATGCCGTATGACGCCGTCTCTTTGGGCACGATACAATTAACCAAAGTCGGCAATCCGGTTAACGACGTGTTTACGGTACGCGGGACGATCGTCGATTCGGTAACGGGAAAGGGCGTCGGGGGAGCGCAGGTGATCATGAGCGGGCTTGGAAGTTTTGATACGGCGGGGAATACGGCTATAACCGGCAATGATGGAAAATTCTCCAAACTGGTGACTGCCGGCAACGCGGCAAACGATAGGCAGCTCGTCTACATGATTTCCAGGAATGACTACCGGCCAATGGTGGGGCAGCAGGCGATTTCGGACACAGTGCTTGATTTAGGAACAATATTGCTGAAAAGGACTTCACCGGGTTTTATCGCCGCCGCGAGGCCGGTCACCTTTTTGAAATCAACCGTTTTTATGGAACTTTATACGTTACAAGGGCAAGTACTCTACAAGGGTTCCGCCCTATCCGGTGATAAAAGACTCCGCCTCCATAACGGCGTCGCGATAGCGGCGTATAGAAATCAAAACGGTGATGTAAAAGCCGCGAAAATCGTGGAGGCAAAGTAAGGGGAGCGCTGGGTCCGGGCCTACCTTCCAAACCTCAACCGGTACGAACATTTTCTACAAAGATCCTCGGTTATGACGCCTTTACAAAATCCATCCCTCATCGCCATAGCGCGCGGGGATGAAAGAATGTCCGACAAAGCGGTGGAAGTAACGGCGCCAAGGGCCATGGCGCCATTATGGTCAAGGCAGCAAGGGATCACGGTTCCGTCGGCTAAAAACGCAATTTGCTCGCGCAATCCCAAACAGGAACCTTGATTACCGAGGTCGGGCTTGTCGGGGCCGGGCCATTCGAAGCGCTCAGCGCAATTAAGCCAGATATTTTCAGCGAGCTTAAGCGGGTTTTTTTCATCGCAGAGGGCCACGGACGAAAAGGGGAGCGAAAACAGGGCCGCGATGCGGCGCGTTATATCGTCCCAAAACGCCGCGTCGAGCCGGGATCGCTTGTTCCACAAACGCAAACTAATGAACAAACCGGGGTAAACGCCCGCTTTTCGAATGAAGTCTCCGATGCCTTGAAAATAGTCGTCCAAGGCCGCGGGAGAAGCACGTTCGGAAAGATGGTGGAGGGAAATGCTTACCTGCCGCATGGCGGATTTGCCCAGGAGCGCTTCGCCCGCGCCGGGCAGGAGCGCGCCGTTGGTCACGACGTTCATGCGATATCCACGCGACGCGCAACTGTCAAGAAAGCCGCCGATTTCAGGGTGCAGCAGCGGTTCTCCCATTACATGGAAGTGGAGCAGACTCGCGAAGCCGCGCAATTGATCGAGTATCCGTTCGAACAAATCGCGGTCCATGAACCGCGGCGGCCGCGTCGTGCCCGGGCAAAAATCGCAGGAGCGGTTGCAGACGTTGGTGATTTCGATATACGTTTTTCGAAAGCGCGGAAGAATTCTTGAGTATTCGCGGTCGGCGCCGGCCGTCATACACCCTTTACGGCTTTCTTAATCCTGTTCACATGCCCTCTTCCAAGCCCCTTTACTTCGCACCCCAGTTCGAAATAGCGCTTGATTGCTGCATCGTCGAGAATGGCGAAGCAGTCGATGATGGCGGCGGGCTTGCCGATCAGTTTTACCACATCGTCGGGTTTGAGTTTGAGGTATTGCTCGTGGCGAACCGCGAGAAGCACCGCGTCGACATTTTTGAGCGCGGCGGAAAGGTCAGGGGTGATGCGAAGGCTCTTGAGTTTTTCCTGGTTCCGGAAAAACCTCCCCCAACTGTGGCCGGGCATGGGATAGGTGTCTTGTGATTCAAATTCCCACCAGTGCTTTACATAGGGGTCGTGGACGCGCAGTTCAGCGCCCATTTCCGTGAGCTTGCGTACAATAAGCTCGGAGCCGCTGTAGCGCGTGTCGCCCACGTCTTCGCGGTATGAGGCGCCAAGCACCAGGATTTCCGCCGACGCGATGGGGCGGTCCAGATTCCTGAGCGCATCGCGGGTCATAGAGGCCGCGCGCAGCGCCCGCGTGTCATTGATATTGATGGCCGCTGGCGTGATCTTGAAAATGTTCTCGTCCCAGCCCAGAATGTGCTTGTAGGCCCACATGCCCAGACCGCCGTCCTTGGGAAGGCAGTAGCCGCCGATGCCCGGACCCGGGAAAATCATGTTGCTGTGGGTGGGTCGCACCTTGATGGCTTTAATAACCTTTGCCAAGTCAATTCCGTTCTGCTCGGCGAAAAGGCTCCATTCATCGAGGAAGGCCAGGATGGTGGCGCGGTAGCTGTTCTCCACGATCTTGGCGGTTTCGGATTCAATGGGTTTGTCAAGAACGGTCAGGGGGAATTGCTTCGTATTGAGAACCTCGTTGAGGAACTTGGCGACCCGGCGCTTGGACTCCTCGTTGACGCCGCTGCACACGCGCCAAAAATCGCGGATGCTTTTGACGTATTCGCGGCCCGGCATGACGCGCTCGTAACTATGCGCGAGCAGGGGTTCTGAGGCGATGCCGCGTTTTTCAAAGGTCTTTTTAATGATGGGGTACGCCACTTGTTCGGTTGTGCCGGGGGCCACGGTTGTTTCGATAAGCACCAGAGCCTGCTCCGGTATGCGCTGCGCGATGGTGTATAGCGATTTTTCAAGGGCCTCCATGTCCGCGCGTCCGGTTTTAAGGTCGCCCAGCGATTCCTTCAAATAGTCGCATTGCACGTCCACCACCACGACATCAGCGAGTTTCAAGGCGTCTTCGGTGAAAGTGGCTACGAGCGTTTTCTTATCGAGAACGCATCGGCGGATCATGGGGTCGACTTCCGGGTCTTCAGCCTTGACTGGGGATATTCCGCGGTTGAGCAGTTGTATTTTCCAAAAGCTACGGGTGCTGGGACGCTGCATACCGATGACGAATTTAGAGGGTTTTCCCGTGGTTTTATCGACCGTATCCGCTACAATCGCGGCCATGACCGCGCCGACGAAACCCACGCCCACGACCACGACGACTTCCTTTCCTTCCGAGCGCGCCTTTTGCGCCAAATTTGTCAACCTGTCGAATTCAGGGCCGTATTCGGCCGGCGTTGGAATTGAAAAAACTTCGCCTTCCGGACTGATTGAATCGGTTTGCTTTTGGCTTTCCATTATGCGTACCCCTTTCATTGTTTTTGAATAAATATAGCTATTGGAATAAATAAAGACAATACCGCTGAACGTACGCATTCACCAGGACTTATTCATGATTCCCTTATCAAGTTTGGTAACCTTACTCGTGAAATAAGCCGGGATTTATCAAACCTATGCTTAGGGCCCGCTACGAAATAACTTGCACATTCTCGCTTGTCTTTTTGCCAGATTCCGGCGTTACGATCCTCGGGACATAGCGCTATTTGCTATGCCCACTGCGGTCGTGCCTTGGACTCTGTCGAAAAATCCTACGCGATAAGTTGCACAACTTATTCCGTAACGGGCCCTTAGTATGAAATCTTGAGTAAAATTTCTCTATTCTAACACAATAGCACTTATTTTATTTAAAAAAAGGACCCTTCTTGCAACGACGATTGACCATCCTCTCAATAATTTTCGCCATAGGCATTTGTTTATTCGCGTTATTGAAAATTCCTTCCGTTTCCAGTGCCGTTTTTAAAAAAGTAGTGACGCTGAAGAGCCGGTTTCTCATGCATAATAACATAGTAACCGGGTGGAGCGGGTGGCTTTTTTGGGAACCTGAACTTACGTATGTAACCGCCGCGCTGCCCAAGGAAAACGTCCGGCGCATCATTGCCTTCGACCGGATGCTGCGGGAACAAGGAATAACCCTGTTCGTTGTGCCTATTCCCAATAAAATCGATATTTATCCGGAAAAATTTACGCTTCTGCCCGCTCCCCGGCCGATAAAAAAGGAGAGAACGGATCTGTTGCGTCAATTGGAGAACGCCGGCGTGAGGGTTGTGGACATCGTACCAGCCTTCGTGCGCGCAAAACGTTTTAGCCTGGTTTTTGACCCTTACGAAACCCACTGGACCGCCTTCGGTATCGAAGTGGCCGCGCAAACTATCGGCCGGCGGATGGATTCGGCGCTTTCGGCTCGGGCGATTTCCCGCGACACGCGATATGGAGCATCCGATACTATTTTACAAACGCGAGGCGATTTGCTTGAAAAACTTCATGAAAACCGGCCCACGACGTGGTATCCCTTTCCGGTCAAGCGCATACTGTTCCCCGATGGAAGTCTCTATAGTGACGACCGCGCATCGGAAATCCTGATTCTCGGAGACAGTTATGTCAACCACGGAAAATGGTGGAACGCTGATTTGGGGGCTCAGTTGGCGCGGTTGATCGGACACCCGACGCGCACGTATTTCAGCCTGCTCGCCAACACCGAAGGCCCATGCATGTACCGGCTCAAGCCCTCGGTGTTCCCTAAAAACGGCATCGTCATTTGGGCGTTTACGTCACGGGTGCTCCAATATCCAATGGGCGATCCGGAGAAGAATTGAAGCGCTACTTACCGCCGATCAATTTCAACAGAACCACGACAAAACACGACGTGATGACGGTAAGGATGAGGGAAAAGACGAACGCGACGCGAATCACCTTGTTTTCCTCGCCTATCTTGTCGATGGACGCCGCGGCGTTTTGGAGTTTTGCGGGGGAAATGATGCTCGCCAACCCGCCGCCGAAAGCAAGGCCGGCGCCGATAACGAGAAGGCCTGACGGCGGCATATGCAGGTTTTTTGCCGTTGTCAAGGCATATTTCGCGAACATCGCGATGGTCGAAGCCTCGCTTCCCGTTATAAACCCGCCGAATAGTCCGATGCCCGCCACGACCGCGCCGTAGGCGCCGTTAAAAAAATGCGCGGAAGAGTCGGCGAGAACCTTTACCATGCTCGGCACGATACATTGTTTTGCCGCGATATTATATCCGGCCATGTTCATGACTTCGCCGATGGCGAAAAATATCGCCGCGGCGAACACGGGACGCGGGGCTCGCTTGAGCCAGGTTCTTAACGTATCGCCTATTTGTGCGGCGCTTGGTTTTAAAAACGGCAACGAGAGCAGTATACTGACGAATATCCAGGTATATGCCTGCCATAAGGCGCGCGTATCGAGAGGTTTGCCGTCGGCGGTGAGCCCTGTAATCGGGAGTTTGAGAGTCCGGTAAAAAAAGTTGAAAATATCTTTGGGAACATTCAACGCCAAGATTACCGCCACCAGCAGTATCCATGGCATGAGCGCCTTCCACAGGGGAAATCGCCTTTCATACGCACGTTCCTCTTGGGTGAGGATTGAACGGTCGAACACCGCGCCGCCGGTTGCTTTAAGGTAGAGCGCCATAGCGAGAATAACCGCTATACCGCAGAGAACTCCGGTCAATACGACGAAGTTATCGAAACGATTGGTGAAAAACGATACGACGCCTATGACCGCGCCGGTAATAATGCACGGCGCCCATCCTTTTTTGACGGCATCCCATTTTCCCACGATCCAAAGCATGCAAAAGCCTATAAGGGTGGAAACCAGCGGTAAAAAATAAAAAAAGACGCTCCCCGCCTGGTGAAGGCTGATTTCATGCCCTTTCCCTAAAAAACTATTGGCGATGTCCACGAAAACCACGATCGGAGCCCCAAGCAGGGCATAGGTGCAGAGCGAATCGTAACCAATGGCCGGAAGCGCGATGGCGACGTAGGTCGAATATCCCATCGCGATAAGAATGGGCGGCAGGAGGGAAACGGGCGTTGCGCCCACGGAAACCATAAGGGTGCCGAATCCGATGTTGATCATCATGATTTGAACGGCGCGGTTTCCGCCGGCGATGGTTTTAATGAACAGGATGATGCGTTTCAGCGCGCCGGTTTTTTCCATGAGCGCCATTTGCAAAAGCGATGTCGCTACGATAAGCGATACGGAAAAGGACCGTATAAACCCCGCGGCGGTGGAGCGCAGAATAACCTCCAGGGATGTCTGGAAAAAGAGGCAAGCGACAAGCGAGATAGCTATCCAGCCGACGATTCCGCTGATATCCGCGGATTTTTTAAATACGATCAGCATGAGCAGTATGATGACAATGGGCAATAACGTCCACGCGAGCGGCATGAGGGACATTTAAAACTCCCGAAGTAAGGGTTTAAATGAGAATAAAATAATTGAGTTTTAGCGAACAAGGATATTTTATACGCTACCGTTTGTGGCGGGAACGCACGGCCTATCGATTGGGGTAGAGACGCGCGACCGCGCGGTTCTATTGAGTTGGCCGCATGCCGCCATAATACCTTGTCCATGAGACCGCCGGATTCTCACGAACAGTTTTTCCGCAGCAAGCCAAGCCCGGAATTGTTCCATGGTTTCGGGACGGGGCGAAACGTAGGGGAGCGCGGCATTGCTATTATAGGCGATAAGGTTAACCCGTACGGGAAGGCCTTTCACATAATCGGCCAGTTGCCGCGCATGTTCGCGCGAGTCGTTGACTCCCGCAAAAACAACGTATTCGATGAAAAAAACGCCGCGCGCTCCGAGCGGGTAGCGGCAAAGCGCTTTTTTCAGCGTGGCCAGCGGAAACAGCGTATTGATGGGCATGAGCCGTTTGCGCAGCGCGTCGTTCGCGGCGTTTATGGAAATCGCCACGCGAAGGTTTTTAAGGTTCAGTTCAGCTAACCGCGCCATGCCGTCCGCGTGTCCGGCCGTGGAAATGGTGATGCGGCTAAGGGGTATATCCAGTCCGCGCTGGTCGCTTACAACCCGTAATGATTGTACGACATTGTTGAAATTGTCAAGCGGTTCGCCCATGCCCATATATACGAGGTTGTCCACGCGGGATTTAAGCGTAAAGCGTGCGGAAAAAACCTGAGCAACGATTTCCCCAGCCGTAAGGTCGCGCACATACCCTCCCGCGCCGGTCGCGCAGAAACCGCACCCGAAGCGGCAACCGACTTGCGATGAAACACACAATGTCGTGCGGTCCGGCGATGGAATGATGACCGACTCGATCATGTTGCCGTCGGAAAGCGTTGAGGCGAATTTTATCAGGGCGCCTTCCATGACGCTGCATGAGGGGCCGGCCGGAGGTTGGCCTATATCATTTGACAGCCGTGAAGCGAATGCCCGGCAATCGGCAAATTCATGCAGGTTGGAAAAGCTTACAGCGCCTTTTTTAAAAACTGCACGGTATGCCGCAGATGCATGAAATGCGCCTTTTTTGTAATGCCGGCCAATATCGACGCAAAATTCATCAAATGTTTGTTCAAGGATATTCATTACTATAACTATTCCGCACTATTCCGCGTTTTCCTTCGTGCTTTTTTCAAAAAAATTACTATATTTAATCTATTATGAATAAAATAGATGGGCGAATATTCATGCGCCTAAACAAAAGTGAAATCCTTGAAATCATTTAACTCCGGATATTTCAGGTTACAAAAGCTATGAACAACAAACAACATATAATCGTTAAGCGCTTTATCGCCATGGTAGCCGGCGTCTGGGTCTGCGGCGTATTTTCAGTACTTTCCCCCCAAAAATGCGATGCGGCGGATGATGGGAAAATCTTCAGCGTTGATGCGGATAAACAAAAGTCCGATATTGATAAAGGTCTTGACAAAGTGCAAGAACTCCTCGCGTCGCTGAAGTTTCAGGACGCCCGCGGCGCCATCGATCTAGTGGATCATAAGTTGGATCGGGCGAAAAAGGAACTTTCCGGCGAAGACGCGCAGGCCTATGGCGGCAGGCTCGATAAGGCGAGGAAAATGATGGCGGCCAAGGAAGATTCCCTTGTCAATAAGACGTTCGAGATACTCAAGTCCCAGGGTTCGGATACCGCCCTTTTGTATACCCAAAACGATTTGCGGGCGCACGGCGTTTCCGAAACCAAGATCAGCGCGGCGGAGAAGCGCGTGCTCGAAGAGGGACCGGCCATCAAGCAAGCCAAGGATCAAGAGGCGATTGCGCAAACGGTTAAAATAATCCAGAACGGCCAAACCCCGCCCCCTTCAACGGACGTTTTTATTCTCCAATCCGCGCAGCGCATCGTTAAAATCCGCTTGGACAGCATTAAAGCCGTGGAAGACGTAAAGGTTAAAAAAGAATTGGCGGAGCATCAGCGTCAGGAAGCCATTCAACGGGAAAAAGAGGCAAAGGAAAAGAAGTTGGAGGAGCAGCGGCTTGCCAAGCAGAAAAAAGAAGATGAGAAAAAACTTCATGATGCCGAGGAGGCTGAAAAGAAAAGGCTAGCGGAGGAGCAGGCGCGCCAAAAGCAATTGCAGGCGCAGCAGGAGAAAGCGCGTAAGGACAGCATCGAAGCGGTCCGTAGGATCGCGGAGCGCGCGGAGGCGACGCTCAGGGACAGTTTAAAGAAGGTTGAAGCGACTCAATTGGAAAAGGACCGTTTGGCCCAGGTGGAACAGGATCGGCAAAAGAAACTCGAATGGGCGCAGCAGGAGAAGGCGCGCAAGGACAGTATTGAGACGCAGCGAAAAACCATGGAGCAGATGGAAAAACAGCGCCGGGCTCTGGCGGAGAAGGAACGGGCCGACCGCGAAGATATGGAGCGTACGAGAAAAGCCCAGTTGGCACAGCAGGAGAAGGCGCGCACGGACAGTATTGAGATGCAGCGCAAGATCGACGAGCTTGAAAAGATTCACCATGTGAAAAATGATCGTGAAGAAAAAGCGCGAAACCAGGGTGATGACGCCCGGCAAAAAAAGCTTTCGGCGCAACAGCAGGAGCAAGCTCGTAAGGACAGCGTCGAGGCGCTGCGAAAAGCGCGGGACCTTATGGAAAAGCAGCAAAAACTGTTTGCCATGCAGGAAAAAGCCCGAAAGGATAGTATTGAGGCACAGCGCAAACTCATGGAAAAACCACAGAAGGAGGAACGAAAAACAACATCCGCGCGTAAGAACGCTGAAAACGAACGTCCGGCGATCAAGAATGACGGCAGGGAACCGATAGTTTCCTTCGGACAACAGGACAAAGCCCGCAGCGATAGCGCCGAAGCGCAGCGTTGGGGGTCGATATCGTTGGCAAAACAAGACAAAATCCGGGAGGAACAGCAGGAAAAGGAACGTTTGGCGCGGCTGATTGAGGAAGAACGTCAGCGGAAGGTTTTGCTTGCCCGGCAACAGGAGAAATCTCGCAAGGACAGTATTGACGCTCAGAGAAATAGCCAATCGGAAATGGAGCATCAACGCAGGGTTCAGGAAGAAAAGGACCGGTTAGTCCGCGTCGTGGAGGAGCGGCAGAGGAAGGTGTATAGCGCGCAGCAGGAAAAAGCCCGCAAGGACAGTATTGACGCCGAACGCAAGCTGCAAGCCCAACTTGAGCACCGGCGCCGTGTTCAGGAGGAACAGGATCGCGTCGCGCGAATTGAAGAAGAAAAACAGCGAAAACTTCAGCTGACGCAACAACGTGAACAAGCGCGAAGGGACAGTATCGAAGCGCAGAAAAAAGACAAAGGGCTTGCTAAAGAGGGCAAACAAACCGATGAAAACCAGCGTTTGGCCCTGGAAGTACAGAAGGAAAAGGAACGTTTGGCCCGCCTTGAAGAGCAGCTCAGCCGGCAGACACTTGCCAATCAGGCGCAGCAGCCGGACAATCAGGTAACGGCGCCCCAGGTAAAACCTGAAAAAACTTCCATTGCGCAGCCTGGAGATAATACGGAAGAACGACAACGAATTACGCAGCGGGACGAGGAACGAAGCCGTCAATTAATGGCGCTACAGGAAAAGGCCCGGCAGGAATACCAGAAAAAAATTGATGAAGAAAACGCAAAACTTGAGAAAGAGCGGCAGAAACGCCTTGCGGCTATGCAGTCGAATGCTCGGCAGGACAGCGTGACTACGCAAGGGAAAAGCGTCCGAATTCACGTGGAAATCGATAAGGATGCTAAGAACTATGACTTTGAACCCGAAGTAAACCAACCCCCGCGGGTCTCGGTAGCCTCGGTAGCCCCAACGGCTCCGACGGCAGTCTCGGCGGCAGCGCCTTCAAGTCTCCAGGACAATGCCAAGGAATCCCCCAAACCGCAGATGAAAGTGGTCAAGGAGAGCTCTAAAAAAATCAAGGAAAAGCGATCTATCGCGGAAAAGAACATCTTGGCAATATATAAATTATTGGAAAAAAGCAGGATCAATGAAGCGCAATATTGGTTCAAGCATAATCGCGATTTTCTTAACCGATATTCCTATCCCGAAGTCGTCGATGTTCTCGAGCAAACGCTGATTCAAAGCGCCACGGCGCCGCCCGTCGCCCGATAGATATCGATGCCGGGCAATCGGCGACAGCGCGCCTAACCCTTTTGCAAAAATTCCTCCGCTTCCTTGCGTTTCCCTTGTGCTTCCAGCGCTTGCACGAGCATGCTTCGCAATTGCGCATTGTCGGGATAAAGAGCCACGAGCTTCCGCGCGCGTTGCTCCGCCATGGCCGGCTTGTTGAATTTAATCAGAATTTGCTGACGCAAGGAAACCGGCTGCATATTCCATGGCACCAGCCCAACACACTTGTCCAAGGCGGCGATCGCCCGGTCGAAATCGGCGGTAAATTGGGCGCGTTTCGCGGCAAGAAGCGAAGTGTCCGGCGCCGGCGTTTTTTTCTGTAATTCCTTGATTTCCTGATCGATGGAGTTCATGCGGTCCTGCAGTTGCATGGAAAACCACATAAAGCAAATGACGTAATCATTGTAGATGCCCTCATACGCTTCGTCAACGTCCGTGAGGCGCGGCGGATATGGCCGCAGCTTGCAGGTTTTCTCCAGGAAGGTTCCGATCCGCTCCACGTCAACGCGTTCGCTTTGCGCGAGCGGATGCGGCATGATTCGGTAGACCATTCCTTGCATTTGCAAATAAGGATCGAGCCCCATGAAATTGTCGGGGGAAACCGTGCAGGCGAAATAGACGGGTTTTTTCCATTGATTGGCGTCGACGATATTGAGCACCATTTTATCCTGCACCCTTAGGACCTGTTGCTGCGCCCGGCCGGGAACGGTGAGCGGTATTTTTGCGTTTGACAATTCAATCGGCGTGGAATTCTCGAACGGGTTGAGTTCCGGTTGCAGACGGTCGATCTGGCTTTCGGTGAATGAAATAGGCACTTTCGGTTCGATTTTCTTGAGCTGCTTGATGTACCAGTCGGTGTTGACGAGGCTTAAGTTGACAAGGCGAACGTCGCGCCGGACTCCGTAGGCCTCCTGAATGGCCCAGAGCGGGAACGTGTCGTTGTCGCCGTTAGTGATCAGGACGGCGTCCTTGTCGCATGACATGAGCAAATTCCAGGCGTATTCGAAGGGCGCCCAGTTCTGGGAACGGTCGCGCAGCCGGTAATTTTGGGAAAGCGGCAGCGCGGGAGCGACGGCAAACAGGACGAAGGCTATCGGCGCGCCGAATCGTCTGGCCGAGGGGCGTTTTTCCGTGAACAACCGGTGCAGCACCAGGCCGGCCGACAGGCCTATCCACATCCCGAAAAACATGAATCCGGCGCTATAGAAGTAGTCCCGCACGCGCACCTCGCGATGTACCGTGGGCATGGGGCCTTGTTTCCCGGCCCTTTCCCACTGCATATAATCCTGATGTTCCGCGCGCGTTCCGTCGGAAAAATTCAAATACCATACCATGATGATGGTGGTAAGAAGCGTCATGATGATAAGGAATGACGCGACTTTCCTGTTTTTCTTGTCCATCAAATACCAGCCCAGCAGCATGAAAAAGGTGGGTATCAGGTATATCAGCAGTTTACCGTACCCCGCCGCCGAACCGTCAACGAAGTTTTTTTCCGCGTCGCTGATGTTGAACCGGAAGAATTGGGTCAGGTGGAAACCGCCATAGCCCATGTGCCCCTCGACGCCGAACTGATGGGCAAAGCTGGCCCGCCGCCACAGCGAACGGGAAATCATGCTCTCGGACCCGTATTGTTTTCTGTCAAGTACTTCCTTGAGAGCCTTCATGGTGATCGGGTGGCCTTCGTCGATCATGGGGTTGAGCGCCGAACGGATGGGCAGGTACAAATGGTTGGAAAACCCGATGAGCGCAAGAAAACAAAACCAGAAACAGAAACGCCAGTGCACCCGGTGTTTTTGGGACATGAACATCATGATGAGCGCCGTAGCCGTGACAATGGGGGCGACCACCAAAAAGTATGAAAGGTTGTACATGATCAGCGCCAGGGCCAGGCAGGAGATCCACAGTCGCCAATTGTTTCGTTTGTCCTTATCGTACATCATGACAAAAAGGAATATGGCGGGCATGGTGATCATGGAAATCATGTGCATGCCGATGCAGAGAAAGGCGAAATAGGAGATAAGCAGGAGAATCCTGTCGCGTTTCTCGCTTTTCGATTGCGCCCACACCAGGGTCAGCCAGATGGACAGAGCGACCGGCACGTTGGTGATGTTGCTTTGTTCCGAGCCTTCCAGCGATTCGAACCAGAAGGTATTGCCGAAGGCGCAGAAGAGGCTTCCGGTGAATCCGGCGCAATAGTAAGTAAGCCGTTTCCAAAGGGTATCGGGCTCGCCAAGCGTCATGACGAGCCCTCGAATGATGATAAGGTAGATGAACACAACGGTTACGGAGCTCATGAAAATCGAAAACAGATTATAGCGATAACCGATATCGGTAATGAAGGGCAGCAGGACAAGCCATGCCCTGCCCATCAGGATCAAGAGCGGGGTTCCGGGCGGGTGGGGGAGGCCAAGATCGGCGGAAGACCCCAGATATTCGCCGCAATCCCATAGGCAAATCGAAGGAGCCATGGTCATGTAATATACCACGAATGAAATAATGAATACTAAACACCCCATGAGGGCGTTTGTTTTGGAATGGTCTTTAAAAAATCGCATGGGTCCTGCCTGACTGATTAGTGTGATGAGCTATAGGAAATTAAATAAGCAGTAAAAATATAATCTGCAAACGGGAGGTTGAAGAAATTCGTTGCCGTTGTTGAAATAGCCATAAAAAAAATCCCCGAAAGTATTCCTTTTTACTTTCGGGGATTTCAAACGCTCATTAAAAAGATATTCGGTTACTTGGTTTCGGGAGCGGTTTTAGCACCGGACGAGGCGTTATTTTCCTCTTGCGCCTTTTTCACGTGTTTTTTATGATGTTTCCCCTTATGCGTCTTTTTTGCTGTTTTCTGCGCGCCATTATCGGTTTGTGTTGCCGGTTGGGCCGCGTCCTGGCCAAAACTTAATGCGGGAAAAAAAGCCAATGACAAGGAAAGCGCGCAAACGATAAGAGACATTTTTTTCATACAACAACTCCTTTGAAAATGGTGAACGTTATTACATTTCGTTACAATCAGTTATTTGCGCTGATGTTATGTCAGTTTTTTTGTCGAGCGCGGTCGATTGCATCGCCGATACGGAACAATGCGTAAACGGCTGTTCCGGGAATTCCCGCCAGCAAAGTAACCGCCACCCATAAACCGTTAAACCTCCCGATTCGCGCCATATCCAGAGAGACTGTGATCGTTAGGAGAATATGGATTACTCCCATGAGCAGCGCGCCTAAAAACAGTAAATGGAAAAGATGCTTTCCCGCGAATCCATGCATCCGCATCGGATGCATGGGAAAAACACAGCACGAGGACGGCATGGGATTACCGAAATTTTGGCGCATTCCGGCGTTCGCGCACATGGGTTCCCGACCCTTTCCAAAGCCCGGGAATCCGCGTTCATGCCATCCGAATTGAGGCGATTGTTGGTTTTGCAGGTTTTTAGCCTGCTGCAACGTATCTTGCCCCTTGACTACAGGGGATGCGGCAATGGTCTGTCCGGATAGGACGGCGGCCATTAACGCCATCACCATCAAGCTCATAATGGTTTTCATGCTACCTCCTTATTAAATTTTTAGGATACTCATGCATAGTTTTACTGGAAGATCTGAAATTTTAAATGGAAATATCCATTTAATTTTAACCATTAGACGGGGTGAATGTTTGGTTTGTTTCAAAGATATTTAAAACTAATCCACTCAATTGAGTCACTAATTTACTGATAATTTTCCATAGGAAAAAGTTCTTTAAGCGCTTATTCCCTTATAATGTCATTATAGTATCATTAAAAAAGGTTATAATATAGGGGGGGGATGTGTGAAAACGAATACACTATTTTTTCCGGTGTTTTTAATATCTGCGCTTTTTCTAAATGCCGCAAAGGCGCAAGTTGCCACCGTGGACTTTGCTAGTATTAAGCAATCCATTGACGGTTTTGGCGCAAGCACCGCCTGGAACGGGCAAATAAACGACGCTGAAGCCGACGTTTCCTTCAATAACGCTAATACCAATCAATTGGGCCTCAGCATTTTGCGTGTGCGGATCGATCCGAATTCCGGGTCATGGAACGACGAAAAGCTCAATGCCCAAAAGGCAAAGGCTCGCGGGGCGAAAATAGTTGCCTGTCCCTGGACTCCTCCAGCATCGATGAAAACCAATAGCAACGTGGTCGGCGGCGAACTCAAGCCCGAATCATACGTCGCCTATGCCGCCCATTTAAAGAGTTTTTGCGATAATGCGGGCACGATCGATATTATTTCAATACAGAATGAGCCAAACATTAAAGTCGGGTATGAATCATGCACATGGAACGCGACTCAGCTCCTTAATTTCTGTAAAAACAACGCATCCGCGATCGGCAAACCGGTCATGATGCCCGAGGCGTTCAATTTTAATTTCGCTTTGTCGGATTCCACGCTTAACGACGCGACCGCGCGATCCAAGATAACCTATATCGGCGGTCACCTTTATGGAACAACTCCCAGGAACTACGCCAATGCCGCGACGTATGCGAAAAAAGTGTGGATGACGGAGCACTATTACGTTTCCGACAACATTGACACATGCATAGTCATGGGCAAGGAGATCGTTGATTGCATGTACTATAATATGAGCGCCTATATCTGGTGGTATTTGCGGCAACCGGGCTGCAACATCATCAACGCTGGAGGCTCCATTAAAAAGAAAGGGTATATTTTAGGTCAATTTTCAAAATTCATCCGTCCCGGAGATTATAGAATCGAAGCTACCTATCAACCCCAAATAGGCGTGAACGTCGTCGCGTTTAACGGCGCCGCGATGGTTATTGTTGCCGTGAATAAGAATACGTCTTCCGTAAATCAAACATTCACGTTTCAGAATGGTTCGGCGGCAAGCCTGAAAAAATACACGACGTCGAATTCCAAGAACCTGAGCAGTGACGGTGCAATCGCCGTTTCGGGCCTCTCCTTCACCACAACTTTGGACGCGCAAAGCGTAACGACATTCACCGGCACAGCTACAACTTCCATTGCGCCGTCAGCGCCTTTTTTTAAAAACAGCAACGCGGATATTCCTTACACTAGAAACCGATTCCCGGCCATTTACGCGTTGAACGGACAAAGACTTTCAGGAAAGACTTCGGGCATGGACGGACAGCCTGTTTCGCCCGCCATAGCGCCCGGCGCTTATATCCTGCAAACGCCTACGGGCGCTCTATCGCATGAAAAAATAATGAGGTAAAACATACACGGTAATCCGGGGCGGCTTTTATTGTATGCCTCCCCCCCAAACGCCGGTCGGCAGCCTATGCCGCTATTCCTAAAAGGCGCTTACTGCCCGTAAATAAACCGGATACGGTTCCTAACCTGCTAACCATCAACGTTTTACCGTATGTTTTCTGTGAGAAACCGGAATGTTTTTTCCCTGTTGCTTTCCCGGTGTATAGGAAATATATTGCTTGTTGTGTCTACCTATCCATTATAAAAGAAAGGAGTCTGATGTATGCGAACATGCATGAAGTCGATAATCCTTTTAATGGCGGTTACGCTCGTTTGCGCCGGTGTCGCCTCGGCCGCGCCCTCGCTTTTACTCAATGTCCCGGACAATACCTTTAAAAAGGACGAAATCGTCCGCGCTTCAATTTCCGTTGTCGACAGTATGGAACCGGCGGGAGCGTACGTAATCTCATTGACCTTTGATACGTCGGCACTCGGTTTTTCCGGCCTTATTGCCCAGGAAGCGGGCCCGTTTAAAATCCCGCCCTCGGCGTCCGTTAAAGGCGCAGTCGTCACCCTTGCAGGGTTTCAGGGCGTCAGCGCCACGATTAAGGAACCCTATACGGTGCTCGCGCAGCTTTCCTTTACCGCGAAGAACACGCCGACAATCGTGGATTCGTCGGGCATTTCATGCGCCGGGTTTTCGGTGTACTCAACCGACGGAAAACCGATGTCGCTGCAATTGCAAAAGCAAACCGGAACCGTGTTACAGCCTTTTACCCGCTCCGCGTCCAGGCCTTCCATTCGGTATTTGCCGGGGAGACTGACGTTTACGATTCCCTTGACTGGAAAAACATCGATCCATGTATATTCGTTGTCGGGAAGACTTATAAGCGTTCCTTTGCTGCAAAAAGAACTTATCGCCGGAACGCATTCGGTGACGCTTTCCAAAACGCTCGCCGGAGGGTTCTACCTGGCTGTTCTTGACGCCGTCAATGCCCGTACGGTTGGGAAAGTGAGGATCGCACCATGAAAAAATTATTGATTATAATCGCGCTTTTGGCGCCCGCCGCTTTCGCGGCAAAGGGCGATGTCAACAAGGATGGAAAAATCGACATCAACGATTGCAAGGCCGTCGCGGCGGCGGTGGCGGCCGGCCTGGAGCAAGGCATCGCATTATCCGACGGCGACATCGATGGCGATGGGAAGATAACCATCCTCGACGCCATGCGGCTTCATCAGTATTTAGGCGGCGTCTGGCAGGACCCCGCCGGAACCCTGGCCCCGACCCCGGAAATCAACGAAGACGAACGCGCGTATTTGGCGCGGTATGAGGCGCTCTGCGACGGGTATTCCGCAATGTCGCCTTCCGGATTTGTATCGGGATTCCCCATGCAGTCGGATTTCACGGGAAAAATTCCTTTGGAAAAGCATCAATATTATACCCAAATCGATACTTCCTTCAAATTAACGAGTGACCAAAAAACGGCGTTATCCGCCAATGGATTCGTCGTGCTGAAACCGATAGCGGCCTTTGAGAGCTTTACCAATATCTATGGGACAATTTTTAAAAAAGACTTACCGGTTTTGGTGACCGCGGACGCGATTTTGGATCCGTTATACCGGGGATACGACGACATTCTTAAAACAATCGAGAAAACACGATTGATTCCCGCCATGGATATGGTCGTCAAGGCCGCTCTGTCGCAATTGTCAATACTGGGGGGCCGGATAAGTTCGAGCGCCGATTCCTGGAAAACGACGTCCAACGACGTTGAAATATACTTGACGGTTGCCCTGGCCCTGCTCCATGGCCAACAAGCCGCGGCAGGATGTTCGAATCAGGCGGTGACTGACACCGTCAACCTGATCTTGTCAAAAATCGCGGCTGAAAAGATGGCGGAAATGGATTTATTCGGCAATACCACTTCGGGGAGCGCTCCCTATACCATCGATTTTAGTCAATTCAAACCCCGGAGCCACTATGAACTTGCGCCTTATTCATCGGACAGCTCGCTATTCCGGTATTTCAAATGCATGATGTGGCTTGGCCGCGCGGATTGCGCGTTTAACCTTGACTCGCTGCGTAACGCGCGGGATTTTATCCTGCTGCACGCCTGCGTCGAGCAAGGCGGCGTATTGCCGACGCTCGCGGAATTCAACCGGATCGTGTCCTTTTTCGTGGGCGATATGGATAATTTTTCAGTAGAGGGCATGACGCGTTTTTGGAGCGAATATTCGCCGAGACCCGAGCTTTCCTTGATCATGACCGACAATGCAACGGCCGTAGGTGTTCAAAAGGCCTTGCAAAAAAAGGACTATGGAAACCAATTCATCCTTTCGCAGGCGATGTGGAAAAACTCCGATGATTCGCGTCCGTCGCTGCCGAAAATCGCCCAACTCTCGGGCCAGCGGTTTATCATGGATTCCTATTTATTGGGTCATACGGTTGAATGGTACGTGAAAGAACGCAATAAGCCCATGCTTGAGGAAGAGGCGTTTTGTTTGGGAAATAACGCCGGACTCAATGTCGTGAAAAACGATGTCGCGGTATACACCGCGTCGACAGGCGATTATAAGCCCCTGCATGCCCGCCTGGGCGCGGCCAGGGCGCTTTTTGACGCCTATCCCTATTGGGACCGCAACCTCTATACAATATGGCTTGATGCCTTGCGCGAGTTGTCCAAGGCGCTTCCCTCAACCACGCCGCAGGTAATGCGCACGAGCCAATGGCAGAACAAGCAAATGAACGCGCAGCTTACCTCCTGGGCGCAGCTTAGGCACAATACCTTGCTGTATGCGAAGCAGTCGTACACCGGATCGGTTACATGTAAGTATCCCAAGGGCTATGTCGAGCCGTACCCGGCGTTTTACCGTAAAATCGGTAAGATCATGCAGGGATTGTCCATCATGTTCGGGACCGATCAGACCTACCAAAAATATTTTTCGAATTGGGCTACGATCACGGATACGCTTGCCGCGATAGCGGACAGCGAGTTGGCGGGCCGCGAGCTTAACGCGCAATATACAGGGTTTTTAAATAAAATGGTGTATGATAATCCGATGGAGATGTGCGGATTACCCCCGCGTATCGGATGGTATCCCCAATTATATTTCAGCAACGACGGCGCAGCCGCCAAGCCTTGCATCGCCGATGTCCACACCATCCCACCGAGTGAAATCAGCCCGTCCAATATGGTGCTGCATGCCGCGACCGGATGCGCGCAGACCATGATCGTTCAGATTGCCACCGACGACACCTGCGCAACGCTCTATGCGGGCGCCGTGGGATCGTATTATCAGGTTGACGTTTCGCCCATCGCTCGGAAAACGGACTCGGAATGGAGCACTATGTTTACGAACAGCTTTACCGCCAATACCCCGATCAGCCAACCCGCCTGGTTCGAGCAGTACAGGAAATAGCCATCCTCGGAAGGGGCGCGCCGCGCCCCATTCACTTACCAAAACAAACTACTCCCGCAAGACAAACAATGGTGACGCCGAAAGGCGAACCATCAAAACCATAATCCGGTTTAGATTTCAGTACGCTATTTGTCATGATTCCCTCCTGCCAATCAAATAATACAGCGTGACTGCCGCATCTTGAATGAAGATTCAACGGTGCCGATAAGCGACGTTTTTTCGAAGCTCGTACTCGAGCGAAGAAAAATGTGTCGAGCACGGCGGCGCAAACAATCCTTTCCAAACTAACGCGCCGCCAGCACAGACCGAGGACGGCGAGAGCATAAGCGAAGCCGCCCGCAGCGTTTATCGGCTGTTATGCGAAGGCACGAAAAAATTATTTTAGCAACTCAATAACTTCATCTTTTTTTAATACTTTAGAAAAAACTCCATTTAAAGCTGCTAAAAATGAATTTTGAACATTTTCTGCGGATATTTCATTGTTAAAATATTTTAAATTTTTAGTTGCACAACAATCACCTGCAATAATGCATTCATATCCCAAATCAAATGCTGCTCGAACAGTCGTGTCAATACACATTTGTGTCATCATGCCAACTATTACAAGTTTAGAAATATTTTGTTCTTTTAAATAATCATCGAGTTCAGTATTTCGAAAGCTATTTGGGAAATTTTTAATAATTATTTTTTCATGATCTTTTGGTTTTACATTTTCATGAAATTCTAATCCAAATGTTCCTGGTAGAAAAAATGTAGATCCCGGTCTAATTGAAATATGTTGAATATGGATAATTGGTATTGATTTATTTCTAAAATGTATTATTAAATCTTTAATCTTGAGGCTAGCATTTATACTATTATTTAATTCCATTTTACCATTTGGGAAATAATCATTTTGTACATCAATGATTAATAAAGCCGTTTTCATATTATTTACTCCTTTTTCTTTCAAGTTGTTATCTTTCACCTGATATGACCTAATTTTTTCGTGCCTTCGCATAACGTTCCATGCTTGCTGATTGGCGACACGGTGCGAGCGAAGCGTAGACACCGACGGAGCCATCAAAGCGGCAATTTGCGGCGGCTCTTTGGCCGCCCAGCAAGCATTTGTTAGCAGTTGTAAAATTGACCGCTACCATAGTGTAATTCTTGTTTGCGCCGCTCTTTGTTTTTTGTCTTCATGCCACGCTCTTTTCTTGAGCCCCTACCACATCCTCCAACTTTTTTCTAATCCGGCTCCGCTCATTGCTTCCAACCGTTGACAGGCGTAGGATGGGCAACCCGCATTTCTTTAACACAGAGTCCTTAAGCGCATCACGTTCAGCTTGACGCGTTCCTTCACGATGGAATGCATATCCATCGACTTCGATGATCAGCACGGGACTTTTGTCGACTTTACGGTAAATCAGAAAATCAGTTTTAGTCCATGGATGGGTAGCATAGGAAGATTCAACTGTGGTCAAGTGTTCTGTATCCTTAACAAGAATTGACAGAGGGAATTGGAAAACGACACCATAACCCCGATAAACTTTCTCTTGAAGGACCGCCTCGATTTCGCTGTGGGCGAGGTTCTCGGAGTCATATTTCGAACCGCGTTTCCGCTTTTTCAATACTTCCAACCGCGCTTGCGTGTAGTCACCATAAAGGAGATCAAAGATGGAGCGGACCTTACCAGGAACGACCTCACAATTGCTGTACCGAATATAACGGACAAAATCCGCGATGTTACCGTTGCCCTCGGTCATCTCCTTCGAAATGACCAACCGTAATTTCTCTTGCGCGCGGGATATCGCAACGTTCAGCAGGTTCGGATTATCGACAAATTCGTTGGCTTCGTTTGATACCGTCGTTACGATCATAACACGCTTTTCTCTGCCTTGATATTTATGCACCGTGTCGATCTCAATCTCCTTCGAGCCGACAGACGTTCGCAAATGGATGGTCTGTGCCCTGTATGGCGAAACAATGCCAATGTCGGCAGGCTTGATCGAGCAAAGTTCGGGCAAAACATTCTGTACAATTTCATCAATCTGGCGCTGATTAAACGTACCACGGGCATGTTGACCTTCGACGGTCACATAAGCTTTTAGAACGCCGGGCTCGCCTTGATCGCGCGTCATGATGAGCAGTTCACCCCCATAGAACTTTTGGTTGCAAAACTGAATGATTTTCGGGTGACATCGGTAATGCTCCCGAAGTAGCGTCTCTGGAATTTCAGGGAAAGCGGCACGCACGGCAGAAAGCAAGTTATGTCGATCGAAGCGGACATGTTCCGGCACTTCGTACCGTTCCGCGACCTGTCTCGACAGTTTTTCATCCTGCTCCGTCAACACATTGGGGAGTTGCATGGGATCACCGACGATTACTAGCTTTTCTGCGCAGGCCATCGCGAGAATACCATTGAGTATATCGACCTGGCTTGCCTCATCTACAATGACGCAATCGAACAAATACCCGTTCTTGACCGATGTGATAACGGAAAACGTCGTGCTCAGTACAACGGGATATTCATCGAGAAATTTCTCCGGTTGCTTCCATAGGTCGTCAAGTGTAAACACCTTTCGCGTCCGGTTGTTATAACGCTTCGCAAGGCAATGCTTTAGTAGTTGCATCGAAAGCTCGGTCAACTGTTCCAGACGCTTATCAAATTGGAATCCTTCGAGCGAATCCTCAAGCCTTTTCCGCCTGTCCTCCAATTCCTCAAGCTTGCGCAGATAGTAGGACTTCTGCAACATTGGAATACGTTCCTCGACACTGAGCTTGAAAAAAACACGCCCTACCTTACCAAACCGTATCAGAAGTAGAATCTTTTCCAGAAGGCCGATATGATGGCTATGGTCGTTTATTGGATGCGAAGCAGAAGTTGCGTTCGATGAGAGTTTTGCACTCGAAGAAATTAGTGCATTCGTGTTTGCATGGCGTTTTGCTTTCCGTTCACAAGCTAACCAATATTTCATCAGCTTCCGCGCTGATACTTTAGGTTGAAACCTACACTCCCTCCCATTCGAGTTACGGCCCTCCGTTTCCTGCTGAAATCTTTCAAAGTGGGCAAATTCAAGCCGGAGTGCATCGATCTGCTGAATCACGGCGGCCAACTCATTCTTTGTTTCAAACGCCTTGTCAAGTTTTTCATTCAGGCGAAGGATCTCCCCACGCACGGAAGCTTCCTTGCTTTCTTGGAGTGTAGGCATCTGAACCGCTTTATCGGTCTGCCCCTTGATAAACGCCGTTTTGTTTTGGGCGCTGCCAAGAAATGCCGTCACGAAATCCAGATCGTATTTCTTAAGCTTTTCGAGCACATTAGCTGTTGCGGAATTGTTGCTGGAAACCACAGCTATTCGTTTTTTTTGGATCAGCATGTTGGCAATCAAGTTCAGGATGGTTTGTGTCTTGCCGGTACCCGGCGGCCCTTTAATTAGGGAGACAGGGTTCTGAATCGCCTTCTGGACTGCCGTTTTCTGGCTCATATTACAGCTGAATGGGAAGATAAGGCCTGATGTAAGTTCCGACAAAACCGGCACCGAACCGAGAGATCGGGGTTGCAAAAAGCTGGAGAGGATGCTGCGATGCAATACGATGTCCAGTTGTCGATATTTCATCGCCAGCAGCGAATCGCCTTCGTTTGTCCTGAGTGCAGCACCTTCAGCGAGTTCCCGGAAATAGGCGAAAACATCTTGGCTCCGTCCATTGCATGATTCCATCCGCTGGACGAAAAGCGCTGAGAACGGACAGCATCTGCTACCTCCTGTTCTGTGGAAAATTTTCGCCCAATTTCCAAAGCGTAAAGCCTCCGCAACACCTGACAACATATCTCCAGCGATGAACAGACGGTAATTTTCGACTGGAATACGTTCAGGATTTGAAAGCAATTCGACATTGCGCGGGGCAAAGGGATACACCCTTCCATTTTTGTAAGTTACAACCATACGCTCGGCCTCTTGCGCAACTCGCAAGATATCATCCGTATGATCCTTACCTTTGATAATGATAAGGTTTTGCCTTGGATTTATGGTCATGAGAATATCTTTTACTTCATAATATATCGCCGCCCGGAAGGCGGCTTGTTTTTTCTTGCGTGGCATGTCATTCTTTTACTCTCACTCTTGTCTTCGGCGCAAACTCTATCAATTTCATTCAGTCAATTTTATTGCTGGCAACGTTTTGCGGTACGCCTGATGTTGCGAACTATACTATTTTAAGCTACTTTAATTTACTTTCGCAATGTTAGACTACCATTGTTGCACAATTTAAATTTGCACTGCTTCTTTTCCTTCGTGGAGGTCTTTAACTTTTTCCTATGTCTTCTTCTTAATGTGTTCTTCAAGTTTATTTAACGCGTTTATAACGTACCCCAGTTTTACAGCAACAACATACTTTTCATATTTTGATTTCTCTAGAATTATTCCAATCAGATATGGCTCTGAGGGACAATAGCGGTCATTCGGGCCAAAAAGCCGCCATACACCACCACCACTCATTCCATGTGGGTCGGGATGAGTAGTCCCTTTAAGATCTGATGTAAGGCAATTATCTCGTTCAAAGTTAACCAAAATATTAATGTCCGTAGAATATTTTTCATTCTGATATGCGGCATCTGGTGCTGTTCTCTCCATTAAACCTTGTATATAAAAATTTTGAATACTTTTTCTGTTCTTTCGGTTTCTGCTTGTTGGATATCCAAACAATGCAACATTCTCATTAAAACCATATGTCTTTTGGATATCCACATCTTGAACTTTTATAGCAGTAAAATTAGAAAGACCATTGACTATGTCTTCATAAAGTGCAATAAGTAACAGGTCATGTTTATCATCCCCATCGTTACTTTTCATGCGCATCGTGTGACCACCAAGGGGCATCCGCGATTTTTCACACGGTAGAAAATAAGTTTTGTTATTATCATCTGGTATCACATGGGAGGCAGTTACTAAAAATATTCGCGAATTGTAATTCAGCAAGACAGCTGAACCTATAACATGTAAATTATACTCATCGTTGCAATCAATTATTGGAACAATGCATTGAAGAGCTATCTTTTTAACTTTTTCCAGTGCCTTATTTACATTTTCTATGTAATATTCTTGGCTTGAGATGATTCTGGGAAATTGTTCATTATTCAGTTCCATTACTTTCCCTTTGCGAGTCTTGCCGGTATATTTTTCCCCGCTGCGATAATTCTTTAGTGCAAATTTATTTTGGGCAACTATTGAAGTACGTACCTGCTCAAAGCATCTACTGCTATATAAAAAGCATATACTTTTATAAACAAGCATCTACTATTATATGCTTATTCTATTCGATAAATACCTATTATCAATTGAAAACATTTTAACAACTCCGGTTTTATCGCTATTTTATAGGGCAGTTTCCATGATTTTGCGCTCTTGCTCCACCTGCCACTTTTGGTTTTATCATCTTTCCTAACTTCCATTGGAAGGAAATAATTATAAATTATATATGATGGCGGGGTTTTTCCTAAAAAATATGCGATTGTCATTGAAAAATCTATCTTTGATGTATAAAATCGGGGAAGGTGAGGCGCTATGAAAACAACGGAAACCGAGTCTACGCAATTTACAGACAAAATACCGGAGAAGGAACTTGCTTCACCTTCGATCGTGACGCTTTTCAAGGTGATATGGTTTTCCATACGGGACTTTTTCACGGAGCGGCCCGGTCAAATCATCATCTCAACCATCCTTCTCCTCGTTATCTGGGGATGGCACGGCCGGATGGAATGGCTTGAGGCGCTCTGGCCCGATTGGCGCGGCCCCGGCGTTGACCTCGGAAATCGGCCGGTTCTTATTCCGGGCATTCCATGGGACAACGAACTTATTTCATTCTGGAGCGGCGCCTTTCTTCTCGTCGTCATTCCCATGGTCATGATCAAATTCCTTTTCCGGCAACCGTTGTCGGAGTATGGGTTGGGCCTGCCGGCTCCCGGCAGAAGGAAGCTTGCCGCGTGGTCCTTTTTGCTTTTAATAATAATTCCGTTGATCCCTTTTTGGCTTGGAACCAACGATCCATCCATGCGCGCGGAGTACCCGATTTACAAGCCGTTAACCGGGGCGGGCGCCTTTATCCTCTACGAATTGACGTATGCGCCTTTCTTTCTCGCCATTGAGTTTATTTTCAGGGGGTATCTGCTTTTCGGCCTGGCCGGTTGGGGGCATACGGATTCGCCGGACGCCCGCGAAGGGAGCGGGGGGAAATTTTATTTCGGACGATACGCGCTGGTTATTTCCATGTTGCCGTATATCGCCTGGCACCTTGGAAAACCCGTTCCCGAAGTATGGGGCGCCGTTGCGTGGGGCCTAGCCGCCGGCGCCGTCATCTATGCCGTTCGTTCGATATGGCCCGTTGTCATAGCCCATTGGCTGCTCAATGTGTTCATGGACGGGCTCATCGCACAACCGTTTTGAAATAGTAGATATTGACATACGGAAAGGAAGTCTCGCATGAAAACCGTTGTCGGCGTTACCAGGGGAAACGATAAATTTACCGCATTTGACGAGTTGCTCGCGATAACCGGGTTTGACTCCGTTCTTGTGGAAACCTTTAAAAAGTCGGGCAAGGAAAAGGACGCGTTTGCAATCGTCATCAAACCCAATATGATGGTTTTCGTAAATCCCGTTGGACATACCGCGGTCGTTACCGACAAGGAATTGGTCGAGTATCTTGTCGATCATATCCGGATCATGGGCTTTACCGATATTTCCCTCTGCGAAGCGCAGCACGACGTGGGGAGGATGCTGAAAAACCACAACGTCGAGTTCGTCGCGCGGCAGATCGGCTACGCACCCCGCGGCCGTTATTCCATTGTCGACCTGACCCTGGAGAGCCGTCCTTACGCCTATGAATACCGAACCCGCGAAGGCCATCTTAAAAAATGGAAGGACGTTGTAGGAGTAACGTGGCGGGACGCCGATTTCAGGATCAGTTTCGCGAAATGCAAAACGCATGAGCACGACTGGATGACTTTGAGCGTGAAGAATATTTACGGGTGTTTCCCCTCGCCCAACAAGGTCGAAAAATACCATATGAAAAGTGAAGTCTGGACCGTCACCTCCTATTCAATCCGTAATTTTCCCATGCATTTCGCGTTTGTCGACGCCTGGACGGCCTCTGACGGCTTTCAAGGATACAAGATCCCGCAACCCAAGGAGCTGAAAATGCTTTTCGGAGGCCCCAATGCCGTTGCCGTGGACATGGAAATAATCAAGCGCGCCGGGCTGTATAACGAGAAAGCGGATTCCGACAAGGAAAAATACCGCTCCCACATCATCAACCGGTCGGCGCAGCAGTTGTTCGACGGCGTCTATCCGGTCTACGAGGTCAAGGGCGATACGAACACCCGCTTTAGCGATATTGTCAAGTGGAAAAACATTTCCAACGTCGTGGTCAGGGACGTAAACCGGTGGGAGGAAATTTACATCGCATGGGGTTTGATCAACTTGAAGGTTAGCGCGCAAGGCGTGGATTACGATTTGTTCCCGCCGAAAAACATTTTTTTGCGCTTCGTGGCGTGGTTGTCCAAATTCGCGTATGCCGTGGCCTTGCTGATTCCTTATTACCGGAAAATGTACGCGACGAAATAACCTTCTATGCGGGCTTGGCGCGTAGTTTCCGTTTCTTAATCATGGCGTCGGTCATACGATGGCAGCCGAATGCCAATGCGCCCGTTAAAACGCCGAAAAACGCGCCGCCTAAAACGTCAAAGGGGTAATGCACGCCCGTATAGACTCTGGAAAAACCTATGACTGCGGCAAATGTAAAGAACCAAACCGCCTTTCTGCGATAGAACAACGTTAAAAGCATTGCCTGCGCGAACATGTTCATGGCATGCGAGGACGGAAAGGACAGCGATGTTTTCCTTCCCAACAAAAAACGGCCGGTTTCCATTTGAACGCGCGGATCGCACGGACGGAGGCGGTGGACCGCCGGTTTGATGATCCGGTTGCACACCGGATCGGACACGGACACGGTTAAAAGCGAAAGGCACAGGATGCCGATCGCTTTTCTTTTTTCGATTTTTATGAAAAGAAGCGCCGCAAGCGCTCCCGGAACGATCCAAAAAACGCCGTTGGTGAGAATGGGGAAAATCAAGTCGAACACCGGGTTGGCGATGGCATGATTAAAAAAAAGAAACAAGACCGTGTCCAAACGGGTTATGAATTCGACCATCGGAATGCCCCCTATCCTACCCGCGAATACCAGATGAGCCGCGCATAAAGCGTTCCCCACGTTATTTTTGATTCGATAAGCACCGGCATTTTAACGGAGTCGTTGGTAAGCCAAACCCCTATGTCGTCTTTTTTTGAAAACACACGGTCCTTACCCACGAGGTACGGTTTGACAAGAAGACAGTCAAAGACGCCCGCGGGAACCTTGATGATTTTGCGCTCCATGCATTTCATCACGACATTGTGGCACATGGTATCGACGAAGCAATTGATCTTCAGCGTGTCGCCCACGCCGAAGTTAAGCGTTCGTACATAGTAGATGCACGACAGTAAACTTTGCCCGAAGGGCTTGTTGCGGTAAAATAACGGCTTTTCCCTATGGGTGTATACCCGATTGTCCACCTGGTCGTACAGGTCCCACCGTTCGGTTTTAAATTTTCCTTCGCGTATGTGCTGGTCGAAGAAGATCGGATAAACGCCGTTGGCGTCGATGATGGTCCGGTAGCAATCACGTACTTTGTAAAGACTACTGAAAAAACTGTTCGTGGCGCCCTTGCCGGTGATGATCGTGAAGCCGTTGACCGTATCGGGTTGCGCGGCCAACATGGCGAATCCGGCATGCAAAGGCCCCCAGCCCATATCGAAGACCAGGGTCTCACCCTTGCTGAAACCCTGTGAATTGAGCGATCGCCAATTTTTAGCGATGGAGGCGTTTTTAACGCTCACGATCGAATCAATGAAATCATCGGAATAGAGCGAGGGGTATTCATTATTGGACAGGGCCTTGCGCCAGCTTTCATCGGAATCGGCGCGCACGAAGGGCGCCGGCAGGAAAAACTGGATGCACACGGCAATTCGAATTATCCTAAGGGCAAGACCGCCCAGGCGCTTATTGACGGAAAAACAATCACTTTTTATTTTCATGAAACCCTTTATCGAATCCTTTGCCAGGAGCAAAAAAAATGAAAAGCAAACCCAAGGTGCATCCCATACTCATGAATATCGCTTCTTTCCAGTAGTTAAAATATATTTTTTGGTCCGGCTGAATTCATAGTTACAACAAAGTTGGTTTTGCACGGTCAACGGCGGAAATTATCTTGTATTCGTAGTTAGTATACTCATTATTGTATATATTGTCGCTAAAAAAGGAGGTATGGATATGATGCAAAAAACGTTTAGGTTCTGTAGGCGAATTATATACGCGTTTAGCGTATATAATTACCCGTACAGAACCTTATCCATCTTGTGGGTTAGTATTTGTTTAATGATGTTTTTTTTATTCATCATCGGATGCGGAAAAAAAGAAACAACCGCGCCCACTCAGATCCTTGGGGTCTATTCCAAGGATTCCCTGGCTGTGCGCCATATCCTCGACGCCAATGGATTGAGTTCGGTGGTCGTTGGCGGAACCGTGAGCCGCCGCGATCAAATTAACCAGGATAGGATCGGCGAACTCAATGTGCAAAAAATGGGAATTACGGTGATTCCCCCGGAGATCGGCCAACTCACGGGACTCCATACGTTGTATCTTGATTCAAACGCCATCACCGCTCTACCCGCGGAAATCGGAAATTGCGTCGCGCTGACGGTTATAACGGCAAGCAATAATAATCTTACCGCGCTCCCCGCGGCTATCGGGAAATTGACCGCGTTAAAAATCCTGTCGCTTTCGCATAATTCAATAGCGTCCCTTCCCTCGGAACTCGGCGCCGCCCAGGCCCTTACGACGTTGAAACTGGATTTCAATTCGCTGTCGACTCTGCCATCGTCAATCGGCGCGTTGAAGCTGATGCAAGTGGCATACCTGAACAACAACGGCCTGACCGCCTTGCCGTCTGAAATTACTCAATGCACCTTGCTAAAAGGAGGAATCCTTACCGTGGCGTATAATAAGCTTTGTTCCTTACCCGAAATCATTACATTATGGATGACGAACAACACCGAGCTGAATTGGCAGTCCACGCAACAGTGTCCCTAAAAATAATTTTATAAGTACATAACAACGCACGATGAAAACCAAGCACTTGCCTAAGCCGACGGCGAACACCTCGAATAAAGTCTCCTCAACCAGGCCGGGACCATTACGGCGCGCGTTGCATGCTCGCTGGATGCCCGCCGCGATGCTGCTGTCCCTCGTTGTCTTCTACTATTGGCCCATCATCACCCTGCAAGGGTTTTTATGGAATGATTTCATTGAGCAGAATTTTCCCTATAGGCTTTTCGCGGCGGTTTCCCTCAAGCACGGCGTGCTGCCGTTCTGGACTCCTTATATATTCAGCGGAATGCCGTTTTTCGCGGATGTACAGGCCGCGGTCCTGTATCCCTTGAATCTGGTTCTCACCTTTTTTACCGTGAACGATTGGCTCAGCCCCATTGCCGTAGAGTACCAGGTGCTGTTCCATATTTTCCTCGCCGGCGTTTTCATGTATCTGCTTGCGCGGGAGTTCGGGTGCAACCGTCATGGATCTTTACTGTCGGCGGTTACCTTCATGTTTTGCGGATTTTTCACGACCCATGTGTTTCATGTCAACCTCATCCATACCGCCGCCTGGTTCCCGCTCATTATCCTGTTACAGACGCGGGCGCTCAGGCGGCCCAGCCTGCTCTATGCGGCGCTCACCGCAATGGTGTTGTGCGCGGTATTCCTCAGCGGTTATCCGCAGCTTATGCTGCACATGTATTATTGGATGGCCGCGTACTACGTGTTTTTGCTTGTTATTGCCATCAAGGCCGGCACGACCTTCAAAGCCGAGGTTTTTCGCGGCGCGGTTTTCGGGGCAATCGTGGCTCTGGGTCTTGGGATGTCGGCGCTACAGCTTTTGCCCACCCAGGATCTGGCGAAAAATTCAGTCCGCCCCAAACTGGAATTTTCCGAATCATGCGAAGGGTCGTTGCGTCCATTCCGTTTAGTGACTCTCCTTGCGCCCAATTATTTCGGCAGACCCGATAAAAACAACTATTGGGGAATAGGTAAAAACGACTTCAACGGCGGCGTACACTATTATTGGGAAACGGCGATCTATACCGGGTTGGCTCCCCTGGCATTGGCAGCGCTGGCGGCTTTTTTCGTGCGCACGCCGCTTTCATTGTTCCTTGCGATCATGGGAATACTGTCCTTTTTGCTGGCAATGGGGGATTCGTTTTTCCTGTATGGCATTTTTTTCCATGCGCTTCCCGGCCTTAAAAGCTTTCGCGTTCCGGGACGCTTCGCCTTCATGTTCTCAACGTCAATTGCCTTACTTGCCGGTTTCGGCCTCCAGTGGCTGCAAAACCGGGGCACCGCCGATGTATCGGAAAAAACGCGCACGATTGTAGTGAGAACGGCTCTCATAGCCGCGGGTCTTTGCCTGCTCTGGGCGCTTTTCGCGTCGTTTGGCGCGTTAAAGGAAAGCGTGATCGATTTTCTATTAAATGCCCGGCGTTTCGGTTCCGACACGAGCGGCATAGGGCGTTTTGTCGAAGAACGGCTGTATCCGCAGATCATAGGTTCCTTGTGGCTGTGCGCGGTATTTTTCGCGGGAACCGCGACGATTGTCGTTTTACGGCTTCGCGAAAAAATTTCCGCAAAAATGACCGGCGCGCTTTTATGCGGAATTACCATGGTTGATTTATCAGCGTTCGGTTTCGGGTTTGCTTCGTCGGAAACCGATCCCCGGCAGGTCTACATGAAAACACCCGCGGTCGAACAAGCGCAACAGCAACAAGGGATGGAATTTTTCAGGATCAATTCGCGGGATTCGCATCCGGGCACGGATGACCTTGGCGGCGCGCATATGGCCTTCTACAAGAACCAGGGCAATGTCCACCGGATATTCCTTATGGAAGGATACAACCCGCTACGGCTCAAACGTCAGCTTGTGGACCGCAAGGAGAAAACGCTTGACATCCTTAACATTAAATACTCCTTGCAAGTCGATCCTCGGCGGCAATCCATGGGATTCGTGGAGCGTGGCGGCTATTGCCCGCGATGCCGCATGGTATACGATTATATGGTCGAACCCAATGAATCCGGCATTCTTCCCGCGCTCTACAACGACTCCTTCAATCATAAAACCAGCGTGGTCCTCGAGGAAAACCCGGGCTTTGCGCCTATCGCGGGCGTTGCCGGGGATTCATCGAAGTGCCGGATCACGTCGTATTCGCTCAATTCCATCACCATGGACGTCACCACGCCGCGGCCGGGCCTGCTTACGCTGAGCGAAATTTACTATCCGGAATGGAAGGCGAAGGTCGATGGAGCGCCCGCGCCGCTGTACCGGGCGGACTACGCGCTTCGCGCGATTCCCGTTTCCGCCGGGCGTCACACCGTCACCTGCTTTTACGACCCTCGGGCGTTTGAAAAAGGGCTGCGTATTTCACTCGTCGCGTGTGTATTGACAATTGCGCTTGGGGCGGCGGGACTGCTGTTGAGGAAAAAGACCGGATAAAAAACCTCGCTCCCGGCTCCGTGCTCACACTTTCGCCTTCTTCTTGCTTTCCATGAGCTCCATCAAACCGTCCTCAACCGTTTCCACGGACATTTCGGTCATGCATCGGTAGTCGATGTGACGGACGCAGGAGAGCGGTTTGGGGGAATAATAGTAGCAGGGTGAGCATTCGATGCCCGTGCGTATCAGTTTATGGCGCGTTCGCCACGGGTAAATGAAAGCCGGATTGGTCGGTCCCAGCAGGGCAAGCGTGGGTATTTTCATGGCGGCCGCGATGTGCATGAGCCCCGAATCGTTGGAAACAAATGCGTCGCATTGGCCGATGATGGCGATGGTTTCGCGAAGCGGACGGTTTCCTACGAGAGTAATATGTTTCTCGTCGGCCGCGTTGGACATGATAAACCGGTTGATATCCTCTTCTTCCTTTGTTCCCAATAATAAAAAGCGATAATCGGGAAATCTGTTGATAAGTTCAATGAACCGCTCCTTGGGCCAGCGCCGCTTGCTTTGATTCTTGAACGTACTTGTGCCCGCGTGCACGCCTACGACCGTGACGGCGCCGATGCCCTCGCGGAAGGATCTACCCGCTTCCATTTCCTGTTGCGTTAAGAATATTTCCATGGGGGGGATATCGTTTTTTTCACACGTAATGCCCAGGCATGAGAGGAGCCGTATGTTTTCTTCCACGCAATGGGCGTTCGGATCTTCGGTAATAGTGCGGTTTTTAAGCCAATTGAGTTGTGTCAGGTTCCTGTGAAGGTAGGTATGACCGATGCGTTTTTTCGCGCCCGTGAGCAGGGCGAAAAGGTTGTAGGCAACGCGGTTGGCCGGATAAAACGTGAGGCTTGTCGAGTATTTTCCCGAGATATTTTTAAGAATATGCAACGGACCGTTTAAAATACCGGCGGATTTAAGCGGATAGTACCAGAGCGAATCGATAAAGGGATTGCCCTTGAGCAGTTCGTAGTTGGAATGGCTTATAGTAAAATACGTCAGTTTCCAATCCGGAAAACGCGTCTTGATTAAACGCAACGCCGGAGTGGTCATGAGCGTATCGCCCATGCCGATGAGCGGGGTGACAAGAATAGTTTCCATAAGCATGAAAAAATAATAGGAGCCCTCCGGCCGTTGTATGAATATCGGCCTGCACGATATATTTTGAAAAATTATATGAAGCGATTTCTTTCCACGCTCGGCAAACTGCTGGTCACCGCCGGTATCATTTGGTATATCGTTCAAAAATTAAGAT